>Ga0137403_10005939_pt1 | contig 14026 bp, 9 predicted proteins | sample CZOMad2_1_16fung_FD_122057 | JGI IMG/M metagenome (GOLD analysis project Ga0137403, IMG submission 122057) | Vadose zone soil fungal communities from Angelo Coast Range Reserve, California, USA - CZOMad2_1_16fungal (Hybrid Assembly) | ecosystem: Environmental > Terrestrial > Soil > Vadose zone... | reverse complement strand
AGCCGCTTCTTCCGCCAACTGAAATAAGTTCTCTCCTTCGCCGGAATCCAATACAATTCCCGCGGCGCACCGGCTGCTCGCAATCGCAGGAGATTCGTTCGGCCAGCTCCCATATGATTTCATCCGCACAGGTGCCTCCATGCTGAATTCCGCTCTCCTGAAGAGCACAGTCGTTGCAGCCTTGGGTGGTCTTCTTTTTGGATTTGATACCGTCGTCATTTCCGGCGCTGAACAGTCTCTTAAAGATCTCTATCACCTTACGCCATGGGCGCTCGGTGTTACGGTCACCAGCGCGCTCATCGGCACCATCATCGGTTCGCTAACGGCAGGTATCCCGGGCGATGCCATCGGCCGTCGCGACAGTCTCCGTTTCATGGCTGTCCTTTACGTCGTATCCGCCGTCGGCTGTGCCTTTGCGTGGAGTTGGACGGCGCTCGTAATTTTTCGCTTTATTGGCGGCCTTGGCATCGGTGGTTCTTCCGTCCTCGGCCCCATGTACATCGCCGAAATTTCACCGGCAAAGTGGCGCGGCCGCCTCGTCGGCTTTTTCCAATTCAACGTCGTCCTCGGAATCCTTCTCGCCTATCTCTCCAACTACGCTATCGGGACGTTTCAGCTTGGCGCCGTCGAATGGCGTTGGAAGCTCGGCATCTCGGTTTTGCCCGCCGTCTTCTTCCTGGCCATGCTCTTTGGCATTCCCCGCAGCCCGCGCTGGCTCGCCAAAAAAGGCCGCATTGGCGAAGCTCGCGGCGTTCTCCGTCTTATCGGCGAACAAAATTACGAAGCCGAACTTCAGGAAATCGTCGCGTCCATCGACGCCGAGCATCACCAGCACGATTCTTTGTGGAACCGTCAGTATCGCCTGCCCGTTTTCCTCGCCGTTACCATCGGCATGTTCAACCAACTCGCTGGCATCAACGCCATTCTCTATTACTTGAACCCGATCTTCGCCGAGGCCGGCTTCAACAAAGTCTCCTCGGACCTTCAGTCCGTCGCCATCGGCGCCACCAATCTCATCTTCACCATGATCGCGATGACCCTGATCGACAAAGTCGGCCGCAAAAAACTTCTATTGATTGGCGCCGTCGGTACGGCTACTTGCCTCGCCGGAGTCGCTGCCATCTTCCTCACGCACCGGCACAACGAATACCTCGTCTGGCTGCTCGTCACGTACATCGCATTTTTTGCATTTTCCCAGGGTGCCGTCATCTGGGTATACATCGGCGAAGTTTTCCCTAATCGCATTCGCGCCAAGGGCCAAAGCCTCGGCAGCTTCTCTCACTGGTTGATGGCAGGCATAATTTCTCTCGGCTTCCCGCCCCTCGCCGCCAAGTCCGGCGGCTATCCCTTTATTTTTTTCTCGGTGATGACTGTCGTGCAATTCATTGTCGTGCTGTCTTTCTATCCGGAAACAAAGGGCGTCTCCCTCGAAGAAATGCAAAAGAAGCTCGGCATCGCGTAACTCAATTACTCCTTCAGCTTCACTTTTCCGCCCACTTTCGACTGGCGAAAATGAATCGCAATCTCCTTACGCCCATATTCTTCCTCTTTTTGTGTTTCAAAATGTATGCGCAATTTCGTTGTCCCGTCCGCCTGTTTCACCAACTCGGCCCCCTCCAGCGACGCAATTACGTCGGCATTCCAGACTGTCAGGTCATAACTTGCACCGCCACGTCCGGCGACGGTAAGTGTCGACGAATACTGATCGCTCGTCTGAGCCAGCACTCGCAGCTCTGAACTCTTGCTGCCCAATTCCGGCAGCCGGAAATCGTATGCCAGCCCGAAATCATTCTTCACCCGCAACCGCACGACGTTTTTTCCTTCCTGCAGCGCAATCTTCAACTGGATATGGTGGTGCTCCGGATTAAATTTGAAATCCACTGGTGTTTGTCGGCCGTTCACCTCCGCGCGCACTTCCATCGCGGGTCCCGCCAACGTCGGCTCAAACTCAAACGCGCACTCATCGCCGGTTCGCGTAATTTCCAGAGTCAATTCACCCGGAACTTTGTGGTATCCGATCGCAATCACGCTTTTGCCCACTTGAATGTTTTCAATCTTGTAGTCCGTCCAGTTCGCCGGCGTATGCGGCGTAAACGTCAACGTTTTGTTTGCAGCATCGCGTTCCAATCCGAACATTCCCCGCAACACAGGGCTGATCACCATCGCCGCCGACCAGATCTGATGCGGCGAAGCGGTGGATAGCGGCTGATAATAATCTCCCGACAGAACCTCCGTAACGTGTCCCGGCGATCCATCCAAAGCCAGCAGCGCATTCGCCCGCAGGTTCAGGTAGGCCGGAAATTCTTGGTGATGGCGATATTCGGCCACGGACGCCCACCCCGTGAACAACGGCCAAACGGAACCGTAGTGATATCCCCCGCCGCTGTAAACTACCGACTGGTTGGAAATAATTCTTGGCCCCCAATCCGTCTGTAGATCGAAATTCGTCAGCTGCCGCAAATTGCTTTCCATGTGCGCAGCAACCGTGTCAGTTGTCGAGCCGAACCACATTGGCACCGTCGCCAGAATGTTTAGTTCGTCTACTTGTTTGTCGTTCTTGCCGATTGCGAACGCAAAACGCTTCTTCTCTTCCATCCAGAAACTCTGGTTCACCAGAGACAGTTGCTTCTCGGCTTCTTTCCGCAACGTCTCGCTCAATTCAGTTTGTCCAGTCAGCTTCGCCAGATTCGAAAGCGATCGCACGGCTTCCGCTCCGAGCCCGCTCTGATAGAACTCGCTTTTCACCGGCAGCAACGGCCCGCCTTCCACCCATCCGTGCCCAATTCCAAAATTCTGCGGTAACCCGCTCGCATCATAAGTGGATTTCAAGAACGCATAGGCCTTTTGCAGGCTCGCCCACTTTTCCTTCGCGAACCCCGCGTCCCCGCTCGCTTGCGCATAATCGTTCATCGCAATGATGTACAGCGGCGTCGCATCTGCCGACGCAAACCCGTACGGATAATCCTTGAACCAGTTCACAAAGCTCGCACCCTGCGCAATCTCATGCGGAATCTTTCCGTCTTCGCGCTGAAATTGCGCCACAAACGCCAGCGCTGTCCTCGCATTCGCAAAATCGCCTTCGCTATTCAGCGCCAGCGTCGACCAGAACGCATCTCGCCCGAAAAACCACGCGAATCCCGGCCGCTGGCTCTCCCCCGAAGTTCGATATCCCGCCACCAATCCGGTCCCCATCGTCGGATTTGCAACTAACCCTTGCACCAGACTGATCCGCGACCAGTCGTACGCCGCTTGCAACTGCGCGTCAGGCATCTCTACGGTCACCGTCTTCTTCAAATACTCCGCGTAATACGCCGCCGACTCTTTCTCCAGAGCCTCATACGATGTAATTAACTTTTTGTACGTCGCTTCCGCCTCGGCCTGCCCGTGAATCGATCCCGCTATCGCCACAATTTTCGTCTCGCGCCCCTTCGCCGTCGCTCCCAGCTTCATCGACTCTTCATGCGCGCTCGAATAATTCGCTTCATACTCCAGCTGCGGCTCTCTTCCAGTCGGCGATCCAATCACCGCTGCAAATTTCTTGCTCTCTTCGCCGAATCCAAACGCATTCAGTCCTGCGTTCCAATTCGCATACGTCCCGCCCACCGCCGCAGGCCACTCCAAAGCCAGATCGCGATGAAATCCGACCTCGATTTCCAGCGGCTGCTCCGTCTCCACTTCAAACTTAATCACCGCTCCCGGTTCATCTACCGGCACGAAGAAAGTCTCGCGAATCGAAAACGTGTCTCCCGCTAATACCAGCGTCGTCTGTTCTGGTCGCGCCTCAATCGTCCGCACCAGCGTCTCTGCCGGAATCTCTTTCCCGTCGTGGTGCACCGTCACGTGGAAATCGCGCAGCACCTTCAGCGGATAAACCCACGCCTCCACCCGTCCGGACTCATTGCCAAACACTCCCGCCTTTTTTCCCACCGCGCACAAAAACTCCCAGGTCCGCGCCGGCCGCTCAATCAGCAGTCCGCCATCGCGCGAATGAATGGCCGTCGCAGTCTGCGCACCTGCGGCAGCGGCCATCACCGCGGCCGCCAAAATCGCTCCTGCCGCACACAATTTCCGCCAAATGTTCAAAAGGGAAGTACTGCGTGAATGAGCCATCGTCTTGCCTCGGCGCCGCATCAGAACTTGCAAACGTCTGCAGCTCTGTCTATAAAAGAAACGGCCAGAGTTTAGCACGCGCTTTCAGGGGAAGGTACGGGTCAACTTGTTCTCGTCACGCCGCGGATTCTTGAAGTCTCTAAGCCGCTCCGCTCTGGTCCTCTCATGCGAAGACGTTTTTTCACTCGTCCGCAGCACTAACTCGAATGCCATTTCCAACAATGCACTCGCCGAATCGTCTCCCCTCGGTGCGACATTTCTCGACGTCGCCAAACAATCCGGCCTCAGCGCCAAAACCATCTACGGCGGCGAACACAAAAACAAGTATCTTCTCGAAACCACCGGGTGTGGCGTCGCTTTCTACGACTATGACAATGACGGCTGGCTCGACATTTTTTTGGTCAACGGTTCGCGCCTCGATGGTTTTCCCAAAGGTCAGGAACCCATCTCGCGTCTCTTCAAAAATAACCGCGACGGCACCTTCACCGACGTCACGCTCGCTGCTGGAGTCGCGCACTCCGGCTGGGGGCAAGGCTGCTGCGTCGGCGACTACGACAACGACGGCTTCGACGATCTCTTCGTCAGCTACTTTGGCAAAAACCGCCTCTACCACAACAACGGCAACGGCACCTTCACCGAAATAGCGGAAAAAGCCGGCGTCGCCACTAGCGGCAAGCGCTGGAATTCCGGCTGCGCTTTCGTTGACTACGACCGCGACGGCAAGCTCGATCTCTTCGTCGCCAATTACATTGACATGGATCTCGCCACCGCCCCAGTCCCCGAATCCGGCCCCTGTCTATATAAAGGTGTAATGGTCGCTTGCGGCCCGCCCGGCCTCATCGGCGGAAAAAATATTCTCTTCCACAACAATGGCGACGGTACCTTCGCCGATGTTTCCGAATCCGCCGGAATCTTCAGCGCCAACGGCACTTACGGCCTTGGCGTCCTCACCGCCGACTTCGACAACGACGGCTGGCCGGACATTTACGTCGCCAACGACTCCACCGCCAGCGCGCTCTATCAAAACAAGCACAATGGAAAATTCACCGACATCGCGCTCGAATCCGGTTGCGCGTTAAGTGCCGACGGCAAGCCGCAAGCCGGCATGGGCGTTTCCGCCGCCGACTATGACATGGACGGCAACCTCGACATCGTCAAAACAAATTTCGCCGGCGATACGCCGTCGCTCTATCACAATCTCGGTGCCGCCGTATTTGAAGACACCACGTTCCAGGCAGGTCTCGGCAAACACACGCAATATCTTGGCTGGGGTTGCGGCTTTTTCGATTTTGACAACGACGGTTGGCCGGACATCCTCATCTGCAACGGTCACGTCTATCCCGAAGTCGAACAGCTCACCACCGAAGCAGGTTACCCACAGCGCAAGCTTCTCTATCGCAATCTGCGCAACGGCCACTTCGAAGACATCTCTCTCAACGCCGGCGCTGGAATTTCTGCTCCCGCCCCCGCGCGCGGCTCCGCCTTCGGTGATTTCGACAATGACGGCGATCTCGACTTCGTCGTCAATTGCGTCAACGCTCCGCCACAACTCATCCGCTGCGACTCCTCCAACAAAAACAATTGGATCAAAGTCCGCACCATTGGCACAAAATCGAACCGCAGCGGCATCGGTGCCCGTATCACCTGTGTCACAAAAATTGCCGGTCAGGAAAAGCCTCACCGCCAGATCGACGAAGTCCGCAGCGGCGGCGGCTACTATTCACAAAACGATTTGCGCGTCCACTTCGGCCTCGGCGAAGCCCAAAAAGTGGACATGCTTGAGGTCCGCTGGCCCAGCGGCCAACTCGATTCCCTCAAGGATCTAAAACCCAATCAGCTCTACTACATCACCGAAGGCCAAGGCATTACGCGCACCACCGACTTCGCAAAATCAAAACGCTAGCCTCGATCGCAATTTCGAATAGTTGTCATCCTGAAGCGAACCACGAAGTTCGCTGAAGGACCTCAACCAACACGCTATCTCCCAAACTATCCAGTAGGTTCCGAGATGTAGGGTCCGCTTTCTGAAGCGGACCTTCTTCGATCTAATGTGTTACCCAGGCTTAAAAAACTTGTCACCCTTCAGCGAACCACGAAGTTCGCTGAAGGACCTCAACCGACGCCATACCTCTGCCGTCTCCGCGAATCGCCAACTTAATACGTCACGAGCGCTCCCTCAAAAATTCTCCAGCATCCACACATTCGAAGCTCCGCTCGCTTCCCAAATCGCCAATCGCTTCCCATCCTGCGAAGGAATCGCCCAACCGATATATGGACTCGGCTCTTTCACCGCCGGTTTCACGTGTCCCTGCAAGTCCACATTGACGATCACTTCTTCGCCCTCGCGTGGAGACGCGCACGTCCAGATGCTCTTCGAATCCGCCGCCCAATCGATTGCCCGCACGCTCCGCCACTCCTTCAACGCAATCTTTCGCGTCGAACCGCCGCGCAACGACATAATCTGGATCTCCGCCTCATCCTGCGCCCGCAATTTCTTCGCTAGTGCCAGCAGCGCTCCATCCGGCGAAAGCGTCCAATTGTACAGCGACCACTCCGGATCGGAGATCTTGAACATCAAACTGCTCTTCCCCGTGTCCGCGTCAAATTCATAAAACTCCAGCGCCTCATTCGCATAGCTGCTGAAAATGCATTCGCGCGCTGGCATCCTCGCGCACTGAAAATTATTAATCTCCGGCCATTCCAGCACCTGTTGCGATTCCCCGCCGTTCAGCGGCACACGCATGATTCGGTACAATTGCAGATGCTGCGCCGCATTCGTGCCGGTATTCATTGCATTGTTCGTACTGGCCTTCGCCTGTGGCCCGTTTTCGACGGCCGCGTCGTGGGGAAATGCCTGGTCACTCGCGTCGATATGTTTCAAACTCGAATACAAAACTTTTGTCCTGTCCGGATTTAGCCGTAATATATTCGGCTCGTTGCCTGCCGTATCCAGAAGCTCCGGCGTTCCCTGTTCCACGGTTTGCTTGTAAATATGGAACTTTCCTTCGCGATTCGAAATATAGAGGACGGAGTTTCCGTCGGGAGTCCATTCGTACGGTAGGTTCCTGCGGTCATCCAGCGTCAATCGTTCGGGTCTTCCCACTGTCTTGGTTTTCTTGTCGATCTCCGACACATACACCGCCGGCTGGATGTTTGTCCGCAGGAACAAAATTTTCTTCCCGTCCGCCGAGGCGTCCATCACGGGCTTGTGATCCGGCCCGTTCGTAATCCGCACTCGTTCTCCGCTCGCAAGTCCAGTTTTTGCGTCGAGCGGCATTGCCCAGACGTTCGTGTCTCCCTGCGCCGGTGGAGGCTCCGACAGTGAAAAAACAAGCCGTCCATCGGCAAGCCACGCCAGTCCGCCGTTCAGTTGCCGGTCCTTCACTACAATCTGGTTCGCTCCGCTGCCAATGACGTGCGTCATGATCTGCACGTCTTCGTCGTTCCAGTTTGGAAAATAAATCACGCAAACGAACGCCAGGATGCGGCTGTCCGGCGACCACACCGGCGCGCCATATATCGATCCGCTCGAGTCCACCTCTTTGCGCACTTCGCTGCCGTCCACGCTCATCGTCCATATTTCCCGCCGCGGATATTCGCCCCGCAAAAACGCGACTTTTTTCCCGTCTGGCGACACGCGCGCCTGCTCGCCGTCGTCCGCCAATTTCTGTGGCGCGCCTCCCAACAGCGAAATCTTCCAAAGTCCCGACCGCTCTTTTGCGCTCGGCACCGCCGACACCAAAATGTGGCTCTGATCCGGATACCAGCTTCCCCAAGTCACTTTGAAATCCGGCGGCAGCGCCAGCTGGTGAATCTCTCCGCTCGTCGTATCCTTGATGTGGACGCCGACCTTGTCCGAGTAAATCAGCATCCTTCCATCCGGCGAAATCGCTCCACCTTCCACCGGCGCATCCGGCGAATTTGTCGTCAATCGGACTTCGCGTACTTGCACCGGCCGCACTGCGCGGTGTCCCGCGTGCCAGCCCGCCGAAACCGCTCCCGCCGTAACCAAAAATCCTGCAATGCACCACCAGACGATTCTCGCGCTCCAGCGGCTCGTCGCTCCGCCTGTTACTCTCGCCAGAAATCCCGCCCCACCATTTCCGTTCAGTACTCCGTGCCCGTTCCGCGATCCCGCGCCGTTGCCGTTCCTCAGTCCATTCTCCAGTTGTTCCATCGGCGCCATAAACCGGTACCCGCGCCGCGAAAGCGTCTCAATAAACACCGGATTGTCCGCCGAGTCTCCCAGCACGTCCCGTAGCCGCTTGATCGCCGTATTCAGGCTGTGGTCGAAGTCCACAAACGTATCCGAAGCCCACAGCCGCTTCCTCAATTCTTCTCGCGTTACCAGGTCGCCCGGCGTCTGCAGCAGCGCCGACAAAATTTGCCCCGGCTGGTCCTGCAGCTTCAGCCGTATGCCGTTCCGCCGCAATTCCAGCGACTTTGGGTTGAACTCAAACTTGCCAAATCGCACCGTTCTGTTCGCTTCAGGCTCGGTCGCCATGGGTCACCATAATTACCTATACGACGGTATTCGTAGAAAGTTTGAGCCTCCCTCATAAATTCTTTGTAATTTGTCGTTTTAAGCTCCTTTCCCTGAATGACTTAACACGTTACATCCAAATCCCCGCCTGCTTATCGCCAGTGCATTGAGGTACCTCATAACACGCCACAGCCTTGACCCTCCAAGCCCGCCCCATTTCGGGGCTTCTGGAGGTCAGCCATGTTCCCGCTCTCCCGCTTCAAAGCCTTATCGCTGGCAGTCGTCTCGCTCGTCGCCAGCATCGCCGCCGCCGCCCGCACTCCGGACGCTCTCGCCCCTCGCGTCCACCTTTCTGTCTTCAACGACGCTGGCATCCCTGCCGATACGCTCGCCCAAGCCGCCACCCGCGCCACCGCAATCCTCGCTCAATCCGGCGTCGAGCTCGATTGGCTCAACTGCGGCCGCCCCGATCCCGCGGACTTCTCCCCGCCCACGACGCCCTGCTCCGTCGTCGCCTGGCCACATCACCTTTCCGTCCGTATCGTTCCGCGCGGCCGCTCCATCGGCGCGGACATTTTCGGCCAAGCCTTTCTCGACGACGTCGGCCGCGGCGCTTACTCCAACGTCTATTACAACAATCTCGCCGCCAATCGCGAGCACGCCCAGCTCTCCGACGGCGACATGCTCGGCTTCGTCATCGCCCACGAAGTCGGCCACCTCCTCCTCGGCTCCAACTCCCACACCTCTTTAGGCCTCATGCAAGCCCGCTGGGACTCCGCCGCCCTCCACTCCGCCCTGCACAACACCCTGTTCTTCACCCCAGCCCAATCCGCCACCCTCCGCTCCCGCCTCTCCGAATCCGTGCACGCTTTCCCCGCCGCTCCTCCGCTTTATTTCTCCGCCCGAGCCGCCCCGCCCTCCCGCCCCCTCGCCATGCCCTAACTAACCAGCGTTGTCATCCCGAATAAGCGCGCCCCCACCCTAACTCGTGTCATCCCGAACCCGCCGTTCTTTGGCGGGTTCGGGATCTGCTTTTTCTTTTTCCGTCGTAGTGGCCAATCTTCAGATTGGCTCTTCGCTTTTCTTTGTAACGCTGGCTTGTCCTGGAAAGGCCTCGTCCTGGAGAGGGCCTCGTCCTGGAAGGGCTTCCCGCCGCCGCTTTTTCTTTCGTTTTTTTCCGGCGTAGTGGCGAATCTTCAGATTCGTTCTTTTTTTCTCTTCGCCTTTGTGTAGGGGCAGGACTTTTTACCCTGAGCGGAGCCGAAGGGCAGTCCGCCCTCTTGCCTTGCTCCGTGTAGTGGCGGGTCTTCAGACCCGTGCCTTTCTCTTTCTTTTGGTCTTTCTCTTTCTTCTAGCCTTTCTCTTTCCTTTCTGTCTCTTCTCCGTTTTCCTCGCCCATCGCTTGCGGCGAAACATGCTTGGTCTTTTGTCGGGGCCTTTTGTAGGGTACGCATCTCGCCCTGAGCGTAGCCGAACGCCTCTGAGGCGGCCCTTCTTGTTCTTGCCTTCGTAGATACAAGCGCCGTCCCTTTTTAGCCTGGGCGGAGCCGAAGGCTAAGGCGGCATCTTCGATCTCAAATTCCGCGCAATTCGATCCGTTTAGGTTGGGCTTTCCCGCGCCGCGTACCGCTTCCACCCATTTTCGCTTAAACTAAATCCATGCCCGCCACACTCACCGTCGATCGTAACGCCCCTGACGACGCCCAGCAGCGCCAAATCATCGTCTCTCTCGACGGCCAACCCATCGCTGAACTCATGTTCGGCGACTCAGTCACCCGCGAAATTTCCGCCGGCGCTCACACGCTTCTGGCCGACAACACCTGGAACAAGAAATCCATAAATTTCACCGTCATCGAAAACGAAAAAATCTCTTTCCTCGCCAAAAGCCGCTCCAGCCGCTTCTCGGAATTCCTCCTCATGTTCTTCGGCGCCGGCCCCCTCAAAGTCTTCCTCACCCGTCAGTAATCGAATGCCTGCGTACGTCGGTCGCACCGATGTCGAGGCGTCTCCTTTGTAACGCCGCCTTCCAGGCGGCGGTCTCAGCGCCACTCACGGAAAAAAAACGCAACATAATCCTTGACAACCAATACTGTGCATAATACAGTGTACGACATACACCATATGTCGCACAGCCAAGAAAGCCTTAACCTCTTCCAAAACCTATGTTTAGAGCTTCGCCGCGGCTCCTTAATCCTCGCCGTCCTCGCCTGCCTCCGCTCCGAACAGTACGGTTACACCCTCCGCAAAGCTCTCGCCGACCGCGGTCTCGACATCGAAGAGGGCACGCTCTACCCCCTCCTCCGCCGCCTCGAAACCCAGGGCCTTCTCCTCAGCGAATGGCGCGAAGCGGAAAAGCGCAACAAACGGTTTTACCGGCTCTCCCCGCTCGGCGAAGAAATCCTGGAAAAGCTTCTCGCCGAATGGAAAGCCATCGACGCATCTCTAACCGAAATCGTGAAAGGGTAATGTCATGCAGCCTCTCGACCGCTATCTCAGCAATCTCGCAAAACTTCTTCCCGCCGATCAACGCGAAGACATCCTGCGCGAGCTTTCGGAAGACATCCATTCCGAGTACGAAGACAAGGAATCCGAACTCGGCCGTCCGCTAATCGAATCCGAGCAGCTCGAAATCCTCAAGCGTCGCGGCAATCCGCTTCAGGTCGCGGCCGGCTTCACGGAGAACAAAGGCACGCTCGCTTTCGGTCCACAACTGATCGGCCCGGTCCTCTTTCCGTTTTACATTCGCGTGCTCACCTTCAATCTCGGTCTCACGTTTCTCATCGTGGGCGCCATCTTCGCGGCCATCTCTCTCGCTGGGCAGCCAATCCATTTCGCCGATCTTTTTTCGAGCGTCATTCTCCAGCTCTTCATCCAGCTCGCTGCTGTCACTCTCATCTTCGCGCTCGTCGAAAAACATCTCTCCCGCCAGCCGCACGACTGGAGCAAGGAAGATTTCCAAAAAAATCTCAAAGCTGCCATTCAAAGCCGCATCGAAAAGAAGATTCAAGCAGGGCCAAAAGAAGTCTCTCGCTTCGACTCCATGGCCGTCTTAGTCGCCGGCAGCGTCGCGCTTCTCTGGCTGCAATCCATCTGGGCCAATCAGTACCTGCTCTTCGGTCCCGCGGCATCTTTCATCGCCTTAGCGCCCATCTGGCACGTCGTCTACCTTCCAATCGTTTTCACCGTGCTCGTCACCATTTTTCGCGCCGCCGTCAATATCGCCCGCCCGGATTGGCTCCGCTTCCGCGACGTCGTCTCCGTCATCCTCGACGCAGCCGGCCTTGCCATCGTTTACACGCTCATGTTCGCCCACACCTGGGTCGTTCCCGCCGCCACCGCCGCCTCCAATTCCCAACACATTGCCAGCGTCGTCAATCAATGGGTCCCGTTCGCCATCTTCGCTTCCGCCATCATCGCCCTCGCCCAAGCTATCCATGACCTCATCCGCCTCTACAAAAACTGGCGCTGGAGTTCTTTGCACCAAGACGCATTGCACTGACTCTGTCGATGTGGCCAGAGCTCACCATCGGTTGCGCATCAAATGTGTGCTTTTTGCAGGCGTAAGACGCGCTCGAATCGTTCTACTAGAGCCTCCAACCCCCCCAACCTGTCATTTCGAACGGAACGAACCGACGCTTTTGCTTTTCCGATTCATTCTGATGAATCGGTCGGTTCGTGCAGAGAGAAATCTCTCTTCGATCGATCCCACGTGCACTTCAGACGGCCACATCGCTGTGCCAGGTTCTTCTCGTTCCGCGCTCTTTTACGCTGCTCCCGGTTCTTACGATCACTTGAGCCGCCGCCCCTTTCCGTGCATCCTATGACCTCCAATCTCCGGAGGCTCCATGTCCAAAAAATCGATTCTCATGCTCATCGGCGATTACGTCGAAGACTACGAAGTGATGGTCCCCTTTGAAGCTCTCCAAATGGTCGGCCACACCGTCCACGCCGTGTGTCCCGGCAAGAAATCCGGCGAGTTCGTCCCCACTTGCATCCATGATTTCGAGGGCGATCAAACCTACACTGAAAAGCGCGGCCACAATTTCGCGCTGAACGCCACCTTTGACACCGTCAAACCGGAAGCCTACGACGCGCTGATGATCCCCGGAGGCCGCTCGCCCGAATACCTTCGCCTCAACCCGAAAGTCATCGAGATTGTCCAGCAGTTCACAAAGGCCAATAAACCCATCGCCGCCATTTGCCACGCTCCGCAAGTTCTCGCCGCCGCGGGGGTGCTAAAAGGAAAGAAATGCAGTGCCTACCCGGCCACCGGTCCCGACGTAACTCTCGCCGGAGGTGAATACGTCACCGTCGCCATGACCGAAGCCGTCGTCGATGGCAACCTCGTCACCGGCCCCGCCTGGCCCGCCCTCCACTCCTGGCTCGCCAAATTCTTAACCGTCCTCGGCACCAAAATCGAAGTTTGATCACCCACCCGCTCACTGCGAACGCCTCCAATTTGAAATCAAGTGTAGAGGCGGGACTTTAGTCCGCCTCTCTGTCGTTTTGATCTGAGACTCCATGCTCGAGTTTCGTTTTTCCCAACGACCCGGGAGTTTCATGCTAAAAGGTTAGAAAATGATTGACCTGTTTAACGACAACCTGGACAAAATTCAGTCATCCGACCTGTATCGCGCGCTCGTTGACTTCATGCGCCTGAACGATCCTGTGAGCGACCGCCCAGCAGAGAGTTGGCGATTAGACTTTAAGCGTCAATGGAGCGATAGAGCTCTACAGGCTGTAGCCGGATTCGCGAATACTTTTGGAGGAGTTCTAATTATCGGAGTCGATCCCGATGGTTCAGACCAATGCAGGCCGGGTAGCATCTTTAGCACTTCCGTTACTCACGAGGTCAAACTTCAAATTGCGAGCGGGATCGCCACAAATATTTCACCAATTCCATCGTACAGAATTGCCGAATGTGCTGACCCAAGCGATTCCGCCAGGCGTATGTGGGTAGTGCAGGTGCGAGCCGGAACGTCGCTCCATTTGCTTACAAAGAAGGATTCCAAGAACTTGAACCCTATTTACGTTCGAAATGAAAGCGGAAACCTGCCGGCGGATGCAGCTCGGATTCGCGCGCTAGTCGCCGAACGAATTGAGGCACCCCAGCATCCTTCTGACCAATATCAGAGAGCCGTGCAAATGCGAAGCGATCTGTACGTGACGCGATCGGCGAAGACTCCTGCCGTTCAGAGGGAAAGATCGGCGACTCGTTTTCTCATTAGTGCTCTACCCAAGCGCAAACTTTCGGCGAGACTCGATAAGTCTCTAGAGTCGTCGTTTCAGGGAATAGTAGAACGAGAATTTCCAAAAACTTCTATGACGGATCGTAATCTCAAGTCCATTGCGGAATACAAAGAAGTCATTACTAGAGATCGGTACGAGATCCAGATCCTCCACGCTGACATTGATTTCGAGCGTAGGTGGACA
>Ga0137403_10005938_pt1 | contig 14030 bp, 14 predicted proteins | sample CZOMad2_1_16fung_FD_122057 | JGI IMG/M metagenome (GOLD analysis project Ga0137403, IMG submission 122057) | Vadose zone soil fungal communities from Angelo Coast Range Reserve, California, USA - CZOMad2_1_16fungal (Hybrid Assembly) | ecosystem: Environmental > Terrestrial > Soil > Vadose zone... | reverse complement strand
TGGAACGGGGCGGACACCGGCAGAATCACCGCGCGCTTGGCTCCGAGTTGCGACGCGATTTCCACCGCGCGTTTCACGGCTTCGGCGTGACCGGAAATCACGGTCTGCTCCGGGGAATTCAGGTTTGCGGGGGAACATACCTGTCCGTCAGCGGCGCGCTTGCACGCGTCCATCACCACCGCGTGCGAGAGTCCCATGATCGCGGCCATTGCGCCTAGCCCTGGGGGCACCGCCTCCTGCATATATTTTCCGCGCTTCCACACGATTTTTACGGCGTCGGAAAATTTCAGCGATCCGGCGGCTACCAGCGCGGAATATTCTCCCAGGCTGTGCCCGGCTACGTAGTCGGGCGCCACGCCTTTTTCTTCGAGGACGCGGTAGATCGCGACGGAACACGTCAGGATCGCCGGTTGCGTGTTGGCGGTCTGCTTCAGATCTTCTTCGGAGCCAGCGAAGCAGAGTTGCGAAATCGAAAATCCCAGGGCCTTGTCGGCTTCGTCAAAAACAGCCTTTGCTACCGGATATTTATCCGCGAGTTCCTTGCCCATGCCCGGGTATTGCGACGCTTGTCCCGGAAACACAAATGCGGTTTTGCCCATCGTAGTTCCTTCTTCCCTGACTCGATACGTCCTAAGTAATGCGGGCCGGGCTAAAGCCCAGCACCTGCATAACTTGATGCCCCGGTTTTATGCGCGCGTCACGACTCGGTCGGGATGCACGCCTGCGGCTGAGAGACCTTGTTCAATCTTTTCGTTCATTTGCGCGCGCGCCAGGCCCGCGGCGACGCGAATCGCGTTTTTAATAGCGTTGGAGTTCGACCGCCCGTGTCCGATCACGCAGACTCCGCGAACTCCCAACAGCGGAGCGCCACCGGATTCCGCGTAATCGATCTTCTTCTTCAAGCCTTTGAACGCGCCTTGCGACAACATCGCTCCTACCTGAGACACCAGCGAACTCTTCAGCGATTTTTTCAACACCTCAAAAATCTGCAAGGCGAGGCCTTCGCAAATTTTCAGCGCGATGTTTCCAACGAAACCATCGCAAACAATCACGTCCACATCTCCGGAGAACAAATCGCCACCTTCGACGTTACCCACGAAGTGAAGCGAGCTTTTCTTCAAGCGAATGTTCACTTCGCGCGTCAACTCATTGCCCTTGATGTCTTCCTCGCCGACTGACAACAGCCCGACCCGAGGCCGACGATGTCCAAACGTCGCACGATAATAAATCTCGCCCATCACCGCAAACTGCACCAAGTGCTCGGGCTTCGAGTCCACGTTCGCGCCGACGTCCAGCAAAACCGAAACGCCGCCCTTGGCATTCGGAAACGGCGCAGCCAATGCGACACGGTCGACCGACTCCAAAGTTCCTAGCAAAAATCGCGACACGGTCATCACCGCGCCCGTGTTGCCCGCGCTAACCAATCCGTCGGCTTTCGTCTCACGCACCAGCCGCGCCGCCACATGCACGGAACTATCTTTCTTGCGACGAAACGCCTGCGCCGGGTGATCGTCCATAGTGATCACTTCGCTCGCCGCCACAACCTCGATCGGCAAGCCCGGCTCCGCGTGCCTGGCGAGCTCGGCACGCACCACATTGGGCTGCCCGACCAGCAGAATTCGCACGCCGTACTCTCGCGCGGCTAGCACACTCCCTTCAACTTCGGGGCGGGGAGCATGGTCTCCGCCCATGGCATCAACCGCAATTGTGATCATGGGGGGCTTCGATCAGGCAATTCCGGAAAAAGTACCGCTAGAAAGGCTCACGCTAGTCCGCTTTTCAAACGTCAGGCGGAAACGTCTTGAACCGCTTTGCCCTTGTAGTAGCCGCAATGGGGGCACACCTGATGCGGCTGTTTCATCTCATGACAATGCGTGCATTTGGCCAGCGCCGGCTTTTCCAAAAAATCATGCGCTCGCCGCGTGCTCGTTCGTCTCTTCGAATGCCGTCGTTTAGGGTTAGGCATAGCACTACTCCTCGTTTCCGACCACTTGGCCGGATTGTATGGGCTTTCGGCCCTGAAACCTATTGTTTTTTCAGCCAGTCCTGCTTCAGGCGCGCGAGGGGAGCCAACCGCGGGTCTGTGGCGTGCGTCTCACAGCGGCACTCTTCGTGGTTCAAATTCGCGCCGCAATTCGGGCACAATCCCCTGCAGTCGCTGCGGCAGATGACCTTCATCGGCAGAGCCAGCAGCACTTGTTCCCGCAACACATCCGCCAGGAACAGCCCTTCCCCTTCAAAAAAACCAATCTCGGCGTCGTCTTCCTTCAGCCGCGCCTCTTCGGGCTTCTCACCTTTCGGCAACGGGCTGTAGAAAAGATCGAAAGAGCGGTGAACCTCATCCACGACCGGCTCGAGGCAACGAGCGCAAACCAGCTCAACCTTCGTCTCGATTTCGCCCGCCACGCGAATCTGCCCTTCGAGCAGCTCCGCAGTCGCGTTCACTTCCAGCGGGTCAATCTGCTTCATTTCTGCGGTCTGGTAGTCGATGCTGCCGGGCGCGTAACTCTTGCGGATGACCTGTTTCCGGACGGCAAGGTCCTTGATGTCAAGGAACATGTCTTCAGCGCCTCCGGCGCGAACACTCATGCCTTCTCATTATTCAGGCGGTTGGCCGCCAAGTCAAGGAACTGCAAGGTTTGTCGCATGATTAGGTTCCCTGCAAATCAACAGGCGGCTACCAGCTGCTACCGACAGCCCCCGGTCTCCATCTGATAGAGCCTAAGCCGTGCTTCCCGGTTGCCGCGGTCGGCGGCGGCCTTCATCAAGACCTTAGCCTGATCGCAATTCTTGTTGACGCCTTCCCCGCGGGCAAAGCGCTCCGCCAGGGATACTTCTGCTGAGACCGAGCCGGCTTGCACCGCTCCCCACAGAGATTCGACGCTGTCCCCGGCCGTGAAGGCGGGTTCCGTCTTCGCTGCCAAGCCTTGGCGCTCCAAAACCGACTCTTGGCGGCCGATGCCACCAGGTGCCACGCCACCGAGGCCGTCACTACGTCCCACAGTTGCAAGCTCTTTATCAAGCTCTTTCTCTTTATCAGGTGGAAGACCGGAATCAACCGGGCTCGGAGAAGCCCCTTTGTCAGCGGCCGGGGGCGTAGTCAACCCCTCTGTCTTGTCTGGACTCTCCGAAGCTGGGGCGGCGGATGCCGGCTGCTTATCTGGCACCGCCGAGGATGGCACCACGGAAGACGCCTTGGTTTTTCCCGTGAGTGTTTCTCCCAGCCAGATGAGCGAGGTCCCAACGTCACGCTGGTAAACAATCACAAGGGCCGCCAAAGCGACCATTGTCGCCGTTACGGCTATCCCGCGCCACACTCCGGCCCCACCGTGCCTCGGGACGCCGTATGGTCCGTCGTCACGGTGTAAAGACGCCCGATAGCGCTCGTCATCGACGGGGGCATAGTTCCCTGCTCGCAAATTCAGCCAGGCCGGCGGGGGAAGGGGCGGGACTGGCGGTTCTTCCTCCGCTACGCGCACTCCGGAGGCCGGTGATGTACCCGTCTCACTGCCGATCGCACGAGTTCGCCGCGCACCAGAACTCGCAGGAGAGCCGGTCGACACGAACCCGAGTTCCGGCGGAGCATTCGTTTCGTTGAGCCATAAGCGAATCTCACGGTGCGCTTCGACGGGAAGATTCAAGAATCGCAGGCCACCCATGATCCCGGCCTCATCGGCCCAGACGACTTCCGCGTCGCCGGCGATTCGGCGTCCGCCATTAATCTGGAACGCGAAACGCGTCTCGCCGGGTTTCACCGGCGTAATCGCCTGAAACCCGCAGCCTTGTTCGGACAGGTTCAGCATGACGCCGCCATTCTCGCGTCCCAGCTCCAGATACACGAGTTGCTGCGTACGCCTGCGTACGATGGTGCGTTTGTCTTGTTTCGTCGATTCCAAGTTAGATCTGCCTTAACAGCTGCACGGCCAAGACAAGAGGGGGACGGGTTGCCATTGGCGCAGCTGGTACGTACGACCCTTAATTCTATCCGACTACGCCCCGCCTGGCATTGTCAATTTTAAATCCAGAAGGGTCGAACGGGGATTGTTCGTCTCCCGACTGTGGAAATCTATACGCCTGGTTTGATGGAATCAAATGTATTTTGCGCTGGCAGCACGCCAGAGCGCGGCCACCATTCGAGTGTACGACCCCGTACAAACCGTGCGCGTCTGCCTAAAATTTTAATCATTTTTCGCGCCTGCACGACATACAGCGTTTCGTGGAATTATGTGGGGCACCTACACTGTAGGCCGATTCGGTAGAATGGACGCCGTGAGCGCCCAGTCCCACGCTATTCCCCACACAAACCCAAGCGACGCTGGTTGTTCCAAACCAGCTTCGATTCAGCGCCTGCGCCGGAGTGAGCTTCCCGCGCAAACCATCGCCTTGGCTCGATTCCTGATCGGCAAGATGATTGTTCGCGAGTTTCCCGCCGGCAGAATTTCCGGCCGTATCGTGGAGACCGAAGCGTACCCTCCGCGCGATCCTGCCGCCCATCATTTTCGCGGGCCGACGCCGCGCAATCGCTCGATGTTTCTGCGGCGCGGCCATGCCTACGTCTACTTTACGTATGGCAATCATTTCATGCTCAACGTCAGCAGCGAGACTCCCGGCGTCGGGGGCGGTGTGCTGATCCGCGCGCTTGAACCCATGGACGGCATCGACCAAATGGAGCGCCACCGAGGCACGACGCAACTCATGGACCTCACTCGCGGCCCGGGTCGTCTAGCTTCAGCGTTGCAAATCGATCGGCGGGTCGATGGCGTCGATCTTTGCGCGCCGGGTCCCCTTTGGCTAGGAGTGCTCTCTCGATTGCCTAACCCGGCTGCCAGCGAAAAGTCTTCGGCTCGTCGCCTCGGAATTAGCCCACGCATCGGCATCACCCGCGCGGCTCACAGGCTGCTTCGCTTCTACGAGCGCGGCAGCCGCTTCGTCAGCGGGTCGGCGCGCCTTCGGGCTTAGCCCGGACTCGCGGTGCGATCAGCCGCCTCTTCCATCCAAGAGCTACCCGTAACCAAGTGTCGACCTGACCCTCGGGACAGGATTGCCAACCGGGCTGCAAGAGTATGATGGTGCTTGGTTTTGTAAACGGACGGGGGGTGAACTGTGTCCGACAGCTGGAAGGAATGCGAAGGCCAGGTCGTAAACGGGGAATTTTCGCTGGTCCAACACTTGGGCGGCTCCGATCATAGCGTGGTGTTCTTGACGCACCGCGGCAAGAACAAGCCGGAAAAAGCGGCGATCAAGTTTGTTCAGGCCGACCTCGCGAACGCCGATCTCCAATTGTCTCACTGGAAGCGGGCGTCGCAAATTTCCCATCCCAACCTGATCAAGCTGTTTGAAAGCGGCCGCTGCCATCTGGCGGGAATGGACCTTCTGTATGTCGTGATGGAGTACGCGCAAGAGAACTTGGCACAGTTCCTCCCGGAACGCGCTCTGTCGGCGGCGGAAACGCGCGATATGCTGGAACCTTTTATCGAAACGCTTACGCATTTGCATGGGAAGGGTTTCGTTCACGGTCGCATCAAGCCGGGAAATATACTGGCGATTGACGATCAACTGAAACTGTCAAGCGATTCGCTGTCGCGCATCGGAGAATCGCAAACCGCCCTGGGGAAGCCGGATGTCTACACGGCGCCGGAATCTACCGGCGGCGCCGCTTCTCCCTCGGGAGACGTCTGGTCGCTCGGTGTCACGCTGGTCGAGACGCTGACGCAACGCGTGCCGGAGGAGGCGGAGAACCGCGATCCCCAATTTCCCGATTCCGTCCCGCAGCCGTTCCTGGATATTGTGCAGCACAGTTTGCGGCGTGACCCGCAAAGCCGGTGGACCGTCGCGGAAATCTCAACGCGGCTCAATCCTCCCGCGATTCCTCCTGCGCCGAAAGTGTCCGCGCCCGCCCTGCCCGATCCGATCAAGCCCGCTGCGGCCAAGCCCACGCCTGTCGCCGCAGCGCCGTTGGCGAACGAGAGCAAGATCGCGGCACCGGCGAAGCCTGCCGCAGCCATCGACCCGCTATCAGTGCCGCTCTCGACGGTTCCCCCGCTGCCTGCGGCAAAGCAACACGCCCTCGAAAATCAGATGGTTGCCGGAGGAAAGCCGTCCAACCGTTCTTATTACATTGTGGTCGCGGTCTTGGTGGCGTTGACCGTTGGCGCGATGTTAGCGATTCCGGGTTTGCGCGATCATCACACCGACACGGATGCGACCTCAGCCTCCGCTCATTCCGCAGCACAGCCGGACGCTCCGCTCACTGCGAACAAGGTCGCTCCACCAGCGGCATCCAAACCGCGGCCCACCTTGCCGCAGAAACAATCCAACCCCGACCATCCAGTCCAGGGCTCCATGCAACGTTCAGCGGCGCAGCTTGAACAGAATTCATCACAAGAATCGGTGAAGGACGCCAGCGAGAAGCAGTTCGTCAAGAAGGAACAGTCATCTACAAATCCTCAGCCGAAGCCAGCGGCTGCGTCTTCTTCATCGTCGAGTCGTCCCGACTCTGTTCCCGCCGCCCCATCGCAGAACGCTCCGCCTGCTTCCTCGGGCGCTGTAACCCCCGCCGAAGTTCTGAACCAAGTGCTGCCGGAGATTTCCGCCAAGTCCCGAAGCACGATTCACGGTACCGTGCGCGTGGTCGTAAAAGTTCACGTGGATGCTTCCGGAAGCGTGACCGGCGTCGAGCCGGCTTCTACACCCAGCAAGTTTTTTGGCGACGCCGCCGTTCAAGCTGCCAGGCATTGGGATTTCGCTCCCGCAAAGATCGGGAGCCAAACCGTGGCCAGCGAATGGTTGGTGCGTTTTGACCTGACGCAAAGTGACACGAAAGTTCTACCCTCGCAAATTACTCCCTGAAATTCCGCGGTCTGTTCGCAGACAACTACGCAATGAGGACTGAGGACGCGCCGGAGGAGTGTGGCCGCCCTCCCCAAAAAAGCTCCGCATTATCACCACGCGTTTTCCAGCAGGTTCGCTCCTCTTGCTTCCGGTGCTACCATTCCTGTACCCAGCATCAGGAGAGAAAACATGCGCTGGACACCGGGTGGTGAAAGCCAGGATATCGAAGATCGCCGCGACGACTCTGGCGGAGGAGGTGGCTTTCAATTCGGGGGGATGCACATCGGTATCGGCGGCGCACTCATCCTGCTGGTGCTCAGCCTCATCTTCCGGCAAAATTTTTTCGCTCTGCTTGGCGGGGGCAGCGGTCCCGGGCCGGCAACGGTCAGCCAGCCGAATCCCGCTCGCGACGCTTCCGAAAAACCGCTCGTTCAATTCGTCTCGTTCGTCCTCGACGACACGCAGAACACATGGACGCAAATTCTCCCGCAGCAAGCCGGCCGCCCCTACCTCCACGCGAAACTCGTTCTGTTCCGCGACTCGACCCAATCCGCATGCGGCGGCGCGCAATCGGCAACCGGCCCGTTCTACTGCCCTGGCGATGAACGTGTGTATATAGATCTGGGTTTTTATGATGAACTAAAGCGCCGATTTGGCGCGCCGGGCGAATTTGCGCAAGCGTATGTGCTGGCGCACGAGATCGGGCACCACGTTCAAAATATTCTCGGCATCGAGCGCAAAGCGCAGCAAGGAAGTATGCATGGCGCCGGTTCCTCGTCGGTGCGACTGGAACTTCAAGCCGATTGTTTCGCCGGAATCTGGGCCCATTCCACACAGCAGCGCGGATTACTCGAAAAAGGCGACGTGGAATCCGCTCTCGGCGCGGCCGCAGCCGTTGGAGACGACCGCTTACAAAAAATGTCTGCTGGCCGCGTATCGCCGGATTCCTTTACCCACGGCACCTCGCAACAGCGGATGTCCTGGTTCAGCAAAGGGCTCGATAGCGGCGCCATCGACGCATGTAATACGTTCGGCGAATAAATCGAATCCGGCGGGACGGCTGACGTGCGGGTCTATGTAAGGAGGGCGGAAGAAATCTTAGACGCCAGAGGAGAATGAGTCGGAAGTAAGCGACATGCGGAATCGAGAGAGGAAATGAACATCGCTTTCATGACCAGAAGAATGGTCAGCTCTTCGCGCAGATTGACAGCTGTCGCAATCGCGTAGGTGATTGCGAACCAGCGCGTAGGATCTAGCAAACCTTGCTTGCAGGCAGCGGAGTTCATTATCGATTCCCTTTCCCCGTAGACCGAGTTCAGCAATCTCCCCGCGTCGCTCATTCCACTGATCCCGAGCGAACTCGCAATCCTCAACCAATCCGTCGTAGGTCTCGCAAACCGCGTTTTCCACTGCCATCGGACTCATTACGTTTCCCCCGTAGGTGCCCCAACTAGCAGGCAATTCCGGCAGGTCTGGGAACGACAGCCCTGCACGGTGCAAATGGCGTGCCAACGCTAGCGAAAAACGTAAGTACCGGATTTTGTGGATGTTGCAGCGTCGCGCCGAGAGAGAAGGAGCTCTCAATTCACAAGGGGACGACTATTTCTTGCACCGCTCCATGCGATTTTTCTAAGGTCTTCGCGGTATGAATTCCTCGATGAGACGGTACAGTCCATATCGCAAACCCGCGCTCAGGATTTTTTTGCGCCACCGTCCGACGCAAGTTCCGGATGGTTGGGTCCAGGCACGCCAGACTCCCGGCCTTTCTCGATCGCCTTCCGCGCTGCGGCCGCTTTCTGGGGATCCACCCAGGCCTCCTGCGTCACCATCGTCGTTTGAGACGGCAGCGCCACGGCTCCACCGGTTCGTTCCAGCGTCTCCATCACTTGCAGCAGCACGTCTTCCTGCGTGGCGAGAAATACCCCGTAATCGCGCTCGAGAATATACGCGTAGACTTCGACTTCAATCGCGTTTTCGCCAAAACGCATCACGCGCACTCGTGCAGTCGACTCCTCCACTTTCGAATGCCGCACCAGTACGTCGCGCAGTTGCTCCAGGACGTAGCGCAAGTGATCGGGCGACAAGTCGTAGCGCAAACGCAAGAGCTGTTTGCAAAGAATCTTGTCGCGAAACCTGTAATTTTCCAACGTGGCCGTAGCAACGGTGCCGTTCGGGATCGACACCACAGTACGATCCTCGGTGCGAATTTTCGTCGAACGCAGCCCAATGTCCTCGACGGTGCCGGCGCGATCGCCAATTTTGCAGGTATCCCCGACCACGATGGCCTTATCGGTCAGGATGGAGATGCCGCCCAGCAAATTTTCAAAAGTCTTCTGCGCGCCCAAGCCGATCGCCAGACCGCCGATGCCCAGCCCCGCGAGTGCCGCGGTGACGTTTACGTCGAGCCAGCTCAAAACAACCAGGCTGATCGCGACAAAAATCAGCACATCCAGGACGCGGCGCGTCAACGAAATCAACGAGCGTTCCGCAAGTCGCCCCGTCTCGGTGAGGCGTTGCGCAACTCCACGGAAAATCCAGTGCGTTACCTTCAGCACCGCCCAATAAACTGCAAACGCCAACAACACCAGAATGATGCCCTGGTAGTACTGGCGGTAGAGCAGCGAAGTGCCAATGAGCGCCACAAAGCTGTAGTGAATGATGACCGCTAGCAGCATCGCGCTCGGGCCGAACCGCCGAAGCGGCTGTGGAGGCAGCGGGGCGAGCCCGCGGAGCCGCCGAACGACCTGCCAGCCCGCGCGCCCAGCCAAAGCGAGCGCCCATCCCAATGCCATGGCGATCGGCGCAAATAGAACGATCGCGAGCCACTGCCAGACCGGCATACCCAATAGCCGGTTCTTGACAAGATACGCCGGTAGATTTTTGGCTAATCGCGGAAAGCGCAGCGAGTCGTAAACCTCAGGCACTTGGTCCAACGTCTGCCGCGAGATAAGCCAGAGTTTCGCTCCGTGCGCATCCGGAAGGCGAACCAGCGTAATGGGGAACGATTCACTTAACCCGCGCGTCCCACCGATTCGAATCTGATCGCGAGACAGCGAATCATCGCCCCGTGTGTCCGGATCACTACTGATGGAGCTCAGTGCCGACGCCGGAAATCTCGCGTTTAATACGGTAAACAGCTGCGACGCCAGCTCCTGCTCCTCCGCCTGGGTTTTCCGGTGGCTACTCGGCGAAGGCTGAAAATATTCGATCGCCCTTTCGCTCTCATCCTGCGCGGCTCGAATGAAGCCAATCAGCGTCCCGCGCGGCGTTTCGCGCCCAAGCGGATCCACAGGACCTACGGATGGCGACGCGGTCGCGGGCTTTTGCCCGGTCAGCACCGACGACACCTGCCCACGGACGGCAATCGCGCACACGAGCGTAACCAACAGGAGCAAGAATATTCGCGCGCGACCCAGCGAAAAACACTTTTCCACGATCACCACGGTTGTTTCCTCAAGCGGGAACACTCGCCGCATCCTCCGGCGAACCGAAATGGTGCCGGTGCTGCCGCAACAAGAATTGATCTGTCATTCCCGCGATGTAGTCGCACACCACTACGTGCCGCGGATCAACCTGCGTAAACTCCTCGTGCGATTCCGGCATCGAGCCCGGCGAGTCCAGGTAATACCTGAAGAGTTCCTCCAGACAGCTCACGGAACGATCGCGGTCCTCCGTGATCTCCAGTCGGTCGTAAATATTCGCGAACAAGAATCGCTTCAGTTCCGCATTGCGCGCGCTAAACACTTCGCTAAACCCCGCGATACGCTTCGGCAGCCGCCGGATATCTTCGACGCTGCGAATTCCGGAATCAAGAACGCGTCGGTTCGTGGTCTCGATCAGGTCCGTGACCAGCTGATCCAGCACATACTTGAGTGCCTCGTTGAATTTGAGCTTCTCGCGCGCGGAAGCATACATCGACTCAACCTTGCGGTATGCCTCCCCAAAGATCGGCACCTCGCCGCACAAAACCTCCAAATCGAGCAGCTCCGCCTCCCGCGCATCATCCAGATCAGCGGTGTTGTACGCGATCTCATCCACACTATCAATGAGCTGCGCCTCCAAGGGTGGCCGCAAATCCAAAAGATACTCGGCTAAGTGCGGAAAATCTTTCGCAGTATATTCCCGCGAGTGCTTAACGATTCCCTCGCGCACTTCGAACGTTAGATTCAACCCCGGAAAGTCCGGATAGCGCTGCTCGAACTGCTCCACGATGCGCAGCGCATGCCGATTGTGATTGAAGCTCCCGCCGTGCAAGCGCATCAACTCGTCCAGCTTGCGTTCTCCCGCATGGCCAAAAGGAGGGTGGCCAATATCGTGCACCAGCGCCAGCGCCTCGACGAGCTCGGCATTCAAACCGAGCGCGGACGCTACGGTGCGCGCGATCTGTGAGACTTCAATGGTATGTGTCAACCGGTTGCGGAAATGATCGGAGAAGCGCGTCGTGAAGACTTGCGTCTTCGCTTCCAACCGCCGAAACGCTCGCGCATGCACGATGCGGTCGCGGTCGCGCGCGTATTCGCTGCGGTATCGGTGGGGAGGTTCAGGATAACGGCGACCACGCGACTGATTTGCGTGCATGGCCCAGGCCGCGAGTGTCAAACCTGATTCGATGGGCCCGCTCCGTGGATTTTTTTCGCCGCGCACAAAACAAATCCGGCGGCTTACGATTTCGGCGCGAGAGTATCCAGTCCGCGGTCCGCTTGTTCCGAAATAGCCGACTCTGGATATTCCTTCTTCACCTGCTGGTAAATATTGGCGGCTTCCTTCGGGTTCGATTGTCGCAGTGCGGCCCCGAGTTCCAAAAGCGCCAGCGGACGCGGAACGAATACCGACGGCTTATCGGCCAGCGCGCGAAATATCTTGATGGCGTCGTCACTCCTCCCGGTCCGCACATAAATCACTCCGGTCTGATATTCCGCCATACTCGCCAGTTCCTTGTCGCTGCCCGAACGGATCTTTTTCAGCTGTTCCAACGCCTGATTCTGCCGATCGAGATCCTCCAGGCACAGAGCCGTGTAGTAACGCGCTAACCGCCCGGGATTGGTGTTCGGATATTTGTCGGCAACGCTGGAAAATTTCACCTCGGCATCGTTAGAGCGCGCCGTTTCGTTAGCATAAGTCGCCTCACCGGGCTCGGCGGGATCAGCCGTTCCGATATGACCCGAGTACGCCTTCATCGCCACGTCGAAAGCCGCGGAAGCCGCCGCCGTTTGCCGGTCACTGTAAACGCTCCACGCTCCATACCCGGCCACCACAACCAGCACCACCAGCAGTACAATCAACGTCGTCTGCTTATGCGAATACACCGCTTCGGCGCCATGCTCGAATGCGTCGTGAATCTTGTCCTTCTTCAATTCTTTGCGCGATATATGCTCAGGCAAGGCGTACTCCTCCGTTGACTCTGGACCGATAATCGTAGCACATCACCGGAAAGTCGCGCCGCTCGCGGCCGATGTAGGCGGCCGCCGACCGTTTACCCTGATCCCCGGCGAAGGGTGCCGGACGCCTTTGACTTTGCCATCGCAAGGCCACTCGGCTCACTCCAATCCCACGCGCCCGTACCTATCACAGTTACCCTCACAGCAAGCCACTCCCCGCGCATCTCCCACGCCTTCACGGACATGCTAAATTTCAACCCATGCAAGCTGCCTGCAGTCACTGCGGCACCGAACACGTGCTGAAAGACTCCGACGTGGGCTCCCACCCGAAGGTGCAATTTCACTGCGCCAAGTGCGGCATGAAAACCATAGTGGACACCAGGCGCAGTCCCAATGCCACCATGGTGATTTCTCCGTTGCCGTCGTTCGCGCGCGGCGATTCCCCAGGCTCTAGCAGCAATGCCCTGCAGCACGACAACGGCGCAAGCCTTCCCGCAACCCAGAACGTGATTCTGACAATTATTTCTGGCCCCGGCAAAGGCGCCTCCCACAAGCTTTCCAAGCCACGCGTCGTAGTCGGCCGCGAGGGCGCCGACATCGCGCTGCAAGATCCCGAGGTTTCGCGCCACCATTGCATCGTCGAGGTGCGCGACACCTATGTCAATTTGCGCGATTTGGATTCCACCAACGGCACTTTCTTTGAGGAAGAGCGCGTTCGCGCTGCCATGCTCGTGAACAACGCCGAGTTCCGCATCGGCGAAACCGTCCTACGCATCACCTTCACACCAAAATGACAGCTCTTGTAGCGCCGGGCGCGGTCCACGGAGCCCTGTTTACCCTGAGCTTCGAAGGGCGAGTTTTGATGCACCTGCCCTTCCCCATCGAGCTGCCACGACTATGAGATACTGACATCAGTTTCGAAGCTCCCCATAAATGCGATGAACCGCATCACCGCCTGCATCATCACGCTGAACGAAGAGCAAAACCTCCCCCGCGCTCTCTCCTCCCTGACCGGCATCGCCGACGAAATCGTAGTCGTCGACTCCGGGAGCACCGACGGCACCGAACAGGTTGCGCGCCAACATGGCGCGGCGTTTTTCCCTCGCCCGTGGACAAACTATGCGGAGCAAAAGAATTTTGCGGCCGACCGTGCATCCACTGAATGGGTCCTCTCGATGGATGCCGACGAAGAGATCAGCAGCTTGCTGCATACATCTTTGTTGGACTGGAAAAAGCGCAAACCGGATCACGAAGTCTATGAAGTTTCCCGCAAGACCTGGTATCTGGGCGCCTGGATCAAGCATTCCGGCTGGTATCCCGATTTTCAACGCCGCCTCTATCACCGCGGCTCCGCCCAATTCGCGGGAATCATTCACGAATCCTTGCGATTCCCGGGCCAGCTCGGCCGCTTGACCGGAGACCTGCTGCACTACACCGTGCGCTCGATCGACGAGCACGAAGCCAACGTTGAGCGCTACACCACCCTGGCGGCCCAGCAAATGTTCGCCGAAGGCCAACGCCGCTGGCGCGGCGCCGTTTGGTTCGCCACACCGTGGAGCTGGTTCCAAAATTTCGTCTTGCGCGGTGGCTTTCTGGACGGCTATCGCGGCGCATTGATTTCCCAAATGGCGGCGCGCTCCGTGCGGCTAAAATATACGAAGCTGGGCAAGCTGATCGCGTCAAAAGGGAGCCTGGGAGCGGCCAATTCGTGAAGATTCTGCTCGTCGATCTCGACACCGAATGGCGCGGCGGACAAAATCAAGCCCTCCTCATGCTGGAAGGCCTCAACGCCCGCAAGTACTTCGCCGAACTCGTTTCACC
>Ga0137403_10005933_pt1 | contig 14037 bp, 13 predicted proteins | sample CZOMad2_1_16fung_FD_122057 | JGI IMG/M metagenome (GOLD analysis project Ga0137403, IMG submission 122057) | Vadose zone soil fungal communities from Angelo Coast Range Reserve, California, USA - CZOMad2_1_16fungal (Hybrid Assembly) | ecosystem: Environmental > Terrestrial > Soil > Vadose zone... | reverse complement strand
GACTAACGTAGTGCATCGCAAAAAATCTCAACTCGGCAAAATCAACCCCTATGCTTACCCGAATTTTTCACACCTTCGGGGGACTAAGGGGGATTTTTCGCGACAGAATGAAAAACGCGGCACGGCTTTACTCAATCGGAGGCGCGCAATGAAAACAAGGGCAATCGTCATAGCTGCTTTGTTCGCTATCTCCTTCTCGGTTGCCCAGTTCATGTTCGCACGAGTTTATGCGGCGCAAGCGCCGCTTTCGGCCAAGCAACAAGCGCTGATTGACGCCGCCAAGAAAGAAGGTGTCATCGATATCATCGCGACCTGGCGGCCCAGTGAAGCCAAGGGGATATTCGGCGCTTTCAAGGAGGCTTACCCGTTCATAGAGGTCAAACAAACGATGATGGCCGGCGCCGTTGGCTTTGAGCGACTCAGAGCGGAGTTTGCCTCTGGCCGCCGGACGACGGATCTCATAAATACTTCGATTGTCGATCTGGAAAAGGCCGGGATGGTCCAGGCCTGGCGGGACTGGTTCGAGGTTTTTCCCAAGACCAAGAAAAAAACCGTTCACTCGTCGTTGATGGCAGCTCTAGAGCCTGGCGGAACGTACGCGCTCGTTTATCGGCAGGATCTGGTTCCAAAAAACTTACAACCGCTAACCTACACCAAATTGTCCGATCCTCGCTTGCGCGGCAAGATCGGCGTCAACATACGCCAGTATTATTTCTGGGATGCCTTGTATCCAAAGTGGAGCGAGGAAGAGATCATGCGCTACATCAAAACGGTCATCGTTCCGCAGAAACCGAGGCTGTACAACGGCTCCGGCGACGGCTGGGAAATGTTGGTCCGCGGCGAGATCTGGGCCAATCCGGTTTCCAACACGCACCAGTATTTTTCTCGTTACCAGCCGAAGGGGGTTAAAAATATAGCTGTGGCCCCGGACTTGGCCGGTGTCGAATCCGGCAAACCGATCGCGCTGCTGAAAGACGCGCCGCATCCCAACGCGTCGAAGCTGTTTCTCCACTGGATCACCTCGGACAATGGCCAGGAAGCTCTTCACCAGCATCGAGGTCGCGCTAATCCTTATGATGAAACGAACGTCGTCGGGCGCTGGTTCAAGCAGCATGGCGCCAAACTCTACGAGTATCCCGATGAAGAGCGCGAGGCCAAAGCCAGGGAGAACGGCGTGCAAATCCTGCAACTATTCGGCGTGCCGGTGCCGGAAAGATAATCTATGCAGCTGGTGGAGGCGGAAAGAGCGTTGTATGCCAGCAAGATCCTGCCGCGTTTCAGCACCACCAACCTCATCCTGGTCGGGACCGTCGCGATCATCGCCTATCTCGTAGTCGCTCCGATCATTTTTCTCTTGTGGAGCAGCTTTCGGACTGCGTTACCCACGCCGGCCAATCCGGGGCTTTTCACGCTAAAAAACTACATCTTCGTATACAGCAACCCCGCCACGTATACATTGTTTCTCAACACGGCAATCTTCGTCTTGGTGTGTACCTCGTTAGCGCTTTTGTTAGCCGTTGGCTTCGCGTGGCTGATCGAACGGACCGATATATCGGCCAAGGGTACGCTTTTCGTTTTGATTTTGCTGCCATCGGCCGTTCCGTCTTTACTGATGGGCATATCGTATATCATTCTTGCCGGGCCTGAAGCCGGACTTTTGAATCGACTCACCGATGAATTGTTCGGCGTTAAACCTTTCAACATTTTTTCGCTGCCGGCCATGTTCATCTTGCAGGCCCTCAGCAGCGTGCCGGCGTCTTTTTTGATCGTGCTCTCGGCGCTTAGAAGCATGGACCCGGCGCTCGAGGAGGCCGCTTCCGTTTCAGGGGTGGGTTGGCTGAGTACGATCCGAAGGGTCACCTTTCCGATGATGGTTCCGGCTATCCTGTCAGCAGCGATCTACACGGGAATGAGTATCGCGGAGACCTTTGAAATTCCGGCGCTGATCGGCGTGCCGATTGGATTTCATGTCCTTTCCTCCCAGGTGTACCTCTCTTTGCGTGTGTGGGGGAACCATACCGTTGCCAGCGCGTATTCCGTCATATTTCTCATCATGCTCATAGGGTTAGTTTATCTCTACCAGAAAACGACACGCCACGGCTTTCGCTACGCCACCATTTCCGGCAAGGGATACCGGCCCAAACTCATTAAAATCGGTCGCTGGAAGTATGTTGCGTTAATTCTGATCGCCTTTTATCTCTTCGTCACCATCGCCTTGCCCTTCTTTGTTTTTATCTGGTCCAGCCTCTATCCAACCTGGCAACCTCCTTCTTTGGCGATGTTGTCTCAAGCAAACCTGGAAAGCTACCGTGAAGTCTTTGGCAACGCTAATTTTCTTGAGAGTGTAAAAAACACTTTGATTCTAATGCTGGTGACTCCGGTGATCACGGTCGCGTTGATCAGCGTCGCCTCGTGGTTAATCGTCCGCTCCAATCTAAGTCTAAAAAGCAAATCGCTCCTCGATACCTTGACATTTTGGCCCCATGCCTATCCGGGAATTGTCCTGGGGGTCGCGCTGTTGTGGTTTTTCATCATCGTCAACTTTCCGCCGGTTTGGGGAACCCTCTGGCCGATCATATTGGGGCTGACGATTTCTTACATGCCTTTTAGCGTGCGAACCTTGAACGCGGCCTTTATCCAGGTGCATCAAGAGCTCGAACAGGCGGCTTATGTGAGCGGCGCGAGCTGGCTAACCACTTTCCTGCGCATCACCCTGCCGCTGGTGCTACCTGCGCTAGCGTCCGTGGCGCTGTGGATCGCCATTCACGCGATGCGGTCGCTCACGGTGCCTATGTTCTTGACCACTCAGGGTAATGAAGTGTTAGCGATGCTTCTGTGGACCTATTGGGATAACGATATGGTCGAGGCGGTCTCTGTGATAGGCCTCTTGTACCTCGTGGTGTGCGTTGTGTTGTCATTGGTGTGGCGCCGTTACGGGTTCAGAAATTGGTGATCGAAAGATTCACGGTACAAACAGATGCGATCATTGACAGGGGGCTAATATGAGAATGGGAGCGCTTGTAACCATTTGGCTTTTCAGCGCCGCTTCTTACCTAGGATTCGACGGGCATGTTTATGCGCAGTCTTCGTATTACCAAGGCAAGACCATCAGACTTGTACAGGGACGCGAGCCGGGCGGTTCGGGAGACACCAGAGCAAAATTGGTCATACCCTATTTAAAGAAATACCTTCCAGGAAATCCCAATATCGTAAATGAGTTCATGCCAGGCGGCGGAGGTCGCAAAGCCGCCAACTACCTTTTCAGCGCGCGCCCGGACGGTCTGACCATCGGCCATGTCAGCAGTGGCGTGGTGACGAGTTCTGTCTTGGGGGAAAGCGGCGTCCAATATGAGCTCGACAAATTTCATTGGCTCGGATCGACCGATAGCGCCTTCCACTATGCTTTCGCGATTCGCAAAGAGTTAGGGCTGACTAACGCAGAAAAGCTGCAAGCCTATTCGGGGCTTAAATTGGTGCAACATCCATAGGCCACACCACTTACACGTTCGGACGCAGTTTTGCCTGGCTGCTCGGTGTTAAAGATCCCAGATTTGTCTTGGGCTATGCCTCTCTCGAGCTTGATCTGGCCGTGGAACGGGGCGAGGCGGATGCGCGTAGTAACAACACCAGCGAGGTGCTCCGGCGCTATCCCGATGCGCTTAAGAAAGGTCCGTTCAATTATGTCGCCATCTTCAAAATACCTCGAGATGACAAGGATCCGGAGTTCGATCATCTTCCCGAAATCGACAACTTCTCGAAAGCGGAGAGGGAGCGGCGCTTGCTGACCTTGATCCGCGCCATGAGAGTTGTCGGAACTCCCTACTTGATTCCTCCGGGCACGCCCAAAGAACTGGTACAAATCGTGCGGGAGGGAATGAGTAAAACCTTTCGCGATCCTGAGTTCAAAAAAGAATACAGGAAGATCACCGGCGACGATGTCAGTCCGATAACGCCGGAACGACAAGAAGAAATCGTCAGGTCGGTGCCGCGTGACGTGGAGACCATCGAACTCTTCAAATTGATTAACGGCAACCAGCCTCTCCCAGCTCGTTAGGTTCGTTCATGCAATAATGGGTCGGCCAGAATGACAACTCGATTCTCTTTGTTCATACTTTTTTTGCTCGCCGCATCCAGCGCACTAGCTGCATCGGCGGGTCCGGCGTTGCAAAGCAAACAAGAGGCGGAAGCCAAGGGACATGTCTTCCATTCGAGCCATGACGACATCGTCAAAATGGCAAAGCAGGAAGCGAAGGTTGACGGAATAGTTTCTCTTGATCCGGAAACCTTCGGTCCTCTGACGAAAGCTTTCAAAAGCAGATATCCCTTTCTCGATCTAAAGCTCCGCGAAGTTACGGGAACGGAGGCGACACAGCGATTCCTGCTGGAAGTTCAGAGTGGCACGGCGCAGGCGGACTTCACCTACATCAGTGAAGATTTTTATAAAGGATTTATTTCTCGCGGCAAGAAGTTCGATATCTTAGGGATGGCCGAGCAGGGTGTTCTATCGATCCCGGTCAAGATGATCGATCCTCTGTCGCGCAAGGCGATTGCGGCGGCGACTATTTTCGCTGCCATCGCCTTTAACAAGTGCCTCCTCGAACCGGCCAAGGTTCCAGACCGTTGGGAGGATTTTTTAAAGCCGGAGCTGAAAGGCAAAAAGTTTTTGGTGGATATCCGGCCTTTTCATTATCAATCGTTTGCCGCTGGAGCGGGCGAAGAATGGATGCTCGATTACGCTCAGAAGATCGCCGCCCAGGATCCTGTGTGGATCAGAGGAGCCAGCCGGATTCTTACCTCGATCGCTGCGGGTGAGTACCAGTTGCACTCGGGAATTAATTATCACAGCACGCTGAGGGCCAAGGAGAAGGACAAAACCGGGTGCTTGGAGCTCAAAATCATCGAACCGGTTCCCGTGCGCCTCTCTGAACCACAAATGGTCGTCGAGACGGCGAAGCACCCGAACGCGGCTCTGCTGTGGCTCGAATTCCTCGCGGGCGCCGAAGCCCAAGCGATTATCGATAAGTACGAGCCGCTAAAATCTTCCATTTACACACCGGGATCGGCCGTGGAAAAAATCATTCGTGGGAAAAAGATCTGGCTCAAGGACTGGAAGCATTATGAAAAAGGGCCGGACTGGATGGGTATGGCGGTAAAGGCATTTGGCTTTCCCAAGGCGGGAAGCTAATCAAGGTTGTTCCGCGGTCTGATCTCGATCAGGACTGGAGTCCCTCATGGAAACGCACAGGTTGTCAGGAAAATACGCGATCGCCGGGTTGGGAATGGTCGTCGGCGTTCCCGAAAAGGAATTGGCAAAACGTAAGGCCGACCTGCCGGGTCATCCGATGTTGGAACACGCGATCCCGTCTCCCGTGCTCGACCTCTCGGCCAAGGACCTCGAAGCCGAAGCCGCGCGTCGTTCGATCGAAGACGCCGGCTTGAGTAACCAGGATATCGATGGCGCTGTCCATGTTCATGGCGGTCCCAGAAGCGGACGCGGAGTCGTCGAGCACATGGACGCTTTTCCGCGGATGTTAGGTCTGCCCGTCAACTTCTACTATCACTGTGGCAGAGGCGGCGGATGGGGAACGATCGGGATTATAACCGCATTGTCCTTCCTCGAGTTGGGGCTTGCCAAATACGTCGTCATCGCCGGATCGCGAGAAGATTGGACGAGAAGCCATAGAAGGGATGTCCGCGAGCAGGGAGTGCGCGGCCAGGTCAATCTCGCGAGCGTCGCCGGGATGTGGGGCCCGACCTTTGGCCGAACCGCCGCGGCGCACGATCACAGTATGTTCGCGACGCGGCATCGGCATGAATACGGCACAACCGAAGAGCAGTTTGGCGCCGGGGCCATTCAGGTGCGCGCCTGGGCCTGCAAGAATCCCCTGGCACTTATGTACGGCCGTCCGGCGACGATGGAGGACTACCTCGCGTCGCCGATGTACATCGCTCCCTATCACCTGATGGACATGGCGGTCACCACGGATGGCGCCGTCGCATTCGTCCTGACTTCGATAGAGCGCGCGCGCGACTGTCCGAAGCCGCCTGTTGCTGTTCTCGGCATCGGCTACGGCGACGCGCAGGGAGGGCAATGGTGGGAGGGCGCCGCACACTACACGCGGCTGCCGGTGGCCAAGGCTAAAGAAGCCGCATTCGGTCAGGCCGGAATCGCCATTCAAGATATCGATGTAGCGCAGTTCTATGATTGCTTTACGGCGGAGCTAATACTTCAGTTGGAAGATTACGGCTGGTGCGCAAAAGGCGAAGGCGGCGCCTACATCGAGGCGGGTCATATCGGCCCCGGAGGCGCCACACCGGCGAATACCAGCGGCGGTCTTCTCTCGGCGTATCATTTGGCCGATATGACCGGACTGTCCGAAGCAATTTTTCAATTGCGCGGCGAAGCGCAAGAAAGACAGGTGCCGAACGCGCGTATTTCTTTAGTGACGGGACACGGCGGCGAAGTCTTCGCGCCGGGCATGTGTTCGATCCATACGAGTCTTGTGTTGGGGAGGCCCTGATGGCTTGGACTAAACCGATTCCTGTTGTTGAAAAAGTGATGAAGCCCTTTTGGGAAGGACTCAAGAATCACCGTTTTCTATTGATGAAATGCAACGAATGCGGCGCCTGGTATTGGCCGGCTACCTATTGCCGGAACCATCGGAACAAGCCATTTTTCGGTAGCCTGTCGTGGACCGATGCCAGCGGGCAGGGAAAAATCATTTCTTTCAACGTCACGCGGGTAGCCATGCGGCCGGCTTTCAAAGATGAAACGCCCTATGTGTATGCGCTCATTCAGCTCAGCGAAGGACCGATCATCTCGAGCAATATTATTAATTGCCCGGCGGAGTCGGTCCATATCGACATGCCGGTTCGGGTGGTCTATCGCGATGTCGCCGAAATCAACCTGACGATTCCTTATTTTGAGCCTCTCTGATACGGCTCCGTTCGAAGGCCGCCGGCGTAAAGCAGCTCGCAGATCAAAAGAGCGGAGACCATGACAGCGACATGAATGATGAGTGGAAAGCGGACCTGCAAACTCTGTTCAACCCACGCTCTGTCGCTCTGATAGGGGCCTCGGAGTCCTCGTCCAGATCACGGGCAATTATTAGCAACCTGCGCGAATTCGGCTATCGGGGAGAAATATTCCCGGTTCATCCCAAGCGCGATGAAGCCTTCGGCCTCAGGTGTTATCCGAGGGTCACCGACATTCCGGAGGTCGTTGACGCCTTCATCATTGCGGTCCCGCGCGATCAAGTCATCGTCGCCTTGGAAGGATGTGCAGAAAAGAGTATCCCCGCGGGCGTCATCATATCCGCCGGCTTTGCCGAGGCCTCGCCGGAAGGAAAGGTTCTGCAAGACCGGCTCACACAAATTGCCGAAACGGCAAAGATCAGGATTTGCGGCCCTAACTGTTACGGCATTGCCAACATACACGAGCGCGTTGCCTTGCTCCTCGGTACGGATGTCCGACATGTGCAGCCGGGAAAGATCGGCCTCGTGTTCCAGAGTGGCGGGCTCTTGAACTTAACCTTGCTTGCGGCCTGGGACAGAGGATGGGGCGTCAGCCATGCGATTTCATGCGGTAATGAGGCCGTGATTCACGTCGCGCACTACGCCGAGTATCTGGTCAGGGATAGTCGAACTCAAGTCGTCGGTATTCTTACAGAGGGGATCAAAGATCCTGAGAAGTTTCTCGCTGTCGCACGGTCGGCCGCTGAGCTCGAAAAACCGATGATTGTCTTGAAGATCGGCAAATCGGAAAAGGGCGTGACAGCAGCCCAGGCCCACACAGGAACTCTCGTGGGCTCAGATGCGGTTTACGATGCGGTGTTCAAGCAGCACGGAGTGGTGCGGGTTCATGACCTCGATGATTTCATTGAAACCGTCGAGCTCTTCGCCAAACGCAAGAGACCAAGGGAAGGTCGGTTAGGATTCATTGCCCCATCAGGCGCGGAATGTGGGCTCATCGCGGACATTGCGACAGACATCGGAATTGATTTGCCGGAGCTACCCGCAAAGACCGTTGACAGGCTCAAAAAGGTACAGTCCCCATTTCTTTCTATCCGCAATCCGCTGAATGCGCCGGAGCAGTATACGCGCAAGGAAAAAATCTTTAACGAATGCATCGCCGCTTTGCTTGACGCCGACAACCTCGACATTGTCGGGCTCAGACTGCCATTGCCTAGGATGAGAGAAGACCGAGACGTTGTGAGCCGTTTTGCCGATGTGGTCCAGGCAGGAGAAAAGACGGAGAAGCTCTTGATCGTGTTTTCGCGAGCGTCGGTCAGTTTACCTGAATACTGGCGCCAACTGTTGCGTGAGCATGAAATTCCGTTTCTGTTGGAATACCGAAAAGGATTCAAGGCGTTAAAATCTTTGCTGAGCTATTACCGCTTCATTGATAGAGACAGAGCGTCCTGCGACGCGGGAGTACGAGTAGACGTAAACCTCGGCAAAGTAAAAGGCTTGCTCCAATCTTTCGGGCGGACATTGACAGAGCGGCAGAGTAAACAGATTCTTGCAGAGTACGGAATTCCGATTGCCCGGGAAACTCTCGCGACAAGCGCCGAAGAGGCCGTCGAGATAGCGCGCCGGATAGGTTATCCGGTGGTGCTGAAGATCGAGTCGCCTGAAATCGCTCATAAGACCGAGGCGCGCGCGGTCGAGATAGGCATAAGCAACGACGCGGAAGTCCGTGCCGACTATGGTCGAATTATGGAAAACGCTCGAGCACACAACTCCGTTGCACAGATCAATGGCGTTCTGGTTCAGGAAATGGTTCGTGGCGCGAGAGAAGTCATCATCGGCATGACTCAGGACTCGCAATGGGGACCGATGATCATCTTGGGTCTAGGCGGCATTTTGGTAGAGGTCTTGAAAGATATCGCCACTCGGGTAGCGCCTTTAACCAGGTTCGATGTCGAGGAGATGATGCATGAGCTCAAGGGCGCAAAAATCCTCGAGGGATTCAGAGGACAGCCACCGGCGGATATCGCTGCGGTGATTGATATTGTTCTACGGTTCTCCCAGCTTTGTCTTGATCTTAAAGCCGACATCGCCGAGATCGATATCAATCCACTGATGATTTGCGAAAACGGCAAAGGCGCTAAGGTCGTCGACTGTCTGATGACGCGCCTGCTACCAGAATCCCGGCACAATATCGGACCTTAACGTTTGGATTGGCGCGCTCGCGTGAAGAACGCAAGGTCGGCAAATTTTTTCTTGAGCGGAGCGACCGCGCTTCAGCATGGCGCGGCTGTGGTGAAATTCCGCAAGGTGCAAATCAAGCCCCTATAGCCTGTGCCGACCGAGCGTTTAGAACGTGTTGACCCCCTATTTTCTTGAGTAATGACCGCCTACGGTAGCCCTATTTGGTTGACTTCGACAGTAGTAGATAAAAATAGCCAAAACCTGCCAACCCTGCTCGATCTTATCAGCCGCTTCTGCGGTGTTCTCCAAACATCACAGAACAAATTTCGTAGGCTCGGTAATTTTTAGCGCTTCTTGCCGAATCTCCGTCGCACCAAATCCCCGTAATGTTGGAATTAACTTATGGCATGGTTGCTGCTTTAGGTTCGCGCAGAAAAGCCACGGTGGCAAAAAACAAAGGAGAAAGTATGAAGATTTCGAAGCTACAAAGGATCGTGCCCGCACTCATTGTCATCGGCGCATTGGGACTGACGGCGTCTTCTGCTTTGGCCAAGCAAGAAGGCAAGACCAAAGTTAAGAACAGCGAAAAAACTACGACCAAGGAAAACTCGGGTCGTCAAGCTGGCGAGCTACCTTCCGGTCTGCAGAAATACACAGAGAAAAAAGGCCAGCTTCCATCCGGGCTGCAAAAGAAGAAAGACGAAGACGGCCAATTGACGAAGGGACTTGAGAAGGGTGGCAAAAAACTTGAGTCGAGCGCAAAAAGCAATAAACCTTCCAAGTAAATATTTACGGGGGCAGTGACCAGTCGCGCTGTAAGCTTGATTGGCTGACGGCAAAACGCCGCCCTGCTCTTTTTGGTACGACGCATGCGTTTTACTGCGCGAATACTTTATGCGGGAGCGTCACCTTTATGACGTTTAACTGGATGCCATTCAAAAGGCTTTATCACTCGGTGATGCACGTTCGCAGCGTTTGCTATTCTGCTTTTGGCTCACCCGGTTTAGGAATTACCTGGTCGCTCGTGACTTTGTTAAGTGGACTGATTTACCTCATCTACGATGAGCGCAAGCGGCGCAATTTCTAACCGGAGCGCCAAAAGCGCGCTGTTAAACTTGGAAATAGTTGTGAGGCCGCAAAAGAAGGATAATGACGGATTCAGCATCTACGATACCGAGATTGTCTTACGGGTTTTCCGAATGGTCGTTGTGATTCAAACATTCACGAACGATGACCAATTGATCTTCCCTTATGGGTTCGGCCACCTGCTCCAACCACTGGCGTTCGTTTCGTCATCCACCGGACGCGGATCCGCCAGCTGTCGCCTTCGCAAACTCGACCACAACCATTCTCCCGCTGTGCTCGTCAAGCCGGTACCGACCGGATTTTGAAAAACGTAACGCACCACGGTTATTAAATGTTCATCACGCTGCACCGGAAAACTCTTAAAGCGACCTTGCCAAATATGGCCGCCGCCACCGTAGTACTGATGATAACGACGAACATGGCTCGTCAGTAGCCTCTGTATGCTCTGTTGTCCTCTAGGAATTCTCGGCACGAAGCGCTTCTAACATACGACCGGTCGACCTCACAACGGAAGGAAAAGTAGCCTGTCCCCCTTTCCTGCTCCTTGATTTTTCTTCCTTATTCCTTCCCTCGCACCCCACATAACCACGTTGACGCAACAGTAGCTGGAATTACTTTGACAGTGATTCACTATTCTCATATTCTGCGAGGAAGATATTCCACTTAGATAACAACGTCCGCCAATTTTCCGTTTGCCAATTTCCGACTCGCAGATCGTGTCGCAGAGGAGCTTGGAAAATATGTTACCTACCCTCTCCACAACTGTCACCGTGTTGTTCTTTCTGGGCTCGTCGCTATTCGCTGCGCCGGGATTCGCTGCCTCGGTAACCGCTGCCACTCTCCAGAAGGCGAAGCAAGCGGCTGATGCCAAGGGTTATGCCTTCATCGCGAGCCATGACGAAATCCTTGCCAACGCCAAGAAAGAGGGCAAACTCCGCGTCCAAAGCTCATTGGACCCGAATACGTTCAAGCCCCTCATGAATTCTTTCAAAAAAAAATACCCCTTCGCGGATATTGAAATCCAGGAGATGACGGGCACAGACACGGCCCAACGCTTTCTCTTGGAGCTCAAGGCGGGAACGGTCAAGGAATGGGATACGTTACATCTCCCGGAAGATTTTTATACCGACTACGCGCCGTATGCGAAGAAATTGGATGTCTTAGGTATGGCTGAGCACGGAGTCTTGAAGATTAACCCCAAAATGGTCGATCCCGAATACCGCAGCGTGGTGAGCATCGGCTCCGGCATCTGCTCCATCGCATACAACAAGAAACAGCTTGCCGCCGACAAGGTCCCGAATAAGTGGGAAGACTTCTTGAAGCCGGAGTTCAAGGGACGAAAGATGCTTGTCGATATCCGGCCCTACTGCGTCGCCGCTCTCGTGCCCGCCATGGGTGAAGAGTGGGTCAAAAACTATGCCCGTAAGATCAAGGAACAGGAACCCATCTGGGTTCGAGGCCAGACACGCGCCATGAGCGGGATCATTGCCGGCGAATATGATCTCCATCAAATGACGCAATACCATTCCTGCATGCGCGCCGCCGCAAAGGACGTCACCAAATCCCTCGGCTGCAAGATCATTGAACCCGTACCGGCAAAAGTCCAGGACGTTGAGGGAGTTCTGCAATCCGCCCCAAACCCCTCTCGCGCGCTACTGTTTATCGAGCACTCGGCCAGTCCTGAGGCGCAAAAAATGATCGATGAATTCAACCCCCTGAAGTCAAATGTCTTTGCTGACGGCGAGATCGCCAAATTGCTCAAGGGAAAAAAAGTTTCGCTGAACGATTTTCGCACCTACCACAAGTCACCCGAATGGATAAAGATGATCGTGGAAGCATACGGCTTTCCCAAGGCCGACGTCAGGTAGCGGCAACTGTCATCGACATAGGCGTTCAAATGGTTCCAGTCGTTCCAAACGTTCAAGACGTTCCGGTCGTTCAACATTAGTGAGCGGCTGAGACATGTTGAGCACGCAGGTTTAAGGTTATCGGCAGCCCCGGCTTCTAATTGTCAACAAGACCCCTTTTGACCTCCGGACTGTAAAGATCTTCGAAGGTTCCAAGTTCAATGTTCAAGGTTAAATTCAACAACGGAAAACTTAGAACATCGAGAAAGCTGTTCGCGTTTCGTTTAGATGCAAAGTTTAGGACCGTTACCGATCCATTGAACTCAGACACGATCACGGAACACGAACACGGCTGTCAAACGGTTGAACGACTGGAACGAAGCGATGGAACCTCTGGAACGATTGGAACGTCTGAAACCAGTCGACTCATATACGTCTTGAACTTTTGAACCGCCGCTTGCCGGCGAACGTCTTGAACAATTTGAACTACTGAAATAGTTTCTTAGCGATCGTTACCTTGAACTTTGAACCTTGAACATTGAACTGCCGCTTGATCCCCAATCAAGCGGCGAATCAGGAGGGGAAATGGCCGAACTCGAAGTGTTGAATCCGGTAGCTGAGGTACGCGGCGACCTTAAACGTCAACCGGTAAGCCCGCGACTAGCCGGCCTGGAGGAGAAAACCCTGGGATTGCTGTGGTCCGGTACGACCAATGGTGATGTGGCGTTGCGCCGCGTCGAAGAGCACCTGCAGGCGCGATTTCCGAAAACGCGCACGAAGTTTTACCGCGGCGAGCATCCTTTTGCGGAGGGCTTGCTGCGCGAGGTTGCGGAGACATGCGATGGTGTAGTGATCGCGACTGCGGATTGAGGCGCGTGCAGCTCGTGGAGTATCCACGGGGCAGTACAACTTGAACAGTTAGGGCGGCCGGCCGTTACTATCGTATCCGGACGATTGGAGGGCGACGCCGTCGAAAGCGCTCGTGTGTTCGGCATGCCGGACCTGCAGTACGTGGTGGTGCCCTGGATCTACCGTAATCTCGACGCCGCGCGCGTGCTGGAGCAGACCGACGGAGTGTTCGACGACGTCGTGCGCGAGCTAACCTCGCTCAGACCGATAACCGATCGGCGTGTCGACGGAGCGGATCGGGAGCGATTCAAGGGGTCCGATCAGCTGGATGCGCTCGAGCGCATGAACGAGGCGTTTCTCGGCCGGGATTGGGGCGATGGTTTCCCGCTGCTTCCTCCGACCGCCGAGGCGGTCGAGCGGCTTCTGACGGGGACCTGCTTGCCGCCTGATTGTGTGCTGTGCGACGTGGCGCCGGGGTGGGGACTCGCCACCGTCGAGAAGATAGCTATCAACGCCGCTATGGCCGGAGCCAAACCGGAACAGCTGCCGGTCATCTTGGCGGCGCTAAAGGCGCTCGCCAAGCTCGATCCGGAGATGGCGCGTTTCTTTCTCATGTCGACCGGGTCGCACGCCTCACTCCTGTTGGTGAACGGGCCCATCGCCAAGGAGATCGGCATCAATGCGCGGGCGGCCATGGGACCCGGTCGTGATAATCAAGTCAACCTGATCATCGGGCGCTCGTATACGCTGTGCCTAAAGAATATTGGCCACTGGTATCCGGGGCTAATGGACATGGACACTTTGGGCTCGGTGCGCAAATTCACCGTATGCGTGGCGGAGAACGAAGAAGCAAGCCCGTGGGAGCCTTTTCACGTCGAGAAAGGGTATCGAAAAGAGGAGAGCGTGCTAACGCTCATGGGAACCCGAGGGGAAATCGATGTGCCGGACCAAGGCAATACGACCCCCGAGGCGCTGCTCAAGAACATAGCTTTCAACTGTACCTTCGGCCAGAAGGACTTGCGGCATGCCGCCGACCCCGAGATCGGACGCAGCATCATCCTGATGGTGCCGCTCGATCCCGCGCGGATCATTGGCGAAGGCG
>Ga0137403_10005932_pt1 | contig 14038 bp, 9 predicted proteins | sample CZOMad2_1_16fung_FD_122057 | JGI IMG/M metagenome (GOLD analysis project Ga0137403, IMG submission 122057) | Vadose zone soil fungal communities from Angelo Coast Range Reserve, California, USA - CZOMad2_1_16fungal (Hybrid Assembly) | ecosystem: Environmental > Terrestrial > Soil > Vadose zone... | reverse complement strand
TCGGCGACGGCCGCGGCCTGGTCGCCGCGCTGGCGCTCGGCGCCGAGGGCATCAACATGGGCACGCGCTTCATGTGCACCAAGGAAAGCCCGATCCACCAGCTCGTGAAGGAGCGTATCGTCGCCAATGACGAGCGCGAGACCGAATTGATCTTCCGCACCATGCGCAACACCTCGCGCGTCGCCAAGAACGCGATCAGCACGAAAGTCGTCGCAATGGAGAAAGAAGGCGCGAAATTCGAGGATGTCCGCGAACTCGTGGCCGGCGCCCGCGGCAAGATGGTCTACGCCACCGGCGACGCCGATGAGGGCATCTGGTCGGCGGGACAGGTACAGGGCCTCATTCACGATATTCCGACCTGCGCCGAACTGGTGTCGCGCATCATGCGCGACGCCGAGGCGATCATTCAAAGCCGGCTCGAAGGCATGATGTCCGGCGCCCAGCGCGAGGCCGCCGAATAAGCGGGCTCTCGCTATCTGCCGCCCGCACCATCGAAAGAAAGAGTTGATTCCATGAAAGCCTATGTCTATGGCGCCAACGGCGCTGGCATCACCGATGTCGCAAAACCCGCGCCGAAAGGCACCCAGGTGCTGGTCAAGGTCCACGCCTGCGGCCTCAACCGTGCTGATTTGGGCATGACCAAGGGCCATGTGCATGGCGCGGCCGGCGGCGTCGGCACCGTGCTCGGCATGGAATGGGCGGGCGAAGTCGCCGAGCTCGGTCCTGATGCCAAGGGCGTCAAGGTCGGCGACAAGATCATGGGCTCGGGCGGCGCGGCGTTTGCCGAATACACGCTGGCCGATCATGGCCGGCTGTTCCGCGCGCCCTCGAACATGAATTTCGAGGAGGCCGCCACCCTCCCCGTCGCGCTCGCCACCATGCACAATGCCGTCGTCACCAACGGTGCGCTGCAGGCGGGTCAGACGGTCCTGATCCAGGGCGCCAGCTCCGGCGTCGGGCTGATGGCGATGCAGATCGCTAAATTCAAGGGCGCGAAACTCGTGATCGGCTCGTCGACGGACGCGATGCGCCGCGGCCGCCTGAAGGAATATGGCGCCGATCTCGCGATCGACTCGAAGGATCCTGGCTGGGTCGATCAGGTGCTGCAAGCAACCGGCGGCGAAGGCGTCGACCTGATCGTCGATCAGGTTTCAGGCCCGGTCGCGAACCAGAATCTGAAAGCCACCAAGGTCAAGGGCCGCATCGTCAATGTCGGCCGGCTCGGCGGCACCCATGGCGATTTCAATTTCGACCTGCACGCCGCGCGCCGCATCAATTATATCGGCGTCACCTTCCGCACCCGCAGCATCGAGGAGATCCGCGAGATCTTTGACGAAGTCCGCAAGGACATCTGGGGCGCGGTGGAAAGCCGCAAGCTGCAGCTGCCGATCGACAAGGTCTACAAGTTCGCCGACATCGGCAAGGCGTTCGAGCACATGGAAGCCAACAAGCACCTCGGCAAGATCGTGGTGACAGTGTAGCGCCTGCGGCTCTTTTTAGTCGGAACAATTCGCAACAACCGTTGCTGCAATTGAGTAGCGATAGCGCAGTTGGTCGGCGCTTTAATGTTAACTAACGGGCTGCTAAACCCGCGCCCATGAGCCCTGCCGATCACACCATCAAATCCCGCGTTGCGGCGATCTCGGTATTTGCCAGCGCCGGCATGGCCGCTGCCAAATTCGTGGTCGGTGTCGCCATCGGCAGTCTCGCGCTGATCTCCGAGGCGCTGCACTCCTCAGTTGATGTGGTCGCGACCGTCATCACCTGGCTGGTGGTGCGGGTCTCCGACAGCCCGCCGGATGAGGAGCATCAGTACGGCCACGGCAAGCTGGAAAGCCTGTCGGCGCTCGGGGTCATCGCGATGCTCTATGTGCTCTCGGGCGGTATTCTGGTCGCATCTTGGGGCCGCCTGCGCGAAGGCGTGCCGCTGCCGACGATCTCGGCCATTCCGTTTGTCGTGCTCTTGATCGACATTGCGGTGAATTTCTGGCGTGCCCGCGCGCTGCAGCGCACCGCGCGCGATACCAAAAGCCAGGCGCTCGCCGCCGATGCCTTGCATTTCGCCTCCGACGTGCTCGGTTCGATCGCCGTCATCATCGGGCTGGCGCTGGCGGGACTGGGCTACTGGTGGGGAGACGCCGCCGCTGCGATCGTGGTCGCGATCATGATCGCGTTATTGGGTCTGCGGCTGGCGCGCTCCACCGTCGAAACCCTGCTCGACCGCGCGCCGGAAGGCGCGTCGGAGAAAGCCAGGATGGCGATCAGGACGGTGCCCGGCGTGGTCGGCGTCGAACGGTTGCGGGTCCGGATGGTCGGGCCCACATACTTCGTCGATGCCGTGGTTCAGGTGCCGCGCACTTTTCCGATCGACCGCGTCGACGACATCAAGCGCAAGGCGCAGCAGGCGGTTAGCGCCGCGCTTGGCGATGCCGACCTCACCTTCACTACCGTGCCGGTCGCCCGTAACAACGAGAGTGTGCGGGAGCGTATCATGGTGATCGCCCGCAATTCCGGTCTCGCCGTCCACCACGTCACCGTGCACGATCTCGGCGGCAAGTTGACCGTCAGCATCGATCTCGAGGTCGACGGCGGTATGCCGCTCACCGCAGCCCACGCCATCGCCCATGAACTGGAGCGGAACATCCGCGAGGAATTCGGCGAGGACGTCGAGGTCGATACCCACATCGAGCCGCTGGAACCGGAATTGCCTGTCGGTACCGATGCCGCGCCGGAGCGCGTCGAAACCATCAAGGCCGCACTATCGCGCTTCGCCGCCAATGGCGCGATCCATGACATCCATAGCGTGCGGGTGCGCAACACCGACGCCGGCGAAATCGTGAACTTCCACTGCCGCGCCGCGCCGTCGATGAGCGTGATCAAGGTCCACGAGAACGTCGACGAGATCGAGCGTGCGCTGCGCCGCGCATTCCCGACCGTCAAGCGGGTCATCAGCCACGCCGAGCCGCCGGACGCCTAGCGGAATCCACGCGCCGGTCGCGTTCTCCTTTCGGACTCTCTTTGCCCGTGTTTTGCAGGCTTCGATTCTGCGTGGACAAAATTTTTTTGCATTAACGAATCGTTGACTCTCGACAGCCCGGCAAAACTGGATTCAAATCGCTGTGATTCGGAAGCGGCTGGGAGACTTCCGAACCGGGTGCAATAAGATTTCCGAGGGGGCCAAAGGCATGGCGCGCGCACACGCGGCGAGCGCGTGCGTCCAATCCGATTCGATCAAGGGATTGGCGCAGTCGATCGCGAAACCGGCCTATCACCGGCTGTTGGTTGCGGAGCCCGCGCTTCGCCGTGCTGTGCCCACCCTGATCATCGCTTTCCTGATCACCATTTGCCTTGGCGCATTCGTGCAGGTGGTCGATCAAAGCCGGCAAAAGCGCGCGTCAACCAAGCGCGATCTGGCGGCGATTGCCGATTTGCTCGCCGAGCGCCTTGATCGCATCGCTTCAGTTCGACAGGAGCGCGCGGCAACATTCGAGCGCCTGCAACTGCTTCTGCCCGGCCTTATTCCATCGTGGGCGATCACGGCCGGCAGGCACGTCATCGTCACCGGCGCCGACCAGCGCATTCTCGCCCGCATCCCGGTCGACGCCGGGTTTGGCGATACCGCCAGCATTCTCGACGTCATCGGCGCAGCGCTGCCGCTGACCACGGCGGGGCAACAACCCGGCGTGACCGACATCACCTTGCCGGACGGCAGCACTGCACTGGCGATACAGCACGCCGTCAAATCGCTGCCCGGCCGGGTCATTATCATTCAGGAGCGGGTCGATTCGATTTGGCGGTCGGACGCCGCCCTGTCGGTGACGCTTTCCGCCACCACCGGCTTTGTCGTGCTGATCCTCGGCTTTGCATTCCATTGGCAATCGACCCGGGCGCGCGAAGGCGATCTCATCAATGATGCCGTGCGCGGCCGTATCGATACCGCGCTCAATCGCGGACGCTGCGGATTGTGGGATTGGGACCTGTCACGCGGCAGAATCTTCTGGTCGCAATCGATGTTCACGATGCTGGGACTGGACGCCCGCGGCGACCTGCTGACTTTCGGCGAGGTCAATGCGCTGGTGAAATCCGATGACATCGACCTGTTCGAGATCGCCGATCAGCTTATTTCCTCCAGGATCGATCACATCGACCAGACTTTCCGCATGCAGCACACCGATGGCCACTGGATCTGGCTGCGGGTGCGCTGCGAGCTCAGCCAGGGCGCCGCCGATGCCGGCATGCACCTGATCGGCATCGCCGTCGACATCACCGAACAGAAAAGCCTGGCCGAGAAGACGGTGGAGGCCGACTTGCGGCTGCGCGACGCGATCGAGACCATCCCCGAAGCCTTCGTGCTGTGGGACGCGGGCGATCGCCTGGTGCTGTGCAACTCGCACTTCCAGCGCCTGCACAAGCTGCCGGATTCGGCGGTCACGCCGGGCACCTCCTACGAGACCGTGATCGAAGTCGGCAGCATGCCGGAAGTCCGCAGCCGGCTGCACGAAACCGGCGCCCAGACGCCGGGCGCGCGCACCTTCGAGGCGCAACTTGAGGATGGCAGCTGGCTCCATATCAGCGAGCGCCGCACCAAGGACGGCGGCTATGTCTCGGTCGGCACCGACATCACCCGCATCAAGGAGCACGAACAGAAACTGGTCGACAACGATCTTCGCCTGCGCGCCACCGTGATAGACCTGAAGCGCTCGCAGGCCGAGCTCGAACGGCAGGCCCTCGAACTCGCCGACCTCGCCGAAAAATATTCCAGGGAGAAAACCCGCGCCGAGGAAGCCAACCAGACCAAATCCAAATTCCTTGCCAATATGAGCCACGAGTTGCGCACGCCGCTCAATGCCATCATCGGATTTTCCGAGATCATGGAAAGCGGCATGTTCGGGAGGCTTGGTTCGGAAAAATACCAGGAATACTGTCACGACATCCTCGCCAGCGGTCACTATCTGCTCGAAGTGATCAACGACATCCTGGATATGTCGAAGATCGAAGCCGGGCGGATGAAGCTCGACCTGGAACCGCTCGATCTGTCCAAGACGCTGGCGGAATCGCTGCGGGTGGTGTCCGGCCGCGCCGAGGACAAGAACCTGGTGGTCGATGCCGATATCGACGGCACCATTTCCGTGGTGGCCGATCGCCGCGCCATCAAGCAGATCATCGTCAACCTGCTCTCCAACGCGGTAAAATTCACCCCCGATGGCGGCAGGGTGGTGGTCCGCACCCGCTTGCTCGGCGATAAAATCGTGCTGGTGATCGCCGACACCGGCATCGGGATTGCGCCGCAATCGCTGGCGCGGCTCGGCCGGCCGTTCGAGCAGGTCGAGAGCCAGCTCACCAAAACCTATCACGGCTCCGGGCTTGGGCTGGCGATTGCGCGCTCGCTGACTTGTCTGCATGGCGGGTCGATGCGGTTGCGCTCGAAGCTCGGCGCCGGCACCGTGGTCTGCGTGTCGCTGCCGCGCGAGCCGCTGGAGGACAGGCCGAAGATTTCCGCCGCCGCCTAATCGCCGCCTTCGACAATTTCGCGAAACACCCGGCGCACCTCGGTTTGCGTCTCCTTGACCCGCGCTTCCAGCGAGGAAAAATCCGGCGCGTCGCCGGCCCGCGCCATGATGCGCAGCAGATCTTCACCCGCGGTTTCCGGCTTGAACCTCGCGGTGACGCAGAGCCGCAGGATTTGCGTGAGGTCGTGATAGAGCAGCGCCGCCGGACGCAAGACTTCCGCTGCTGCTTGCGGCAGCACGCCGAGCCGCGCCGCGTTATCGAGCGCGTGCAGCGTACTGACGTGAAGAATGTCCGGCTTGTCGGCTGAGTGAACAAGCTGGAGATATTGCGCGATGAAGTCGATATCGACGATGCCGCCGGCAGCATATTTCAGGTCCCAGAAATCGTCTTCGCCCTTTTCCAGCGCAATGGCACGACGCATCTCGGCCACGTCCTTGGCGACGCTTGCGGCGTCGCGCCGCCGCGTCAGCACGCTGCGAATGGTCTGTTCGATTCTGGCGCGAAATACCGGCGAGGCCGAAATCACGCGCGCGCGGGTCAGCGCCATGTGCTCCCAGGTCCAGGCCTCGCGCGCCTGGTATTCGGCGAAGGAAGTGACGTGCGATGCGACCGGGCCTGCCCGCCCCGAAGGACGCAGCCGCATGTCGACTTCGTAGAGCACGCCATAATTGGTCCGCGTCGTGAACGCGCTGATCAGCCGCTGGGTAAAGCGGGCGAAATATTGCCCGCCATGCAGCGAACGCGGACCGTCCGAGTCCGGGTAATCGGGATCGAAATCATAGAGCAGGATCAGATCGAGATCGGAGGAAGCGGTCATCTCGCGGCTGCCGAGCCTGCCCATCGCGAGGATCGCCGTCTCCTGTCCCTTGATGCGGCCATGCTGGACCGCAAACTGATCCGTCACCAGGCCGCGCACGGTATGGACAATGCCCTCGGCGACGTCGGCGAAGGCGACGCTCGCCTGTTGGGCGGAGACCGTGCCGGACAGGATCCGCGTGCCGATCAGGAACAGGCTTTCCTGGCCGAACAATCGCAATCGATCGAGGAATTCTTCATAGGAATCCGCATCCGCCAGCGTCGCGGCGAGGCGGGCGGATAGTTTCCGCCGGTCCGGCATCGCGCCGAAAAAACGCGGATCGATCAGTCCGTCCATGATCTGCGGCTGCTGCGCCAGCATATCGCCAAGCCGCGGCGCGGCGCCGAGAATCAGCGCCACCAATGCCACGAGGTCGCGGTTCTGGCTGAGCAGGGTAATCAGCCGCCCGCCCCGCTGCAGCGCCTGCAGGAAGCGGTCGAAGGCCGTTACCGCGTCGTCGGGCTGCTCGGCCTTTGCGAGGCCGGCGATCAGTGCGGGAACGAACTCGACGAAGGCGTTGCGCGTCGATTTCCTCCTGAAGGCGCGATACTCACCCCGCATCCAGTGCTGCACGGTTTGCGCCACCATAATCGGCTTCTTGAAGCCGAGCGTGGCCAAATGTTCGAGCAGGCGCGCATCCTCCGGACCGGCGCCGTAATCGACCGCCGGCAGTTTTACGGTGCCGGTCGGATCGCCTTCGAACAGCTTGCTGTAATGCGCCTGAACGACATTGAGATGGCCGAGCAGATCCCTGGCGAAGGCGGCACGGCTACCGTAACCCAGAAAATGAGCGAACCGCTCCACGTCCTCGACCTCGTCAGGCAGCGTCTGGGTCTGCTCGTCCGCTACCATCTGCAGCCGGTGTTCGACCCGCCGCAAGAACAGATAGGCCGCGGTCAGCTGGTCGCGCGCGGCGAAGGTGATCCAGTTGCTTGACGCCAGCACATCCAGCGCTGCCAGCGTCGGCCGCACCCGCAATTCGGGGTTGCGGCCGCCGGCGATCAATTGCTGGGTCTGCGCAAAAAACTCGATTTCGCGGATGCCGCCGAGGCCGACCTTGACATTGTGGCCCTCGACCGCGATCTCGCCTTGCCCGCGAAACGTCTGCATCTGCCGCTTCATGTCGTGGACGTCGGCGAGGGCCGCGAAATCCAGATGCTTGCGCCAGACGAACGGCGCGATTTCCATAATCAGCGCCTCGCCGGCGTTTGCGTCGCCGGCGCAGGGCCGCGCCTTGATCATGGCCGCGCGTTCCCAGGTGCGCCCTTCCCGCTCGTAATAATGCAGCGCCGCGTCGGTCGAAATGGCCACCTGCGTCGAGGACGGATCAGGCCGCAGCCGCAGGTCGACGCGAAACACGTAGCCGTCGCCGGTGCGCTGCTGCAACAGCCGCGACAACGCCTGCGTCACGCGCACAAAGAACGGCTGCGGCTCGATATCGGGTGCCAGCGTCGCCGCGTTGGGATCGAAAAACACGATCAGATCGATGTCGCTGGAATAATTCAGCTCGCCGGCGCCCATCTTGCCCATGGCGAGCACGATCAGGCCGCTGTTGTCCTCGGGGGAATCGAGATTCGGCGGCAACAGCCTGCCTCGCGCGGCTTCCTGCCGCAACACATAGCGCAACGCCGATTGAACCGAGGCGACCGCCAGATCGGTCAGCGCCGCCGTCACCCGCATCACCGGCCAGACCCCGCCAATGTCGCACAGCGCGATCAGCAGGGCTGCTTCCGATTTCATGCGGCGGAGCGACGCCATCACGTCGGCTTCGCCTGATGCAGCCGTGACGTCGCGGCAGGTGTTGTCGATCAAGCGCGCCAGATGCGCCTCCGGCTCACTTTCGAGCAACCGGATCGCGCGCGCGCCATCGGCGCGAACAAGATCAAACAAATAGGGAGAGGCTTCCGCGATGCCGAGAAGGATGGTTTTGACGAGGGGGAAGCGGGCGATCAGACTCTCGACCTCAGCCGCCTGCTCCGATGCGAGATCGGTCAGCCAGTCCGCCAGTCGTTGCTCGGCCTTGTCCGGCGCGGACACATGCGGTCCGTCCACGAAGCGCGCGGCCAGACATTGGTCCGCGTCGCCCTTCGCGGATGAGGTCATGCCACCTTCTGTGGCACATCGGGCGTTTGCGCCGCAAGCCTGTCGCCTCCGACCGGCGCCGGAATTGCCAGCATCGCGGTGAGGCCGGGATGAGCATCGGCGAGCCTGAGTTCGCCGCCATGCAGCGTCGCCACCGCCGAGGCCAGGCTCAATCCAAGACCGGAACCGGGCTGGGTGCGGCTGGCTTCGAGTCTGACAAATCGTTCCACCGCGTGTTTGCGATCGGCCTCGGGAATCCCCGGCCCATGGTCTGTGACGCTGAGCAGCACCTGATCGCCGTCGCGGCGGGCCTCGATCAGGATCACCCTGCTTTCAGTGCCGGCGACCGCATCAGCGCCCAGCGGCTGCGCGGCCGGCATTGGTTTGCCGTATTTGATCGCATTCTCGACGAGGTTCGCGAGCGCCTGGCTGATCAATTCGCGGTTGCCGTGAAGGCGCGCCGGCACCGTCTTGACGCGCAAGGTCATGCCGTCGTCTTCCGCGAGCGGCTCGTAGAGTTCTTGAATGCCATTGGCGACGTCGGCCGCATCGAAGTCGTCCATATTGCCGCGCGCCTGCCCGGATTCGGCGCGCGCGATCATCAACAGCGCATTGAAGGTCCGGATCAGGCCATCCGATTCGTCGATGGTTCGTTCCAGCGCGCTGCGATATTCGGCCTCGCTGCCGGAGCGCGCCAACGCCTCCTCGGCCCGATTGCGCAGGCGCGTCAGCGGCGTCTTCAAATCGTGGGCGATGTTATCGGAAACTTCTTTCAGTCCGACCATCAGGGCTTCGATGCGCTCCAGCATGGCGTTGAGATTTTCCGCCAGACGGTCGAGCTCGTCGCCGCTGCGCCCGACCGGCAGCCGCCCGCTCAGATCGCCCGCCATGATGCGCTGCGTGGTGCCGGTCATCGCATCGATCCGCCGCAACACGCGCCGCGCGACAAAGACGCCGCCGCCGAGGCCCAGCACGATCACGATCAACAGCGACCATTGCGCCGCATTCGCGACAATGCCGAACAGCCGCCGCCGTTCGTCCAGATCGCGCCCGATCAGGAGACGGAAGCCGCCGGGCAATTCGGTGACGCGCACCAATGCGCGATGATCGGTGGCGTCCTGCTCGTCGAGCCGCCGGTAGGCGGTCTCAGACCAGCCGGATTTCGCCATCACGCCCGGCGCCAGCGAGCCGACATTGCCGGCGAGCGCCTGTCCCGCCGGCGCAGTCACAAGGTAGAGATTGGAGCCCGGCCGCAGCGCGCGGTTCTCGAGGGTGAAAACCAGTCCGCGCAGCCCGCGTCGTCCGAAGATCTCGCTGATCTCGCCGGTCTCCGCGTTCACCGTGGAAGTGATCTGCTCGGTAATCAGCCGGCGCGTGTTCCAGGCGAAATAGCCAAGCAGCGACGCGGCAAACAGCGCAAACAAAAACAGATATGCCAGCGTCAAACGGAACGCCGTGGTTCGGATCAGCTTACCGAATGCCGTCACGGATCATCTCGTTAGCAATTGGAAAGGCTCAAGGTCTTTTACCAACGTACTCTATTTGCTTCCGGAACCTGCCTAAAGTGACAAATCGTTCAGGTCCTCAGATGTGGCATGGGAGAACCCTGTCGAAAAGTAAGCTGCGCGCGCTTGTGCCAACCACTCATTTCCAGTTGCTAACCTTGCCGGCGTCTCGATTATCAACGGCCGCGCAAATAGGATCCGTAGATGTAGTCGTGGTTGCCTATCGCAACCGCATCGTACTTTGCTGGACCGACTTCCTTGAGCAGTATTCGATCATGATAGCTAGCGCGGATCGAGAAATATCCTTTTTTGCTTCTTATTTTCTCGAAGTTAAGACTCGACGCCCAAGGATTTTCAACAAACAGTCCAATCGCATCAATGACCTGTTCTTGTCGGGCTTCGTCACCTAGGCGCTTCAAATCTTTCAGGAAAGCCTTGGTCGGCGTAACCTCTATGGTCATGCCTTCATCTGCTCACGCAGATAGGCGGCAAGAGCTCTACGGTCTTTAAAACGAGGCCCGCCCTTGGCTTCTGGATCGTATTCGGCGCGAAGCGCCAGAAGGAAGTAATAGAATTCAACCGTCTCGTTATGAAATTCGCCGGCAAGTTTAAAGAAACGGTTGATCTGTTTTCTGGTTCGACGAACGGTTTCCACTGCGTGGGGGGCTAAACGCGCCATCTCTCGATCAAACGCCGCCTCTTGTTCCAATATGTGCTTTCGTCCGTGCGCGATCATCTTGTCGAAATCGGAAATAGTCGCGTTGAGCTGAGCGAGACCTTCCGCGATCGAACCGGGCCCTTCAGCGGCCAAATCTTTGAATGACGCGGAAATGCTCGTTTTTTGAAGGGCTGCACGGATCTTCCGATCGCGGATCATTTGCAAGAGCTGTTCGACGTGATCCTTTGCCAAATCCACAAATTCGCGCTCAGCCTCAGGAACCCCTGCCAAGAGGGGAGTCTGCGCCGAAAACAAGTCAACCGCCGATTTGAGGGCCTGGAGTGCCATCGTGAGAATATAGAATGAAACGCCCGCATCCGCCAGACGTACGGTCCGCGCCTATCGTGACTTACAACACCCGCCGTTTAGTGCTATTTCAGCCACGCTTACCGAATGCCGTCACGGATCATATACCCCGCGCCGCGAATCGTATGAAGCAGCGGCCGCTCGAAGCCCTTGTCGATCTTGGAGCGCAGCCGCGAAATATGCACGTCGATGACATTGGTCTGCGGATCGAAATGGTAGTCCCAGACGTTTTCCAGGAGCATCGTTCGCGTCACCACCTGCCCCGCATGCTTCATCAGATATTCCAGCAGCCGGAACTCGCGCGGTTGCAGCGTCAATTCGTCCTTGCCGCGCACCACCCGATGCGAAAGACGGTCGAGCTCGAGATCGCCGACGCGATAGGTGGTCTCCTCGGCGGGGCCGCCGCGGCGGCGCGACAGCACTTCGACCCGCGCGAGCAGCTCGGCGAATGAATAGGGTTTTGGCAGGTAATCGTCGCCGCCGGCGCGCAAACCCTTGATGCGGTCGTCGACCTGTCCGAGCGCCGAGAGAATCAGCACCGGCGTGCGATTGCCCTTGTCGCGCAGGCTGCCGATCAGCGACAGGCCGTCGCGTTTCGGAAGCATCCGGTCGACCACCAGCACGTCATAGTCGCCGTTTTCGGCGAGCGCCAGGCCTTCCTCGCCATCGCTGGCGAGATCGGCGACGTGCCCGACTTCGCGAAACGCCTTCACCAAATAGTCGGCGGACTCGCGGTCGTCCTCGATGATCAAAAGGCGCATATTGTTGGGGTCGGTTGCGGTCAAGGGGGCGAGCTTTCTATCACCATGGCGCGGTCGACATCCTCATGCAAGGCGACCCGACACCTCTCGAACAAGCCAAAAAAAGCGGGCGGTGAAGCTGGGGGAACCTCACCGCCCTTTTAACCTTCCGACAGAGGGGGGCGTAATTCTACCGGAAGGCAACTGAAGGGAGCGGGCCTTTTGACCCACTCCCCGGAAAGAGCCGTCGGCGGGGGCGACTAATGCCGGCGACACCCTCCATCTCTCTCGACCATGATCCGATTGGAGTTAACCGGACCATGGTCTCATCTCTGTTTGAGCATGACCTTCCGAAAACCGCGTTTGCGCTTTTCCTGGTTCATGCTCTGGAACGCTCGATGCTCTAGCCCTTCGCCAGGGGTATCGCGACGAAGCGCGACGACCCGCCGCTCTTGACGCGCATCAGAATGCTGTTCTTGTTGTCGGTGCGCGCGGCATCGATCGCCTCGCGCACGTCGCCGGCACTGGTAACGTTCTTGCCGGCGACTTCGAGAATCACGTCGCCTTCCTTGAAGCCACGCTCTGCCGCCGCACTCTTCGGATCGACCTCCGTAACGACGACGCCGTCCTTGCCGGCGCCGGCAACGCTGTTGGCCGGTGCCACCGTCAGGCCGAGCTTCGGCACGTCGGTTCCGCGCGGGGTTGCGCTGCCCTGATCGCCCTTGCCGGTGTCGGCCTTGGCTTCCACCGAATTCGGCAATTGACCGAGCGTGAGGTTGACGACCTTGTCCTGGCCCTTGTGAAGCACGTTGAGCTTCACCGAATTGCCGGGCGAAAGGCCGCCGATGGTGCGGGCGAGTTCGCGGGCATCCTTGACTGGATCGCCATTCACCGCCGTAATCACATCGCCCGATTCAATGCCGGCCTTGGCCGCCGGTCCGTTGGCCTGCGGTTCCGCAACCAGAGCACCCTCCGCCTTCTTGAGGCCGAGGCTGTCGGCGATGTCGGAGGTGACCGGCTGGATCTGGACGCCGATCCAGCCACGGCTGACGGTGCCCTTGTCCTTGAGCTGGGCAACGACATTCTTCACGGTTGTTGCCGGGATCGAGAACGCGATGCCGACGCTGCCGCCGGACGGCGAATAGATCGCGGTGTTGACGCCCATGACCTCGCCTTCGGTGTTGAAGGCCGGGCCACCGGAGTTGCCCTTGTTCACGGGCGCGTCGATCTGGATGAAATCGTCGTACGGACCGCTGCCGATGTCGCGGCCGCTGGCCGAGACAATGCCGGCGGTCACGGTGCCGCCGAGGCCGAACGGGTTACCGACCGCGAGCACCCAGTCGCCGATCCGCGGCTTGCTGTCGGACAGTTTTGCGAACGGGAAGTCGGTGCGGCCGGCCACCTTGATCAGGGCGACGTCGGTGCGCGGGTCGGTGCCGATCACCTTCGCGGTGTAGGTTTTGCCGTCGTCGGTCGTGACTTCGACCTTGTCGGCGCCATCGACGACGTGGTTGTTGGTCACGGCATAGCCGTCGGCGGAAATGAAGAAGCCGGAGCCGACGCCGGTCACCATCTCATGATGCGGCATCTGCGCGCGGGGGCCATGCTCGCCATAGCGGCGGAAGAATTTCTCGAACGGCGTGCCCTGCATCTGCGGCATGCCTTCGTCATCATCGTTCATCTGCGGCGCATCGGAGGCATCCGCCATGCGGTCGACCTTCACGCGCACCGAGATCACCGCGGGCTTCACCCTGGCGATCAGGTCCGCGAAACCGACAGGCCCTTGCGCCTGGGTCTGCGTCGTCGCGGCAAAAGCCCGTTCCGTGAATTGTCCGGCGCCCACGCCGCCGAACACCAGCGCGGCGCCGACGATCGCCGCCGAGCCGAGCAGCGTCAGCCGCCGCGCGGACAGGATCTTGCGGGGATTTTCGTTGTTTGCAGTCATCAATCTCTCTCCAGCAAATGTGTGTGGTCGGCCCTTGGAGAGAGAGTTATCCGCGCGCGCATTACGGCGCGCTGTCGGGTGAATTAACAAGCGTACAGGGACGTTAATTCGCCGTAAGGCAAAGGGCTTCAACGCATCCGGGTCGGCCGCAGCCCGCTTTGTTACAGCCGTAACCCAAAAGACCGGCGCTGAAATCATTCCGTACGACGCGGGGGCTGGTGTGTCGCTCGGCTTTGCTGATTCCGGCTTGGGTCCGGACTGCTCTGCATTTTCGAAAAAACCGCGACCACCACCTGGTCGGAAGTATCTCGCTCGAATTGAGCAAGCTGTTCGTTGAACCGCGATGCGGCTTCTTTCGAAACAACGCCGGCGTAA
>Ga0137403_10005930_pt1 | contig 14039 bp, 10 predicted proteins | sample CZOMad2_1_16fung_FD_122057 | JGI IMG/M metagenome (GOLD analysis project Ga0137403, IMG submission 122057) | Vadose zone soil fungal communities from Angelo Coast Range Reserve, California, USA - CZOMad2_1_16fungal (Hybrid Assembly) | ecosystem: Environmental > Terrestrial > Soil > Vadose zone... | reverse complement strand
CGCGTGCCAGCGCCGCAATGGACTGCGGCCGCTCGCGAACCAGGTCGGGCACCGACGCAAGCCGCCGGATGGCAGCCGGGTAGTCGCGCAGTTCCTCGGCAACCATGCCCAGCAGGAGCACCGCGGTTTTGTCTTGTGCGTTGGCCCGCAGAACCATTTCGAGATTTCTCCTGGCGGGTTCGAGCTTGCCTGCCTGGAACTGGTTAGAGGCCAGGTTCCGGCGCGTGGCCCAATCATTCGGATTGAGCTGGAGCGCTTTCTCGAAACAGAGGCTGGATTCTTCCATGTTCTTGCGCATGCCCAGAATGCTGCCCAGCGTGCTGAGGTATTCGGCGTTTTTCGGAGCAAGCGCGATCGCCTGCCGCGCCTCTGCTTCTGCTTGTTCCAGGTCTCCGCTACGGGCAAACACGCTGCTCTTTCTTGCATGCTGTTCCGCGGTTGGGACCTGAGCACTCCCATGCGGCGCGTACATCCCGAGGAACAGTAACGCCAGGCGGATCATTCCAGTGTGTACGGCGCGTGCGGGCGGTTTTGGCCGTCTGCCTCGAGGCGGCGGACGGCCCGTTCCTGTTCTTCGGCTTTTTCGCGCAGGCGCAAACGGTGATAAACGACGGCTAGCAGCACCCGCGCCGGTGAGTAGGAGGGATCGTCGCGCACGATCTCTTCGAGTATTTGCTGCGCTCGCGTAAGGTCGCCGTCTTCCTTCGCCCACTGCGCCATCCGCCTGCGTCCCTCCACATCCGCCGGATTGAGCCGCAACACCTCTTTCGTGGCGGCCAGGGCTGCGACACGATAGTCAGGGCCTCTCTGCTCGTAGACGCGCGCCAGGTAGTTGCGATACAGCGGCTGATCGGGCAGGATCGCGATCGCTGCTTTGAAACCGGACTCCGCGCCATCCAGGTCGCCCGTGCCAAGCAGGGCGCTGGCCAGAAGGAATTGCGCGAGGTCCAGCCGGGGGTCCAGTTCGACGGCCTGCCGGAAAGACGCGACCGCCGGATGAAACTGTTTCGAGCGGTACTGCGCGATACCGAGCGTGTAATGCAAAGCCGCGGATTTGTGGAACCGCGGAATCAGTTTCTTGAGATGCTCCATGGCCTGAACATCTTCGCGCGCGCTGATGTAAGCCTCGGCTAGCGCAAGATTCGCTTCGAGCGACACGGGAGAAAGCTCGGCGGCCTGCCGGGCGGAATCAACAGCGCCGGCGAAGTCATTTCGGGCGAGCGCCAATCTGGAGAGTTCGACGCGCGCGCCCGCATCTCGTGGATTGATCCCGATCGTCCGCCGGAATGCCTTTTCCGCGTCCTCCCGCCGGCCTTTTAGCAGCAGCAGGCGGCCGTAGTTGAACTGTGCAGTTTCGTTCTTCCCGTCGATGGCGAGACCCCGCTGATAACGGTCCAGGGCGTTGTCCAGATTGTTGCGGTTGGCGTATAAGAGGGCCGCATCGAAGAATGGGCGCGGGTCCCGGGGATCGAGTGCGATAGCGCGTTCGAACGCTTCGAGAGCGCCGTCCATCTCGCCCAACCGGACACTGGCCATCCCCAGGTAAGTCCAGGCCAATGCGTCGTCCGGTTTTTCGCGTACACGGTGCCGTGCTTTTGCAAGAGCGTCTCGATAGCGATTCGCTTCGAGATCGCTGGCAATCGCGCTCAATGTCTCGGCTTCGGCGTTCTGACCGCCTTGAACGCCCAACGGAAACAGAAGGCCAGTTCCCGCTGCAAGAGCGAGGATGAGAGGCGCTGGTCTTCCGTGCACTCCGTTATGGCACCGCGTCACCACACGAAGCGAAGACCCATTTGTCCGCTGCGCGGCCGGTTGGATTGGTAGGTGATGACGCCAAAGTCGCTCGACCCAAATGATGTGCCTGGATCCCCAAACCGGGGTGTATTAAAGAAGTTGAAGAATTCGGCGCGGAACTGTACGTACATACTCTCCGTGAACTTGAAATCCTTGAACAAGGAAAAGTCGATGTTCTTGATACCGTCGCCGCGGAGATTGGAAAAATACCGCGACGCGTTGCCCACCGCCTGATCGCCGGGATCCGAGAAGGCCGCTTCGTTGAAGTAGATGCCCCTGCCATCGACGGTGTCGCGTATGCTCGCGCCCTTCGGGTTTCCCGAAACATTGGGTCGCTGGTTGCCGTCCGCGAGGCGGTTATCGGCCATATGGATGCCAAGCGGCGTTCCGGCCTGTAAGGTCACAAATGCATTTGTTTTCCAGCCTCCCACGATGGCATCGAGTGCGCGGCCCATGTTCTTGCCGAGAGGTCTTCCCTTGCCGAACGGCAGCTCATACGTCACCGCGAAGGCCAACCGGTGTGGCGTATCGAAACCGCTGACGCCTTTTTCCGCGCTCAGATTCGTCAGATCCTGCAGTTCGCCGGTGGCCTGCAGCGTGCCGACCCAAGGATTGAAACCAAGCGAGTTGTCGTCGGTCATATGCGCGTATGTATAGTTGCCGGTGAACGCGAGGCCATGTGAATAGCGCTTCTCGAAGCGAACCTGCAGCGAGTTATAGCGAGAGTTGGCGATGAACTGCGGGTATCCGCCGAAACTGCCCGCGAACTGTGGGTAGGGACGAAGCAGATAGCTTCGCTGAATCTGCGGATCGTTATACAGCGAATCGGGCTCGTTAAAGATGGCATTCGGACCTTGGAAAAACGGGTAGAACGGATTGTCCACCAGCTCGGCCAGGCCATCGCTGCCGTACTTCTCTCGATCCGCGCGGCTGAGGAAGTTTCGATTGCGCGTGCCGTCGTAGCCGTTGAAAGGCAGGTGCGTGCTGCGGTTCGCCGAGTAATTCACTTCCACCAGGATGTTGGCGGGAAGCTCGCGCTGGATGCCGATATTCCACTGGTAAATCTCGGCATTGCGCAGCCCGTCGTTGAGGTTGTATCCGTTGTCGAATCCCCATTGCGCAAGCTTGCCGTACTTCGGTCCGGGCGGGCCGACGAAGCCGACCGGGAATGGATTCGACAGCGAGGCGTAAGGCGTAATGCCGCCATCTTTCGAGAAGTACATAGTCACATTTTTGTACCAGGGCGTGCCCACGTACTGGAAATTCGTGGCTACGTTGAAACCGTAAAACATCCCGGCGCCGCCGCGCACCACGGTCTTGTCGTTCAGCCGGTAAGCAAATCCTAGCCGGGGGCCGAAGTTATTGTGGTCACCAGTACCAGTTCGCTTCTTGTTATCGGCGAGATAACTGGTGCCTTTGAGCCGGCCCAATCCGGGCACGTCGACTCCTGTGTCGCCGCTATAATCGACAACCACCAGCCGGTTGAACCTCTCGGTAAACGGCGTGCTCCATTCGTAACGCAGGCCCAGGTTCACGGTCAGGCGCTGGCTGACTTTCCAGTCGTCCTGCACGTATAAGCCCTGGTCCTTGGATTTATCCGCCACCGGCGGCTGGGTTCCCACGTGCCCCCACGTTCCCCAGCCGACAAGCATTGATGCAAGGCCGTTGCCCTGGCTGGAATCGGGATTGAACACGTCCTGCATCGTAGTGGAGCGTTCGAACCCGAACTGTCCGGTAGGATAATCCGGCTGCCAGAAGTTATTGAAGAAGATTCGCTGCTCGCCGCCGAATTTCAGGTTGTGCCCCCCAATCACCTTTGACAGCGCGAGATCGTACATCCACTGCGTTTGTCCTTTTACGGTATCGGTGCAGCACGATTGCCCGAGATATCCGTACTCTTCGGGCCCGATCTCGGGGAACCGCTTCAAGCCGAAGTAGCCGTTCAGGCTGGAGGGGAATCCGACGCTGGCTGGATCAAGTTCCGCGGCTTTCTGCTGATAAAAGCTCCGATCCACACCGCCGCGAAACGTAAAGTAAAGCGTAGGGCTGGGCGTCCAGTTGTATTCGAGGACGACATTCTGGTCGTTTTCGTGGCTCGCCGCCGCATCCAGAAGCTGGCCTTCGGCTGAGGGCGTAGACCCGGTGCCATGGGCCCGGCTGTAGCGGCCGCCAATGCGCGATCTCTCAGAGAACACGTGATCCAACTTCACATCGAACTGATAATTGGGATAGGAACTGACCAGCTTCTTGGTGTAATTCTGCCGATGAGTAACCGGATCGCCCGGATCCGTCTCTTCCGGATAAAGCTGCATCACATTCTTGGCGACCGGATCCATCAGATTCCCGGGGATGACGTTGCCGGGGAATGGCGCGCGAATCCAATTTCCATCGGAGTCCTGATGGACGTTAAACGGGTTGAATATCGTCTGCAAGGAGCCATCGTCGTTGAATGTTTGCGAGAAATCGCCCTGCCGCTGCGCCGCCGTTGGAACCGTCGTGGTGAGTGTAAAAGGCCCGTCGTCGCGCCGCTTGAGATAATCGAAAAAGAAAAAACTCTTGTTTTTCTTGACCGGCCCGCCGATCGAACCGCCCCACTCATCACGCTTGTAGTCGCCTTTCGGCTCGCCGTTCATGTTGGAGAAGAAGTCGTTTGCGTCGAGGCTCGGCCGCCGGAAGAACCACCAGCCACTTCCGTGAAATTCATTGGTGCCGGACTTGGTCACGATGTTAATCACGGTGCCGCCGTTGTTTCCGTATTCCGCCGAGAAGCTGTTATTGACCAGCTTGAATTCCTGAATGATTTCGACCGACGGCTGATAGTTGACGATGGTATTGCCGCCCTCGCCACTTTCCGGAACCGTCGAAAGGCCTCCGTCCAGCCGCACCTCAGCGGTGCCGTTGCGTTGTCCATTGGAAGAGAAATTCGTCCCGCGAATGTCATCGGCGCCCGCTCCAGGCATTTCCGTAACGCCGGGCGCGAGGAAAACCAGGCTCGTGAGGCCTCGATCGCGCAGCGGCATGTCATTAATGTACCGATTGGTCACTTCGGTGCCGAGCGTGGCAGTGATGGTGTTCAGCAATGGCGACTCGGCGGTGACGCTAACGGTCTCCGACGTCTGTCCCAGCTCCAGCGTGAAGTCCAGATCCGTCTGCTGGCCGACGCGCAGCTCCACATTCGAGTGCACCGTGGTGCGAAAGCCCGCGACCTCGACACGCACCGTATAACGGTCAGGCTTGAGGGCGTTGAAAATGTAGCGGCCCTGCCCGTCGGTGATGCCTGACTCGGAAACGCCTGTCGCATCGCTCGTAATCGCAACCCTCGCATTCGGGATCACCGCGTTCGAGCTGTCCTTAACAGTGCCGCGCAATTGAGCCGTATTCGTCGACTGGGCTGCCGACCGATTCGGTAACGCAACCGAGATCAACAAAGTTGCAAACAGAACTCTTGAGAGACATTGCATGCCTTCCTCCTTACCTACCATGAGCCGCACAAACGGCACCCAGCTGCCTGCCAAATTGACTGATCGTAATGCACGCAATTATTGAAGTCAACGCAACTGGCGTAACCGGCGCTGACCTTGAAGCTCGATTATGATATCGAACACGATCGGCAAGGTCTAATCAGGTTGACGACAGCGGGGGCCTTCATTTCCTGAGGCTCTATTTCGTCACGCTTTCTAAATAAAGCCGCTCAACCCTGCCATAATTTACGAATGCTTCCATCGTTGCTCCTGTCCGCTCTGCTCATGCAGGCCACGCCGCCCGCTGCTGAAGCTCCGAAGCCCGCGGCCGAAAAAGCCGCCGAGAAGCCGGCTGAAAAAGAAGAACCCCCGGTCGTCACGCACCATGAAATCCGCGTCAACGGCAAAGCTCTCAAATACACCGCCACCGCCGGCATGATGCCCATCCGCGATGCCAAGGGTGAAACCGAAGCCCATATGTTCTTCATGGCGTACACGCTTGATGGCGTGAGCGAGACCAGCCGGCGGCCGCTGATGTTTTCCTTCAACGGCGGCCCGGGGTCGGCTTCGGTGTGGCTCCATTTGGGCGCGCTGGGGCCGCGGCGCGTTGTGATGCAGCCCGACGGCCAGATGCCGGCGCCCCCGTATCACCTGGTGGACAACGAACACACGTGGCTCGATCAAACCGACCTGGTCTTCATCGATCCCGTGGGTACCGGTTATAGCCGGGCTGTGAAGCCGGAACTGAACAAGAATTTCTGGAACCTGCGCGGCGATATCCGCTCGGTAGGCGAGTTCATTCGCATGTATCTCACCCGCAATGAGCGCTGGACCTCGCCGTTGTTTCTGGTGGGCGAAAGCTACGGGACCACGCGCGCCGCGGGTCTTTCGGGGTACCTGATCGACCGCGGCGTGGCGTTCAACGGCATTGTTCTAGTCTCGTCCATTCTGAATTTTCAAACCGCTGATTTTGCCAAGGGCAACGACCTGCCCTACATTCTGTTTCTCCCGAGTTACACGGCGACCGCCTGGTATCACCACAAACTGGCGTCCGATCTGCAACGCGACCTGCAAAAAACGCTGAAGGAAGTGGCAGCCTGGGCCGAGACGAGTTATGCCGAAGCCCTGGCCAAAGGCGACCGGCTGGCATCCGCCGAGCGTCAAACTGTCATCGATCGCCTCGCTCGTTACACGGGGCTCGAGAAGCGCTACATCGATTACAGCAACCTGCGCGTGCCGATTTTCGCCTTCACCAAGGAACTGTTGCGCGACCAGAAGCGCACCGTGGGACGGATCGACAGCCGGTTCAAGGGCATCGACGAATCCGCGGCCACGGATCATCCGGAATACGACCCCAGTCTCTCAGCGATCCGCCCGCCGTACACGTCGACGTTCAACAACTACGTGCGGGGTGAACTGGGTTACAAGACGGACTTGGAGTATTACATTCTGGGCGAGGGCATCACCAGCCCCTGGGAGTGGGGGCCGAGCAGCAGTCGCGAGGGCTTTCCGGACACCAGCGACGATCTGCGCAGCGCGTTGACCAAGAATTCGTATATGAAGCTCTTCGTGGCCTCAGGCTACTTCGATCTGGCGACGCCTTACTTCGCCACCGAATATACGCTGACACACATGGGTCTCGATCCCAAGCTGCACGGCAATATCCGGACGGCCGAATACGAGTCGGGGCACATGGTTTACATCGATCTCAAGTCGCTTGAAAAGCTGAAAGCAGACGTGGCGGGATTCCTGAATAGCGCGCTCAAGTAAGTACTGTGAGTACTAAAAGGATTGTTAAAGGGCGCGCTCACTGTGCTGTTTCGCACGTGTACGGCTGATTATCGGCTAAATCCGATGTAAATCAGGTTGTCCGATATTTACTTTCGGATTACTCTCATCGGTACAGGACAAACCCTATGAAAAAACTAATCGGTCTTGGCCTCTTCTTGGCCCTCACGACTCACGTATTCGCGCAACGTCATCAACCAGGTTTCGGCTTTCGAGGACTGGGCACGCCGCCGGCCCATGGATTCTTGAACCGGTTTCCCGGCATGATTCCCCGCTTTCAATTCTCCGGAACCGCACAACAGACCTCGTTCAATTTCGGGATCCCGCCGATCGGCGCCATTTCAACGCTCGGGGTGAACCAATTGGGCGTGGACGTCATTACGCCCGGCATGCCCGGCCTCAGCCGACGCCACGGATTCGCTAACTTCGGAAACGCCGGATTTTTCGGAGGATATCCGCTGCTACCCGTGATCGCGGACGGCTACGGATATGGAAATGGAAGCGCGCCGAGTATTATCATGCTCCAGCCAATCCAGATGCCGGTTCAGCCGCCACGGCCTCCCGAGATCGCGCACGCAACAGTGCATGAGTACCATCCTGCCGAGACCGCGACCGCCGGCCAGCAGCCGGTTTTCACGCTCGCCATGAACGATGGCTCGAGGCACTCGGCCATCCTGGTCTGGGTACAGAACGGCGCCATTCACTATATCGACCCCGCCGGGAAGACCGAGCACGCACCACTGAGCACGCTGGACCGCGCGACCACCGAACGGCTGAATCAGGAAAAGAATCTCGAGCTCCATTTGCCGGCCCCGGGAAGCGGGCCGAACGCGGCGTAGATACGGGCGGGTCCGAGTCGTCTTAGACGGCCGTCGAGATGATCACTTCCCTCGCTCCGGAGCAAGCGGAGAAGAATATTGACCAGCTCGCCGGCCTGCTGATGGATGCCGTCGAGAGCGGAGCATCTGTCGGGTTTCTTCCGCCTCTTGGTCAGGAGCCAGCGCTGCCGTACTGGCGCGAAGTGATCGCCGCCATGCGCCAGGGCCGGCGGGTACTGCTGGCTGCGTTCGAAGACGATCTTGGCAATCTGATCCAAGGTTCCGTGCAGCTCGATCTCGAAACGCGCGCCAACGGGAATCACCGCGCGGAAGCCATGAAACTATTCGTCCACCGCCGCGCCCGCCGCCGTGGTTTGGCTAAAGCTCTGATGTCGGAGCTCGAGACGGTGGCGCGCCGCATGGGCCGCACACTGCTCGTTATGGATACACGGAAGGGCGGGGAAGCCGAGAAGATGTGTGAATCACTGGGCTATGTCCGCTACGGCGAAGTGCCCAATTACGCCCGCCGCACAAATGGGCAACTGCACGCAACCGTGTTCTTTTACCGCCAATTGAAGTAAGCAGATTGCCGGGAATTTATTGCGCGGACGGAACTCCAAGCGCCCGGACTATTTTCCGAAAATGATGGTGGCTGCCCACCACTTTCTCGTTGACGGGATCGGGTCAAGCGTTCCGCCGCCCGCTGGGGCTATTTCCGTGGACGGCGTTTCCTGGGATCGATGTCTTGGGCCAATGTCGCTGACTGGCGCGATAATTCGGCCGGAGAGGGCGAAAAAAGCATGTGAAATCCTTTCGCGTTCACTGGGATCGCTGCGCGAACCTGGTAGTGGTCACAGGGATGACGGGCGAGCATGTCACCGCATTTCCGTGCGCTTCACGGCGCCATGGACTGCAAGTCCATGGTTCACCGGATCGTCCCGCCCCAGATGTTTCCCGTCAGCTCACTAAGGTTGAACACAATCTTGTCCTTAGCAACGGAAATTTCCAGCGGCGCCTCGGCGACATTCATCATCGACAAATGGCTTTGATGAAAGTGGGCGACGTTGAATGGCGCTTCCAGCGGCTGTCTAGTTCCGAGGGAGACGCGTTGCGCCCACAGGCAATAATATCCATCTCGGCGCGATACAAAATAAACAAGATTTCCATCCGGTGACCAGCGTGGCTTGTTGCTCCAACCTTGCCGATCCGCAATTGCTATCCATTCGGTTTCTGGCGCCGGCATTCCCCCGTGGATTGGCGCAATGAACAACCTGGATTCCGGGCCGTGCCCGGCTGCAAACGCGACCCAGCAGCCGTCCGGTGAGATTTTGGCCTGATAGAGAGCATACTTCGCACTGCTAAGAAAGCCCGTTCTTCGGCGCGTACGCAAGGCTAGGGTGTCAATGGTTGAGAGCGGGCCACGCATGTTTTCTACCAACAAACTTCCGTTGTCCAAGGACCAATCCCATACGAAGCCACACTCCGGTCCGTCGCACACTTTTTCTGGTACACCACCAGAACGAGGAGCTACGTAGGTAGCAGCCGAGGATCGGCAGACCGTCCGGGAAGATCCGTCGAATAGGCGACGAATTGGTTGTCACGGGAAATCTGAGGATGCTCTTCCCACTGGCTGGTAGCCGCGACTGGACTCTCCTTGCCCGTGCGGAGATCTTGGATCCACACATCTCTGTTTCCGGTTCGGGTGGAGCCGTAGCTTAGATACTGGCCGTCTCCTGAGAGCGAAGGATGCACCTCCCTGGTCGACCGATCCGTCAATTTTGTCATCTTGCCGACGGGAGTTCCTGTATTCGCCATTAGCGCTAGGCTCCAGATGTTGTAGTTCTTCTCTAGCGAAGCAAAAATCAACTGCCCATCCGGCGTGAGACTACCTTCCATCTCAAAGGTGCCACCTGAGGTAATCCGCTGTGGCGGCCCGGCTATCTGTCCGGTTTGGCTATGCATGGTTAGGCGCCACAAGTTGACTGGGTCGCCTCGAATTCCAGCAAACAACACTGCATCTTTGGCCCACTCGCACACTCTACCCGAATATTGGAAGCCCTGTTTCTGCAATGCGCTAACAATTCCGGTCGGCCTTGCTCTTCCCCCGGTTCTCGAAACGACCCACCAATCAATCGTCGCATCAGCTCCGTTCGCCTGAGCACGTACGCCGAATACCATCAATTGGTCCCCGTCGGGTGACCAGACCGGGTGCCCTACCTCAGCCAGATCCGTTTCCAAAAGCTGCGAAGTACCACCGGAAACCGGCACAACATACACCACGCCAGAATTCGGCGGACCGATTGTGGTGGTGATCGGCCCAATCCAATAGGCGATCCACTTGCCGTCTGGAGAAAAGCGTGGATTCTGTCCTTGCCGGGCGATAAGCCTGCCTTCGCCGCCCAGGGATGGGATAACGTATATACCGCCGCCCCCCTGCTCAGAGCGGAACGCGATCTGCGCACCGTCCGGAGAAAGGGAAGGCTCGTGCTCGTCCACCTCAGAGTGTGTCAGCTGAACTGGGTTCGAGCCATTCAATTGCTGCACCCAGATATCGAGATTGCCTTTTCCACTGCGGTCCGAAGCGTAAGCCAGCAATGTCCCATCCTGGGACACCGCCGGGTCAACGCTCAGACCCTTATCCGAAGTAATCCGATGCAGAGCGGTGAAGGTGGGCGTCCGACCGGATTGGCCTGACCGCATCTCAATCGCGGCAATGGCGGTCGCGAGTGCAGCCGCGCCGAACGCCAAGCCCACCACAAACTTTCGACTGGATCTCGGTGCCCGGGGCTGCCCCGGGACTGGACCGTTGGCCGCGATGGGATCCGGAAGATCGTTCGTCATGACTACTTGAATAGGTGCGATGAATCTGTAGCCCCGCTTGGCCAGTGTTTCCACAAATCGCGGGTTTTCAGCTGAGTCTCCCAACGTCTGGCGCAGCTTGGCTACGGCGGCGTTGATGCTGTGCTCGAATTCGACGTAGGTATCCCGCGGCCATAGGGTTTCGCGAAGTTGCTCTCGCGTAACCAATACGCCCGGATGTTCCAGTAACTGCACGAGGATTCGAAACGGTTGTTCCTGAAGCTTGAGCCTGGTCCCGCGCTTGCGCAGTTCTCCACAGTTCAGATCGATTTCGAAGACGCCAAACCGAACCGCGGGCCGCCCCGCACAACGCAGAGCCATAAGTGACGGTTAGTCTAACACCGCCGCGGCCCGTTTTAAAGCCACACTGTCGTGAAGGACTATCAACACTCTGCTTTTTCAGCCACTTAACAGTTGACCTGGGCTTGTGATAGAGATGACGAGCCGGAGCCATGTCTCTGCCTGTATCAGTTGGCCTCACGCCGGAGATCAGCTATCACTCCGAGCGGCATCTCTCCGAAGAGGACGAAAGCGAGGAGTGAGACTAACAGCGGGCTTGGAGCTTTCCTCCCGCCATAGGATATTTATCGCACAAGAGAAGGCAGGCGTAAGGGCCTGCCTTGCAAACTATTTCCCGAAGATGATCGTAGCTTCGCCGGCGTACTTGTGATAGTTGCGGAAGTCGATGGTGTTGCGCGAGCAGATATTCGTTCCGCGCTCGCACATCAACGTCTCGGCGTGTACCGGCAGCAGGAACTGCCCTTCACCGATCCGGATGTACTCGTAATCGGTAGCGGTTTCCACTTTGTCATAGGGGAACTCTTGCGGCATGCGGCTGGCTTGCATCTCGATGCGCAGGACGCGGCCGGTTTCCTTATCGATCCATAGCGACCCCCGGTAAGGGGGCAATATGGATTGCGAAGGCGCGTGGATATGCCAGTGCGAGTGCTCGTGGTCCACCTCGAAATCGAACATGAAAGCGTCTCGGCCCCCGCTCTTCGATATGCGGCGATAGCGGAAATCAGCGGCGGTCCCGGGCGATAGCAAGTCCACCAGCACCGTTCCGAACTCGCCCGTGGACCATGCGCCCGGCAGCTCTTCGATGGTCTTCTTCGTGGGCTTTCCGTTGATCGCGAGCTTGCCGTAGCGTTCGCGGCCTTTCTCGTAGACGATTTCCGCCGAGACGATGTCGAGCGGCCGCCAGTCGACAATATGGGTCGTGCTGGCAAATCGCGCCATCTGTTCCTGGCACACGTAGTCCGGCAAAGTATCGGTGAAGGCGTTGGCCGCGGCCCGGGCCTTCTCAATTCTGGGGTCGGGCGGAGGAGCCGTCTCGGCTACCGGTTCAGGCCGGGGTTCGGCGTCTGCAGGCCTGGGTGCAATCTCCGAAGATGGAGAAGAAATAGTTTCGCGCGAGGAGGCTGAACCGGAAACATCTCGGGTTACGGAGGCTGGCGGAGCATTCGACGCCACTTGCGTTGACGGCGCAGACTTCTTCGCCGCCGGCTTGCCGCGTTTTAGCACCGGGGGTCCGGTGTCGGTGTCGTCAATCGCTTGGTGTTTGGGAGTCGTGGCAATCCGGCTCAGGTCGATATCTTCTTTGGGCGCCTCGGGTTTGGGCGCCTCGGGCGGTTTGGATGGCGAAGGCGCTGTCGCCGGCTTGTTGGCCGCTCCACCCTCAGGGGCGGGCTGAGTTGCGAGTTTCGCTGGGGCGCCTTCCGGCCCCGCTGGGCGGCCAGAGTCGGAGTTCGCTTCGGGCGCCGCGTCTCTCCGCCGCTGGACCGGCCGCTCATCCTCGTTGGCCGTCGACGCCCGTGCTTCCTGTATGGAAACGTCAACCGGTTCCGCTGCCCGCTCCTTCTCCTGCTCGGTCCCTTCCTTCTCCAGGTGCAAGTTAACCGCGGTCAGGTAGCCCTGGTCGTCCTGGATGTACTCGGCAAGCAGATGGTCGCCGGGCTTCAGGACCTCGGACTTGATCTCCTCGCCATTTTTAATAAATTTCGTGTTCGGCGAGCGCTTCAAGGTGATGATGCGCGTATCTTGCGCCTCCATGACGACGAACTTGTCGTCCATTTGGCGGAACATGCCCGTCACGCTCTGGAGCTGTTCCTGGTCCTTCTGCTCTTTGGTCTTCGTCTTCTTCTTGCCGCGCCCTGGAAGCCGCGGCATAGGAAGTCCGCCCCCGCCGCCTGGATATTGTCCTGGTGGATAACCGCCGCCAGGCGGATAGCCCCCTGGCGGATACTGTGCCGCGATAGGCAAATCCATCGCCAGGAACACTGTCATTGCAGCGAGAGTGAGCGCTGGATGCCGCATGCAGGCGTTTCGAGGAACTGACTGTTTCAGACGGACGGACCGTGACAACGGTTACTTGATTATCCCATGGCCCACCCGGAACATGCCTCGCGGCTGGCCGATAATGGGGACATGTCGCGGATCACCGAACTCGAGGTCAATGGGGTCAGCCGCCGCGTAAATGCCAGTCCGGAGCGGAGCCTGCTCAGCGTTCTGCGGGACGACCTGGATCTGACGGGCGCGAAATACGGTTGCGGCGAAGGGCAGTGCGGCGCGTGCACGGTGTTGCTGGATGGCGAAGCGGTGCGGTCGTGCATCACGCCGGTCTCGCAAGCTGCCGGGAGGCGCATCACGACGATCGAAGGGCTGGAGCGCGATGGCCGGCTGCATCCATTGCAGGAGGCGTTTCTCGAAACCGGCGCCATGCAGTGCGGCTATTGCACGCCCGGCATGATCATGAGCGGCGTTTCCCTGCTGGCCAGGAAGGCGAACCCGAGCGATGCCGAAATCGTGCACGGCATGCAGGGCAACATCTGCCGCTGCGGCACCTACCCGCGGATCCGGGCGGCGATCCATCGCGCGGCGGAATTGAGCCGCGCAGGCGGTGCGAAATGAGCGCGCAGATGCCCCCGGGCGCCGGCACGGATGCGGCGCAGCTGCCGCGGCGCGAATTCCTGAAGGCCTCGCTCCTCGCCGGCGGCGGCCTCGTGCTCGGGCTCTCGTTCGGCTGCGGCAAGCCCGGCGGCAGCGCGGGTCCCGCGGTCGGCAGGCAACCCAATGCGTGGCTGCGCATCGGCGGCGACAACACGATCACGGTGCTCGTCGACCGCTCGGAGATGGGCCAGGGCGTCTACACGGCGCTGCCGACGCTGCTCGCCGAGGAGCTCGGCGTGCCGCTCGAGAAGATTGCCGTCGAGGCCGCACCGCCGGGCGAGATCTACTTCAACGCGCTGATCGGCGCGCAGGTCACCGGCGGCAGCACGAGCGTGCGCGACGCCTACCACAAGCTCAGGCTGGCCGGCGC
>Ga0137403_10005929_pt1 | contig 14039 bp, 9 predicted proteins | sample CZOMad2_1_16fung_FD_122057 | JGI IMG/M metagenome (GOLD analysis project Ga0137403, IMG submission 122057) | Vadose zone soil fungal communities from Angelo Coast Range Reserve, California, USA - CZOMad2_1_16fungal (Hybrid Assembly) | ecosystem: Environmental > Terrestrial > Soil > Vadose zone... | reverse complement strand
CAGGCTTCCAGGTTGGAGGGGGAAGATTTTTTTGCGCGACAGCCGGCAGGGCGGCGAAGAGAAAACAAATTGCGGCGAAAGCGAGAGAAACGGCTTTCATGGCAGGCGGAATATTGTAACGGTAATGGTGAGCTTTGATCCGAAAATTGGAGCATCCGGCAGACCGGGCACTGGGTCGAGCGTGGCTTTGGTTTCGTGCGTGGCCGAGCGAGAGGCTTTGAGGAGACTGCCGTCGAGCAATGAGATTGTGTTTAGAGAATCGGCGTAGAAAAGTTGGCGAGGATCGGGACGCGTTCCAACATTCTTCGCCAGATTCTTGCCGCCGGAATCGATCCAGGTGAGATTCTGCGAGACGTGCAACGTGGCGGCGGGAATTTCGCCCACCGCTTCGAGCCACTCCATGGATTCTTCGCCCGCTGGCTTGGTGGGGTCGGGCGAGAAATTTTCGATACGATGCTTGGCGCGGTCGCCGAAGTGAAGCGGAGTTTTGGGGAAGACGACATTGGGACGAAACGCGTGTCGCGCCCAGAGCGAAAGTAGTGACGAGCCGGAGTCGATCAGATTATCGGCTGATTCGGGGAGGCCGCGGACAAGACCCTGAGTTTCTTCCTGATAATTGAATTCGGCAAGATTCCGCCAGGCAGCGCATGCGCGTTGAACGGATTGCTGCAAAGCGGAGTCGAATGTTTCTGCCTTGGGATCGCCGCTGCAACTCAGCTGGAATCGATCGAGTTTTTCGACGAGTGATGCGGCGCCATCAGCGTCGACGGCAGAGATTTTCCGAGTGGCACGCCAATTAACCTGGCCTTTAGCTTCGTGGGTGAAGGCATCGGCGTAGGTTTTGTCGCCGATCTTTTCGGTCGAGATGCCTCGAGTTTCGACGCGAATCGTGACGTTGACCTGATAGCCTTCTTCGGCGCCCGCGATGAAGGCGCGCGTGAGCGGTTTTTGTTGTGCCGCGATTGGACGCGATGAGCAGACGCTCAGCGTCAAGAAAAGAACGACGCGTGCAATGGAGCGCTGGCGCATCGGCGAAGAGTTCAATGTGGCGCAGTTTCGGAGGGAGGTTTGCCGCCGTTGAGTTTTCGGTCGAAGAAATCGGCGGTGGCGTGATAAGCCGCGAGCCAGTCTTTGTGCAAAAGGAAGTCGTGGATTTCATCAGGGAAGATGAGTTGTTCGATTTCGACGTTGCGGGCGCGGAGACGCGCGACGAGATCGACCGTCTGCGTGAAATAAACGTTGCGATCGTCATCGCCGTGAATGAAGAGCGCGGGAGATTTCCAAGTGTCGACGGCAGCGACGGGCGAAGAGTCGTGCGCGAGCTTCGTTAGTTCGGCTGGAATGTTTTTGCCGTCCCAGTTGTCGGTGGGCCAGTCGTGGACGCCGTGCATGTCGACCCCGGCGGCGAAAAGATCGGAATTGCGGGCGAGGCCCATAGCCGTGAGATAGCCACCGTAGCTTCCGCCCCAAAGGCCAATGCGCTTTCCATCGACGTCGGCGCGGGATTGCAGATATTTTCCAGCGGCGACGATGTCCTGATATTCGCTGGCACCGCGGCCGGCGCGATTGGGAGCTTCACGGAAGGCGCGGCCGTAGCCGATTCCGCTGCGATAGTTGACGGCGAGAACGACGTAGCCGCGATTGGCGAGATACTGATTCATCGCGTAGGAATTCGCGTAGTAGTACATGTAATGCCAGCCGAGGAGCATCTGGCGCATGGAGCCGCCGTGAATGAAGATAAGCGCGGGGCGTTTTTCGCCGGGCTTCAGATTTTTGGGAAGGAAGAGTTGGCCGTGGATTTCGTAGTTGTCGGCGGATTTGAAGATGGCTTGCTGGGGCTCGACGAGCGCTTTACCCGGGAAATTATCTGGCCAAGTCAGCGGAAAATTGATGTTGCCGTCCGGGGCCAGTCCTCCGAATTGGATCTGCGGAGGGTGAGTACCGTCGGAGTGAAAATACACGAAATTGTCATGGCCGAGACCGACGGGGCTCCATTGGACCCCCGTCGCTATGCCAGGCTGATTCGGTGACCAGCCTCGAGTCCTTTCCTGATTGAAGGTTCCGGCCACATCTGCACGCCAAATGTGGCGGCGATCGATGTCTTCACAGTTGGAGTTGTAGAGAATTTCTTTCTTGTCGGGAGTGAAGGACCACTGCTCAACTTCGCATTTGCCGGGCGTGAGGAGTTTTGGCGCGCCGCCATTTGCGGAGAGAGCGTAAAGATGTTGCCAGCCGTCGGCTTCGCTGGCCATGACGATGGTGTCGTTCGCGGCCCAGTTGATGACGCCGCCGCCGGTGTCGTCCGCCATGTAGGGAAACGAATCGTTGAAATTTTGGCCGCTGTGCCAAATTTCTTTGGCCTTGCCGGTCGAGATATCGCCGACCAAGATAGACCACGGGTGCGGCCGATCGGGTTCGATGAAATAACCTTCGGGCGTGTCGCGCGGCTGCGCAGGCCTGCGAATGAAGGCGATGCGTTTTCCGTCCAGCGACCACTGCGGTGAGGAGTCGGTGTCGACGCTGGGCGAAAGAAAGTTTATGGATTTTTGCTGCACGTCGTAGACCGCGATGAAGCTGTGATCACCGCGGGTGGACGCGAAGGCGAGGAGTTTTCCATCGGGTGACCACTGTTGCTCGCCGTTTTGGCCGCGTACGACGATTTGCTGCGGCTTTGCGCTTGCGTCGAACGGCGCAAGCCAGAGTTGACCGTCACGAGCGTAGGCGACCGCGCCGGTTGCTGAGACAACGGGTGAATGGCCGGCGTCAATTTTTTTGGGTTCGCCACTACCCCAGGCGATAGACCAGACGGCTTGTTCGACACCGGCAGGATTGCTCGTTGGATTCGGAAATTGTCCGGCTGGATTTTTTCCGCCGCCGCGAGTGTACACGAGCGTGTTGCCATCGGCCGAGAACGAGATCGAAGAAATTTCCTGGCCGTCGTCTTCGACATAGGACGTGAGGCGACGAGCTTTGAAATCCGGACCTTCGGCGACCCAGACATTGCGCTTGCCCTGTTCGTTGAGCGCCCACGCGATGCGACTGCCGGTTTTCGACGCAGTCAAATCCGATGGGAATGGAGCGCTCATGACTTGCTCGAGCGTGAAGTTCTGTTGCGCCTGTACACGAGCACACAGAACGGCGAGCAGAATCAGAAGTGGAATTGCTACGAACGCACGCTTCATTTGTTGCTCCTTCGCTGGAGAAATAATTCGAGCAAAATCGGTTTCAGTCTCCGGGTTGCTGCGGGGCGACGGTTTGAATCGCGATCCTCGGCCCTTCGAGCGGTCCGCTAATTTGCATGACGCGTTCCGGCCGCGGCGTTTTCGCTTTGGTGGACGCAACGCTGTCGAGCGTCAAGTCCGCTTCCCTGCCAAAGCTGACGCTTCCCTTCAGACTAATCTCTTCTAGCGGCGCACGCAGTTGCAAATGGTTGACCTCGACGCTGCGCGCGCTTACGTGGAATACGCCGTCGCCGTCGGTCCACCGGCTGACACCGACGTGAGGTGCGCCGGCCGCGAAACTTGCCGGCACATCCCAACCGCGAAATTCAATTTTCTTGAGCTGGAGGTGGCCTTCGCCGCTGAGTTTGTCGAGCAACGCTTCGCGTCCCACGCCTTCGGTCTTCAAGTCCAGCGTCCCATCAAGCGTTCCTGTGACGCGGTCGGCAACTTTTCCAGCGAGCGGTACTTGGGCGAGCGCGATGCCGGTCGCGCGTAGCTGCAACGCGTACACAGGTTTCGGCTCAAATGAAGCTGTAACGCTCGCCTGCAGCGCTCCACCTGCCCATTGCGCCTGGCATTTTTCCATTTGAAGCCGCAACCCTCGCAAGGAGGCGTGGCCGCGCAACTGCTTCAATTTAAGTTTTTCGAGTGCAAATTCATCGATGCTCAAGTCGCCTTCTGCGTCGAGACGCCGCAATAGTTCGCCAGCGTCGGCGGGCTGTCCGGTGCTGCCACCGAGCATCGCAGGGAGGAGACGCTGTAACCAACCTGGGCGAGCGCGCGGCCCCATCCAACGATCCATATCCGCGGCACTCAGCGTGTCGCTGTGCAACCGGAATCGCCAGCGCGGAGCCGCGCCCGCAGTGAACCCTGAAAGGGGATTTTCAGAAATCTCGCCGTCCCATTCGCCGCCGAAGGCTTCGACGCTTTGCAGACCGACAGCTTTCGCATTCTGCCGCCATCGCAGAGTCGCCGCTTTAACTTTCACTGGTTGATTCAATCCCGCAATTTGCAATTCGCCCTTGAGAAATTCCACCTGGCCGTTCCAACCGGATGCCGCGGGATTGCCCCAATTTCTTTGCAGATTGGCGCTCGTCTGGCCGGTCCATTCCCAGCCACGATTCAACTGCTTGCCAAACGCGGCAGCCGCTTTCAGAACGTCATCCGTTTTTTCCGATTTCCCGGCAACGGACACGCTTCCTTCTTTCGAGTCGAAATCGTAGCGCAAACCGAAAGACATCGTTGTCGCGGTGACGCTCGAAGATTTTTCCCTGGGCGAATCGGTCCGATTAGCCGCGCTTCCCTCTTCGAGGGGACCGTCTGTCCAAAGGAGCGTGACGGGGTCGATCACAAACGCATTTTTTTCCATGCCACCGCGCACCGCGCCAACGCGAATCGTTTGACCTGCCCCCGCGCCGAGCGAAATGTTTCCACCTTGACTTGAGAAGGCCGCCGTTTCCAAACGGACGGGCCATCCACGGAATGTCGCTACACCGGTGAAATATTGATCCAGCGAGATGCCTTCCGCCACCCCTGGTGCAAACGCGCGGTACCACACGAGGGAATCCGAGGCCTGAATGCCGGCGGAATCCACGCGAATGGCGAAGTTTGTTTGCGGAACCGTCGTGAAAGAAGCCGTGCCGCGCAAGTTTGATTTCGGCATCGCAATAATCATTTCATCGAGATCGATGCTGCCGTCCGCGGGAAACCAGCGCCCCTTGCTCTGCAATGCGAGCTTGGGATTGTCCGACCGCTGCGTCAAATCCCAGCGGTGTATTTCCGATGCGCGGGCGTTCAGCGAAAAAGTCCACTCGCCTAGACGCGCATCCGGCACATTATCTCTTGTGCCGCTCTCGGCCGTCGCGTCGAGATCAAAAAGGCCGCGGACGCCTTCGTCCTCTCCACGCGCGAGACGTACCAGATCGGCAAGCGAAGCCTGCGTCCATCGAATCTGCAACCGGGCTGGGCGCAAACGTACGGACGTTCCCGCGACTTCTCCGCGAACCTGAATGGTACCGGTCGTTTGAAGTTGCACGCCGCTGCGCCACGGCTGGGCTTCCAGATTAATTTGCCAGCGACCGAGCGCGGTTTGTTCGACGCTGCCGGTGACGCTGGTGAAGGCGAACGGTTTTTTGTCGTCGCCAAGTTTGAAGTTAACGCGACCGTCACTCACTTCGATTTTTGCGAGGCGGTTCGTTGCGGCATCGGGCGAAGCGGCGGCATGCGGTTTGCCGGGAACGCCTCCAACGACAGGTGGCGATGGCGGAAGCCAGCGCTCAAGATTCCAGCGGCCTTCCGCATTCTTGACGAGGATCAAGCTGGGGCGATCGAGCGACAAAGTTCCAAATTCGAAACGCCCGAGGAAAAGTGCGAGCAGACGAAGGCGCGCCGACAAGCGGTCCGCGCGCAAGAAATATTCATTTCCGAACGCCGGGTCCTCGCCAACAGTGATCCCCTCCGCATCGAGGCTCGGAAGCGGGAGGAGCGACGCACTAAAAGTTCGCACCTCCACACGACGACCAAACGTGCGCTCGAGACGCGCGATCATCGCGGCGCGGACGCGATGCGTGCGTAAAACGAGATTCACGCCCAATTGCAGCGCGAATACGAACAAAACGAGGACTACGCCCCACTTCCAATGTTTTCGGAGTCTGACCAAACGCTATGCCATCGCTTTCGCGGGAAACGCCGTCAAAAAGTTTCGCAGAGTCTGGCGCAAAAAGGTAGCGAAGCAGAGAGCGAGCCGCCTCGCGGAAAAGAATCAGTGAACGGTGTGCAGCATCCGATTCCAGCGCGTACGGGCCGGAAGATGGCGCAGGGTATCCAAGACGCTAGCCAGGCGTTGCAGAAACGTGTCTTGCGCATAATCGGTGCTAGTGGCGTTCACCGACCAATAGATCAGGAACGGACGGCCCATGATCGCGTCACGATCAACGAAGCCCCAATAGCGGCTGTCCGAACTATTGTCGCGGTTGTCGCCCATCGCAAAGTATTTATCGAGGGGAACGACGATTTCATCGCCGTGCACGTACTTACGGATTTCCGCAATCCACTCGGGGCGCGCGTGAGAGCCAAGGAACCGGTCGCCGGGAGGCGGAAAGTGGTAGTTCAACACGTCGTAACCGGAAGCCGGATTCGGATCGTGGACGACATAAGGCTCGACCAGCTTTTTGCCGTTGATGTAGACGTCCTGATCCACCATCTTCAATCGGTCGCCGGGCAGTCCGATCACGCGCTTCACGAAATGCTGGTGATCGTCGTATGGAAACTTGAAAACGATGATGTCACCGCGCTCCAAGGCCCGGTACGGCAGAAGCTTTTCGTACCATGCATCGCCGCGCCCGCCAAACACGAATTTGTTCACGAGCAAGTGATCGCCGACCAGCAAGGTCTTCTCCATCGAAGGCGACGGAATCTTGAAAGCCTGGACGATGAAGCTTGTGCCAAACAGCGCGAGAATCACGGTGACGAGCAGCGATTCGAGGTATTCAGAAACGGTGGTTTTTTCGCGGTGCAATTCCGTCGCAGGGGCGGACGTTTGCGTTTGCGGAACTTCTTCCGTCATAGAGCTTCAGTCCTTGGGATGCGTCGCCTCCCATTGTACCAGCGCAGTGCGCGCCGCCTGCTGCTCGGCTTCCTTTTTTGTTTTGCCCTCGCCGCTGCCAAGGCAGATCCCATCCGCCCACACTTCGACAACAAAGATTTTTCGGTGGTCGGGGCCACTTTCGCCCGTGAGGCGGTATTCGGCAGGCGGGCGTCCGTTTTGCTGCAACATTTCCTGTAGCGAGGATTTCCGGTCCGATTCCGCCATGCGATCGCCGCGTTCCTTTAAAGCGTCATCGAATAGAACTCGCTTCAGGAAATCGCCGGCCGTTTGCAGTCCGGCGTCGAGGAACACTGCAGCCACAATCGCTTCAAAACCGTCCGCAAGAAGAGCGGGCTTGTCGCGACCGCCGGTTTTTTCTTCGCCGCGACCGAGGCGCAAATGCTCACCAAGTCCCAGGCGGCGTGCCGCCCGCTCGAGCGAGCGAGCGTTGACCAGCCGCGCGCGACTTTTCGAAAGCTGGCCTTCCGTCCAATCGGGAAAATTCTCGAGCAGATACTCACTTGCCAACAAATCGAGAACGGCGTCGCCCAGAAACTCCAACCGTTCGTTGTTTCCAATCCCTGCCGCGATGCCGGCATCCTCGCTGTGGCCGGCGTGCAAATCGGGAACGACGGAACTGTGCGTCAGCGCAAGATTGAGAAGCGCCCGGTTCTTGAAGCGGATACCCAGCTTCCCTTCGAGCCGCTCATCGTCACTTTGGTTCATGAAATTCGCGCCGACTTTCCGGGCGAAGGCTTCACTTAGGGGCACTTAGCTTGGTCGCCGCGAGTTTCTTCGCTTCGTCTGATTTAGTTTTGCACGTGTTTTGCAGCGAGCCGGCGATTGAAGCGCAGTGCGTGTAAGCCGCCGCAGCCGCGTCAAAGTGTGACGTATTCTGATTTGCGACACCGAGAATGAACCAGTTGACCGGGTCCGCAATTGTATCCAGTTTTACCGATTCCTCCAGCTCCGGAATCGCGTCCGCGAATTTGCCGCGGCGCCAATCCACGAGGCCGAGTCCTCCGTGCGCCATCGCCAGAGTTTGATTTTTCGTGTTCGCGAAAACCTCGTCGGTCATGCCTTCGGGCTTGGGAAGCGTCGGCACCACTTCCACGGCCCGTTTGCCGAGCACTTCCGCCCGGTCAAGCTTTTTTGCGCCGTCGGGAGCGGTCATATTGACGACGCGCGGAATGGTCTGGCTCAAGATAGCCATTGTAGCGACGTCGTTCGGATTCAGTTCCAGTTCCTTCTCGCCGTAGTCCATCGATTTGTCGGATTTTCCGACCTGCGTATAACTGACGGTGAGGAATCCATAGGCCATCGAGCGATAGCGGCTCTGCGGGAATTTCTGGATAAATGCTTCGGTCGCATCGATTTTAGCCTGGAGGTTCGCGACGGAGCCTTCCGGCATCGCCTGAATCGCCTTCAGCGCGGTGTCTTCTTCCGACGAAGCAGGCGGAGTCGCCGGCGTGTCGAGCGACAGCGTCGTGCTCGCCGGTTGTTGCTGGGCCGGCTGCTTGTCTTTGTTCAAAGTTGGACGTTCCTGGGAGTCTTGCGCGCCAGCGGCCGAACAGATCATCAGCATTGCCACGCCGATCACACCCGTCGCCATTGAAAAACATTTCGCATTCTTCATCGTACTTCTCCTTGTTAAAACTAGCCGGGTTAAGGGCGTTCCACCACTTTCGTGGTTTCCATTGCCGCAAGTCCTTTGCTGGCCGCCTGGCGCGCCTGTTCCGGGCCGCCATCGACGGCGAGAGCTGCCTGATACTCCGCTTTGGCGCGATCGCGTTCACCTTCGCGATCAAGCACCTGCGCGAGATAAACGTGAGACCACGCCAGAACCATCGGATCTTTTCCCGCCACGCTCTCGCTGTTCGTCAACCGGCCGAACACTTCCTTCGCCCGGATGCCGTCGTGGTCGAGCAGCGCGACAAGACCAAGGCCGTACAAGGCGCGCGGTTGATCCGGATATTTTACCAGCACCCGTTGGAACGAGGCTTCGGCGGCACGGGGATTTTTCTCCGCGATGCGGCGTTCGCCTTCGGTCAACGCCGCGATTACTTCCTTATCATTCGGAATCGTTGTGGGAGCGGCTTTGCGTCGCGCGACTGCTTCCGTCTCCGTCAACTCGGATTCCACGGCGCGAACGGGTTCGGCGAACTTCAGGGCGGCCACGCGCTTCTGTTCCGTCGCTAGGTCGATAGACCGGACCAGTTCCGGAAAATAGAGGCGAATTCCAGGCTCGGATTGTTCGAATTTTGCGAGCGCCGTGAAAAGTGGACGGACGAAAACCAGGCCGCCGGCGTCATCCATATCCATGGCGGATTCGCGCTCGCCGGGCGACATGCGCTTCAGCCTCAATTCCACGGCGCGCACCATGCATTCGGCAAAATAGGAGGAGAAATCATCCTTTAACTCCGCGGGAAGCCGTGGCGCTTTGGCGGCAATGTCGTAGACCGGCCGCTTCACGGCAACGACGTGCGGATACATCAGCGGGAGCGGATCAAGCAGAAAGTGCAGAAACGCGTGGCGGACCACGTCGCTGGGCAGCGCGTCCGAACCGCTCAAGACGAGCGAATAGTGGTCGCCGAAGTTGCGCACGTTGGTGATGCGGCCCACGAGCGGCTCGACGATAATCGTGAACGTGCGCGGATTCGTCGGCTCGAGAATTTCGCGTAAATACCCGGTCGCCACGAACGTGATGTCGGAAATCGGGTCGTGCAGCTTCTCGATTTCGCGATTGTAAATCGGTTGCACTTGCCGCCACAGCTCGCCAATCTTTTGTTCCTTGTAATAGGCGGCGAGAATTTCCTGGAAGCCTTCGAGCGCAATCACTTCGGGCGGCAGTTCATCGCGGCGAAGATTAGGCTTGAAGTCCGGCGCAGAGCCGCTGACGAGCCCGAACCAGATGTAACGCGAAAGCATCGCGCCTGGATCGGCTAATTCGTGCTGCTGATAAAAATTGCGAAGCACCTCGACGGCCGGGCCTTGCTGGTGCTGCAAGCGGTCGCGCAACTGCGCGCGCATGGGCGACCATTTTTCCGCGCTCACGTTCGCTTCGTAGCCGGCAGCAAGCAGCGCGCACATCGTCGTAAACATTGCTTCGCTGCCGTCCACGGTCACGCGCGTTTCAGGAACTTTTTCCCACTTCATCGGGGGCGGAGGCGCGGTCTTCTGTGGCAGCGCCGCCAGGGGCAGCGTCGTACTCACGCACAGGAGCGCCACCGACTTTATAAAATTGCTCATCATTTTTGGCCTTATGTCCTGCCTGGACCTTCCCTGCGGCGACTCAGCGGTCCCCTTAACGTGTTCACTTCGCAGACTCTTGCGGCTCACGACTGCACAATTTCGCTTTCTGCCAATTTACAAGCGCGTCGGGCTTGAGTCAAGAAAAGCTGCCCGAGGGTGCCGAGTCCAACTCTTGCTTACGCTGCATGCATCTGCTTAAGTGAGGATGCGCCCGATGCGTTTGAGGATGGCTCGACCTATGCCCCGCTCGACTCGAATTTTCGTCTGTTTCTTCGCGGCGCTTTTGTCGATGCTATTACTTTGCTCCTGGCCCGCTGCGGCGCAGCTCGTTGGCGATCAGGGGCCGCCGCTGGCGACGCAGGTGGATTCTTCCAACCCGCAGGTTCCAACGCAGGTTCACGCCGGTAAAAAGCGTCTTGCGAAAGACTTCACGGTCAAAGGCGATTCGCAATGGACCGATACGAACATAGAAATGCAAGCTGGCGAGCGCGTACTTATCACGGCGACGGGCAAGTTGCGCTATCTCGACGCGAAAGAAGAAAACGGCCCGGAAGGAGTGCCGCGCGGATTTAAAGATTTGCTGCGGATTCTTCCCTTCAACGGCGCTGGGCGTGGAGCGCTCATTGGACGTATCGGCGATACCGACATCGCTGAAACATTTTTGATTGGCGCGCAACGCGAAGTGCCTGCACCAGTAGCAGGCAAGCTTGCGGTCGGACTGAACCAGGCAACGACCGACTCGGCGGACGGCTCGTACTCCGTACACATTGAAGTGTATGCGCCGGAGGCAGGGACGGCGGGAACGCCACCCGTCGTGGCGCAACAAGTGAAATCGCTGCCGGGAATTGACAACACTTTGTTTGCAAAAATTCCACGTCGCATCGGCGACAAAGACGGCAACCCCGGCGACATGGTGAATTTTTTGATTCTTGGCTCGGAGAGCGGGATGCAACGCGTCTTCACGACGGCGGGTTGGGTAAAAGTTGACGCCGACGTAAAAGACACCGTGCTGCACGGCATCATCGGCAGCCTTTCGAAGGAGGCCTACCTGACGATGCCGATGAGCCAGCTTTATCTTTTCGGCAGGGCGCAGGACTACGGCTGGGCGCACGCGGAGCCGATTTCCGTCGTCGCGTCGCGCAACCACTTGCGTGTCTGGAAAGCGCCATTTCAGGCGAACGGAGAGACGGTTTGGGTCGGCGCTGCGACGCACGACGTCGGATTCGAACGCGATCAGCGCAACAACGGCATCACGCACAAAATCGATCCGAATATCGACGCCGAGCGCGATTACGTTGAGAAAACTCTTTGCAGCACGGGCCTCGTCGGACAAATAATGCATTTTCTTCCGGACAACCCGATGAAGGAAGCCAGGACCGCGACCGGCGGCTCGTTTCATTCGAACGGAGAAGTGCTCGTCCTGAAGCTCGGCGAAAACGAGAAAGATTTGTCCACCTCGAAATGATTTCCCACGTAAACTTTCTGCCTTGACCGCAAAAGTCCAACGCATCGGGCTCATCTCTGACACCCACGGGCTTTTGCGCCCTGAAGCGCTGGACGCGCTGCACGGCTCTGATCTGATTCTTCACGCCGGCGACGTCGGCAAGCCGGAAATTCTGGACGAGTTGCGAAAACTTGCTCCAGTAATAGCAATTCGCGGCAATGTCGATACATCTCCATGGGCCAAAAAACTAAAGGAGACCGAACTCGTCGAAACCGCTGCGGCCACCTTCTACCTTATTCACAACATCAACGAACTCGACCTCGCCCCTTCCGCTGCCGGAATTCACGTTGTCCTCTTCGGCCATTCCCATCAACCCGCTCAATACGAAAAAGACGGCGTACTCTACATAAATCCCGGCAGCGCTGGCCCGCGCCGATTCAACCTCCCCATTTCTCTCGCACGTCTAAATCTTTCGAAAACGCCGATCGAGATAGAGTTTGTAGAGATTCAGGGCGCCTAGCTCACAAAGACGGCCCACTGCCTAACCCAAGTTGGTATGTACTTTTTTCAAATTCTCTGATATGTATTCACTATGTATTTACGTTCCGCAGTAGGACATGTCGACTACTGTAATTAATCTGTGTAAAACTTCGAAAGATTTTTGGTGCGATCCGTGGCTCCTCCCACGCGCCAAATCCGAATTGGAGTCACGCATGAAGCCGTTTCTTCGCGCTTTGCTCGGATCATTCATTTTATTTCTCTCGGCGATCGCGGCAGCCCAGGATCTCCGGCCGCAGGTCCAGATTCTTTACTCGGGCCGATTGTTTGGCTACTTCTACGCTGTGAAAGACGGAGCGGCCAAGAGTCCTCTTGGAGGTTTCACCGCGTGCCCCGACACCCAGTTGGACAGTGCCTTCAACCCGGCCGCTAGAGCCCTGTTCCCTTCGTTGCCAGAGAATTCACGAGATTTCGTGCTTGTCGGTACCGGTGACAATTTCGCTCCGGAAATTGAGTCGCGTGTCTTCGCTACACCTCCGGCAGGTGCGAGCAAGAACAAGGATCAGCATCTCGATGCCTACCAGAAGGAATTCTACTCGTGGAATTACATCGGAAGTCCGCAATGGATTCCTGCCAGCGAGGTCTCCGGCGCGCTGCTCCAGGACGAACTGGACGGCAAGTCCTGGATTCCCGCGGACAATGTCACGTGCTTTCTACAGCGCGCCCACTACGACGCCCTGGTTCCGGGTAAGCATGACTTTCACTTCGGCCCGGAACGGCTGCGCTCGCTTGCGCGCGCACTGGCGACGCCGGACATCGCCAACGGCTATTCTGCCGTGCAAATGCTCGGCGCCAATATGGTGATTAAGACGGCCTGGCAGAAGAATCATCAGCCGATCCCAGAGAAGTTCGATCCGACGAAACTAGGAAAGCAATTCATCGGATTCGTCGACAAAAAGAACGCCGCGGGCAACGCTGGCAAGCCGTTGCCAGATGCTCCCAAGCTTAGTGTCAAAAACGGCGACTCCGTCTATCCTTGGATTCAATACGTTGAGGCAAGCAGTCCCACGGCAGCAATATCGTTTGCGTACCTTTGCCATACGGACGAGAAGGACCCGTTTCTTCCGCTGCTTCAAGGCTGCAATCCGCTCCCGGTGCCGCCGGCGAAAGGACAGGACACCGCTGAGCGTTCTAAGCCGATAAAACTCTGGTTTCCCATCGACGATCCAGAAAAATATGTACGCCAACAGCATTTCCGGACGCCTTTGTTGCCGGGAGCGAACTACTCAATTTGTTTGACAGACCGCAGTTTGAGTGACGCACAACCTGGACTTGCCCAGACTCCGATCAAAATCGACTGCACATGGTTCAGCGTCTATAAACCATTTTTTCTGCATCCCTCGACTCATGTCACGTCGGGCCGCAATAAGCTGGACTGCGTCTATGACGCCGCTGCTGTTCCCACCGGCCTCGATGATCATTGCTACAACGACCCTGAGCCATTCGTGTTGAAGACTCTGAATTCGGACGACGCCGCGGGCACGAAGAAGGAAGTCGCTATATTTGGAATCGTGGATCCTGCCATGGAGCAGCACGTCGGGAGCCTGAACATCATCTGGCGCGAGGAACGAAAGCCGAAACCGCGTGTGGCAATGAGCAATTCGATTCATCCCGATCAAGAAAAGCCGGAATCAGATCTTGTCACCAGCGTCTCATTCGAAGAACCGATCGAGGCGCTACACGAAATGCTGCAATACTTCGACCGGAAGTATTGCCTGGATCATACGCCAGTGATCCCGGTCGAGAAGTTGAACATGATCTGCCGCGGAGAAACCAACGATCCGCGCTTCACTGGCACGAAAATCCTGCTTGCCGAACTGTCCGCGCCACAGGCTCAAAGACTCGCCGCACAACTCAATCGCGATCCCCTGTTGGGCGAAACACATTTTGACGTCGTCGTTGCCCAAGGGGACGATGATTACGCCACGCGCGATCAATTCCAGGTTATTGCGCCGTTCGACGTCCAATGGGCGCCTGA
>Ga0137403_10005928_pt1 | contig 14042 bp, 9 predicted proteins | sample CZOMad2_1_16fung_FD_122057 | JGI IMG/M metagenome (GOLD analysis project Ga0137403, IMG submission 122057) | Vadose zone soil fungal communities from Angelo Coast Range Reserve, California, USA - CZOMad2_1_16fungal (Hybrid Assembly) | ecosystem: Environmental > Terrestrial > Soil > Vadose zone... | reverse complement strand
GAGACCGCGACCCGCCCGTGCGTGACGCGTCTCCTGCCGCCGTTCGCCGACTTCGAGCCCGGTCCGAACCGCAGCGGCTACTTCAACCAGTACAACCAGGGCAAGAAGAGCATCGCGCTCGATTTGAAGCGGCCCGAGGCGATCGAGGCCGCCCAGCGTCTCTGCGCCGCGAGCGACGTGGTGGTCGAGAACTTCGCCGCCGGGGTGATGGAGCGCATGGGCCTCGGCTGGGAGGTGCTCCGCCGGCTGCGCGCCGATCTCATCATGATCGCGCTCTCCGGCTACGGCGCGACCGGGCCCGACTCGGACAAGGTGTCGTACGGGCCCGCGCAGGTGCCGCTCTCCGGGATGTCCTCGGTGACCGGCTACCGCGGGTTCCCGCCCATGCACGTCGGCATCTCCTACGGCGATCCGACCGGCGGACTCCACGGCGCGGTCGCGGTGCTGGCGGCACTCCTCCACCGCGCGCGCACCGGCCAGGGCCAGTACATCGACCTCTCGCAGTGGGAGACGTCGATGGCCGTGCTCCCGGAGGCGATCTGCGGCTGGACGATGAACGGCGCCGCGCCCGAGCGCGACGGCAACCGGGACGCGCACATGGCGCCGCACGGCGTCTTCCGCGCCGCCGGTGAGGACCGCTGGGTCGCGCTCGCGGTCGAGGACGACGCGGCCTGGACCCGCTTCGCGGCCGCGATCGGTCGTCCCGAGCTGGCGAGCGACCCGCGCTGGGCCACCGCTGCCGCGCGCAAGCAGAGCGAGGACGAGCTGGAGGAGATCGTGACCGCCTGGACCGGCGCGCGCTCTCCCGAGGAGGCGACCGCGACCCTGCAGGCCGCCGGCGTCGCCGCCTTCACCGCCGCCACCAACCGCGACCTCGCCGAGGACCCGCACCTGAACGCGCGCGGCTTCTTCGTCGAGCTCCCCCACCCCGTGGTCGGCACGCGCAAGCACGTCGGCGTCCCCTGGCGCATGTCGGAGAGCGACTGCCGCGTGCGCGGCGCGGCCCCCTGCCTCGGCGCGGACACCGAGCAGGTCCTGCGCGACGTGTGCGGGTACGGCGCGGCGGAGATCACGCGCCTGCGCGAGGCGCGGGCGCTGGTGTAGCTCGTCTCGACCCGACCGCTCACGCCCACGGGGCGGCGCCGTGCGGGTCGCGCAGCAGGCGGCGCGCGACGACCATGCGGTGCACCTCGTCGGGGCCGTCGTAGATGCGCGCGTAGCGCGCCTCGCGGTACATGAACTCGAGCGGCGTGTCGGCCGTGACCCCGAGCGCGCCATGCACCTGGATGGCGCGGTCGATCACGTTGTGGAGCATGCGCGCGCCCCAGAACTTGATGAGCGCGATCTCGACCCGGGCCTCGCTGCCGCCGTCCATCGCGCGCGCCGCGTCCAGCGTCATCAGGCGCGCCGCCTGGATCTCGGCCGCCGACTCGGCGACGTAGCGCCGGATCTCGCCCTTCTCGGAGAGGAGCGAGCCGTGGGCGAAGCGGCTGGTCGCGCGGGCGCACATGAGCTCGAAGGCGCGCTCGGCCTGGCCGAGCCAGCGCATGCAGTGGAAGATGCGCCCCGGGCCGAGCCGCTTCTGCGCGACCACGAAGCCCTGGCCGCGGCCCCCGAGCAGGTGGTCGCGCGGCACGCGCACGTCGGAGAGCCGGATCTCGCAGTGCGCGCCGCCGGTGTGGCCCATGGTGGGGACGACGCGGAGGATCTCGTATCCCGGCGTGTCGGTGGGGACGATGATCGCCGAGAAGCGCTCGTGCGGCGCGGCCTCGGGCTCGGTGATGGCGAAGATGGTGGTGAAGGCCGCGCGGTTGGCGCCGCTCGTGAACCACTTGTGCGCGTCCACCACCCAGTGGTCGCCCTCGAGCCGCGCCGTCGACTGCATGAGGGTGGGGTCGGAGCCGGCCACCTCGGGCTCGGTCAAGCCGACCGAGGGATAGATGTCGCCGGCCACCAGCGGCTCGAGCCAGCGCCGCTTCTGCTCGGCGGTGCCGTAGAGGTGGAGCATGATCGAGTCCTGCATCGACAGCGAGCCCACGGCGACCTGCCCCCAGTGCGAGCGGCCGATCACCTCGTTCAGGTAGACGAAGGGCATGAACGGCACGCCCCCGCCCCCGATCTCCTTCGGATGGCCGAGGGCCCATAGCCCTTCCCTCTTGGCCCGCGCCTTGAGGCGCCGCGTGGCCTCGACCGCGGCCTCGTCGTCGCGGGCGAGCACGGGCTCGGCCGGGACGACCTCCTCGTCGATGAAGCGGCGCACGCGCTCGCGCAGCGCGCGGACCTCCGGGGTGAGCCCGTACGTCGACATGGGCGATCCTCCTTCGGTACCGGTATACCCCAACTCGATCCGCTAGCGCGCGGCCTCGGCTGCTGCCCGGGAGCGCGCCGCCGCAGGCCAGAGCACCCGCACCGTCGTGCCCCGGCCGACCGCGCTGGTGATGCCGAGCTCGCCGCCGTGGGCCTGGACGATGTGCTTCACGATCGCGAGCCCGAGCCCCGTGCCGCCGAGGGCACGCGAGCGCCCCTTGTCGACGCGGAAAAAGCGCTCGGTCAGCCGCGGCAGGTCCTGGGCGGGGATGCCGACCCCGGTGTCCTCGACGGCGATCTCGACCATGCCGTGGTGCTCGGCGCCGCGGGCGGCGGCGGCCCGCACGGACACCCGGCCGCCCCCCGGCGTGTACTTGATCGCGTTGTCGACCAGGTTGATGAGCACCTGCCGGAAGCGATCGGCATCGGCCTCGAGCGCCGGGCTGGTCGGGTCGACCCGCGCGCCGAGCTCGACGCCGACCCGCTTCGCCGTCTCGGAGAGGATCTGGAGCACGTCCTCCACCGCGGGCCCGACGGCAATCGTGCCGAGGCGGAGCGGAGTCCGCCCCAACTCCAGGTCGGAGAGGGTGAGCAGGTCGTCGATCAGCCGCCCGAGGCGCTCCGAGTGCCGGTCGATGACCGAGAGAAAGCGCCGCCGCGCCTCGCGGTCGTCGCCGGCGGAGCCGAGGAGGGTCTCCGCGTAGCCCTTGATGGCGGTGAGGGGCGTGCGCAGCTCGTGCGACACGTTGGCGACGAAGTCGCGGCGCACGACCTCCAGCCGGCGCAGCTCGGTGACGTCGTGCAGCACGAGCACGTAGCCGAAGGGCTGGCCGTCGGGGCCGCACAGCCGCGCCCCGTTCACCTGGAGGGTCGTGCGCTCGGCGCCCTCGAGCGTCAGGTCGCGCGAGACGACCGTCTCCCCCCCGGCGAGCTCGCGCAGCATCTCGCTCACCTGCGGCTGGCGTGCGACCTCGACGAGCGGGCGCCCGGCGCCGTCGTGGCCGGCGCGCAGGCCGAGCAGCTCGCGGGCGCGCTCGTTCATGAGCGCCACCCGGCCGACCAGGTCGGTGACCAGCACGCCCTCCACCATGCCGCGCAGGATCGCCTCCAGCCGCTCGCGCTCGACGCGCAGCGCCGCGATGGTGGCCGTCACCTCGCGCGCCATCTCGGCGAGCTGCGCCTCGAGGACGCCCAGGTCGTCGCGCCGCTCGGGCGCCAGGTAGGGCGCAGGGGCGCCGCCCGCGACGGCGCGCGCGAACCCGACCAGCCGCTGGATGCGGCGCAGCACACGGCGCGAGAGGACGAGCGAGGTCGCGAGGCCGACGAGCATCGCGGCGAGGAGCCCGATCACGAGGAGCCGGCGGAGATGCGCCACGTTCTCTGCCACCGCCGTCAAGGGCAGCGCCGTGCGCACCACGCGCACCGCGTCGGCGCGCGTCTGCCGCCAGGCGGTGTAGAGGAGCAGGACGCCGATCGTGCCGCTCTGACGGACGGCCCGCCCCTGGCCGTTCTCGAGGGCAGCGCGCACCTCGGGCCGATCGCCGTGGTTCTCGAGCGACTCCGAGGAGCGCGCCGACTCGCCGAGCACGCGGCCGTCCGCCGCGATCACGGTCAGGCGGACGCCGAGGTCGGCGGCGAGCTGCGTGCAGGCCGCGTCGAGCGGTGCGCCGGACGTCCACGGCAGCGCCTCGCCCGCGAGGCGGGCCTCGGCCAGGAGGCGCTCGCCGAGCGTCTCGATCTGGTGCCGCTCGACCGTGACCGCGACGTAGGGGATCGCCGTCACCAGCGCGGCGCCGAGCGCCGCCAGCGTCGGCAGGACGAACTGGAGGACGAGCCTATGGCTCGAGCGCGTCGGGGTTGAACTTGTAGCCGACGCCCCGGACGGTGAGGATGAGCTCGGGGTTGGCGTCATCGCGCTCGATGCGTCTCCGCAGCCGGCGGACGTGGACGTCCACCGTGCGCGGCTCGACGTGCGTCTCGGGGCCCCATACGAGGTCCAGCAGCTGGAGCCGATCGTACACCCGATTGGGGTGGCGAACGAAGAACTTGAGCAGCTCGAACTCGCGCAGCGAGAGGCCGAGACGCTCCCCAGCGATGAACGCCTCGTAGGTGTCGAAGTCGAGCCGCAGGCGGCCCCGCTCGAAGACCTCGTGCGGGGGCGGCGTGTCCTCGCCGTGCGTGCGCCGCAGCACGGCCCGCACCCGGGCCACCAGCTCGCGGGGGCTGAAGGGCTTGGTCACGTAGTCGTCGGCCCCGAACTCGAGGCCGAGGACGCGGTCCACCTCCGTCGCCTTGGCGGTCAGCATGATGACGGGCAGGGCGCGCGTCGCCTCGGCCGCCCGCAGGCGCCGGCAGACCTCGAGCCCGTCCATCGCGGGCAGCATCAGGTCGAGGACGATGAGCGCCGGCCGCTCGGCCGCCACGACGGTGAGGGCGCTCTCGCCCGACTCCGCCTCGCGGACCGCGTAGCCTTCCTGCTCGAGGTGGAAGCGGACGAGCTCGCGGATGTCCTTCTCGTCCTCGACCACGAGGATCGTGCGCTTGACGGCCACGGGAATCCACCTTCAGGGTACCGGCGCATTATGACACCCCGGTGACGAGACCGTGAACACTCGCCGGCCCGCGAAACGCCGTGCCTTGACTGCACCCCCACCGCTAGGGAAAAGAGGAACCCCATGGTGCGTCGGGGTGGGGACGCGGACGCCTCGGGCGAGGGCACCTCCTGGCTCGTGCTCCGGCACGTGCAGGCCGAGGGGCTCGGGCTCCTCGCCAACGTGCTGCGCGACCGCGGCATCCATCATCGCTACCTCGATCTGCCGCGCGGCGAGGCGCCGCCGCGCGACCTGCACAACCTGGGCGGGCTCATCGTGCTGGGCGGGCCGATGGCGGTCTACGAGGCGGAGCGGCACGCGTTCCTCCGCACCGAGAGCGGGCTGGTGGAGCGGGCCCTCAACGCAGGCCGCCCGGTGCTCGGCATCTGCCTCGGCGCGCAGCTCATCGCGAGCGTGCTCGGGGCGCGGGTCTACGCCGGCGAGCAGCGCGAGGTGGGCTGGGCGCCGATCACGCTCACCCCCGAGGGGCGCGACGACTCCGTCTTCGGCCTCCTCGAGCCGGAGCTCACCGTCTTCCACATGCACGGCGACACCTACGAGCTGCCGGCCGACGCCCGCCACCTGGCGCGCTCGGCCCTCTACGAGCAGCAGGCCTTCCGCTGGGGCGACGTCGTCTACGGCCTCCAGTTCCACCTCGAGTTCACCGAAACCATGATCCAGAAGCTGGCGACCGAGGCCGACTCGCGTGCCTACATCACCGGCGCCGGCGTCGATCCGCAGTCGCTCGTGCGGGACGCCGCGACCCACGTGCGCCGCCTCGGCATCGTGGTCGAGAAGGTCTTCTCGGAGTTCTTCGCTCAGTGCGGGCTCTGACCTAGGACCGCGGCGATCGGATGCCCGGCGCGCCCGGGCGGCACCGGGTGGCCGTCGAGCAAGCGCGGCGCGCGCAGCCCGAGGAGGGCGGCGATGGTCGGCGCGACGTCGACCGCGCCGGGCGGCGGCGTGCCCCGTGGCGCGGCGCGGAGCCCGGTCCAGCCGCCCGTCACCACGAGCGGCACGGCGAGGTCTTCGGGCCCGCCATGGTTGCCGCGCAGCTTCGCCTCTCCCGGGTTGAACGGATCGACGAACTGATGGCCGGACGCGGCCACGAGGAGCAGCTCGCCGGTGCGCGGGTGGTCGAGGTGCCAGCCGGGATGGGCAGCGTGGAGCGTCGGCACGCCGGACACGGGCAGGCGGGCCAGCACCTCCGCGACGCCGGGTGTCGTGCGGGCGAGCGCGGCGACGCGCCCCAGCGTCTCCGCCGCGTCGCCCACCGTGGTCGCTCTCGTCGCCACGCGCTCGGCGTAGACGTGCTCGACGCCGCCGTCGGCGACCAGCGTCACCCCGCCGACGCCGGCCTCCCGGAGCGCGGGCCCGAGCGAGATCACCGGCCGCGGGCGCTCCGGCGTCGGGCTCACGGCGCTCATGCCGTGGTCGGCGGTCAGGATGACGACCGAGCGGTCCCAGCGCGCGCGGGCGTGGAGATCGTCGAGCAGGCGGGCGACGGCAGCGTCGGCGGCGGCGACGGCCCGGGCGTACTCGGCGCTCTCGGGTCCGTGCGCGTGCCCGGCGCCATCGACGTCGCAGAGGTTCATCACCACGAGGTCGGGCTCGGCCTCGGCCGCGAGCGCGAGGACCGCCCCGATCGTCTCGCCATCCGGGCTGTAGCCGCTCGCAGCCTCGCGGCGCTCGGGCGGCAGCCGCTCCGGGGACCAGAGCACGTCGGGCGCGTGCTGCCGCCCGGGCACGGCGGCGAACAAGCGGGCGAGCTTCGGCTTCCCGACCACACCCAGCGTCACGAGCGAGGGCGCCGTCGTCTCGGCCACCGTGAAGAGCGTCTCTACCTCGATCAGTGCCGCGTCCTCGAGCATCTCCGGCGGCGCGCCGCGCGTGCGGCTCCAGTACACGTTCCCCGTGACGCCGTGCGCGTCGGCGTAGGCGCCCGTCAGCAGCGTCGCGTGGTTCGGGTTCGTGCGCGCCGGCATGACCGCGTGCGCGCCTGCAAACACGGAGCTGTGCGCGGGCTCGTGCGCGACCGCGTCGAAGAGCCGCGGCATGTGCGCCGCGTCCGCGAGGCGCGCGTCGAGGCCGTCCACGATCACGAGGTAGACGTGCGGGTGCGGGGGCGGCGCGGCCGCCGGGGCGGACAGCGCGGAGGCGAGCAGGTACGCGAGGGCGACGACGATCCGCATCCGGCGCCGTGTAGACCCCTCGCGGGCGAAAAGCTACAAGCCCGACGTGCCGACGAGCGCGCGCTTGACGGTCGTTCCCGGCGACGGCCCGCTCGTCCTGGTGGCACCGCACGGCGGGCGCCGGGACGCCGAGCGCCGGCCGTGGGCGGGCGGGCATCTCCGCATGAACGACCTGCACACGGCGTCGCTCACCGCCGAGCTGGCAGCGCTCCTCGGGGGCGCTGCGCTGATCAACGAGGCCCACGACCGCAACGACGTCGACTTGAGCCGGGTGAGCGAGGCAAACCAGCGCGCGCCCTGGTTCCTCGAGCGCCTCGCCGACCTGGTCGACGCGGCCGTCCGCCGCCACGGGCGCGCCACGCTCCTCGCGCTCCACGGCTGGAACGTGGTGCAGCCGGTCGTGGATCTGGGGCTCGGCTGCACGCCGGGCGAGAGCCCGTTCGCCGTCGGACGCGCCGCGGCCGTGAGCCCGGCGTTCGCGGCGCGCGCGCTCCCGCGCCTCGTCGAGGCGTGCCGTGCGCGCGGCATCGCCGCCACGGTCGGCGCGCGCTACCCGGCGCGCCACCGCGAGAACCTGCTCCAGCTCTTCACGCCGCGCTACGCGGAGGACGGCCGCCCGCTGGTGCGCGCGCTCGCCGCCCTGGCGCCGCTCGTCGACGCCGTGCAGCTCGAGCTGGGCATCGCGCTGCGCTGGCCGGGGCCGTGGCGGGCACGCCTCGTCGCGGCGTGCACCGAGGCGCTGCCGGCGCTGCTCGCCGCGCCGCATCCGGCCGGCGCACCGCCGGGCGACACCACGGCTGCCGCGCTCGCGCCGCCCGTCCCGCGCCGGCTCGAGTTCGCCGGCGCGGCGCTCTCGGGTCTGGTCGGGCTCGACGCGGGCCGCACGGGGCGACTCCTCCTCTTCCCCGCGGCTGGCGGGCTCGTCCTCTTCACCGGCGAACGCCTCGGGCACACGCCAGGCGGGCTCCGCGTGGAGCCGTCGGCGAGCGGAGGCCTCGCCCTCGGTTACGACGGGCCCCTCCTCCGCTTCCCGGACACGACCCCGTTCCTCGACCTGGAGACCGGCCTCGCGCGCGCCAAGCTGGTCGAGGGCGAGATCGAGCTCCGCTTCGCGCCCGGGCACGCACACGAAGGCCCCGCCGAGTTCGGCACGGTCACGGGAAGCGTCGCCCTCGAGCGCGCGCGTCATCCCGTCACGGCGTCCGCCTTCGCCGAGGACGGCGCGCCCGCGGGACCGTGGCCGCGGCTCCGCGCCGCGCTCGACCTGGGCGGTGGCGCGAGCCTCGCGCTCACGCTCGGGCTCCCCGGCGGCGAGGCGAGCGGCTTCCTCTGTCGCGACGGGCGGCACGTCGCGGTGGCGGCGGCGCACGCGGCGCTCGGCCCGGCCGATGCGCCGCTGGCGCACGTCGGGCTCGAGCTGGAGCTGGTCGACGGCCGCCGGCTCCGCATCGCGGCGCGCGCGCTCCACCGTCTGCCCGTGATCCGCGCCCGCGGTCGCGCGCCGGTGCGCGTCGAGTTCGCGGCCTGCTGCCTGGAGGGCGCGTCCGCCGCCGGGCCGGCGGGCTGGCTGGAGATCGGCGGGTTGTAGGGGCCCCGTGCGGGCCTGCGTCAGTCGTGCACTGGTGCGCGATCGGCCGCGGGCCGCCGGGTTCCGCGCCGCGGCGCGCCGTGGCACCACCATTGCTCGCTCGGACGAGGCGGACGTTCCCCAAGATGGCGCTTCGGCATCGGCTCTCTCCTCGCCTGTCTTCCACGCTCGCCCTGCTCGGCGCGGCACTGCTCGCGCCGGCGGGCGAGCGAGCGTGGGCGACCTCCAAGGCCAAGGTGGCCGCGATCGGCGACGCCGCCCCCGGCGGCGGCGTGTTCGCGGGCCCGGGCTTCATCGGCTGGCCGACCGCCGCGGGCAACGGCTGGATCGCGTTCCGCGGCCAGGTCAGCGGCGGAACCTCGAGCGAGACCATCGTGGCCGCGCACCTGACGCCGCCCGTCTCGCGCGCGCAGGTGGCGAGCATCGGGCAGACGGCGCCCTCCGGGAACGGGTACGAGGCGTGTGCCGGCAAGCTGAAGCAGTTCGTCGGCCACCCGGTGGTGAACGCCAGCGGCGAGGTCGCGTTCATAGCACTCCTCACGCCGCCGCCGGACAAGAGCAGGTCGAGCGGCACCGCGCGCGGCCCGACGCCCGCCGGCCTCTTCGCGCTGCGCGGCGGGCAGCTCGCCGCGGTCGCGTGCTCGGGCGAGCAGGTGGGCGGCCGCACCCTCGATCTGACCGCGGTCCTCGACCTCGCCTCCGATCCGAGCAGCGACCTCGCGGACCGCTCGCCGGCGATGAACGACGCGGGCGACGTCGCCTTTCTCGCCGGCTACGTCGACGCGCTCGGCTTCCCGAACGGGGGCGCCATCCTGCTCGCGCCGCGCGCGGGCGGCATGACGCAGCTCGTGCGCATCGACGACCCGTTCGCAGGCGGCCGGCTACAGGCGCTCGGCCCGCCGGCCCTCAACAACCGCGGCATGCTCGTCTTCCACGCCCTCTCCACCACCACCGACCCGAGCGACCACGGCATGCTCGACGGCGTCTTCGCGGTGGACGCGACGGGCGCCAACCTGCGCGTGCTCGTGCGCGACGGGATCGCGCCGTCGCCGGCCGGGCAGCCGCTCACCGAGTTCCAGGACGCGGTCGCGCTCGACGACGAGGGCGACGTCGCCTTCCTGGCCGGCCCGCTCTCCGATGACGCGGACCCCTCCGACGAGGGCAGCCCCGGCGTGCTCGTGCTGCGGGGCGGCGCGGTGTCGCTCCTCGCCTACCCCGGGCAGGTCCTCGGGGCCGGCAAGGTGACGGGCGTGGCGCTCGGCCCGGCCGGCGGCGGAGCGCTCGCGGCCCCGTCGATCGGTCCCGACGGCACGGTCGCGTTCTTCGCGTCGCTCGACGGCAACGCGGAGGTGATCGCGCGCACCGCGGGCCGCGGGGCGCTGCCACTCGTCTACACCGGCGGTAACGGCGCCGACGCGAGCCCGGTGGGCGGCCTCTACGGCGGCGCGGAGTCCCCTCCGGCGCTCGACGCGGCGGGCGGGATCGTCTTCCTGGCGCGCATCGTGAACGGGCAGAGCAGCGAGGCGATCGTCTACCGCGCGGCCGACGGGCGGACGAGCCCGATCGCGCTCGGCGAGGCGGTCCCGCAGCAGAGCCAGGGCTTCTTCGCGGGGCGGCCCTTCTCGGCGCCGCACATGAACGATGCCGGCGACATCGTCTTCCGCGCCTACGTGGCGCGCGGGCCAGCCAGCAGCGGCATCTTCCGCGCGCGCAGCGCCCTGATCGATCCCGAGCACGGCATGCCGATCGAGACCGTGGTGCGCGCCGGGGACGCCTCGCCCGCGCCCGGCGCGCCGCCGTTCTTCGACTTCCCGGGCGAGCCCAGCGTCAATCGGGCGGGCGCGGTCGCCTTCGCGGCCCGGCTGCCGAGCGTGGGGCACGGCCTCTTCGTCGCCGACGCGCGCGGGGTGCGCCCGATCGTGCTGCGCGGCGACCCGGCGCCGGGCGATCCCGGCACCACGTTCACCGGCCTCGGCACGCACCCGCAGCTCAACGACAGCGGCGGGGTGGCGTTCCGCGCTACGACCTCGTTCCGCGATCCGTCGACCGGATCGTCGATCAAGCGCGAGGGCATCTTCCTGGCCGAGTCCTCGCGCATCCGCGCGCTGGTCTACGCGCACGAGCCGTCGCCCGCGGGGCCGCCATTCCTGAGCCTCGGCGATCCGCTGCTGAGCAACGCCCCGGGCGTCGTCTTCCGCGCTCCGCTCGGCGACCTCGAGGAGGAGTCGAGCGGCATCTTCACGGCCGACCCGACGGGCACGGCTGCGGTCGCGGTTGCGCAGCAGCCGCTCGGCGGGGGCGTCGTCCTCTCGAGCTTCAGCGGCAGCCCCTCGGTCACGCCGAACGGCGGCATCGCCTTCCTCGCCACGCTCTCGGTGCCGATCGGCCCCGACAACCCCGCGCTCGCGTCGCTCGGCCCGGCCATCCTGACCGAGACGCCCGCCGGCCCGGTGCGGGTGGCGGCGCGCGGGACGGCCGGGCCGGCGGGCGGTCTCTTCAACAACCTCGGTCCGCCCGCCTTGAACAGCCAGGCCCACGTCGTCTTCAGCGGCTCGTTCGCCCCGCAGACCGGGGGCGTCCCCGGCCTCTTCCTCGCGGCCAACGGCGGCCTCTCGCCCTACCTGCTGCGGGGCGAGATGAGCCCGGGCGGCGGCCGCCTCGCGGCCTTCGGCCGCGCGCCGTCGCTCAACGCCTCCGACGAGCTCGCCTGCAGCGCCACGGTGATCGGCGGCACGGCGCAGAGCGCGATCCTCGTCGCCTCGCCCACCGTGCTCGCGCCGCGCGCCGTCGTGCTCCATCTCACCGGCGGCCGCGGACGCGACCGCATCAGGCTCGCGCTCGCGCTCGCACTCGGCCGCGTGTCGAACGGCGTCCGGCCGGCCAAGGAGCCCGTCATCCTCTCGCTCAGCGACAGGAACGGCGTCCTGTGGACGGTGACCGTGCCGAAGAAGCAGCTCGCCCGCCACGGCCGGTCGTTCGCGATCGTCCCCTCGCCGGGGAGCAGCCTCGGCCACCACCTGCGCTCGCTCAAGCTGAGGCTCGCCCGCGACGGCACCGTGCGCGTCGTGGCGTCCTCCGCCCCCGTCGACCTGCTGCGCGGGGGCGAGCGCACCCTCGAGCCCCCGTTCACGCTCTCGCTCGAGGTGGGCGACGACGCCGGCACGGTGGCGGTGCCGTGCAGGCTCGGACCGAGCGGCGGGCGCTGCGTGTAGGAAGCGGACCGCTACTGCACCACGCACGCTCCGTCGGCCACACCACAGATCGTGAAGGCGTAGCAGCCGTCGCCGACGTAGTCCCCGCTAATGTGGCAACGCACGAAACCCCCGCGGGTGAGGACGGCGCCCAGCACCTCGCCGGTCCCCGCGTCCTCGCAGAAGAACGCATGGCCCCGGTAGCCGAACTGCCGGAGCTCCCAGGCCGTCAGCGTGATGCAGCCCAGGCTGTCGCCTTGGAAGTCGGTGGTATGCGTCTCCGGCTTGATGGCCTTGTGCGCGTAGAGCTTCGTGGCGATGGCCTGGGCGAAGGCGCCCCGCTCCGCGGCGACCGCCGGGCGGCCGGGAGCGACGAGCGCGAGCCCCATGACGACGATCCCGATCGATGTTCGCATGGCGTGCCCTCCTGCGGCGCGGCGAGCAACACCGAGCGCTGCACGAGGTTGCGCGTCCGCGGGCCGCGGGAAGCTTGTTCGCCACCGCCGACTACCGTCCCGCGGACAGCGTCAAGTCGACGCTGACGGTCGCGCCCGGCGGGACGGTCACCGGCCGCTCGGCGCGGCCGAGCTTCTCGTGCCAGAGCGCGAGCGTGTACGACCCCGGAGGCACGGCGGCGATGGCGAAGCGCCCGTCGGTGCCGGTCACCGCGGCATACGGATGGTCGAGGACCACGAGCCAGCCGCGCATCCAGGGGTGCACGTCGCAGCCCAGGCGGACGAGCGCCTCGCCGCTCGTGGGGAGCGCGGCCGCGAGACGGCGGGTCAGGTCCATCGTCTGCCCCGGGACCGCGAGCGCGAGGTTCGCGATCGAGACCTCCGGGTCCGCGACCAGCACGGGATGGGCGTTGTGCAGGACCGGGTCGGAGCTCCGCGCGCGCACGCTCTGGCCGCGCGTCACCACCTGCACGCGCGGGACGAAGCGGCAGTGCGTGTTGTCGACCACCGCCTCGGCGCGCGCGGGCGCCGCGCCGGCCCCGACGCCGCGCACCACGACCACCGCGTTCGCGACGCCCCCGTCGTGGTCCACGAGCAGCGACTCGTCGGGGATCTCGGCGCCGCACACGGTGGAATCGATGATCGTGGCGATCGGCGGCCGCGGCGCAGGCGGCGGCCCGAGGAGGCGGACCGTGCCCTCGACGCGTCCGGGCCGCGGCTCCTCCGCGCGCGCCAGGGCTGCCGAGAGCAGGATCAGCGCGAGGACCGGACGGCGCATCGCTCCAGTAGACGCGAAGCCCGCGCCTTGACAAGGCCGCGTTCGCTCTGCGACGTGTCGCGCGGCGCATGACCGTCCCTCCTGACCTCGAGGCGCTCCCCAAAGCCGAGGTCCACGTCCACCTCGAGGGCACGGTGCGGCCAGGGACGCTCGAGGAGCTATGCGCGCGCACGGGACTCAGCGTCCCGCGCGAGTTCACCGATCTGCCGAGCTTCGTCCAGGTGTACTCCTGCGCCTGGGCCGCCATGACCACGCCCGGCGACTACGCGCGCCTGGTGCGCGAGTACTGCGAGGATGCCGCGCGCGCCGGCGTGCGTTACGCGGAACTCGAGCTGGCGACGGCCGGGCGGCTCTACGACTGCCTCGCCGAGGCGGTCGAGGCGGCGTCGCGGCAGCGCGACGTGATCGTGCGCTTCGTCGCCGGGAACGCGCGCGACCTGCCCGTCGACATCGCTTGGATGATGCTCGAGGCCGCGCGCGGCGTGCCCGAGGTCGTGGCGATCGGCCTCGGCGGACCCGAGGAGGGCTTTCCGCCCGAGCCGTTCGCCGCGCTCTTCGCCGAGGCGCGCCGGCGCGGCCTCCACGCGGCGCCCCACGCCGGCGAGGCGGCCGGCCCCGCCTCGATCCGCAGCGCGCTCGACGCGCTCGGCGCGGAGCGCATCCAGCACGGGGTGCGGGCGGTCGAGGACCTGGACCTGCTGGCGGAGATCGTGGAGCGGCGCATCCCGCTCGCCGTCTGCCCGACCTCCAACCTCCGTCTGGGCATCGTGCGCTCGCTCGACGAGCATCCACTGCGCCGGCTGTGGGACGCGGGCGCGGTGGTGTCGGTCAACACCGACGACCCGGGCTTCTTCGCGAGCGACCCTGTCTCGGAGTACGCGATCGCGGGCCGCCTCCTCGGCCTCGACCGGCGCGGCTACGCACGCTTGGCCGCGAACTC
>Ga0137403_10005927_pt1 | contig 14043 bp, 21 predicted proteins | sample CZOMad2_1_16fung_FD_122057 | JGI IMG/M metagenome (GOLD analysis project Ga0137403, IMG submission 122057) | Vadose zone soil fungal communities from Angelo Coast Range Reserve, California, USA - CZOMad2_1_16fungal (Hybrid Assembly) | ecosystem: Environmental > Terrestrial > Soil > Vadose zone... | reverse complement strand
CTTTAGCCCCTGAGGCGGCGAATCGTCTCGATTCAGACTTTTTCCGCAGCCTGTTAGAGCGAACTGATGCGACGCTGCGTTCAAACTCGAATCACCCGTTCATCGCACCGGCAGCGGCATCCGGAGCTTCGATCCTTTTTGTTCCAGCCAGCGGTTGAATTCTTCGACCATGTCGCGTGTCCACTCGCGGTCAATTTGTCCCGGAGTGTACTTCCCTTCCCGCAGCATCATGTGACCCCATTCGTCGACGAGGTGCGTCATTTCAGTATCTGCCGCAACTTTTTCCGCGAGCTGCGGAGGAATAAAAGTGAGGCCTTCGGGATCTCCCAACGCGATATCGCCCGGCATCACAGTCACATCACCAATGCGAATCGGGACGTTGATTCCCATCAGCATGGTGCTTTCCAGCGCAGACGGATCAACGCCACGCACGTAAACCTGAAAGCCCTTAATCTCTTCGATCCCGGTCACATCGCGGACGGCGCCATTCACAATCAATCCGTTGTGGCTCTTGGCAAAAATCGCTGTCGAAAGATTATCTCCCGCAAACGTGCCGTAGCGAATTTTCCCGAACAAATCCACCACCAGCACATCGCCGGGCTGCAAAATATCTATCACCCACGAGTTCTCGCCTCCGACCCGCTGTTCTTTCTTGCCATTCGCTTGGATGATCGAATCCACATCGGGACGACGCGGAGTGAACACCGCAGTAACTACCCGGCCCACGAGACGCCCTCCTGGATTAATCACTTTCCATCCAGGTTCGAATTGATTGCGATAGCCCGCGTCCTGCAGAATGTCCCAGGCCTCATCCGCAGTAACCTCTTTCAGACGCGCGAGCACACCGTCAGCGACTTTCGGCCGGCCATCCGCGAAGCGCTCCCCATGCCATTCCGGCGTAAACTCGATTCTTTGTTCCTTCGAGAAAAGCCCGAGTTGTCCAAGACCAGAAGTGGCCAATACAAGCACCGCAAAACCGAACACAGCTTTTTTCATGTCGTTTGCTCTCTTGGATCGAGGATGGAATTTGAGTCGCTGCGGAAAATAACACACGCCCGCTATTCCAACAATGGCTGCAACGCAAAGGACCAGAGATGACCGGCGAGAAGCCTGGCTCCTTTCGTTGGTTCCTTGTCTTCTGGCTGTTCATTCTTAGCGCCGTCGCATTCCTCGATCGCGTGAACATCTCCATCGCGGGAGCCTCTATCGCTTCCGCGTATCACCTCACCAATGTCCAGTTGGGCACGGTTTTCAGCGCGCTGCTCTGGGGCTACGCCCTCTTCCAGACGCTCGGCGGCCGTCTGGCTGACCGCTTTGGGCCGCGCCGCGTGCTGACGATGGGCGTCATCTGGTGGGGCGTATTCACTGCGATGACCGCAGCAGTTCCGGCCAGTATCAGCCGCGCCCTCATTCTTTTTGTCGCGATTCGCTTTCTACTCGGCGCCGGCGAAGCTGTGGTCTATCCCGCCTCCAATCAGTTTGTCGCTCGCTGGATTCCCTCCCAAGAGCGCGGTATTGCCAACGGATGGATCTTTGCCGGCGTGGGCGCAGGTGCGGGCCTGTCGCCTCCGCTCATCACCTTCCTGATGCTTCACTATGGTTGGCGCACATCCTTCTGGGTATGTGCAGTGCTCGGGCTGATCGTCGGAGCTGTTTGGTATCTCACCGCGCGCGATTCTCCCGCAGAGCACCCAAGTGTTTCCCGCGAAGAGCTGGCATTCATCCGCTCAGGTCTGACGGCAAAAACTTCGCTCGAAGATCATCCAAAGCTGGTCCCCTGGAAAAATGTGCTTACCAGCAAAGAAGTGCTTGCCGTAACCCTGAGTTATTTTTGCTTTGGATACGTCGCCTGGATTTTCTTCAGTTGGTTTTATATCTATCTAGCCCAAGTGCGTGGACTGAATCTGAAGGCCAGCGCCTTCTACGCCATGCTTCCGTTTCTCGCAATGGCGGTCTGCTGCACTCTCGGCGGCCTGCTGAGCGACCGCCTTACTCGCATCCACGGGCCGCGGCTAGGACGCTGCATTCTCGCCGCTGTCGTAATTCTGTGCGCCGCCGTGTTCCTCGTTCTTGGAGCGAAAGCCGAAAGCGCGCGCGTGGCCAGCGTCGTTCTGGCTGGCGGCGCAGGCGCGCTGTACTTGGCCCAGAGTTCCTTCTGGTCCGTGACCGCTGACATCGCCGGCCGCTCCGCCGGATCAGTTTCCGGCTTTATGAACATGGGTGCGCAGATCGGCGGCGCGGTCACTGCGCAGCTCACGCCCTGGATCGCAGTGAAATTTGGTTGGACGGCATCATTCCTGGTCGCAGCAGCCCTGTGCGTAATAGGATCAGCAGCCTGGCTGATCGTCGATCCGCACCGCAACCTAGCTACCACCGAGGACAACTCGGTAGCCTCCGAATTTAACCACGAAGGTCACGAAGGAACCCGAAAGAAGCGTTTTAGGACTCAACCCTTTGTGTGATTTCGTGTCCTTTGTGGTTCATAAAATGATCCTTTGTGTAACTTCGTGTCCTTCGTGGTTCATGAAATGACGACGCTACCGCGAGCTAATTCGTAGCGCGCCATCATGCCGCTTTCCTGGGAACCTTCGCGCCTTTCTTGCGAGCTTCTGAAAGCCCAATGGCAATGGCCTGTTTGCGGCTCTTTACCGTTCCGCCTTTTCCGCCTTTGCCGGATTTCAGCGTGCCTCTTTTTCTGCGCCGCATCGCGCTCGCTACCGTCTTGCCCGCAGCCTTGCCATACCTTCTGCCGCTGGACTTTTTCCGTTGTGCCATATTTCTCTCCCGGAATTCAGACGCAAATCGCGCAGGGCGGGTTGGTTCCGGGAGTTGTGTTTGACCACCCAAACGTCCGTCAAAAACAAAACTCCGTCCTCAAGAATGAGGACGGAGGAGCTCCGTACAAGCCGCGAATTAACCACGAAGGACACAAAGCTACACGAAGAAAGCAGGAATTACCTTCGTGTAACTTCGTGTCCTTTGTGGTTTAGAAACCTCCTTGCGCAACCCGTCAGTTCTTCGGCGACGCCTTGTCAACTTCTTTGCTGACCGTCAACGGCTGGTGCTGGCGCTTGCCGCTAGCCTGCCCCGTCGCCATGTCACGCTGATTCTTAATATTCGAATGGCTGTTGTTGATGACCGCATTCTGTCCGCTGGCATGAGCGGAGCCATTTGCAGTCACGTCGGCCTTGCCGTCACCATTCACGTCTCCAACAGCCACCCGCTGCTGATGCCAATCATCCTGCGCCATCTTCTTGCCTGTGGCCTTGCCGCTTTGCGCGTCACGCGCCGCCAGATCGCGATGCACCACTTTCTGATCGCTCATAGCTCTTCCAGAAGCCTGGCCAGTCGCAATGTCTCGCGGAGACTTCACCGCAGCCGCGGGCTGGTTCTGTTTCTCCTTCGACTGTTTTTCGTTGGACTGCGCCACCGCCACCAGCGACAAACACGCAAATCCCAACACCAGAATCTTGCTCTTCATTCTTTTCTCTCCTATGTGCGGGGAACGGACGACACTGGCTCTCTCGATGCGAGCGCCAGACAAGCTATCCCCATTCAGACTCAGAGATGTTGGGCGCTTGCGCCGGGCCCCGCAAGTTACCGAGGTACTGGCTGGCCGTGTGGCGCGGGCGCCCTCGCCCGCGAAAATTCCATCGATGTAGGCGCGAGCGTCCTCGCTAGTGCACCGTTGTCGATGTAGACGCGAGCGTTCCCGCTCGTGCGCTTTTGGAACGGACCACTCCAGAGCCTGCCCAGAGCGGAGCCGAACCGTTCCAAACCGCCTCCCTCTTGTCATCCCGAGGCGGCTTCAGCCCCGAGGAATCTACTCTTCCCCGGGAACCAGATCTTGTTCTGAAAACAGAACAAAATGAGATCGGGGATGCCGAATCGACAGATTGCGGTTAGGCTCTGGAATAAGTCCGCATCGCCGAGCGGCTATTTAATGTAAGCCCTATTACGAGGAATCGTGAATGGTTGAGCCTGACAAAGACGCTCCCGGTCGATACCTCGATGAGCTGGCGTCTGCCGCGGTAAAGTACTTCGGCAAGAAGCCTATCCCCCCCGATTTACCCGGAGTGAGTGAGATCAAGCGCCTCAAGTCCGATGCGAAGGGGCTCGCTGACTTTCTGTTGCACAAGCCACACATTCAGCAAAGATTGGCGGACCTCGTAGACTACACACCAAATCAGTGTTTGCTTACTCAAGAGATCGCACATATCCGCGCCCGCCGTAAGATTCACGGAAGGCGGCCGCGCGAGTTCAATGGTGATCCGTACGAATGGGCCAGAGAAAATGAGCTAGAAGGTATTTGCTTCTCCGGTGGAGGAATTCGCAGCGCCACGTTCAACCTGGGAGTGTTGCAGGGCCTTGCGAAACTGGGGATATTGGATCACTTTTGACTACCTTTCCAGCGTTTCTGGCGGTGGTTATATTCACGAATGGTTTGCCGCCTGGATCAAGAGGGAGGAACAAGAGCAGGAACAGCTGGCGGCTGATGCAACTCCACCTACAACCTACTCACCTCCGATGGGATTTGGGGAGGTACAGAAGCGACTGGTCCCCTTACCCTCCGATCAAGATAGTCCAGCCCACCCAGAGCCGATCCGCTGGCTGCGCCGCTACAGTAACTATCTCACGCCTCAAAAAGGTCTGTTTACCGCTGACACCTGGGTCGCCATCGCCATCTGGTTTCGCAATACGTTTCTGAATCAACTCATATTACTTTCCTTTTTTGTTTTTTTTATTGTTGATTCCTAATCTTGTCGCAAAGCCCATCACGAAACTCTCCGCGGACTGGTCCATCTTGGCAGCGACCCTCTACCTGTTCGCGGTTGCGTGGACGGCCATAACGCTACGCCACGAGTATGTGAGAATTAGCCCTCTGGACAACTATACGGGCGCCGACGAGAAACCCGAAGAACCCGAAAGGTTCGGTGGGGAAAAGACGGTACAAATCCTTGTAGTCACACCACTGTTACTTGCATCCGTGTTGCATTTGAGTTTCGTGCTTCGGCTGCCGGATCACGGCCCCATGAGCATGGCGTATCTGCTTGAACTACCCTTCGTGTTTGGTCTGCTCTGGGCATTGGTCTTCGCTGTCGCCTTCGCGGGAGCGTCTACGGAGACCTACAGAGCGCTTTCGTAGCCAAACTCCTGGTAGCCTTCCCGCCACCGCCGCATCCAGCGGTCGCTGATGCCTACGATCTCCGCCGCCTGCCACCAAGTGATCCGTTTCGCCATCGCCCGTAAAATCACTTCCTGCACTTTCATCGCCCGCTCCATCGCGGCCTTCGAGTAACCAACCATGCTTCCCATGGTCTGCTACTCTCGCCGCCCGCAAAGCGGACAGATCACTTGCTATTTCAAGCGGACATATCATGTGCTACCAACACCCGCTCAGATTAGGATTGACTGCCCACTGGAATGCGATTATTCTCCCGACCAAGATTAGAGACGGTACGGAGAAGGGCCAGAGCGATCTGGCCCTTTTCTTTTAATTAATGCTCTTCGTGAGACGTTTTTTCGGCTGAATCCGGTGCAACCCCTCCAACATCCCACGCATGATTGTGTCAGACTTCCGCGTCCCGCTTTTGCCCAATTCACGTAGGAAGTTACCTACTCCCAATCGATAGACTTTGTGATATAACACCCGCTGGTTTTAGCCCCGCTGATGGAGGTGCTCTCATGAAAAACATGATGCGTGCCACGCTCTGCATTGCACTCCTGGTCTTGGCCGCGCTTCAAATCTCTCACGCAGCGGTAATCACAAACGTATCGGTTCCCGTGAATATTCCTGTGTTCATTCCCTGTGCAGCAGGTGGAACCGGGGAGTTGGTTGTTTTGAGCGGTGATCTGCATGTGCTCGTGAGGTTCACCAGGAGCAAAAGCGGCGGTGTTCATGCTGCTGCTCATTTTCAGCCGCAAGGGATTAGCGGCGTCGGCCAGACAACGGGTGAAAAGTATCAGGCCACGGGGGTTACCCAGGATGAGTTCAATGCAAGAATCGGAGTGGAAGAAACATTCGTCAACAATTTTCGTATCATTGGGCAAGCAAGCGGAAACAACTTTTTGATCCATGAAGACTTTCACATCACGATCAACGCCAACGGCAGAGTCACCGCGTTCGTTGATAATTTCAGTGTCGATTGTAGGTAGTCCCGGAAGATGCCCGCCTCTAGCATCCAGCGACTGCAATGATGACCACTCCAGCCAGGTTGGGAATGCGGTTACCTTCCGTTTAAGCGTCCGTCACGCATCGCGATTCGTCCACGGCCAGTCGATCCGCCACGATCCGCCCACCGCTGGCGTGGAGAAAGAGTCGTTGTGGAGTAGTTCTTTCCACTGCACGCGGGCGTTCCTTGCGGTAAATGAGAAGCGCGGCGAGGTCGGAGGGCCTGGGGCCTCCGACCAGTGCCAAAGCGCTAGTCCGGCGGCTTGATCCTGCATTATTCGCCTTGCGCAATCGTCGGCGTCGCGAGACTCCAGTCTGCCGGAACAACGCACAATTCAAGCAGTGGGATCTCGTTGTTCCTTAAACGTAGCCTCGACTTGTTTCAGGCAAGTCATTGAAAATGGCAACCCCGACGGGATTTGAACCCGTGTCACCGGCGTGAAAGGCGATGTCCACTTACCGAGGAGCTGAAGACGGGTGGGTGGCATCACTGTTTGCATGTTGGGGAAATACAGGAGCAAACTCACCGTACCTTAGAGGTCGGCGCTTGCCCATCTTGGGGAGGACCTTAAAAATTGACGATAAGATCTCAGGAGGTTAAAGCCCCACATCGGCGAGACTGGATCGCAGCCCTAGTGCTGTTTTTCGCGACAGCCGTCGTGGTAGTTTGGCAAAATTTTAGACTTGGGGTGCTCTGGGATCTCAGCTACATCCTGGAGAACTCATACAGAATATCTCTCGGCGACATCCCCTATCGCGATTTTCCCCTTGCCCATCCGCCAATAACCTTTCTGATCCAAGCGGCACTGATCAAGCTCACGGGCCGAGTGTTCTTTCACCATGAACTGTATTGTGCGGCTGTAGGCGGGCTGGCAACGTTGCTCACCTGGCGAATTCTTCTTAATCTTCTGCGTAGTGTAGTGAGTTCTGCCTGGTGGGTGGCGTTCTTCCTGAGTGCGCCGCTCACTGTACTGCGCATTTACTGCATCTTTCCCCACCCTTTCTATGATCCCGACTGCACCTTCGCCCTTCTCATATGCATACTTCTGCTCCAACAATTAGACCTCAAGGGTTTTCCCCCGCTCCGCAGTTTTGTGACTGGGGCCGCCCTGGTCGTTCCACTGTTTATCAAACAGAATACTGGGCTGGCGTTTCTTGCAAGTGCGGGGCTGATGCTGGCAATAGTGATTGGCCGCGAAGCCTGGCATCATCGAGCCGTTGCTGGTTATGTGTGGCTGTTGGCCGGGGCCGCGGCCGGATTGACATGGGTGCTCCTGTTCATCCACCTGACCTCGGGTCTGGCGAACTATGAGCATTGGACGGTCCAATACGCGGTTTCACGGCGGATGCCCCGACTCGCGGATTTACTTTCCGTGTACCAGGAACATGCGCAGGTGCCATGGTGGGTTGCCACATACATGGCGGGAGCATTGCTATTGCGGGTAAACCCGCGAGGCAAGCGTTCGCTGGTGTTCCTGTCGGTTTCGTTGATGGCATTGCCTTTCGCCTGGACCTGCATTTTTCAGTTCGCGGGAGAAGACTCGTCAGATCGAGCCGAGCTGCTGCTCGCCATGTGGCCGTTTTTGTTAATCGTGACCTTTATATTCGCGTTGTTTCGTGTCCGGGAACGCAGGGGAATCGCGATGGCCCTGCCTTTCATTGTGATCGGGACCATACATGGAGGCTTTCTCTCGCAGCAGCTCTGGGGATCTACCTATGCGATGTGGCCCCTGCTAGTGATTCTGGTCGGGACTGCATTCGCTCCGGCAAAGCAATCGTGCGAGTGGTCTGCGCCAGTGCTCACCTACGTGGTTTCGGTCTCACTATTAATTGCGGGCGGATTTTATGTAGGGAGCCATGAGCGGTTGGACTACGCCAAGCTTTCAGGTGAAGTGGTTCGGCCGGAATTGCCGGCACTGGCTGGGCTGTCGGTCCCCGGTCCGTGGATTCCCCAGTTCGAACAACTGGTCCATTTCACGGAACGCGAGGTCCCCTGGCAGGAAGGACTGTTGATGATTCCAGGCGAAGACCTCTTCTATTACGCAACCGGCCGGCGTCCGCGATTCCCGGTACTTGTGTTCGACCACACCGCCAATCCGTATGACCCAGAAGAAATCCTCGAACTCAGCCGGTCCAGAAGGATCGGCTGGCTAATAGTCAAACGCAACGTTCAACTCGAGCAGGACCCAGTGGAGGACAAGGACCGGTTGCTTAAGTTGCTAAGCCAGGAGTTCAAGCCGGTGAAAAGCCTCGACAACTACGACGTGTATCGACAAACGGCGAGTGGCGGCCCGTCTCCTGCTTCGCCCCGGAGTAGCGAATAGGATTTTTGTTTCCCCCTGACGGGGTAGGGAGCATGGAGATCCTTAGATTTCTGGGCACAAGAATTCTTGCCAGTCCATTTCCTTCTCCATCCTGAGCACCCGAACTAGGTAACCACTCTTCCGTCACTGAGGGTAATAGCACCTTTGTAAATAGACGCATTCTATGGAAGCAGGGAGAATCGTGCCCGCGGCCAGGCCTAAAGCCTGAAGGCCGCGCAGAAATGGCCACCAACTCCGACCGAGTTCGTGAATACGTCTTCAATAATTACGTGCTTCCCGCACGGCAGCGCGGCCAGAAGCATGTGGACGTAGTAGCCGGCGAGGTCGCAAACGCAATGAAGCTCACCGAAAGAAATTCCATGGGCTTAGTCTGTGATGCCCTTACAACTTTGAAATTCCAGAACGAGCACGGCATCGCTTTGGTAAAGAGAGCCGGTTCAGGCCACGGCGCAAACACCGTATTCACGTTTTCCCTTTAGTCTTCTGTCAATTCCAGCTCCCTCCCGAGACGTTCTCCTCTCGCGAGGGCCGCTGAGTCGATTCGAATCAGCAAATCTGCGACTCTGTGCCAAATGTTCCTGGAACACCTGAGGATCTTCGAGCATGACGCTCGTAACTTTCCCGCCGCTATCTGGGATAAGATAATAAGTTTAGATGCTGGAGCGGCGCAATGCTGGACGGCGCAAAATGGTGCTGCCAGTGAAGGTTTCGATCGATAACGACACTCACCTGGCGCATACCGTTGACATCACACCTAGGGGGGCACAGCTTGGGGCCCTCCGAACCCAGTTGCAACCCGGAGCCATCATACATTTGCAGCGCGGATCGAAAAAGGCGAAGTTCCGAATCGCGTGGATTCGACAGCTTGCGCCGAATGAAATACGGGCGGGAGTGGAATGCCTGCACGATGTAGACAATTTCTGGGGAGTCAACCTGTCCGACCGCGAAGGTGAGCCCAAGAAAGTCATGCAGGCATTTCTGAGTCTGCTTTCCGATGGCTCAAAGACTGGCCGTCTGCGACGGTAGCGATCTAAACGCACTTAACAATTCCTGTCCTGCATTAACATACGTTTCTCAGATTGCCCGCAGCAGTGATTTGCCCGCCCCCACAGATAATCCCAACGTTCGGCGAGCGCAGTGTTTCAGCCTGCTCGTCGTGGGCACACAAATACTTTCGTGACTCTAGCCGAAGTAATGGGAGGACGAACGAAAAAGGCATGGCCGGCTCACAGGAAAGATCAGCGGGGTGAATGACGAGCCACGCTCATCCCTAAGTCGCTCGATGCGATAGGTAACTCTGTATTCCTGTGAGCTGCGCTTCGACACCAGTCTTGCTGCTCCTTGCTCTTGCCCCCAGGCTGCAGCTTCTACCGACGGCAGCCGACAATCGAATTGTTGCAATTCAAAACTGAACGTCTTGTTGGCCACATGGTCGGAACTCCTTCCCCCAAACAAACGAACAGCATGCAAAGCAGAGCTTGGCAGACTTGAGGCACTTTTCTTGCGCGACGGAACCCGAAAAAGCGTGCGCCTACAGCCAGAAATTGGGTGTCAGCCTGGCTTGTTCGGTTTTCAGAACAGAAGATCAAAAACGCTTTAACGCTTTAAAGATGGCGGATCACCTGGACCAGCGCCAACGCCCGAAAAAGCCTTATATGGCTCCCAGTCTTGTCAGTCTCGATGCGAACGCCGCGAAAGCCGTGCTCGAAACGAAAGCAGACCCCCGTGATCCGAATGCGAGAGCAATATTGAAGTTCATTGGCGGTTCGAAGGCAGAGCTCCAACCGAAGATCGATATTGAACTTCAACTCCCATCTCAGCACGCGGATGCGGAGTTGAAAGTCTATGCGCAGGCACTCAAGCTCGGCGACATCGAACTTCTCCGCAAGATGCTAATCGTATCGGAAGCAGTCCTACGCGCGGGAAAAAGCGCGCAGCAACGCGGGAACGAATAAGCGTGTGCGGTAGTCCTGAGACGTGCGAATGCATATCGGCAGCCGATTCACCCTAGCTTGCCGACAGCATCGCTCAGTTGCTCAGTCAGGGCTTGCGCGGCGGCATGGAGCTGAATGAGGTGTCCGGTCTGGAACTTGACCTCGCTACTTGTCAAATCTATTTGTATCGCTTGGCAAAGCTGGTAGGCAGCGCGTACACGTTCTCCGGCCAGGATGGTCAGCACACTACCTGAATCTTGGTCAGTGGCTTTGAGCGCGATATATTGTTGTGCTGACCAGGCAGTGTTGCGAATTCGGTTCAAGGCCTCGCGGAAGTCAGTCAGAATGCGGGAATCTAAGCCATCACCGGAGAGAAGCAGCTCCTGCAGTCCCCGAAGTTCAGTTATGGCCTTCTCCAGGCGAGGCGAAACATTGACGGCACCCGCTGACCCGGAATTCACCGCTCCTGCCTCAGGCATAACTCAGCAGATCATACCGACCGCAGGCTCAAATACAGACTCTCAGAAGGGCAATACCCTTGGTAATGTGAAATCTACTAAGGACGCGTGCTCGGCTGCAGTGAATCAGCTCAAGGCTGCACGGGCTGTGGCTACGGGCTGGCTGCAGTGCGAACAGCGACGCGCGTCGACTGGAATCTCGCTCAGGCATTCCGGGCACTTCTTTGTGGTGGGATCGGCCGGGGCAGGCGCTTTGCGCATGCGCGAGACCAGGGCGTTGATGGGCGTCACCACAAAAAAGTAGACCGCCGCGGCGACCAACAGAAACGAGACGGCCGCGTTGATGAAGTCTCCGATCGGAAACAAGGCGCGGCTCGTTGCTGTGAACAATGGAAAAGACACAACGCTAGACCTCCGCACGGTCACGATAAATGGGCGCAGTTATCTGATCACCGTCGCTGGAAAATCGAGCTCCAGTGGGCTGGGCGCGAACAAGCGGACGGTCAAGTATGTAGGCGGCGGCGCCGCAATCGAACGCTGTGTTGGGAGCGCTCCTGGGCGGAGGCAAGGGAGCTGCCATCGGAGCTCTGGTAGGCGGTGCTGGTGGTGCCGGAGCGCAGGTCTGTCGCGGCCGAAAAAAGGAGATTCCTGCCGAGACCGAGCTGAGCTTCAAGTTGGCTGAAGATCTTCAGCTTCGTCCCATGAAAAGTCGAGCTAGCGCACCGCGCTGAGAGGAATCGCCGAGCCGCTCATTGTTCGTTTGCGCCTGACGCTTTTTCCATAAGGTTCTTCTTTTGTGGTTGGGTACAGCATTCCCAAAAAACACCGAATTATTAGCGCGAGAAGGTGGCCAATGCCCGCAGGTCATGGCAAGTCTTATCGATAGCGACCCTATCGAGGAGGACCGGGACCTCAGGTACCAGCACGCCTCCGAGATAGAGTGGAGTACACGGCAAAGCTCTTCCACGGCCATAGGTACCGCTTGGCCGGTGGTGACGTAACGTTGATTGTGTAAAAGGCGAGAGGGTGTAAGTTGGCTTTGCCTGACAAGCGAAAGCCGTTCCTGAAAAGGAGACCTACACCCGATGGCGAAGATAATCCCGATCAGTGAGCATTTCCAACATTTTCTGGCGGAGATGAAAGAGAGTTTCTGGGGCGATTTGTACGGGCAGACGAAGCTAGCCTGGCAGCGGTTTTTCGAGCTGCAGTCGGAGCGGCAACGCGATCGCTATTCGGGCTGGGGGCGGTACGAACGGCGGCGTGGCCGACGGCGAGTCTATCGCAACGGCTACTACGAGCGGGATTTTGTGACCCGCTTCGGCACCATCCGGCTGCGGGTTGCGCGTACTCGCGAGAAGAGTTTTCTGCCCCGTGGTTTGCAACCGTTTCAGCGGCGGGCGGAGGAGGTCTCGCTGTTGATCCGGGAGGCATTTTTGCGCGGGATCAGCACGCGGCAGGTGGGGCGGGTAGTGGCCACCCTGACCGGCGAAGTGGTGAGCGCGCAGACGGTCTCGAAACTGACCCGCGATCTGGACGAGGCGGTTCGCCAGTTTCACCAGGCCCAGCTGAGCGATGACTATGCTTACTTGTTCCTGGATGGAGTGAGCCTGCGGGTGCGGCGTCCAGCGGGACGCAAGCGGGTACAGATGCTGGTGGCTTACGGCGTGCGGCGCGATGGCAGGCGTCACTTGCTGGCGTTTCTGCGCAGTCAGGGAGAGAGTCAGGCCGACTGGGAAGGCTTGCTCCAGGATCTGTATCGCCGCGGGCTGGAAGGCAAGCACCTGGCGCTGATCGTCACGGATGGCTGTGCGGGTTTGGCGGCGGCGATTCCGACGGTGTATCCGCGGGCACGACATCAGCGTTGTTGGGTGCATAAGATGCGCAACATCCTGGAGAAAGTGCGGAAGTCAGACCATGCGGAAGTAAAGACCGGAGCGCAGGCCATTTATCTGGCGGAAGGGCGGGGCAAAGCCGAAACCGCTTTTCGCAGCTTCGGCGCCCGCTGGCGGCGGCAGTACGGCGCGGTGGTGCGACGGCTGGAACAGGACTTACCGGAGTTGCTGTCGTTCTTCGCCTTTCCCCGGCACCTGTGGCGCAAACTGCGCACCACCAACGTGATCGAGCGCTGCTTCGTGGAAGTGCGACGGAGAACCCGACCTATGGTGTGCTTTGTGAACGTAGAAAGTGTGGACCGCATCATCTACTCCATCTTCCAGAGATTCAATCTGGAATGGAAAACCCGCACCCTCAACCTATTTACACAAGCTGCTTGACGTCACCGCCATAGCGGGAATGTTTGACTTTCGATGCCAAGGGGTGAAATCATTATTTTCGAGCGGATCGCAGTTTTGTCCGCAAACTTCATATTTTATTCATCCTTCATCGTAGGCAGTTGCCTCCTGCGCATTCCGAACTCCTGAGAGGGGGGCCTCATGACACCCGTCGTAGCGGCCAAGAAATTCAGCAAATTCGATCCCAAGACCTTCCTTTCGACCATCGACGGCGGTAGGAAGATCGCACCTTTTCCCAAAAAGCAGACGATCTTTGTTCAGGGCGACTCGTCCGATGCTGTTTTTTATATACAGAAAGGAAAGGTAAAACTCACCGTTGTGTCGAAGAGCGGGAAGGAAGCCACAATAGGCATTCTGAACGAGGGCGATTTCTTCGGAGAAGGTTGCCTTACAGGGCAGCCTCTCCGCCTGTGCTCCGCAACCGCAGTGACCGATTGCTCTGTGATGCGAATCGATAAGAAGGCGATGATGGAAGTGCTTCACCGGGAACACGCGTTTTCCGATGTGTTCGTGGCATATTTGCTGACACGGAACATCCGATATGAAGAGGATTTGGTTGACCAGCTTTTCAATTCCAGCGAGAAACGACTGGCCCGGATATTGCTATTGCTGGCTCATTTCGGCAAGGAAGGTAAACCCGAAGTTGCTGTTCCGAAAATCAGTCAAGAAACTCTAGCAGAGATGGTGGGTACAACTCGCTCGCGGGTTAGCTTTTTCATGAACAGGTTCAGGAAATTGGGGTTCATTGATTATCACGCTGGCGATACATTGGAAGTTCACAGTTCACTTCTCAACATCGTTCTCCACGACTAGGACTTCCTGAGCAATATTGAACAGACGTACTCTGATCCATCCGACTAGCAT
>Ga0137403_10005925_pt1 | contig 14044 bp, 9 predicted proteins | sample CZOMad2_1_16fung_FD_122057 | JGI IMG/M metagenome (GOLD analysis project Ga0137403, IMG submission 122057) | Vadose zone soil fungal communities from Angelo Coast Range Reserve, California, USA - CZOMad2_1_16fungal (Hybrid Assembly) | ecosystem: Environmental > Terrestrial > Soil > Vadose zone... | reverse complement strand
GATTCCCACCCTCGAAGGCTTCTTGCAAGCGCGGCGCGATGCCGTCACAGAGACGATGACGAAATTGGAGCAAGCCTTGGCGCAAACCTCTGACCCCGAAAGCGTGCGTCTCCAAATTCTTCCAAAGCGGGAAGTTTTGATGCTTCCGGAATACGATACGGCTGCACTAAATGCTCGCATGGCTCTTGCAAAACTAGGTGTCAGACAGTATTTGGACGAAATACTGACCGAATTGAAAACCCCGACCAATTCAACCCTTTTCAAGGTTTGCTACAGCACTCTGCCTGGCTACGGCTATCATATTCAGGTCGATGCTTTGAGGAAACTTGCTTACGTCAAAGACCCATCCACCACAAAGGACATAGCAGGCTTCTTACAATATACCGAGAGGTTCAAAGCCGAAGAGCATTCAGACGAAAGACGATTGCCACTCGCAACATTCGCTGCACGAACGCTTCATTCTATGGTCGAAAACCCACCCCAAACGAATGATCCGCTTGTCTGGCAGCAATGGTGGGAGAAGAACAAGGACAAGTATCCGTAGCGTTTCTCCGATGTGATGGCGTTTAGCTGCACCAGCGCCGTCATCCGCGCCAAGCGGTTCTTGAGGTCGTCGAGAAGATCGATGAAGTGATGGGACAATTTCACAAGGATGAAGGATGAAGGATGAAGGATGAAGAATAAAAAATGAAAAATGAGAAATGACGAATGGAAAATGGAAAATCATCAGCGAAAGCCGGCGCCTCGTTTACAGACCGCATACTTCGTCCCTTACTCTCTTTCATCCTTCATCCTTCCGCCTTCATCCTTATTTAATAACGCCCCGCCTGGAGGACTCAATAAACTCGACCAGCGAGTCGACTTCTGCTGAGTCTTTGAGTTCCTCCTTGATTCTCTCCACGGCCTGGGAAGTATTCAATTTAGCGGAGAGAAGCAGATGAAACGCTCGGTGCAGGGAGCCAATGACCGTCGCCGAGTAACCGCGTCGTTTCATTCCCGTCGTATTCAAACCATAACAGCGCGCATGATTGCCCACGGTAAGCGCAAATGGCAACGCATCCTTCACGACCACCGAGTAGCCCCCAACGTACGCTTCCCTGCCGACGCGGCAGAATTGATGTACCCCGGAATAAGCGCCAACGTTTGCATTGTTCTCAATGGTTACGTGACCGGCGAGCGTAGCGGCATTTGCCATTATAACGCCGTCACCAAGTATGCAATCGTGTGCGACGTGGGCCTGTGCCATAAGTAAACAATCGTCACCTATCTGGGTGAGCATGCCCCCGCCGGCGGTACCGCGATGTATTGTCACAAACTCCCGGATCAGATTGCGCCGCCCGATGCGTGTTTCGGAAGGCTCGCCTTTGTATTTCAAATCCTGAGCGGGCAGGCCAAGGGAAACAAAAGGAAACACCCGCGTGTCCTCACCAATTGCCGTGCGACCGTCAATTACGACGTGCGACTCCAGGCGAACACCGTCTTTCAACTCTACTTCATCGCCTACAATTGAGAAGGGACCGATATAACAACCACTTCCAATACGGGCATGCTGGCTGACAACGGCAGTGGGATGAATGTTATTAGGCTTGGTGGCAGCAGACATAAAACCAATAGGGAAAGGGAAACGGGTAAGGATAAAGTGGAACAGATGAGTTGTTTTTCGCGGTCTTCCCCTTTGCCCTTCCCCCTCTTTACACCGCCGACCCGCGATCGGCAATGACGCTCATGATGTCGGCATCGGCAACGATCTGTCCTTCGACTCTAGCCTCGCCTCGCATGCGCTGCACTCGCGAGCCGATGCGCAGGGCAGTTACTTCCAACGTCAACGTGTCTCCGGGCACTACGGGGCGGCGAAAGCGCGCCTCTTTGATACCCGTAAACATGACGAGTTTTTCATCGCGGTCTTCAATTTCACGCAAGGCAAGTACTGCTCCCACTTGCGCCAATGCTTCCACGACAAGCACGCCGGGCATGACCGGGGCCCCGGGAAAGTGTCCCTGAAAGAATGGCTCGTTGATGCTGACTTGTTTAATGCCGACGATTCTTTCTCGCGGCACTAATTCTATTATTCGATCCACCAGGAGAAACGGATAACGATGTGGCAGAAGCTCTTGTATCGCCTGAGAATCGAGAATAGTTTCCATGGTGGAATAAAGAGACGCGGGACGCGGAACCAACTGCCGCATCGCCGCGTCCTTGATGAAAAGACTCCAGCTTGAAGTTACTGTGGCGGCGTCACCGGCGTCACTGCTGCGGTCGCCGGATTCTTGCTGTTGAAGTCGTTAATGAAAGCCCGGGTGATATCCAGCGCGTCCGCCGCGTAAACCAGGGGCACCTGACTGCCATCAATGATCACGTTAATGTTATGCCCCTTGGCATAAACTTCCAACGCCTTGCCGATGTCATCCTGGAGAGGCGTGAACATTTCCTTGCGACGGCGATCATAGGCGACCTGAGCATCTTCGCCCTTCCGTTGAAAATCCTTCTTCAACTGATCCAGTTGGTCCTGCTTCGTTTGCAGCGTCTTGGGATCAGCAACGGCAGCGGTTTTGGTAACGTCATCAGTGAGCGCTTGAATTTTTTGCTGCATCGTCTGTAGGTCAGTCTGACGCGGCTGGAATTCGCGATTCAAGGTAGTCACCAAAGTATTGAATCGGGCGATACCGGTTTTGGCGTCCAGAAACGCGTCCGAGTAGATCAGGGCAATCTTACTCTCCGGAACCGTTGCCGACGCTGTACCCGGATTCTGCGCGGGGGCGGCTGCGCCTTGTCTTGTCTGAGCCAGCACAGGCGAAACAGCCACGGCAAGGACAAAAACAAAAGCGACTATTAAGCGATCTATCTTCATAACTTTCTTGTATTGCTCCTTCAAAAATAAAAGGCGGTTGGTCAACTCACTTAGTTGTTCAGACCACCATAGTGGTTGGCTCTAAATGATCAAAAGGTGCGCCCAACGCTGAAACGGAGCACTTTCTTTTTCTCATTAAAAATGAAAGGAAGACCATTGATAAACTGATCTTGCCTAGCTTTGGGATTATACGCAAAGATCAGGCGAAAAGGCACGTTGATGACCGGCACCTGCACGCGAACTTCCATCCCCAGGCTGGCCCGGTAGTCCCCAAACTTGGAGAAGAGGCTCTGCGAGATGCGAACAGCAGTGTTGGTTTGCGCCTGGCCACGCAGAAATACCTGTTGGAAGCCAAACGGCAACCCGGTCGACGGATCAAAGCCAACCAGATTACGCGCGTTGTCGAGCTCCGTGGTAGTAACCAAACGGGTGTCGCGCAGAACCAGTCCGGGAACGCCACTGTTGCCGGTTGTCAGAGCGAGATCTGTATCGGTGTTGCAGGCGGCCAGCGTGGATAGGCTTGCGAAGGCAACGCCGCCGGCGACTCTGGCGCAACGGATCAACCCGACTGATGTCAAAAACGGCTGGTCGTCAAGGAAATTGCTATTGAAGAACTGGTCCTTCTTGCTGCGCAGGTTGAAAGCAGATCCGATGTCGGCGAAAGCGGCCAATCCAACTGTGTTGCCTATCACCGGTATGCGGTATTCAAAGTTTCCGAGCACCTGTGTATCGGCGCCAATAGGAGTAAAGGAGCTCGACACCTTAGCCACATTTGCACCGGTGAGGCCCGTAAAAACGCCGACATTAGCGGCCGACGCCGATACTCCCTGGACTTGCACCGGAGTTCCCGAAGCGTTCTCAGCGACCACGACACTTTTTGAGGTAATAAAGGTGTCGAGCGGAGCGAGTGGAGTAATGGAACGGACGTTATACCCTCGAATACTAAACTCATCGCCAAGGAAGAAACGTTCGAAGATTGGCACGCCATCAACGAATGCCAGCGAATTTGAGTTGTTTACTTTGGCGGACGTAGCAAAACTGCCGACGGTGCCGGTAATAATGCGGAAGCCAAAAACCTCAGGGTGGTCTGACTTTTTGCGCCGGACCGGAATAAACTGCGTATAAGAAAGCGTGGGCTGGTAAGTCCGAACATCTCCGCCCAGACCGGCAATGGCGATTTGAGCCGATATTTCCCTTCCGGATGTCGGATCGACACTGGCGTTACGAGTGTCGTAGGCAAAACTCACCGTGCCTCGACTGGTAAGGATGTTTGGCTGGCAGTAAACAACCGGAATGAATTTCGGGTTGTCCGAGACAGTAGTGTTCCCACCGGTGCCACACGTGGTTCCCTGGTTGACGGCTGGGTCTTTCACGCTCGACGTCGAAAACTGGTAGGAGGCTCCCACGCGGGAAAACTGCGTGAAGCGACGCTTGCGGTAAAACTCAGACAGCGGTGCACTCGCGAAGAGAGAGCCACCGTATGAAGTGCGCGTAAAGAGGTTCTCCTCGCTGACATTAAGAAAATCGAATTGCGAACCGGAAAGGCCCTGCTGTGCTTCGAGGTTCTGTGACAGAAAAGTCCCTTCACCGAAAAACTTCTGGGTGTAACCAAACAAAGAGAACCCGGCCGTAATGGGACGGTTTTTGATGTAAGGCTCAGTAAAAGAGAACTGGAGATACTTCTGCCGGTTGCCGGCAGAAAGGTTGAGCGACAGGATTTCACCGCGGCCTAATAAGTTGTTGGTTGAATATTCAAGCCCAAAGAATGATCCCCCGATACCTGAGAGACCGCCGTTGAAGGAGATCTGTTGCCGGCCGCGTTCCGACACCTTCAAGTTGATGTCGACGGTCGCTTCCTCGTCGCTTGTCTTGAAATCGGCATCCTTCTCCTTGTCGATGGGGTCGAAATAACCGAGCTGATTAAGCTTAATTATTGAATACTCCCACGCAGTTTGGTTATAGATGTCGCCTTCGTTTAGCAATACTTCGCGGCGCAGGACGTTGTCGCGCGTAAACGTATTGCCGATGAATTCGAGGCGGCGCAGTGAAAACTGTTTGCCTTCCTCGATCGTGATTACGAAGTCAACTATTCCCTCATCGGGTTTTTGCGGATTGTCTTTGAAAGTTGGCGTCGGTTCCGCCGTGTACTCGATAAAGCCCTGTTGGCCGTAGTATTTCTTCAGATTCTCAAATAGGGCCTTACCGATCTTTTCTCCGTTTGCAATATCACCTTTGTTCAGCCCGATGACATTACGAATCGTATCCTCTGAAAAAATAGAATTACCCTCGATCTTCATCTCTCCGATGCGATAAACCCGTCCCTCAACAATTGGAACAGTGACCCGGAGCCCTTCATCAACCGAGGAAAGAAACGGTAGCGGCAGAATGGGAAATCCAGTACGTCTGGGTCCTACGCTTTCAACTCGCGGCTCACCATGCCGTGCCTGCAGGTAGCCCTTCGAGCGCATGTAGTTATCAACATGACGCAGGTCGAATTCCAGCTTCTCGCGATCGAGTATGTCCTGCCCCTTGAAACGAGTGATCAGACCCGCCTCTTTAACAAGCTTCATGGCGCCGCGAAGTTTTCCGTCACTGAAGACTTTATTGCCTTCGAACTGAATCTCGACGACGCGCACCCGATCACCTTCATTGATCACGAACGTGAGGGCCGTGGAGGTGGCGGAAACCTCATCGAGCTTTTTCTCAACTGTGGCGTTTGGGTGGCCGTGAGCGGCAAGCAGCTCTTTCAATACGCGGATTGCGCCATTAACTTTGACTGGATCGTAGATGCTTTCCTTGGAAACACCCACGCGCCGTTCGCGGAAGGCTTTAAGGACGTCCGACTCGGGAACGCTCTTGAGCCCCTGAAACTGCAAATCGCGAATGATCGGCAGCTCTTTAACTTCAAATATGACGTTAATCCCGCCGCGCGCCCCTTCTTCCGTCAAAACACGAGTCGCGGTTTTATCAAAAAAACCAAGCCCCAGAATTGTCTGCAGATCGCGCTGAATTTGCTGCTCGTTGTAAGGATCGCCGGCACGGGTCTGAACGTAGTAAAGAATGTCGTCTTTTCTGAGACGTCGATTGCCGGTGATGTCGACTGATTCGACCAGGCGTTGACCCTGCTGCGCGTTAACCGGTCGCGGGGCGGAGATGGAATGCAGCAGGACGATTCCGCTCACAAATATGAGCAAAAGCCCGCGATATAAGTGCATAAGCGCCTTTTCCCTCAGAGGTTCTTACTGGAACTCGGATACTTCGGGGAGCTAAAAATGGGCTATAAATTTATCTTATCGAATATAAAGGCAAAACCAAGCTAACGGACTGCGTCCAGCAAACTAAGTGACTGTTGGAACGCTTTGATTCCGAAGTATGACGGTCTCGTTGCCAAGCTCGTCAAAGCTAGTCCAGCAAAGTCGCGCATTATACCGAACCAGCGCCGCAAAAGTAAAAAGGCAAAAGGAAAACGGGGCTAATCGGGGTAAACGCCCTGTTCTCGCCTTTGCCCTTTGTCCTTCGGCCTCAGTTCGACCCAGACACAGTAATTAAGAATGCTTTAGTGAATCAGAAGAGCATCGTCCGGCGCTTCGACGCCAACCGGCCGGTAGTTGAGATCGTCTCCATCAAGGAACACTTCGATCAACGAAGCATCCCCAAGATGGCCCTGAATCAGCGCCTCAGACAGAGGATCCTCAACATACTTTTGCAGCGCGCGGCGCAACGGTCGAGCCCCATACGAGCGATCGGCACAAGTCTTTTCGACTATCCACTTCTTGGCCTCATCGGTCAGCCTAACTTCAAATCCGTGCCTTAACATCGTCTTGTTAATCTGTTCGACCTGGAGCTGAATAACATCCAGCAGCTCATGATTAAACAGTTCATCAAAAATAATGATCTCATCCAGGCGGTTAATAAACTCCGGGTTGAAAGTTTGCCGCACCGCCGACATCACCATCTCTTCCATCTTCTCTCGCGATGCGTCATTTGTTCCCTGGAACCCCATCGTGGCCTTCTTCTGGATGAAGCGGGCGCCAATGTTTGAAGTCATGATGATGATGGCGTTCTTGAAATCTACGGCATTGCCGAGAGCGTCTGTCAGAATTCCATCTTCAAAAACCTGGAGCAGCACATTGAAAATATCCGGATGCGCTTTCTCGATTTCGTCAAACAGCAAAACTGAATACGGCGCGCGCTTGATCCGTTCGGTTAACTGGCCACCCTCTTCGTGCCCGACATATCCCGGTGGAGAGCCAATTAGTTTCGATACGGAATGTTTCTCCATAAACTCCGACATGTCGAAACGAATCATGGAACGTTCGCTGCCAAACAGTACCTGCGCTAATGAGCGCGCCACTTCGGTTTTGCCCACGCCGGTCGGTCCGAGAAAAAGAAACGAGCCAACCGGGCGTAGCGGATTCTTCAAACCGGCGCGCGATCGGCGAATAGCTCGCGCCAGCGCTGAGATGGCGGGACGTTGCGAAACTACGCGCTCATGAAGCTCCAGTTCAATCCGCAATAACTTCTGGGTCTCCGCTTCTTTAAGCGAAGTTACCGGGATGCCCGTCCAGCGCGCTATTACCTCTTCGACGTCATCACGCGTTACTTGCGCGGAAACGAGCTCGTCATCGCTGCTGTCGCTAATAACCGAACCAATCCCTGGATCGCGGACCGCTTCCTGTGACCACTCGTTTATCTGGTTCCAGTCGGAAAGGTTTCCTTGTTCACGTCGAATGCGCAGCTTCACGCGCGCGCCCGCTTCATCGATCACGTCTATTGCTTTATCAGGCAAAAAGCGATCGGGAATATAACGATGAGACTGGTAAACGGCCGCTTCCAAAGCTTCGTCGGTGTAATGCACCTGGTGGAAGCTCTCGTAACGCTCGCGCACGCCAATGAGAATTTCGACTGCCTCCTCTTCCGTTGGAGGCGGCACTTTAACGGCCTGAAAGCGCCGCTCCAGCGATCGGTCTTTTTCAATGGACTTGCGAAACTCAGCGGGCGTAGTAGCGCCGATGCACTGAATCTCTCCGCGCGAAAGGGCCGGCTTCAAAATGTTTGCCGCATCCAATGAGCCTTCGGCAGAACCGGCGCCAACCAAAGTGTGAAGCTCGTCGATAAAGACTATGTACTGCGGATTCTCGACCAGCTCGCGCATGATCTGTTTCAAACGTTCTTCAAACTGTCCGCGATATTTGGTGCCCGCTACTATTAACGAAAGGTCGAGCGAAAGGATCCGCTTGTTTTCGAGAAACGAAGGAACATCGCCACGAACGATTCGCTGCGCAAGGCCTTCAACGATCGCAGTTTTTCCGACCCCCGGTTCACCAATCAACACCGGGTTATTCTTCGTGCGGCGGCAAAGTATTTGAACCACTCGCTCAATCTCAGCTTCGCGACCGATTAGCGGATCGAGCTTGTCGTTGGAAGCATCATCAGTCAGATCGCGGGAAAACTCGACGAGGTGCGGAGTGTCCTTCTTCTGTGACCCACGTGCGTCAGCTCCCGATTGGCGCGCAATCTCATCGCGCACTGCATTCAGACGCAGCCCGCGTTCGTAGAGAATTTCGGCCGCCATAGAACGGTCTTCGCGGAGCAAGCCGAGCAGGAGATGTTCGGTACCTATGTGGCGGTGTTGCAGGCGATCGCTTTCCTCGTGAGCATAGGCGAGCACTCGTTTTGTTTCGGGCGCCAGGGGCAGTTCGACAGAAGTGGAGATTTTTTCCCGGAGTAGCGTGCGGCCTTCAATTTCTTTGCGGATTGACTCGATTGATACCTGGGCGCGCGGAAAAAAGCGCCCAGTCAATGTTTTGTCCTCGCGCATCAGTCCCAACAGCAGGTGTTCCGGTTCAATTGCCGGAGCCCCAAACTGTGACGCTTCGTAACGAGCGAAGAAAATTACCCGGCGCGCTTTTTCAGTATAGCGTTCGAACATTGGTTTATCGTCTAAAAAAACCCTTTTGATTACCATGCCGGGCTGAGGACTCAGCTCGCCCGGCAACTGCGCCGCATTATAACCTATCAATGGAAGTGCCAAAAGGCTTGTCTGGTTTCCCAGTGAGAAAACTTCCAACACGGGGGTAATTTCAGATGCCGCGAGGCCCGCGCAGAGCAGAGTGTCGATAAACGGCGGGAAGCCGCAAATCAGATCCGGTTACAGCGGATCAGCTCAGTTTGTCTGGACACGGTCAGAAAGCCTTCCTTCCCGTAAAACTAGCGTACGATCACAGATCTCCGCCAGGGTGCGATTATGGGTGGCGATAATCACCAGGGCCCGGTTGTCTCGCGCGTAAGAGACTAGTGAACGCGCAATCTCATCGCCTATTGCCGTATCGAGATTACCTGTAGGCTCGTCTGCCAGCACCAGCGCAGGCTGTGTAATCAAGGCCCTGCAAACGGCGACTCGCTGTTGCTCGCCGCCGGAAAGATGCCCCACGACGGAGGCTGAAATGCGACTGTCTAGTCCGACGTCTTCAAGCGCCTGCACTGCGCGACGCATTGCCAGACGCTGAGGCATCCTTGTAATTAGAAGTGGCAAGCTGACATTTTCCGCGGCCGTAAGATCAGGCAGCAGATGATGAAACTGAAAAACGAAACCTACTTGCTTGTTCCGAAAGCGTGCCAGTGCAGATGGCCTGGCGCGATCGATTGCAAATTTACCGGCGACAATGTTTCCATGATCCGCTGCTTCCAGCCCACCCAACAAATGCAACAAAGTTGACTTACCGGCGCCGGATGAACCCATGATGGCGATTGCTTCGCCAACGCCGGCGGAAAAAGAAACGCCACGGAGGACCTCGATTCGTTCCCTGGTCGGAGACAAAAAAGTCTTACGAAGATCGGAAACCCTTAGTCCAGCGTCCAAAGTCAAACGTCCAACGTTCACTCTTCCAGCCTGACGTTCAAACTCGAAGGCGCTCAATGCTGACGTGTTGTCTTCCGACTCTTGACTTTGGACTTTGGACATTGGACTAATTCGCGTCGCGCAGCATCTCTGCAGGTCGAATGCGTGACGCCGCGCGTGCAGGATAAATCGTGGCAATAATACTGAGCGCAAATGCTACCGATGCAGCAAAAGCCATATCGCGAAAATGTAAATTCAAAGGCACATGGCTGATTGAGTAGACGTCAGCCGGCAAACTGATGAGCTGGTACCGATTTGCGATCAGAACTGCGGTTGCTCCCAGCAAGACGCCGGCGACCGCGCCGAGCATGCCTACGATCGCGCCCTCAATAACGAAAATGCTCATGATGCTTTTGGCTGTGGCGCCCACAGTGTTTAGGATGGCAATGTCCCGGCGTCGCTCCATAACAACCAGGATTAGTGTGGTTGTAATGTTTAGTGCGGCGATAAGAATTATTAGAGCGATGATAACGACGCCAATGCGACGTTCAAGCGCGAGTGCTGTGAACAGAGGACGGTTCGCCTCCTGCCAATCAATCGTTGTGTATGAAGTCCCCAGCAATTCCCTCACGGCCGCCGCCGTGTGCTTAACATCGTAGATGTTTTCCACTTGGACGCTAATAACAGAAGCTGCGGGCGTATCACCAGAAAAAGCCGCGGCGGTGTCCAGTGGCAGGTAAATCCAGGTAGAGTCGTATTCGAACAAACCGGAGCGAAAGATTCCGGCTACGCGAGCGTGGCGCTTGCTCCCATTGGGGTATGAGGAACCAGGATGGGCGGCGATAATCTCGGCTGCATCGCCCACTTTGAGTCCCGTGCGCGCCGCCAGCTCAGCTCCCAACACGACAGCCGGAAGGTCTTGTTCGTGTGCATGCGTTTCAAGAAAGTGATCAACTGAACCGGCGATAAGCGAGCGGGCAATGTTTGCGGTTGTTTGCGAGGATGTTGCGTCGATCCCACGCAGCACTGCATAACCCGATGCGCGCGGACCAATCACGACCGCACCGTCGTAGGTAGTGCCGGTTGCGGTAACAACGCCGGCAACGCTTGCAATGCGGCCCGCAACTTCCTTGTAGTCCGACATGGACTGACCATCGCTGCGCGTCACTGTAAGGTGGGCTGTGCCGCGCAGTATTTTGTCTCGCATCTCATCGCGAAAACCGTTGGCCAGAGCGAGTGCCACAATCAGCGCCGCCACGCCCACCGCGATTCCGACCACTGCGATGAACGCAGTCACGCGCGCCAGTCGGCGCCTTTGACGCGAACGCAGATGCCGAAGAGCTAGAAAAATTTCGTAGGGCATAGAAAATAGAAATCAGAGCTCAGAGATCAGAGGTCAGAATAATCGGAGACCAGAGCCGGATTCACAAGATCGATACACAAGAACGAGGTCTACATCTGACCTCTGCTCTCTGACCTCTGATCTCTGCTCTCTGACCTCTGACCTCTGGCCCTCTGCTCTCAGGAGCTTACCGGAGGGCACTTCTTCGTGTCTTCCGGCCTATTCTCAGGCAGCAGTCTCTCGAGATTTGGAGTATCGGTTGCGCCCGGTTCGCCGCGCGGTCTTATCTCGTAAATCGTATCCGTCACGCGGCGAAAGCTAAACCGCTCCTGAAGGCCAACGATCGCTGGAATCTCATCGCGTTGCCACCCGCACGGCAGCCACCAACGCGGGTCAGCATCGAGAAATACACGCCGGTTTTGTTTTAGATAATTCTCAATCAAAGGCACGAGATCGGCTCCGGGCCAACCGCCGCCGGTCCCTATTGTTTTCCACTCGCCGGCGCCGATCGCCTTCCAGTAAGTGACGGCTATTGTCTGCGAGCCTGAGATCATTACGGCATCGCGCGGCAGCTGTGCCAGTTGTTGGCGATACTCCTTGCTCATCGCTCGTCGTTCAATGAATTGCTTGCTGGCCGGCCGAATCAAGAGACTAAACGTGACCGCGAGCATAAGTACGGCCAAAGCGCAGGTAGCGAAAGCTAGACGGAGGCTGCGGAATCGACGGGTGAGAATTCGGAGCAGAAAGTTTGCTGACAATGGCGCAATAGCGGGCAGACCCGTCAAGAAGTAGCGCCAGTTAACCGCGGTGCTGTAGTTGAAATAAAGCAACAGGTCAGCAAACAAACCCACCAATGCGAGGAGCAATAGGGGCGAGAGCTTTCGCTCGCGCCACTCGTTCCACAGAGCGAATGGAAGCGACACCAGAAGCAGCGGAGCAGTGACAAAGAAATACGCCAGATACGGCCGGAGGTTGTGCAGCGTAATCGGATGGCGCGCGGTTTCCTGTTGCATTGATTCGCGCCAGCCAAACCAGATCCAACGGTAGTGCTCATCCGTGATGAACCAGAATGCGAACCATCCTGCGCCAAAGAGAAAAAAGATCAAGCAAGAAAGTGCAACTACGAGAATTTGACGGCGGCGAAATTTCCAACCACAAACGAAGGGAGCCACCACCAACCACGGCGCATACAAACCGACCGTTTCTCGAAGATTAATACCCAAACCCAACAGCGCTGCGCCCAGCAGCACCAGCCAAACGCACTCCTGTCGCACTCCCCGGTAATGGACTATCAAGGCAACGCAGAGCAGAAGCACTGACGGAACATCCGTCATCACCTGCCCGCCGTAAAGCACGAACACCGGTGAAAAAACGAGGAATAGCGCCGCCAGGGTCGCGTTATGAATAGATCGGGAAAAGTCGCGCGCGAGAATCCAACAGGCAATCACGGCTAGCGGCGCTTGCGTCACGACCGCGTATTTGAAAAGCAGGTAGGCGTGTTCCGGCTGGACGTTAAAGAGCGCGTGGGCCACGCGGTAAAGGGTGTAATTTTCGAAGATAAAGAGATTTCGGCCGAGGGCCATTGAAGACGGATAACCCGCCAACGACAGCATCGTGTAGTCCATGCCGTCCCAATCGCCGATGAAAGGATCGACAAAATAGAGGACCAGCATCAGTCCGGCCAACGCCGGAATAAACCACCACGGCCACGCTCTCCAAAAGGATAGCGACGAGGAGGCAGGACTTGTTGCCGCCACGCTTGCTGGGCGTTTGAAAACCCTTTCAGACGTTACCGGCGTGTTTGTCGTTGGGTGTGCCTGGTTCAACGAGTTGAGTTTCGACCGTGGGTTCAGGTCTCTTTACCATCTTTACGCGATTACCCTGCGCATTGTACTCAACTTCGTCCATGATGTTGTAGATAAGCAGGACCCCGCGGCCGGAAGACTTGAATAAATTAGCCGGATCGCACGGGTCGGGTATGGTCTGCACATCGAAGCCTTCCCCTTCGTCCTCAATCGTGAAACAGGCTTCCTTGGGAGACAGCTCGGCTCCGACGCGCACCAACTTTGTGGGATCGTTTTTATTGCCGTGCTTGACGGCGTTAACGAATGCTTCATCAAGCGCAACGAAAAGATTCGATCGTTCAGGCGCGATCAAGCCCAGCTTAGCGACGCGCGCTAGCAGGTATTGCAACACGCCGTTCATCAGGGCGAGGTCGCTGGGTAGTTCAAATTCGATCTTCTCGTGAGTGTGGGAAAGCAAGCTCGGATCGTCCACGTAGCGAAGCTTGTACGAGAGAGTTTGTTCAACTATTTCGCGCAAGTCGTCTTTGTTGTAAGGAAGACGCAGGTAATTTGCCGCGACCATCTTAAAGGCCTTCACTATGACGGGCTCGGCAGCATTTGCGGTAACGGGCGTCAGCAGTTGGCGGCGATGCTGTTCGTTTACCGGATTGCCGTTTGACTTGTCCGTCGACGCGCCGGCTGATTGCCCAGTGGACTGACTGCTTGACTGGGTGTCCTCCTCGGTCAAGTCGCTGATTATGACGTCAAACTGATCGAGGTCGTCGCGGCTGAGGGCCTCGTGTCGATCGCCGGTGACCACGGCCTCACAGCCAAGGCTACCAAGCGCGTTCTCGAGTATGGCACGCAGCTCATCGTTGTTATCGACGATGAGAATCCTACGTTTCTGCATCCCACTCCAATCTGCCGTTGATAGTTAAGGAGAGAATGGAAGCACTCGTTACCCTGCCGCTTAGCGCTTCCAAAAGCAGTTTACGACATTTCCCGGTGCCGCGTTCCGAAATATATCACCGGGAAGCAGTAGCTGACGAGCGGTAGGCGGCTCCGGACCAGTAATGAGTTATGGGTAACATACCGGGACCCTGGATCGAGGGGTGTAAGAGCGTCACACCACGCCGGTCAACTGTAATTAGGGTACTGATGCAGTTTGAGGAACTCCAAACGATTAGAAACAAAATCAGAACCGCGAGCGGTAGCGACCGGCCAAGGAC
>Ga0137403_10005924_pt1 | contig 14044 bp, 12 predicted proteins | sample CZOMad2_1_16fung_FD_122057 | JGI IMG/M metagenome (GOLD analysis project Ga0137403, IMG submission 122057) | Vadose zone soil fungal communities from Angelo Coast Range Reserve, California, USA - CZOMad2_1_16fungal (Hybrid Assembly) | ecosystem: Environmental > Terrestrial > Soil > Vadose zone... | reverse complement strand
AACACCGATACGCCGCCATGGGCCTTGGCGATGTTGTTGATCAGCTCCATGATGATGACGGTCTTGCCGACGCCGGCGCCGCCGAACAGGCCGATCTTGCCGCCCTTGGCGTAGGGCGCCAGCAGGTCGACGACCTTGATGCCGGTGATCAGCACCAGGGCCTCGGTCGACTGATCGACGAAGAGCGGCGCCGGACGATGGATCGGATAGTGCTCCTTGGCATTGACTGGGCCACGCTCGTCGACCGGTTCGCCGACGACGTTGATGATGCGGCCCAGGGTCTCCGGTCCGACGGGGACGGAGATCGCCGAGCCCGTATCGACCGCTTCCTGGCCGCGGACGAGGCCGTCGGTCGTGTCCATCGCCACGGTGCGCACCGTATTCTCGCCCAGGTGCTGCGCCACTTCCAGCACCAGGCGCTTGCCGTGGTTTTCGGCGTGCAGCGCATTGAGAATGGCCGGAAGGTCGCCATCGAACTGGACGTCGACGACGGCGCCCAGGACCTGGGTGATCTTGCCAACGATGTTCTTCGCCACGGGAGTGCTCCTCTCCTGCTCCGCTTCGCGCGCGCCCCTAGACGGCCTCGGCGCCGGAGATGATCTCGATCAATTCCTTGGTAATGTAGGCTTGGCGCGACCGGTTGTAGTTGATGGTCAACCGGTTGATCATGTCGCCGGCGTTCCGGGTCGCGCTGTCCATCGCGGTCATGCGGGCGCCCTGTTCGCTGGCGCCGTTTTCCAGCAGCGCCTTGTAGACCTGGACCGACAGGTTGCGCGGCAGCAAATCGGCCAGGATCTCCGTTCCATCCGGTTCGTATTCGTAGGCCGCGCCGGCCACGGCAGTCTCGGTGCCGGCCGCCGCCGGCAGGGCGAACGGGACCAGCTGCTGGACGGTGACGAACTGCGTCATCGCCGATTTGAAACGGTTGTAGATGATGGTGCAGACGTCAAACTCGCCGGCCTCGTACATCTGGGCGATCCGCTGCGCCACGCGGTCGGCGGCATTGAACGTCAGCCGCGGCTTGGCGATATCCTCGACGGTGCCGATGATGTAGCTGACGAAATCACGCTTGAGCTGGTCGCGACCCTTGCGGCCGACGCACAGGATCTTGACCTGTTTGCCGGCCGCCAGCAGCTCGCGGATCAGTCGCCGGGCGCCGCGCACAATCGTCGAATTGAAGCCGCCGCATAGCCCGCGGTCGGACGTCATGACGACGACCAACTGCACCGTGTCCTTGCCGGTTCCTGCCATCAGCGCCGGCGCGCCTTCCTGGCCCGCCATGCTGGCGGCGAGCGAGCCCAGCATGCGCTCCATACGCTCGGCATAAGGCCGCGCCGCTTCGGCCTGTTCCTGGGCGCGGCGCAGCTTGGCCGCGGCCACCATCTTCATGGCCGACGTGATCTTCTGCGTCGACTTGACGCTGTTGATGCGGACGCGAAGGTCCTTGAGGCTCGGCATGCGGCGGTTCCGTTCGTCCTAGGCTCGCGGCGTCGCGATCACGCGAACGCCTTTGCGAACTGGTCGAGGAAGGTCTTCAGCTTGCCTTCGGTGGCCGCCGAGATTTCTTTCTCGGAGCGGATCGCCGTCAGGATGTCGGCACCTTTGGCGCGCACGTCCGACATCATCGCGGCCTCGAAACGCGTGACGTCGTCGACCTTGATCGCGTCGAGATAGCCGCGCGTGCCCGCGAAAATCGAAACCACCTGCTCCTCCACCGGCATGGGCTTGAACTGCCCCTGCTTCAAGAGCTCGGTAAGGCGGGCGCCACGCGCCAGCAACTTCTGGGTCGACGCATCGAGGTCCGAGGCGAACTGCGCGAAGGCCGCCATCTCGCGGTACTGCGCCAGCTCCAGCTTGATCTTGCCGGCGACCTGCTTCATCGCCTTGATCTGCGCCGCCGAGCCGACCCGGCTCACCGACAGTCCGACATTGATGGCGGGACGGATGCCGCGATAGAAGAGGGCGGTCTCCAGGAAGATCTGGCCGTCGGTGATGGAGATGACGTTGGTCGGGATGTAGGCGGAGACGTCGCCGGCCTGGGTCTCGATCACCGGCAGCGCCGTCAGGGAGCCGGCGCCGTTGGCGTCGTTCATCTTGGCCGCGCGCTCGAGCAGGCGCGAATGCAGATAGAAGACGTCGCCCGGATAGGCCTCGCGGCCCGGCGGCCGGCGCAGCAGCAGCGACATCTGGCGATAGGCGACGGCCTGCTTCGACAGGTCGTCGTAGAAGATGACCGCATGCATGCCGTTGTCGCGGAAGAACTCGCCCATGGTGCAGCCGGTGTAGGGCGCCAGGAACTGCAGCGGCGCCGGCTCCGAAGCGGTCGCTGCGACAACGATCGAATAGTCGAGCGCGCCGTTGTCTTCGAGAATCTTCACGATCTGCGCCACGGTCGAGCGCTTCTGCCCGATGGCGACGTAGATGCAGTAGAGCTTCTTCGATTCGTCGCCGCCGGCGTTGATCGCCTTCTGGTTGAGGATGGTATCGATGATGACCGCAGTCTTGCCGGTCTGGCGGTCGCCGATGATCAGCTCGCGCTGGCCCCGCCCGACCGGAACCAGGCTGTCGATCGCCTTGAGGCCGGTCTGCATCGGCTCATGCACCGACTTGCGCGGGATGATGCCTGGCGCCTTCACCTCGACGCGCTGGCGCTTGAGGTCGCCGGCCAGCGGACCCTTGCCGTCGATGGGATTGCCGAGGGCGTCGACGACACGCCCGAGCAGGCCGCGGCCCACGGGCACGTCGACGATGGCACCCGTGCGCTTGACCGTATCGCCTTCCTTGATGTCGCGGTCGTCGCCGAAGATGACGACGCCGACATTGTCGGACTCGAGGTTGAGGGCCATGCCGCGGATGCCGCCGGGGAACTCCACCATCTCGCCGGCCTGGACCTGATCGAGACCGTAGACGCGCGCCACGCCGTCGCCGACCGACAGCACCGTGCCGACCTCCGCAACATCGGCCTCGGTGCCGAAGTTCTCGATCTGCTGCTGGAGGATCGAGGAGATTTCTGCGGCGCGGATTTCCATTATCCGACCCCTTTCATCGCGAGTTGCAGTCTTTGCAATTTCGTTCTCAGAGAACTGTCGACCATGCGGCTGCCGACCTTGACGACGAGTCCGCCGATCAACGCGGGATCGACCTTCACATCGACGGCAACCTTGCCGCCGACGCTGCGCCGGATCGCCTCCGCCAGCGAGGCCTGTTGCTGCTCGCTGAGCGGCCTCGCGGCCGTGACGTCCGCGCGCATCTCACCGCGCCGCCGTGCCAGCTCGGCCAGGAACGCCTCGATCATCTGCGGCAGCACGAACAGTCGACGGTTGCGCGCCACCAGTCCGACGAACTTGCGGACGAGATCGGAGGTTCCCGCCTGCTGGAGCAGCGCGGCCATGGCCCGGCCCTGCTCGTCGCGCGACAAGACCGGACTGCGAATGAGCGCGCGCAATCCCTCGCTGCTGCCGATCATCGCCTTGAGTTCGGAGAGATCGCCGGCGACGCGGTCGATCGCCTTATGCGTATCGGCCAGTGCGAACAGCGCCGCGGCATATCGCGCCGCAAGCCCGCCTGCGCCGGTGCCTCGGGCTGCCACCTAGAAACGCCCCCACCTTCTCGTAGAAGCCGCCCCGCTAAGGGCCACAAAACAATACGAAATCTTCGGCGACCCAGACCCCCGGGCCGCCGCGCGAGCGGTGTCTAACATAGACGTTCCAGGCTTGCAACGGGCGCGCCCCGCGCCGGATCGATTCCGAGCGATCGACCCCATGTCCAGCGGGAAAGGAAGAAGACTCACCGCGAAGACGCAGAGACACAGAGAAGAAAGCATCCGAATTCGAGCGATGAACCCCATGTCCAGCGGGAGGATGGGCAGAAGGTTCACCACAAAGTTCCCACCGACTGCGTCGACCCGCGGGGGCATGAAACGAGCTCCGGCGGCAGCATCCACTCCCGTGTCACCCCGGCGAAAGCCGGGGCCCATAGACACAGGCCTCTGGAATATGGGCCCCGGCTTTCGCCGGGGTGACAGCCGAGATTGTAACTTCTGAAAGCGTCCTGTTTCCTTTCAGCCACGAAGGACACGAAGGGTTTTCGCTTCCCGCCTCGAGTACTCATCGTCTTCGTGTCCCCCCGGGTCCGGCCTTCGGCCGGCCCGAGGACAAGCTTTGTGGCTTTGTGGTTGAAACTTGAAATCGAGCGATGGATCCCACGCCCAGCGGGAGACGCGGCGCCCAAGACGGGGAGCCGCGCCGGCGGCGGATGGTCAGTCCGTGGCCGGGGAGGGTCGGAATCGAAAACACGAAATTCAAGGCTATTGTATTTCGCGTAATCGCCGGTTTGGCTCTTCGCGCTTGGACAGGCTGCCCCGTCACGCGCTCAAGGCGGCGGGTCCGGGTTCAACTGATACACGATGTCAAAAATCGAGCGACCGGCGCCCGAAGTTCCGCACGTCGGTCGCGATGGAACATTATAAGAACTCTACGGTCAGAAATCAAGCCCGATCTTTGCGCCGGGTGCTGGCGGCCAATCTACAGGAAGCTGTAGGGATCGACATCGATCTGCAGCCGCACGGTCCCCGGCAGCTTTATGGGCGCCAGCCAGTTGCGCAGCAGCGGCTGGGGCGCGATGTCGCGCCGGCATTTGAGCAGAAACCGGCGGCGATGGCGGCCGCGCAGGATCGCCAGGGGCGCCGGCGCCGGTCCCAATACTTGAATGCCCTCGCCATGCGGCGCCGCGCGCGCCAGCAGGCGCGCCGCACCATCGACGGTCTCGGCATCGGGGCCAGCCAGGATCAGGGCGGCCAACCGTCCGAATGGCGGCATGCCGGCGCTGCGGCGATCCTCGGCCTCGCTCGCCAGGAAGCGGTCGCGGTCGCCGGCTACCAACGCCTGCATGACGGGATGGCCGGGCTCGAAGGTCTGCAGCAGGACGCGGCCCGGGCGGCCGGCGCGACCGGCCCGGCCGGCGACCTGATGCAGCAGCTGGTAGGTGCGTTCGGTCGCGCGCAGGTCGCCGCCATGGAGGCCGAGGTCGGCATCGACGACGCCGACCAGCGTCAGCATCGGGAAGTGATGGCCCTTGGCGATCATCTGCGTGCCGATCAAGAGATCGACCTCGTGGTCCTGCACGCGCCGGATGAATTCCGTGGCCGCCAGCGGGCCGGTGATGGTGTCGCTGGTCATCATGGCCGTGCGCGCCGACGGCATCAGCGCCGCCACCTCCTCCGAGAGCCGCTCGACGCCGGGGCCGCAGGCGGCCAGCAGGCCTTCCGCCTTGCAGGATGGGCAGGAACCGGGGAACGGCACCTGAAAGCCGCAATGATGGCACTGCAGCCGTCCCACCAGCCGATGCTCGACCAGCCAAGCCGTGCAACGCGGGCACTGCAGGCGGTGGCCGCAGGCGCGGCAGAGCGTCAGCGGCGCATAGCCGCGCCGATTGAGGAACAGCAGGGCCTGCTCGCCGGCCGCCAGCGTCTCGCCAAGCGCCTGCCGCAGCGTCGGCGACAGCCAGCTCTGCCGCGGCGGCTTGTCGACCCGCAGATCGATGGCGGAGATGATCGGCAGCTGGGCGCCGCCATGGCGGTCGGGCAGATGCAGGGCACCATAGCGCCCGTTCGCGACATTCTGCACCGTCTCGAGCGAGGGCGTCGCCGAGACCAGCACGATCGGAATGTCCGTCAGCCGCGCCCGCACCACTGCCATGTCGCGGGCCTGATAGACGACGCCGTCCTCCTGCTTGTAGGCACCGTCATGTTCTTCATCGACCACGATCAGGCCGAGATCGGGGAAGGGCAGGAACAGCGCCGAGCGCGCGCCGACGACGACACGCGCCTCGCCGCCCGCGGCCGCGCGCCAGGCGACGCGCCGCTCCGCCGAGGTCAGATCGGAATGCCATTGCGCCGGCCGCACACCGAAGCGGGCGGTGAAACGATCGAGCCATTGCGCGCCGAGTGCGATCTCCGGCAGCAGCACGAGCGCTTGCCGGCCACGGCGTAGCGCTGCCGCGATCGCCTCGAAATAGACCTCGGTCTTGCCGGCGCCGGTGACGCCGTCGAGGACCGTGACCGCGAAGGCGCCGGCCGCGACCTTGTTTGAAAGCGCTGCCGCGGCAGCGGCCTGATCCGTGCTCAGCGTCGGGCCGGCACGCTCGGGGTGCGGCGCCTCGAAGGCCGGCGGCGGCGGCAACTCGATCGCCGCCAGGGCGCCCGTGGCCGCGAGCGCCTTGACGACGCCAACGCCGACACCCGCCTCGCGCGCAAGCTCGATCGTCGGCCGCGGCGGGCCGTCGGCGAGTACGTCGAGCACGCGCCGGCGCTCGGCCGTGAGACGCAGACCGCCGAGCAGCGCCGCATCATCGCTGCGCCGCCAGGCCGCGATCGCGCGCGGCGGCTCGAGCGCCGCCGGCACGCGCATGACCATGGCGAGCACGGTGCCCGGCGGCGTCATCGTGTATTGCGCCACCCACTCCACGAAGCGGCAGAGCACCTCCGGCAGGGGTCGCGCATCGAGCCTGGCGACGACGTCGCGCAGCTTGCCCGTGCCGACGTCGCCGCTGCCCTCGCCCCAAACGACACCGATGACTTCGCGGCTGCCGAGGGGAACAATGACGAAATCGCCGCGTTCGAGTCTGAGATCGATGTCGGCGCGATAGTCGTAGGGGCCGGCGAGCGGCAACGGCAGCAGGATGCTCAGGAGGGCGGCGGCCGGCGGCGCGCTGTCGGTCGAACTGGCGTGGTCAGCCTGCATGGTCTACACTTTGGCGCGAGTCGCGATTCGGGGAAAGGCATCCAGGTCGATTCATGAAGTTCTTCGTCGATACCGCAGATACCGGTGAAATCCGCGAGCTGGCCGCGACCGGCCTGTTGGATGGCGTCACCACCAACCCGACGCTGGTGGCCAAGACCGGGCGGAAGTTCCTCGACGTCATCAAGGAGATCTGTGCGGTCGTCGACGGACCCGTGAGCGCCGAGGTGACGGCCACCGACTACGACGCGATGGTGGCCGAGGGTCGCAAACTCGCCGATGTCGCGGAGAATGTCTGCGTCAAGGTGCCGCTCACGATGCCCGGCCTGAAGGCCTGCCGCACGCTCTCGCAGGCCGGCGCCAAGGTGAATGTCACGCTCTGCTTTTCGGCCGCGCAGGCGATCCTGGCGGCCAAGGCGGGCGCCACCTTCATCTCGCCCTTCGTCGGCCGACTCGATGACGTCGGCGCCGACGGCATGGATCTCATCGCCGACATCGTGCAGATCTACGCCAACTACCCGGCCTTCACGACGGAGGTGCTGGTGGCCTCGGTCCGCCACCCCGTGCATGTTATCGAGGCGGCGAAGATGGGAGCCCATGTCGTGACGCTGCCGCCCGCCGTCTTGCGCCAGATGTTCAACCATCCGCTGACCGACAAGGGCCTCGCCGCCTTCCTCGCGGACTGGGCGAAGACCGGCCAGTCGATCCTGTAGCGGCGGGCTCATGGGCAAGAAAACCGACGACGCCCGCCAGACGGCGACCACCGACCGGGGCAAGGGCCGCGTGACGGCCGCGCAGGTGGCGGAGTATCTGCGCCAGCATCCGGAGTTCCTGACTCGCCATCCGGACCTTCTGGACATCCAGATGGTGCCGGGCCGCCGCCGCGCCGAGGGCGTGGTCGACCTGCAGCAGTTCATGGTCGAGCGGCTGCGCCGCGACGTGCAGCGGCTGAAGGCCGACCAGGACGATCTGCTCACCAACAGCCGCGACAACCTGTCGACCCAGGATCGCATCCATAAGGCCGCGCTGGCCCTCCTGGGGGCGGAGAGCATCGCGCATTTCATCGAGATCATCGCGACCGATCTGGCCATGCTGCTCGATGTCGACGCCGTCGCCCTCTGCCTCGAGACCATCGATGGCAAGACCGCCAAACTGCATGTCGACGGCCTTCGGCTGCTGCCGGCGGGAACCGTGGACCGCCTGCTCGGCCCTGAGCGCGCCGCGCTGCTGCGCGACGATATCGTCGGCGACGCCGAGATCTTCGAGGCCGGCGCCGGTCTCGTCCGCTCCGATGCCCTGATCCGCCTCAAGATCGGCGACGGCATGCCGCCCGGACTGATCGCGTTCGGCACCCGCCATCCCGGCTACTTCGATGCTGGCCAGGGGACGGATTTCCTCCACTTCCTGGCGCGCGTCATCGAGCATTGCATCCGCGCATGGCTCGAACTGCCGCGGCGGACCGCGTGATCGCGGCGGCCGATCTGGCCGCCGGCATCGACGACTGGCAGCGTTGGCTGAAGCATGAGCGGCGCGCCTCGCCGCACACGCTCGCCGCCTACCGGCGCGATCTCGCTGCGTTCCTGTCGTTCCTCAGCGGTCATCTCGGCAAACCGGCCTGCCTCGCCGATCTCGCCATCCTGGCCCGAGCCGACTTCCGCGCGTGGCTGGCCGCTCGCAGCGCGGCCGAACTGCAAGCCTCATCGACGGCGCGCGCCCTCAGCGTCGTAAGGAATTTTTTCCGCTATCTCGCCAGGCATGAGCGCGTCGGCAATGCGGTCTTGAGCACCGTGCGCACGCCGCGCCTGCCGCGCGCGGTGCCCAAGGCGCTCACCGCCGCCGAGGCCGCGGAAGCGGTCGACGCCGTCGGCGACCCCGGCGACACGCCCTGGATCGCCAGGCGCGACACCGCGGTCCTGGCCCTGCTCTATGGCTGCGGGCTGCGTCTGGGCGAGGCGCTCGCGCTGAACCGACGCGACGCCCCACGCTCCCGCGGCGAGGAGATCGCGACGCTCGTCGTCATGGGCAAGGGCCGCAAGCAGCGCGCCGTTCCCGTACTGCCGGCGGTGGCCGCGGCAATCGAGGACTATCTCGCCGCCTGCCCCTACGACGGCGATGGCGAGACCCCCCTCTTCCGCGGCGCCCGGGGTGCCCGCCTCAGTCCGCGGCTGGTGCAGCTTCGCCTGCAGCAGCTGCGGGCGCGTCTGGGCCTACCGGATTCGGCGACGCCGCACGCGCTGCGCCACAGCTTCGCAACCCACCTGCTGGCCGGCGGCGGCGATCTGCGGGCGATCCAGGAGCTGCTGGGCCACGCGTCGTTGTCGACGACACAGCGTTACACCGAGGTCGACAGCGCCGCCTTGCTGGCGATCTACGACAAGGCCCACCCACGCGCCCGCGGGGCGCGCTGAACGGCGATCCGCCATGACGGACGCGATCCATATCCGCACGATCACGGCAGCCGACGCCGAACCGGTCGTGCGCATGTGGAGCGACTTCGCCCGCTATCTGCGCGAACTCGGCGATACCGGCGAACAGAATTTCGGGGTCGAGGCGTTCCTGCGCGACGGCTTCGGCCCCGATCCCGCCTTCTCCGGCATCATCGCCGAGCGAGGCGGCGTCGCGGCCGGATACCTGCTTTTTCACTTCGGCTACGAATCCGATCCGGCGATGCGCCTCATGTACATCGTCGATCTCTGGGTCGATCCGGCGGCCCGCCGCGGCGGCGTCGGGCGCGCCCTCATGGCCGAGGCGGCGGCCCGCTGCCGGGCGAAGGGCGGGCGCGAGCTGAGCTGGGCCGTGTTCCCGCCGAACAAGCTCTCCGTCGCCTTCTATGAAGGGCTCGGCGCCCATTTCTACGAGACCACGAGATTCATGCACATGCCGGCCGCCGACCTCTGATTAACCATCGGATTTAAGCGATCCTTTACAGTTCCCGGTGTCTTATGACAGACGACGTGGACCGGGTAGGTCAGGCGTCGCAGAGATTCGCCGTGCGGGCGATGGGCGGGCCAAAGCTGCGCGCCAGCGCCGGTCGGAACAGGTTAGCGGTTGGGAGAGGTATGGAGTTCTGCAGCCTACACCTTTCTTTCGTGGCTGGACTCGAAGCGGCAGATCGCCCGCCGCAAGTCGGTTTACTGCTTCTTAACGTTAATGCCGGAACATGCGCCCGTGGTAAACGCCACGCAGCGAAAGGACTTTAGATCATGAAACGCGTCGATGTGATGATTGTCGATGACGACCAGGATCTGGCCGAGAGCCTCGCCGACCTGCTGGCGGCCAATGGTTATCAGGTCGAGGTCGCGAACAATGGTCGCGAAGCGGTCGAACGCTTCCGCGAGAAGGACTACGGCATCACCTTCATGGACGTGCGCATGCCCGTGATGAACGGCGTCGACAGCTTCTTCGAGATTCGCAAGCTGAAGCCGACGGCGAGAATCGTGCTGATGACCGGCTTCAAGGAGCCGATCGTCAACAGGGCGCTGGAAAACGGCGCCGTGGCCTTGCTCAGCAAGCCCTTCGATGCCGAGGCCATGTTGAAGCTCGCGGAGACCGTGCACTGACACCGCTACCCGCTTTCCGGATTATCGGTCGAAGGCCGGCTCTTCAGCCGGCCTTTACCATTTTTACTAGCCCGACCTTAGGGCCGCGCTGGTAACCATATCCCATCCCGTTCGGGCATCCGCCCGGCAGGCCAGGTTCGACACCAGGGGTGGGAAATTGAAAAAGAGTCAGTTCGTTCTGATCGTCGATGACGATCGCGATTGGGCGGAGAGCGTCGCCGACCTGTTCCTGGCCTACGGGTACGAGGCGGAGATCGTCGCCAACGGCCGGCTGGCCGTCGAGCGCGCCGGCCGCGGCGATTTCGACATCGCCTTCATGGACGTGCAGATGCCCGTCATGAACGGCGTCGACAGTTTCTTCGAGATCCGCAAGCTGAAGCCGGCCGCCAGGATCGTGATGATGGCCGGCGCCCACGAGCCGCTGGTCGGGCGCGCGCTCGCCGCCGGCGCCACCGGCCTGCTGGAAAAGCCGTTCGCCTTCGCGCGCATGCTCGAGATCGTGGAGACGGCGGCTTAGCCACGCTCGCACCAGCCTCTCGACTTCTTCCCTTGATATGTCACCCCCGCGAAAGCGGGGGTCCAGGGCAAGCGACGGAGCAGTCGCCCTGGATTCCCGCGTTCGCGGGAATGACATGGAGGGATGGGAGAGGGGAGACTGCGCAAACCAGCTCAAATATGAATCGCGCGCCCGGCGACGCCGAGCGCCGCCTCCTTCACCGCTTCGTTCAGCGTGGGATGGCCGTGGAAGGCGCGCGCGATGTCCTCCGCCGAAGCGCCGAACTCCATCGCCATCACGCATTCGTGGATGAGCGTGCCGGCCTCCGGCCCGATGATGTGGGCGCCGAGCACGCGATCGGTCTTGGCGTCGGCCAGGATCTTCACGAAGCCGTCGGTTTCGGCGTTGCAGCGGGCACGGCTGTTGGCCGTGAACGGGAACTTGCCGACCTTGTAGGCGACGCCGGCCGACTTCAGCTCCTCCTCGCTCTTGCCGACCGTGGCCACCTCCGGCCAGGTGTAAACGATGCCCGGCACGGTCTCGTAGTTCACATGGCCGGCCTGACCGGCGAGGATTTCGGCAATGGCTACGCCCTCCTCTTCCGCCTTGTGCGCCAGCATCGGCCCGGCGATGACGTCGCCGATGGCATAGATTCCCGCGACATTGGTACGGAAGTGACCATCGGTGACGATGCGGCCCTTGTTGTCGACGGCGACGCCGGCGGTCTCCAGCCCCAGGCCGTTGGTATGCGGCCGCCGGCCGATGGCGACCAGCACCGCATCGGCATCGAGCGTCTCGGCCTTGCCGCCGGCCGCCGGCTCCAAGGTCAGCGTCACGCCGGCCTTCGTCTTCTTGGCCGCCGTCACCTTGGTGCCCAAGCGGAACGTCATGCCCTGCTTGGTCAGGACGCGTTGGAACTGCTTGGCGATCTCGCCGTCCATGCCCGGCACGATGCGGTCGAGGAACTCGACGACCGTGACCTTGGCGCCGAGCCGCCGCCACACCGACCCCATCTCGAGGCCGATATAGCCGCCGCCGACCACGACCAGATGTCCCGGCACCTTCGCCAGCGTCAGCGCGCCGGTCGAAGAGACGATCTGCTGCTCGTCGATCTCGACGCCCGGCAGCGGCATCACCTCGGACCCGCTGGCGATGACGATGTTCTTGGCCTCGATCGTCTGTCCGCCGGCGCCGTTGGCAGCGACGGAAATCTTGTTCCCGCCGAGCAGGCGCGCCGCGCCCTTGACGTAGGCGACCTTGTTCTTGTTGAACAGGAATTCGACGCCCTTGGTGAGGTCGGTGACGACCTTGTCCTTGCGACTCAACATGGTCGGCAGATCGAGCGCCGCGCCATCGACCTTCACGCCGTGGGCGGCCAAGCCATGCGCCGCCTCCTCATAGAGGTGCGAGGACTGCAGCAGCGCCTTCGAGGGAATGCAGCCGACATTGAGGCAGGTCCCGCCGAGCGCGCCCCGCTTGTCGACGCAGGCGGTCTTCAGACCAAGCTGCGCCGCGCGGATGGCGCAGACATAGCCGCCGGGTCCGCCGCCGATGATGACGAGATCGTATTGGGTGTCCGCCATGGTTCTATCCCATCGAATGAATTGATTTTCTGATCTCAGCGGGCCGGGCGCCGTCGCACCAGCACCGCCGCCCGCTCACGCTTCTTGCCATAGCTGGTGACGCCCTCGAAGAGGACGCGTGGGATCGGCACACGGGTCATATCGCGCGGCGCCTTGCCTTTCGCGCGATCCACCCAGGGATCGTTGACGTAGACGTTGTCTTCGTCGATCTCCGTCACCACGAACCAATGGGCCGTCGGATCGTTGTGCAGAAACTCCATGTTGTTGAGCACGATCGGGAGCGCGCCGGTGCCGAGGGCGGCGGCAAGGTCGTCGATGTCGAGGCTGCCATAGTGCACGACAATGCCGGCGGCGCGCGCTTCTTTCAGATCGCGCTCCTGCAGCACGCGCATGATCTCGGCGCGCTCCTTCGACGCGGCGCGGTCGCCCAGCAGGACGCCGCGGTGATTCACATGCACTTCGGCGGCGAAGCCGCGCCGGTGGGCCGCCAGGGCCAGACCCAGCGCACCGCAGCCGCCATGCCCACCCGACGGTCCCATGAAGATGGTGTTGGCCTCACGCCAGAGCTGCAGTTCGAGCGCGCGATCCGCCTTCACCGATGGCTTGAACGCCCGCATCGCCATGATCAGCGACGACGGGCCGCAGGTGAAATCCGTGGTCTGGCGGTAATGCGGGACGGCGCGCGGCCTCCTTGCCGGCGCCGCCTTCCGGCGCTTCGCTCGCTGCTTCGGCACCAGGCGCTCACATATCCAGGAGGATGCGCTGGGGATCCTCGATGCATTCCTTGACGCGCACCAGGAAGGTCACGGCCTCGCGCCCGTCGATGATGCGATGATCGTAGGAGAGCGCGAGATACATCATCGGCCGCACTTCCACCTTGTCGCCGATCGCGATCGGGCGCGGCTGGATCTTGTGCATGCCGAGGATGCCGGACTGCGGCGGGTTCAGGATCGGCGTCGACAGCAGCGAGCCGTAGACGCCGCCGTTGGAGATGGTGAAGGTGCCGCCGGTCAGCTCCTCGATCGTCAGCTTGCCGTCGCGCGCCTTGCGGCCGAGCTCGGTGATCTTGGCCTCGATGGCGGCGAAGGTCATCTGGTCGGCGTCGCGCACGACCGGAACCACCAGCCCCTGCTCGGTGCCGACGGCGACGCCGACGTCATAGTGGTTCTTGTAGACGATGTCCTCGCCGTCGATCTCGCCGTTGACGGCCGGGATCTCCTTCAGCGCGACGATTGCCGCCTTCACGAAGAACGACATGAAACCGAGCTTCACGCCGTGCTTCTTCTCGAAGGCGTCCTTGTGCAGATTGCGCAGCGCCATGACGTTGGTCATGTCCACCTCGTTGAAGGTGGTGAGCATGGCGGCGGTGTTCTGCGCCTGCTTCAGCCGCTCGGCGATGCGCTTCCTGAGGCGCGTCATGCGTACGCGCTCTTCGCGCGGCCCGGCCGGCCGGGCGACGACCGGCACAGCGGGCTCGTCGAGTCGCGCGGCAGGCGTCGGCGCCGGGGTGGGCGGCGCCACCGGCGCGATCGTCGTCTTGCCGCGCGCCTCCAGGAAGGCCAGCACGTCGCCCTTGGTCAGCCGGCCATCCTTGCCGGAGGCCGCAACCTCCTTCGGATCGAGCTTGTTCTCCTCGATCAGCTTGCGCACCGCCGGTGCCAGCGGCTC
>Ga0137403_10005716_pt2 | contig 14046 bp, 11 predicted proteins | sample CZOMad2_1_16fung_FD_122057 | JGI IMG/M metagenome (GOLD analysis project Ga0137403, IMG submission 122057) | Vadose zone soil fungal communities from Angelo Coast Range Reserve, California, USA - CZOMad2_1_16fungal (Hybrid Assembly) | ecosystem: Environmental > Terrestrial > Soil > Vadose zone... | reverse complement strand
AGAATGTCTGTCATCTAGCTACAAATTGAACTGATTATTTCCTTGGTTTTTATCCTTTGGTTCCATTGTGCAGCTGTTTCACAAGCAGTTGCATGTTTTGAAAATTTATGTATTTTTCTATAGCTCTTTCAAATACCACACCAGTACATGTGGCCAGTTTCTCTGAGGTGCCCATGTTGTGGTGTTGGATGGAGACTAGTGGAGAGGTAGACAAATGTCAAGTGCCCATTTGCCTCATGCTTACCTCATGCCACAATTCAAGCCATTGTGTGATCAAAGGTCTTGCCCACCACCTTGGTCATCCCATTGTATTAATTAAATGATATTAATAATCTATATAGAATAAATAGTAATGTTGTTTTTTTCATGTGCTGTGCAAAGCTACTGGTCAGCTTTCAAGCTGCATGGGTGACACTCTGAGTGACTCAGGTGTTGGAGTTTGTTGTATAACAACAAGGGTCTCATAGCTTAATGGTATTTGGTGTTGTAAATTTGGCATCAGTCCTTGTAAGTTGTGGGTTTGATTCTTGCTCTCAGTTCATTTTGAATTAATATAAAACATCCTCCAGAGAAACATATTTAAAATGCTTATCACTACTTACCTTATTCCACATTGTAACTCCACTATCTTATTCTGATACCTTCAATATGCCTGCTATAATTATTTCTAATAATATCAATTAACCATTATCCCATTAAGCTTGAAGATTAGTTCATTCAATAACCTTAAGCCTATCTTACATGATCATGTAACCCCTATATCTGATGGCCTGACCCACCTGATATGGTAATTCTGACTTTTCCAACAGAGTTATAAACACCATGTACACCATGGGTGCAGCAGGTGAGACAGACCTGTGGGAAACCAAATGCTTCAAACATGGCAGTTCCCCCCATGCCCTAATTGGAATATGCTTCAGTCTGCAGACATGAGCCAAAGGTGAACCTTCTCTACATATGCCTAACATGTCGTCAGTGCATTCTTTTCAGTATTGCTGTGCACAACACGTGGCCCAGTCCAACTTACTCTGAATCCTCATCATGATAATTGATGGATGTTCACCCTCTCACCCCCCGATAGTTGCAACACTATTCTAGAAAACCCCATTTACATAAAGCAAACAGCCAGGAATAAGGCCAAAGTTGCATTTGTCAGACTGATTGCGTATTAGTTATGAATCTACGCCTCCTAGCGTTTTCGTTAGTCCAAACCTGCGCTCCAGAGTTCCAGGAAGCGCATACCATACAAGCTCTTCCGGTGTACGACGTAACACAATAAGCTCGATGTGTGCCCGCTATCGTTTGAAAACCATGGTTCTGGGTCATTGAAAATAGAGCTATGTATCACACAGCCCTGAGGCGGCTGCCAAAAGGCAAATGAAAGGTGTGGCAATCAGAGCAATATTAACCCTGTTTGCCGTCAATAGAGTGCAGCTTGACTTGAATGCCACAGATCCGTCTGGGACAACTGTGATAGACTGTTCACATACTATGTAATTAATTATTTGATCTCCAATGACAGACTTCCAACGAAAGGCAGGTCAACACTTCGAGTCTTGGACCTTAGATAGTAATGGCTTCGTCGTGGCATCCACATCACATTCACGAAGGCAGAAGTCATCAATCAAATAGCCACGAAGGCTTCCAGTCAACAATATTGACTAGAGGTGAGAATACACGCCCAAAAAGAAAGAAAGAAAAAAGAAATGGCTATTGTGCTAGAAGGAAATCCTATTCTTGCCACTACTCTCGTGTTGTGCGCATCGCCAACAGACGCGGCGAAAACGAGGTAACAGAATTACAAGGTGATAGGCGAGCAACCGACGTTGATCTGAATCGACATTCAGCCGTTGTGTTCCAGCGGCGTAAGGCTACACATACCACCCCGTTGAAATTGTTATTCGAGCAGCAGACGGGTTGCTGGTTGCAGGTTCCCGCACCGTTAACGCTATATACGAAACCAAGCTGTCAGGGATGAACTGGCCCCGTCACGGGGGGCGCGAGGATGCTCACACTGCGATCTCGGTGCACGTGAGGCCGACAAGGAGCGAGGTGGGGTTGACGACGATCCCAAGAGAGGCGAGGATCACAGGAACTCCCAAGGTGCTAGCATGCTCCACGGTGGTGCAGCATTGAGCATCGCCTGACGCGTTGGGATAAGTGATATTTCTCCGAGATGTGGAGAAAAGGATTCCCACCAGTGTTGCACTGAGAAATGCTCGTAGCCGTCGGGGCCGAGGTGACGGTGACAGTAGCTGAAGCAAGCATGCTGAGGAGCGAGAAGATGGAGAAGACAATGAGTTTGGGATACATGTTGGCGGAAGAGAGCTGTCTGGTGGGTAGTTCGATGAGGGTGTTGAACTGCAGAAATTTGTGGCAACTCGAGGGTATTTATCCTCGAGGGGTCGGCCAATTTGATGTCTATGTGTGACACGAGGCACCCGCACAATTCACGTCCATTCGATGCACCCCTCGATGTCCAGGATAATAACTATGTGCATTGGCACAGCATCATGTCAAGGCACCATACGACGTTTCTTCTCCCGCAGCATCGCTAGAGCCATAGTACCGTCGTTAACGCCACTTTCCCAGGAAAATAAATCGGTTCCCAATCAAGTAGTTGAAACCAAGATGAATGGAACGTCAATGACAGGCACGTCGGGCGTCCATTTCGTTGTTATTCACTAATCTCCATAAAATTGGGCTGTCGTAGAATTGGATGCAGAAAATAATGTGCCTAGAAGTCCCCTTGGATTTTAGAATGAGGTGCAAACTCTCATCCAAGGGGAGTGCTTGGTAGGTCTGCGCATGTGATCACTAGTAATACACTCAACGGTCTTGGATTTACGGCATGCTACAGTGCAATCGTGGCACAATGCTTTAGCTGGGAAATAAATAGACTCAAATCCGCCAGCCGCAGCGGCCAGCCGGGTCTGAGAACGACGGGGTCTACCACAGGCAGAGGCCGACGTGAATGGGTTGTGACCTAGAAATATAATGTACACGAGCACAGGAGGAGTAGATGTGGGGGGCGACGGATACTACGGCCGTGCAAATTGCAAATTGCCGATTCTGGCGAACATTCAAGGACTTGAGTAGCATCCGCTTCTGAGGCACCAACAAAGTCAAGTGAGAATACTTCGAGTATAATGGTGGCTCTTGCCCCTTGCATGTCGCCAAGGTGTGCATTTGCTGAGTGCTCCAGATTCCGGGACATGACAATTTTCATGCCATGAATTTCAGGGCCCGCCTTTGAGAAACCAGCTCCCTGTTCATTGTAAAAATCCCATTAGGCACCAGTTGTCTCCGCCCGCAATTGCCTTGAATGGGAGGAGGGCCAGCCACAAGAAGCCACCGCCAGCTCCCAACCTGAGACCCAATGTGTTCCTGGAGAACGTTCGAACGGCTGGGAACGAAATGGAACAAATCCATAACAGGTCCACGGATTTGTGGTATTATTTCTATTTGAAAACACCCCTCTTTTCAACAAACTTTAGAATCCCCAACTTTTTTCTTCTTCTGAGACACCATATAACATTATGTAATTACTGAGTGAGCACAGAATAACAAAAAATATATCAAGCCACCATGTATGTCAATGTCCAGCTTCCCCTGGCCATTTTTAAGTCCCCTCTATAATTGTTGTTGCATCCACTCTCTCATGCACCCTGGGTTGGGCCATGCTCAAGTCGGTGGTAGCAAATTTTACATGTAAATAATAGGGTACAAGGTGGGAGGGTGTGAAATATGAAGGCTTGAAGTTGTGCAGACTTTCGAGCCAATAAAAAAAAAGATGAGATAGTAATTGAAATTTAGCTATTCACCTTTTGAGTGAGTAAGAAAAAAAGATAGAGAAATTTTGTGATTGTGGAAGCTCTTATATGATAGAAAATGTTTCATTGGAAAAATATTGCAAATTGACTTTAATTTCCTTGTCTTCTCATGTGGATCCACCAGATGCATATTGTCATGTGATTGACATACACTCCACACAGGGCTTGAACTCAAGCCCATTTGGGCACAAATTAATCACATGACCTCGTGCATAGAACATACACACTGGAGGTGTCCATTCATCTATGCTTTCATCTGTGATTGGCATAACAATAGTATTGTTGTCATGTCTGCTCTTTTGTGGGCCCTGGGTTGGGCCATGCTCAAGCCAGATAGGATGGGAGGAGGAGAGATGGAGGCTTGTAATCCTGACCATGTGGAATGGCCCAGAGCAAGTGAGAAGAAAGTGAGAGCAGGCAGGCCTGAGAATTATCAATGTATAATTTGTAAGAGTCACTGCACCATCTACCCAGCAGTTGGATTTCATAGTCATTGAACCCTATTTCAGTGGCAAAGGAGGCTGCCCCATGGCCAAAGCTGTGTCCTGAGAATTTTGAATTGTTGAAGCCTGCCCTGGTCAAGCCTGATCTGACTTGAGAGCTGAAGAAATTATGGGACATTGGCATGCCATCATCCTGAAAAAATATTGGCGACTCAGGTGGCTGCTCAACATGCTTGAAAAGGCTCTTGAGGGCAGCAATGATGCATGTATGTGCTCCTGGGGCACTGGCAATTGTGATTGCCACTCCTTTCCTAAATGGGTCCATTTTTGAGGAAAGGACAGTGAGGACCACATGTGATGGTGCTGCGATGGATGGCATGAATTGCATGCTGCTTCTTGTGATGTGAACACTTGGGTCAAATGGCTTGCCGGCATGGATAGTGAATTCTCCGCATCTGAGGAAGCTGGAAAAGGCTGTGGTGACAAGCTCCAGGCCCGGATACAACGCGCTCACTGGCAGAAGAGAATTCTCGGAGAACAGCCGATGGGTCAGGATGATGTCGTTTGCCGTGCGCCAGTGCAGGAATTCGTCGAAGAACGGCGCCGAGAAGGGAAGCGTAAAGCCTTCAATCTTCGCAACCTCGCGCGCGGCATAATGAGCTTTCTGCGCGCACTGGTGGGCGACCTGTTGCACTCCGCGCCGGCCCATCGTTTCCAGATAGACAGTCGCCGCAAGCGCAATCAATCCTTCATTCGTACAGATGTTCGAGGTGGCTTTTTCACGGCGAATGTGTTGTTCGCGGGTCGCCAGAGTCAAAACGTAACCGCGCCGGCCCTGCTTATCGTAAGCTTCGCCGACCAGTCGGCCGGGAATTTGGCGCGCGTACTTGTCGCGCGTGGCGAACAATCCCACGTACGGCCCGCCGTATGTGAGCGGCACGCCGAACGATTGGCCTTCGGCGACCACGATGTCGGCGCCACCGGCACCCGGCGAACGCAGCAGCCCGAACGACATTGCTTCGGTGATGGCGACAATTAACAGTGCGCCTTTCGCGTGCGCCTTCTCGCTCAGCGTTTGTACGTCCTCGATGCAACCGAAAAAGTTTGGGGACTGCACTACGATGGCCGCGGTCTGATCGTCGATCGAGTCGAACGCGTTGGTCGGGGCCTGGCCGGTGGCGGCATCAAACGGCGCCTGCTGCAACTCGATTCCCGCATGCTGCACGTAGGTGTGCGCTACTTCCAAATACTGCGGGTGCACGGCCGAAGAAACAATGACCTTCGAACGTTGAGTGACGCGTTCGGCCATCAGCACCGCTTCCGCCATCGCCGTTGAGCCGTCGTACATCGAGGCATTGGCGATATCCATGCCGGTCAACTGACAGACCAGGGTTTGAAACTCAAAGATGGCTTGCAGGGTTCCCTGGGAAATTTCGGGCTGATAGGGCGTGTAAGCGGTGAAAAACTCTGAGCGCGAAATCAAATGATCGACGATGGTCGGCGAATAATGCGCATAAGCTCCGCCACCCAGAAAACTGATGCGGCTGGCCGCCGGGTTGCGCGCAGCGGTCTGTTCGAACTTCGCCAGCAACTCCAGCTCTGACAGAGCGGCTGGAACCCGCAAGTCCCGGCCGAGGCGCAAATCCTCGGGAATGGAATCGAAAAGATTTTCAATTGATGCGACGCCGATCTGGCGCAGCATCTCGCTGCGTTCATCGGGCGAGTTGGGAATGTAACGCAATGCTATTCACTCTCAGCTTTCGTAAAGTCTTCATATTCGGCGGCGGTCAAAAGACTGTCGACTTCGCCCGCGTTCTTCATTTTGATCTTGATCATCCAGCCTTCGCCGTATGGATCCTTGTTAACTTTCTCAGGCTCGTCAGTGAACGCTTCATTGAACTCGGTTACTTCTCCTGATACCGGCGTGAAAAGTTCTGAGACGGCTTTCACGGATTCCACCGAGCCAAATGATTCGTTAGCGGCGAATTTCTCGCCGACTTTGGGCAACTCGACGTAAACGACATCACCGAGTTGATCCTGCGCGTGATCCGTGATGCCAATTACGGCCGTGTCTCCTTCGACGCGCACCCATTCGTGGTCTTTGCTGTAGTGAAGAGTTTCTGGAACGTTTGCCATGATGCTCCTAAGAAGGTCTGAATTTTATGTTCCTGGTTTTCAGTTTTGAAGCGGCCCGTCTGATCTTGATAACCCCGCACAGATATTAGAGATTCAAAACTAAAAACTCAAAACTGAAAACTATTTCGCTCGCTTGTAGAACGGCAGCGGCACGGCGTGGGCGCCGACCAGGCGGCCGCGCACGTCGATTTCAATTGCCCTTCCTTCGTTCGCAAATTCCGTAGGCACATAGGCCATGCCGATATTCTTCTTCAGGAACGGCGCCGGGCTTCCGGAGGTGACACGGCCAACGCACCGGCCGTCAATTAGAACTTCCTGGCCGTCGCGCGCAATGCCTCGATCAGTGACCTCAAATCCAATCAGTTTACGTTTGATGCCTTCCTCTTTTTGTTTCTGCAATCGCTCGCGGCCAATAAACTCACCTTTGTTGAGTTTACAAATCCAGCCGAGGTTGGCTTCCAATAACGTCGTCGTCTCGTCAATCTCGTGGCCGTAGAGGCACATCCCCGCTTCCAGCCGCAGGGTGTTGCGCGCCGCCAGACCGCAGGGCAAAATGCCATCGTGAGCGCCAAAGTTTCCGGCTTCGAGAATCTTGTTCCAGAGTTGTTCACCCTTTTCTGCAGCCGCGTAGACTTCGAAGCCGTCTTCGCCGGTATAGCCGGTGCGCGAGACAATCGCCTCGACACCGTCAACTTTATCTTCATTAAAGTGGTAGTACTTAATCTCATCGAGCGGAACAGTAGTGAGCTGCTGCAAAATCGAAAGCGCATCGGGACCTTGCACGGCAATCTGGCAGTAGTCTGCGCTCACATTGTGAAGCTCGACATTCTCATCTCCGCGATGCGAGCTGATCCAGTCCCAGTCCTTTTCCGTGGTGCCGGCGTTCACGACCAACAGCAGGTGATCTTCGGCAAAGCGATAGACGAGCAAATCGTCGATGACGGTACCTTCCGGCGTCGTTATTGCAGAGTACTGTGCCTGTCCATCCACCAGCTTCGCCGCATCGTTGGATACCAATCTATTGACGAATGCAATCGCGTCAGCTCCGCGCACATCGATCTCGCCCATGTGCGAAACGTCGAAGAGGCCCGCGTGTGTGCGTGTGCGCAGATGCTCGCTGACAGTCCCGGCAGGGTACTGCACGGGCATGTCCCAGCCGCCGAATTCGACCATGCGGCCGCCCAGTCGGCTATGGACATCGTTCAATGCAGTCTTTTTGAGTTCGAGCGAAGGTGCAGTCACGCGTGTTCCCAGGCCTTGGATCCAAGCCTACCGAATGATCAATTTGATGGCGAACGGTAAATCGAAAACCTAACATGCGACCCAGAGTGCGTCAAGCGAGTACACAGGCGCATGAAAATATCGGTCGCAGATGCTGAACGGTAAAGAAACAGTTCGTGCCTGCTACTGACTCTTTAGAATTCAAGTGAACGTCATGGTGTGTTTATGTAGTGTATCGAGTACCAATCGTGAGGTCTTACGCAATTCGTCCTTAAGCCGTCACTATCGAATCATAACTTTGGTCGGTCAGAGATTTCGGCATGTTGCACTGATCCTTTAATTCCCCAACAAAGGCGCTGGGAGTAACTGATGCTGTGAAAACGGTAAGCCACTTGCAGGTCATTTGGGCGGCTTAATTCAAGGAGGGAAAAAAGATGAAGAAGATACTTACACTGATCTTGGCCCTGGCATCCTTTGGTTTCGTGGGTTCAATGAACGACACCAAGGCAAAAACGGCTGTTGGAGGCAAGCCTCAAATTCGAATCCAAATTGGGAGGCAGCGCAATCGACGCCGCGACTACGATCGTGACTGGCGCAATAGGTATGACTCTGGCTATGGCTATCGCACCGAAACGCGCCTCGTGCAGCGCGGATGGCACACGTATCGCGAGACGTATCAAATCCGTTACTCGCCATACGGCGGAAGTGAAACGGTGCTGATTAGTCGCGTAAGGATCGATTAAGAGTCCCCAAGGCTAAATGAACGTCAAACCGGTGCCGGCATCATCTTATCGGGTGTTGCCGGCACATTTTTATGAACGTCGGAGCGTTGCGATCTACTTTGGCCCAAGTTCCCCTGAACGACGCATTAAGGGTTTCATCGTCAGTCCCTGCGCGAAGATAGAAAACGCGACCACGGCGAAGGCTACCGCAGTGATCGCTTCTCGGCCCGACAGGTCTTGCGGCAGTCCCAGTGCCAGAGCGAGAGCCAACGCGCCGCGCAAGCCGCCCCAAAATAAAATGGGCTGATGCTTTGAGCTTATTCGTAAGGACGATCGCGTGAAAAGCAGAGATAGCGGATAGATAGCCAGTGCCCGGCCGACAATTACCAGCACGATTGCGATCAGCGCGGGCAGCAGGACGAATCTGTAGTCCTGATTCGCCAGCCGCATACCGATGAGAAGAAATATCAGCGAGTTGGCAACAAAAGCCGCGTATTCTCAGAATTCCTCAACTGCCGCGCGCTCCTTTGGGGCGATGGCCAAATGGCCAACGTTGCCGATAATCAATCCTGCTGTAAGAGAAGCCAGCACGCCCGACAAACGAAAATGCTCTGCTACGAGAAAGGATCCAAAAGCCGCCACGGTGGTAAATGTGATTTCCACCAGGCGATCGTCAGTCGCTCCCGCCAGTAGTAGCCCTACCCCGGCAATGATCGCTCCGCAAACAAGAGAGCCAGCTATCACAATCAAGAGGGTTTTGGTTACACCGACGACGCCTACGCTCTGCCCAGAGGCAAAAGCAAGCACGATCGTGAAGGCGATGGCTGCGGTCGCATCATTAAAAAGACTCTCTGCTTCAACTAACAGGCGAATGCGTCCATGAACATTCGTATCCTTGAACATAGCGATGACAGCTACCGGATCAGTGGCGGTGATAAGCACGCCAAACACCGATGCGCTGATCCAGCTCCAGCGTGCAAGGTAATGCATGCCGGCTGCTATCGCGGCCGCCGATAACAAGGCTCCCACCGTTGCGAATGTCAGGATTACCGGCAAGTCTTTTCGCAGTTCGCGCCAGCGCAACTGAAAAGCAGCTTCGAAGATCAGCGGTGGCAGAAACGCGGTAAAGACAAGTTGTTTCGTGAGTTCAATGTTCGGAGAGAAAGGCAGCAACGCCAGCGCGATTCCCGCGAAGACTAATCAGATACTGTACGGAATATGCAGGCGCCGGGCCAGCATCGCCACCACAGCCGCGATTAGCAGAAGGATCCCGACTCTTTCAATGCTAAGGCCCACGCGATTCTTCCTTCCGAAATCAGACCTCGGTCATCTTATCGTTAGACAATGTCGCACTGATAGCGAAAACGTGGACAAACATCTAATTCGGGGTTTGGCTCGTCACACGCATACTTGAGCCTCCTAATTCGAAATCCTGAGAAAAGGAATATAGGATAGTAACGTTTCACAAATGATCACGATTCTCTACATCGCCACCGTGTTTCTGCTGGTTCTTGCCAACGGTTTCTTTGTCGCATCTGAGTTTGCGCTCGTGGGTGTAAGACGCTCGCGTATCGAAACACTGGTCGCGCAAGGCAGTGGGCGCGCGCGTCGGCTGTTGAAATTGCTCGATAACCTCAATGCTTACATTTCGGCCACGCAACTTGGCATTACAATGGCCTCGCTCGCTCTCGGTTGGATTGGCGAGCCAGTCTTCGCACACCTGCTCGAGCGACCGCTCAACGGAATAGTTTCAGATATCACCTTGCACACGATCTCTTTTTCGGTCGCCTTTACCGTGATCACATTTCTGCACATCGTGCTCGGAGAACTGGCGCCCAAGACACTGGCTTTGGAACGCACTGAGAAAATCGCCCTCGCAATCTCGTGGCCAATGGAAGTGTTCTACCGGATTTTTTACTGGCCGATTCGTCTGCTGGATTGGGCGGGCACGCGCACGGTTCGGCTGTTTGGATTACATCCCAGCGGAGAGCATGCTTCGATTTACACGGCAGACGAGTTGCGGCTGCTGGTGGACACTTCCCAGCAGAGCGGACACCTGGAACCTGAGCAGCGGCAACTACTCCATCGCGCCCTTGAGTTTGGTGACGTGGGCGTGCGCGAAGCGATGATTCCGCGCCTGCAGGTTGAGGCGCTGGCGTTAACCGCTACGCTCGAACAAATCCGTTCGCTGTTTCTGTCGACGGGCTTTTCACGTCTACCTGTTTATAGTGATCGCAGTGACAATCTGGTTGGCGTCATCTATCGAAAGGATCTCGACATGGGGCAGGTCAAGTCTGAATCGTTCAACCTGGAAAGGATGATGCGCGCGCCGGCCTATGTTCCGGAAACGGCATCAGCAGGTGAAGCGCTGCGACAAATGCAGGCTTCGCGCGTGCATTTTTTGTTTGTCTTGAACGAGCACGGCGGCATTGAAGGCATTCTGACACTGGAAGACCTGCTCGAAGAGATCGTCGGCGAGATAAGCGACGAATACGACAAAGAAGTTAAAGAACAAATCGTTGCAGAACACGGTTCATTTCTGCTGGACGGCATGCTGGCAGTTCGCGATGCAAATCAACATCTGGGCCTGGAGTTGCCGGAGGACGAAGGCTATACCACCATCGCCGGCTTTCTAATGGCACAAGCCGGGCGCGTCCTGATCGAAGGCGACAAGGTTAGATGCAATTGGGGAATTTTCCAGGTTGAGCGGGTGGACAAGCTGCGCATTCGGCGCGTTCGCTTCACGCCGGAAACCGTAAAGCACGCATCAAGCCTGACCTTGATTCCACTGGTCTTTGCTTCACTGGCTTCGGCTTTACCTTAAGACAGACAAAAGGCCGCGCCGGTCCAGGGAAGAAACCAGGCGCAGCCTGACCGCTGCGAAAGATGCGGCAGATCCTAAATTATTTATTTGAAGCTTGCGCGCTCGATGTGTTTCTGGACGGAGCCGATTGAAATCTTTTGAGCGACATTTCCGATTGGTGCTCAGTCTGGCCAAACACAGAGTCGGAGACATAACTCCAGATTAGTATTCATGAACACCCAAAACGCGGGGTCCGGAGAGGTTTTCCGCTCTCCGTCTCGCATTCGAATCGTTTTGCACCTTTGATGTACCACCGCCGTTCGTAAAGAAGGTGGGAGCGAGAAAGCCACCCGGACCAACTCGATTAAAGCGAGCTACTGCTATTGCGCCGAAAATATTGCCGTTACCGCCTCCGTCCCGATTCACTGATCCGTTGCCCAGCACCAGAATCAATCCGCTAAAGCTGGGATTACCATTCATCTCGAGATTTCCGGTCACAATCAATAATCCAGCTCCACCATCCAGAATGCAATCGCCATCTACAAAGGTAAAGGCCGGCGCAGCATCGCTGCCTGAGTAGCCGCTGAACGATGTGAAGTAGCGACCCTGAATGATCGCGTTCGCTTTCTGGTCTGCGAGGAACGTTCGTGCTTCATCCGCTGTCTGAAGCCATGCGGGCAGGGACGACATGCTAATCGTGGCGGCGATGGGATTAGTAACTGTGTTTTTGTTGGCAGCGGCAACCTCTACGGCAGTGTCTGAAGCCAGGGTTGCACCGAACGCGGGCAAGTCGCCATGGCCGGCCCGATCAACTCCCGAATATTCCTTCGCTGAGCTATCGCCGGTTGTGAAATTAATAGGGGTTCCATTATCCGCACTACGCATACAGATCACACAAGGGGGGTTATAGTCGAAATTTGATCGTTTGACTGTCAGCTCTAGTCTCTTTATTGCGCCTTTTGGTCCATATCCAGTCGCACGGAGAAGCAGTCGCGAGGGCTCGCCCGAAGCAGGCAGTGTGTTATCGGGATCGCTGACGTCTACGCTATAGGCCAAACCCGTCGTGGGGGTGTAGCCCGCGGTCAGCGTTACTCGATCCGGGTTGGTGGCCCCGGCCGGTGTGTAGTTGTAGTTCAACCACCCCGAAAGCCGCGGCCTGGCACTGGCGTCGGTCGACAGGTTAGATTTCGACAGTGTCATAGCGTTGCCAAAGCTGATCTGCGTCCCGGCCGGCATAGCGGCATTCGGTGCGATATTGCCTCGAAGAACATTCAACGAGCTCGCGAGGCCGGCTTCAGCGCTATAGTAAGCTTGCATCTCAGCGGTCGAATCAATGGCCGTCCGCGATGCAGTACCGGTGACCAAAATCAGCGCACCGCCTGCGGCGAGCAGCAGGGTCGAAATGAATAACACGGTGAGCAGAGCGGCTCCGCGCTCGCCCTTCTTTGTCTGCAAAGTGTTGCCTGCAAATTCGGGATACATCAAAGGATCTCCAGTATTAGTAAATGCTCAGATTCGAATTACGTAGTGCGACGTCAGAAACCAGAAGCACTTTTGTTTTGGGCTGATAACCCGGACTTCCCTTAGCGCCGACTTCACTCTGAGCGACGCAGACGGCGATCACGACATACTTCGCCAGACTGCGATCAGTGAGTTCAGCGGCTGAAGGAGACGAAATATCACACTCGTCTACGCTGTTGGTGCTATACGTAACTTTCTGTGCGAAGTAATGAATGTGAAGACCGTCGAGGCGATTCGCGAGCACAGTAGAACCTCCGCCGTAAGCATCGTAACGAGCAAGCAGGTTCGTGTTAGCGGCGGGATAAATAAAATATTTCACATCTTCGCCGGCATCATCGCTGGAGGGACCGATTCCGTTCTGAGGGCCTGAGCCGACACCACCACCCGGATACCATGGATTGCCGGTGGTATTGAATCTGTTGAGGTTCGAACGAATCCTGATGGTGCTGTTACCATTTGCCTCGGTAACAGAATCAGCGGCGACGATCCCATTATCAAAGAGATTGAAGCCCGCTTCCGCAATCTCACGCGACATGATATTTAGCGCGCGTTGGGCGTCAGCCAATGCGTCAACCTTTTCATTCGCGCGAGTACGAATATTCAATGACTGTGCCAAGAGCCTGCCGGCGACTGCCGTAATCAAAATGGTAATCGCCATGGCAATTATCAACTCGATCAGCGAGAACCCCGCTTGTCTTTTTCTGGATGAGTCTTGCTTGTTCATGAACTGACCTTTCCTTATAGGACGCGGTTAGGGCCCAGCGTGCGTGCCGTTCGTTGCCACACCAAACTAACCGACCCAAATACGGAGGTGACGTTTCTGGACCATGATGCACCGTCGCTGTCCGGCGTTACGCGGACCGTAACGGTTTTTGCGGTCGCCTGGCCGTTTACAACGTTAGAGTCGGTTATCGTGGTGAGGACGGTGTACTGGCGTCTCGCACGCGTGAGAGTGGTGGACGTTCCGGCGGTCGCGGCCAGACTGGCATCGTCAAAATCAACGTTGCGCAATTGCTCTATCTTTTGCTGAGCAACTGCCATGGCGAGCTCGCGATCTCCAGCGCTTACAGTATTTCTTACCGCGAAAAAGAAGAGCGAGGCGGCACCAAGACCGACAACCGCCATTAACACCAGCGCAATTGCCGTCTCGAGAATCGAAAAGCCGGCTTCGTTGCTGCGTCTGTCTGCTTCGGACTTCAAAGTTTTCTTCTCATCTTTCATATTTGTTTCCATGAGTCGATTCTTTATGGAACAGTGATCGTAACGGTTTGCGAACCGCAACCCGAAGAGAATCCCACACTGCCGCTTTGTTTCTTGACCGTAATCGTGAAGCTGGTCGAGCTTGTGCCAGTAACGCTCGCTGAAGC
>Ga0137403_10005923_pt1 | contig 14047 bp, 8 predicted proteins | sample CZOMad2_1_16fung_FD_122057 | JGI IMG/M metagenome (GOLD analysis project Ga0137403, IMG submission 122057) | Vadose zone soil fungal communities from Angelo Coast Range Reserve, California, USA - CZOMad2_1_16fungal (Hybrid Assembly) | ecosystem: Environmental > Terrestrial > Soil > Vadose zone... | reverse complement strand
GGAGGGCACCCGTTCCATCGCGATGCCGATCTCTTTCAGGGCGTCGGCGTATGCCGTCATATCGGTCATCAGGACCAACACGCGTTGATGTTCCTCCACGGCAAAGCGCTCTGCCACCTTCAAGACCATGTCCGGCACCAGCACCCGCTCGACGATCGGGTCTGACGCTTGGTTCACGAACATCACGGTACGGGCGAAGATGCCCTCGTCCTCGAAGGTGGTACGGAAGAAATGGTAGTCGTCGAAGATCAATCCCAACCCGCCGAAGGCGATGATGTCCGCGTCGGCCTGGATGGCGATGCGTGCCAGGAGCTGATTGTAGGGCTCGCCGGCCACCGAGAAGATGGGAATCTTCTGGCTTTCGACCAGGGAGTTGAAGACATCGATCATGGGCACGTTCGTGCGGATCATCTTCGTTGGCACGATGCGCGTCACCGGATTGACGGAGGGCCCGCCGATGTCGACCTGGCGATCGCCCGACAGGTCGGGACCACCGTCCATCGGCTCGCCGTCGCCCCGGAACACGCGGCCGAGAACGTTCGGCGAGTAGGTCGCCTGCATCGGATGGCCGAGGAAGCGCACGGTCGCCTGCGTGGAGAGCCCCTTGCCGCCGCCAAAGACCTGCAGCGAGACGTCGTCGCGCTCGAGCTCAATCACCTGGGCGAGCGATTGCTCGCCGTCGGGCATCTCGACGATGGCCATGTCACCCAGGCCGACGTCTGCGGCCCGGATCTTGAGGATGTCGCCGACAATGGCCGTGGCGCGGGTGTAGCGCAACAGATCGTGCAGTCCGCTCAGCATACCATCACCTCCTTCCGCTCCGTCCGTCTGGGGCTCTACTCCAGCGGACATGGTTTTACGTGCCAGATATCGGCGGCGTATTCCGTAATGGTGCGGTCACTGGAAAACTTGCCTGAATGGCCCACATTGAGGATCGCCTTGCGCGCCCACACGTCGGGTTGCGTGTACAGGGAGCTAACCTTTTCCTGGGTTTCGACATAGGTCGACAGATCGGCAAGATGTCTGTAGTAGTCCCCATACGTCAGGAGCACGTCCCAGATCGGCGTGAAGATCCCGGGCTCGGCCTGACTGAAGACATTGTCGCGGATCATATCCAGGGCGCGGCGGGTCTCGGGCTCATGGTCATAGTGCCAGTGCGGATTGTACCAGCCGCGGCTGTCCTGCACCTGTTCGGCCGTGAGGCCGAAGAGAAAGAAGTTTTCCTCGCCGGCCTCCTGGGCCATTTCGATAGTGGCGCCGTCACGCGTGCCGACGGTCAGGGCGCCGTTCATCATGAACTTCATGTTGCTCGTCCCGCTGGCCTCGAAGCCGGCCGTGGAGATCTGCTCCGAGACATCGCTGGCGGGAATCAGTCGCTCGGCAAGGCTGACGTTGTATTCGGGCAGGAAGAGGACCTTGAGGCGGCCGCGGACCGCCGGGTCGGCGTCGATGACGCTGGCCACATTGTTGATCAGCTTAATGATGAGCTTGGCCAATGTATACGCCGGCGCGGCTTTGCCGGCGAAGAAGAACGTGCGCGGCGGCATGGCCATATTCGGGTGATCGCGCCAGCGATTATAGAGCACGATGATGTGCAGGACGTTGAGCAGTTGCCGCTTGTACTCGTGGATGCGTTTGATCTGGCAGTCGAAGAGCGAACCTGGGTCGACCACCTGCCCGCTCGAGGCGCGCAGCCAGTCGGCGAAGCGCACCTTGGCGGCGCGCTTGGCCTGGCAAAAGCCGGCGGTGAATGCGGCGTCTTCGGCCAGCGGGACGAGCTGGCGGAGCTGAGCCAGGTCGGTGATCCAACCGTCGCCGATGGCCTCGGTGATCAGGTCTGAAAGATCAGGGTTCGCCAGCAGGAGCCAGCGGCGCGGCGTGACGCCATTGGTCTTATTGTTGAAGCGCTCGGGGACCATGTCGGCGAAATCCTTTACCACCGTCCGGCGCAGCAATTCAGAGTGGATCGCCGCGACGCCGTTCGTGCTGTGGCTGCCGACGATGGCCAGATTCGCCATCCGAACCTGTTTCACCGGTGTTTCCTCGATCAGGCTCAAGCGCACCACACGCCCATTGTCGCCGGGGAAGTGCGTCCGCACCTCGTCCAGGAAGCGGCGGTTGATCTCATAGATGATCTCGAGATGCCGGGGCAGCACCACTTCGAAGAGCCGGACGGGCCACTTCTCCAGGGCTTCAGGCAAGAGGGTGTGATTGGTGTACGCCAGCGTCCGTATTGTCAGATCCCAGGCCTCCTCCCAGCCAAGCCCGGCCTGATCCAGCAGGATACGCATGAGCTCGGCCACGGCCATGGCCGGATGCGTATCGTTGAGCTGGATCGCCACCTTGTCGGGCAGCGCCTGCCAAGCATTGCCACGGCGCCGGAAGCGCGCCACAATATCAGCCAGCGAGCAGGCCACCAGGAAATATTCCTGGGCAAAGCGTAAAGTGCGCCCACGTTCGGTGGAATCGTCCGGATAGAGGACGCGCGTCAGATTCTCGACTGTAATCCTGGCATGCACGGCCCCGACGAAATCGCCGCTGCTGAACTCGCCAAAGTCGAAGACGTTGGGCGTCGCCGCCTCCCAGAGCCGAAGGGTGTTGATGGTCTTGCCGCCGTACCCCACGATGGGTCGGTCGAAGGGGATGCCCAGCAGAGCCGAAGGTTGGTTCGCGATGAGCTTTTCGAAACTATCTTCCAGGCGGACGGCGGCGTTCAATTTGACCTCGACGGTCTCCGCTGGCCGTTCCACCTCCCAGGGATCGGGACGGCGCAGCCAGACGTCGGGGTGTTCGACCTGGTACCCGTTCTGGATCTGTTGTTGAAAGATGCCGTAGTGGTAGCGCAGCCCGTAGCCGATGGCGGGGATCTGCAGCGTCGCCAGCGAATCGATGAAGCAAGCGGCTAGGCGGCCAAGCCCGCCGTTGCCCAGGCCCGCATCCGGCTCCTGCTCCGCCAGCTGCAGCAGGTCCAACCCCTCGCGCTTCATGACCTCATCGGCGATCGGCTCGACCAGGAGGTTGGTCAGATTGTTGGTCAGCGAGCGCCCGATCAGGAACTCCATCGACAGGTAGTAGACCTGCTTGGGATTGTTCCGGTCATAGGTCTCGCTTGTTTTCAGCCAGCGCTGCACCAGCAAGTCGCGCAACGCACGCGCCACCGCCTCGAAGCGCTCGCGGAGACCGGCGGCTTCGGGTTCGACAGCGTGGTCGAACACGAGATGTCGTTCATAAGACGCATTTGGGTCGCCCGAAAATTTCACCGACCCGGATTCGTACTGCTTCAGGAGATCCTTGAGGGACGGAGCCTTCGTTCGAGGTGTGCTCATGGGTGGTCTCTCTCCTCCGCTGGATCCATGGACACCTCTACCACGTGGCGATCGTCGTTCCACAGGCGGATCGCCGGTTCCTCCAGGGTATGTTCGTAGCCGAGGATGCTCAACGCCGCCGTGGAGAGCACGAAGAGGCGGGCATCTCCAGCGGGCAGGCCCAGCCAGCGCGCCGCCAGGACCCGCAGAAAGTGGCCGTGACTGAACACCAGTACGTGCCCGTCGACGGCCCGCAGTCGGGCTATCGCCCGGTCGGCACGGGCACCGACCGCCGCCACCGACTCACCACCGGGGCCGCCATCGCGGAAGAGATCCCAGCCGGGCCGCTCTTGGCGGATGTCGGCGGTGCGCCGGCCCTCGTAGTCGCCGTAATCCCACTCCTGCAAGTCAGCGACGATCTTGCCCGTGTCGCCAAAGCCCGCCAGTTCGCAAGTCCGGCGGGCCCGCCCCAGCGGGCTCACGAAGACCTTGGCGAAGGTCACGCCGTTGAGCCGCTGACGCAAGCTCATGGCGTTGTGCTCACCGCGCGCCGTGAGCGGGATATCCGTCCGGCCCGTGTGCTGACCGGTGAGCGTCCAGGCCGTCTCACCATGCCGGGCCAGGTAGACCTCAGGCAGCGATGCCTGCATAATGCCTCCTTCGATGCTTGAACTGAACTTCGGGGGATGGCCGACCCACCCACACCTCCGAGGTATGGGCGGCGACCACCGACTGTAGGACCGGCCTGCCCAGCCGCATGGCTCTCAGGCATGTGTAGCGGCCGTCGTCTGTTGGCCCCATTGCCAGTGACGGATCTCCGGCATGTCCTCACCATGCCTGGTGATGTAGTGCCGGTGTGCCATGAGCTTGTCGCGCATCGCCTGCTTGACGTAGGCCGCCCGACTCCCCAAGTGCGGCAGGCGGTCGATGGCGTCACAGACCAGATGGAAGCGGTCCATATCGTTCAAGACCGTCATGTCGAACGCCGTCGTGATGGTCCCCTCTTCTTTATACCCGCGCACATGCAGGTTCTGGTGGTTAGCACGGCGGTAGGTCAGGCGATGAATCAGCCAGGGATAGCCGTGATAGGCGAAGATGATGGGCTTATCCCGGGTGAAGAGCGTGTCGAAGTCGTGGTCGCTCAGGCCATGGGGGTGCTCGCTTTGGGGCTGCAGCTTCATCAGGTCGATGACGTTGACTACCCGGACCTTGAGCTCGGGCACATACTCGCGCAGGAGCTGCACGGCTGCCAGCGTCTCCAGCGTGGGCACGTCGCCGGCGCACGCCATGACGACGTCCGGCTCGCCGTGCTGGTCACTGCTGGCCCACTCCCAGATGCCGACCCCCGCCGTGCAGTGCCGGACCGCCTGGTCCATGGTCAGCCATTGGGGCGCCGGATGCTTGCCGGCCACGATGACATTGACATAGTGCTGGCTGCGCAGACAGTGGTCGGCGACGGACAGCAGACAGTTGGCATCCGGCGGCAGGTAGACGCGGATGACCTCGGCCTTCTTGTTGACGACATGATCGATGAAGCCGGGGTCCTGGTGGCTGAAGCCGTTGTGGTCCTGTCGCCAGACGTGGGAGGCGAGCAGGATGTTGAGCGAGGCGATGGGCCGCCGCCAGGGGATGTGCCGGGTCACCTTCAGCCACTTCGCATGTTGATTGAACATCGAGTCGATGATGTGAATGAACGCCTCATAGCAGTTGAACAGGCCATGGCGGCCCGTGAGCAAGTAGCCCTCCAGCCAGCCTTCGCACTGGTGCTCGCTCAGCATCTCGATGACGCGCCCGTCGGGGGCGAGATGGTCGTCACCGGGGATGGTGTCGGCGTTCCATTGCCGCTCGGTCACCTCGAAGACTGCGTCGAGGCGGTTCGAGTCCGTCTCATCCGGCCCGAAGAGGCGGAAGTTTCGCTGTTTCGCGTTGAGTTTGATCACGTCGCGCAGGAAACGGCCCAGGGCGCGGGCATCTTCGGAGTTGACCGCGCCGGGTGCGGGGACGTCGACGGCATAGTCCTGGAAATCCGGCATGATGAGGTCATGCAGGAGGATGCCGCCGTTGGCATGCGGGTTGGCCCCCATGCGTCGTGTGCCGGTAGGAGCGAGCTCAGCCAGCTCGGGGATGAGCCGGCCATGCGCGTCGAAGAGCTCTTCAGGCTTGTAGCTCCGCATCCAGTGCTCGAGAATCTCCAGATGTTCCGGATGTTCGGTGGGCTCGGAGAGCGGCACCTGGTGGGCTCGGAAAGTGCCTTCGACCGGCTGGCCATCGACGACCTTCGGTCCGGTCCAGCCCTTGGGCGTGACCAGAATGATCATCGGCCAACGGGGTCGGGTCGTCACGCCGTTGGTGCGGGCGTCGGTTTGGATGCGCCTGATGTCGGCGATGACTTGGTCAAGCGTCGCCGCCATGTGCTGGTGCATCGGCTCGGGTTCATGCCCTTCCACGATGTAGGGGGTATAACCGTAGCCACGAAACAGCTGCTCGAGCTCCTCACGACTGATGCGGGCCAGCACCGTCGGGTTGGCAATCTTGTAGCCGTTGAGATGCAGGATCGGCAGCACCACGCCGTCATGCACCGGGTTGAGAAACTTGTTGGAGTGCCAGCTGGTCGCCAGCGGGCCGGTCTCGGCCTCCCCGTCGCCGACGACCGCCGCGACGATCAGGCCTGGATTGTCGAAGGCCGCCCCATAGGCGTGCGATAAGACATAGCCGAGCTCGCCCCCCTCATGAATGGAGCCCGGGGTCTCCGGCGCCACATGGCTGGGGATGCCGCCTGGGAAAGAAAACTGGGTGAACAGCCGCTTCATCCCCGCCTCATCCTGGGACACGTTGGGGTAGAGCTCACTATAGGTTCCCTCCAGGTACGTGTTGGCCACTAGGGCCGGCCCGCCGTGCCCGGGGCCGGAGAGATAGATCATGTTCAGATCATACTGCTTGATGAGGCGGTTCAGGTGCACGTAGATGAAGTTCTGGCCCGGCGTGGTGCCCCAGTGCCCCAGCAGCCTGGGCTTGACGTGCTCCAGCTTCAGCGACTCCTTGAGGAGGGGGTTGTCGTACAGGTAGATCTGGCCGACGGCGAGGTAATTGGCCGCGCGCCAACAGGCGTTCATTTTGCGGAGGAGATCCGGTGACAGCGGAGTCTGCTTAGTGTTCATACTTGTTCCCCCAATTAAGCTGGTTACGAGACCGTAGAGAAACTGCTGCGTCACTGAACGCTCGCCACCGGTTCAATGGCCGAAGCCTGTGGAACCGGGCGTCTTGATGAATGCGTCTTGCACGATCAGTGCGACCCCCTTGAATGGTGCAGGAGCGCCCTGTGCCAGCACGTTTGGGGTCAGTACCGGAGATGCCGATCAGGCCTGCTGATCAGTCAATCAGTACAGTCACGCCGGGTCGATGCGCGGAAGGCTAAAGAGTGTTGGTCTGAGCGTCGTGTTCAGACATGGTCCTCGCCGCTCGCAGAGGTGGTAGAGCAATGAGTGTGCCGGGTGCTAAACGATGCGCCGACCGGAGCCCAAGCCAGTGTTTTTGCAGGTGAGTGTGCCTGTAGCGACTCCGCCGCACCGCTACCGCGACGTCCGATTTTCGAACGCTTGGCCGGCGAGCGACTGAAATTCGGACGGGGCGCCTCGTAGGGGTGGAGGCCGGTCACTGGAACATCCGAATGGGGCTCAGAGGCGGAGCCGAGGCTGTGGCTGCGCCCAACCAAGGGGAGCCCTCCCCACCCGTGAGCCGGCTGGCCCTAGCCCGCTGCGAGCGTTGGCATGCCTCTTGCTATTTCTAGTGCTGAGCCGTGATTGCCGCCCTGCAACACTGGACGATCGTGGACCGGAGACGGATTTTAGAGCTAATTTTCGACATTCATATGTCGAAAAATCAGTGGCTTACGGCATCAAAAAACCTCACAAACAGGAATTTGCGACAGATCCAGAAACGCTCATCGGGGGATCGCACCATGAGGGGCAGCACGCACACCATGTCTCACCGCTTCGCAGGCTTCATTCTACGGCATCCCGTCGGCATCATGCTGGCAGCGGCACTGGGGCTCGTCCTCTCCCTGCTCGTGACCGCGACACATTTAACGTTTCAAACCAATCGCCTCGATCTCATCGCTGCGGGGAACCACTACCGACAACTCGGCGACGCCTATGAACGGGAATTCGCGGATCTGCCTGGGGACGTGATCGTCGTCATCCGAAGCGACAGGCCGGAGGCGGCCAAGGCGTTTGCCACGGCCCTGGCCCAGCGCTGGGCGACCGATCCGCACATCGACCAGGTCGTGTACCGGCTCAATGTGGACGCCCTCAAGCAGAAAGCCTTGCTGTATCTGTCACCCGAAGACCTCATCGCGCTGCGTCAGAAGCTTCAAGACCATCAGGCATTGCTCGAGGAGCTGACGGCTTCCCCGACGTTGCAGAATCTCTTGGCGCTGATCAACCGGGAGATGAGCACGGCGTTGGTCGGCCATGTCTTCACGGGATTTTTGCAGGAAGATCAGCAAGCGAATGACCCCCCTGACCTGAGCCTGTTGATTGCACTCCTGCAGCAGATGAACCACGCCCTCGAGGACCCGCATGCCTATCAGTCGCCGTGGGCACGTGTGTTCGCGACGGACGTGGACAGCCGTGCACAGGACGGCTTTCTGTGGTCAGACGACAAACAATTGCTGTTCGTCCTGGTGCAACCCAAGAGGGCGGAAGGGCAATTCAATCGGTTCGAGAAGGCCGTCCAGCAGATTCGCGCCGACGTGCGAGAGCTCCGGCAAGCCCATCCGGATGTGGAGGTGGGGATCACCGGGAAGAGCGTCCTCGACGCCGATGAGATGGCGGTCGCCGCGCGAGATACCGGTTTTGCGACCGTGGTCTCGGTGGTGGGGGTGACGCTGCTGTACTTTGGCCTGTTCAAAGGGGTGGTCAGACCGTTGCTCGCACTGGCGGCCCTGCTCATCGCGATCTGCTGGGCGCTGGGCTTTACCACCCTGACCATCGGGCATCTCAATATCATGACCATCGTGTTCATGCCGATGCTCCTGGGGCTCGGGATCGACTATGGGAGCTACTTCATCTCCCGATACCTGGAGGAGCGCAGGGCCGGGAGGGGCCTCCAGGAGGCGATGGCCCAGACCTTTTTGGCCACGGGGCCTGGCATCATGGCCACCGCCCTGACCACGGCCCTGACCTTCGGGACGCTGCTCTTGACCAAGTTTAAAGGCATTGCCGAGTTGGGGTTCATCGGCGGCAGTGGCATTCTCCTGGCCGCGCTCGCGACCTTGACAGTCCTTCCTGCGCTGCTGACCTTGTATGAGCGGCGAAGGCCCATCAGCGGCACGATGCAGAGGAGGGGTCATGAGCAGAACCGTAGGGGCTATCTCGAACCGTTGTACCGCTATCCCCGGACCATCCTCGCGGCGAGCGTGCTCCTGGGCGGGCTGGCGCTCCTGGCCTTGGGAACGGTCGGAGTGGACCTGAACCTGCTCCACCTCCAGGCCAGAGGGACGGAAGCCGTCACCTGGATGGAGCGGATTGTCGCGAGTACCCAACGGTCGGTACTCTATGGTGAGATCGTGGCGGACTCTCTCGAGGAGGTCAAGCGCCAAGAGGCAGCCCTCCGCGCCCTTCCCTCGGTGGCGCAAGTGGAGAGCATCACCTCCGTCATCCCCGCGGATCAGCCACGAAAAGTCCGCCTCATCAAAGAGCTGCAGCCGCTCCTGGCGGACATCTCTCTGCCGGAGAACGCGTCTGAAGCGGTCGATCTGGAGGCCCTTCGCACGATCCTGGGGCGCATCCAATTTAAGATGGCAGAGGACGGCGAGGCAGCGGAGGATCTGGCGAACGGGACGCTTCGTGAGGCGATGTACGATGTCCGCCGCCTCATTGACCAATTTCACGAGACGACGGAACGGCTGGGCCAGACGGCGGCGCTGCAGGCACTGGGGAGGTTCCAGGCGGACCTGGGGCGGGATCTGGCAGAGAAGGTGAGCCTCTTGCAGGCAAATCTGCGCGCAGAGCCGGTGACGATCCAGGATCTCCCGCCGGAGATCCAGGCACGCTACATCGGCAAGACCGGTCGCTATCGGCTCTTAGCGTATCCAGCGGAGGATATCTGGGCGTTCCAACCCCTGGCCCGGTTCGTCAACGATATCAGATCGGTGGCTCCAGATACCCTCGGCGCGCCCATCGGGAATTTCGAATATACGCGCGGGATCAAAGAGGCCTACCAGGAGGCGGGGGTGTATGCTTTCCTGGGGATTGTGGTGCTCATCCTGCTCACGTTTCGTGCCGTGCGGCCCACCCTCCTGGCCCTGGTCCCGCTGGCCGTGGGGTCGTGCTGGACGCTGGGATTCATGGGGCTCTTTCAGGTACCATTCAACGTCGCCAACCTGATCGTCCTGCCCCTCATCATGGCGCCCGCCGTCGAAAGCGGCATCATGATCGTCTATCGCCAGCGCGAGGAACGAGACAGACGACAGCGGCCCCTGCCGCTGCCCCAGAGCACGGGGCGGGCCGTGGTCTTCTCCACGCTCTCGACGATCATCGGCTTTGGGAGCTTGATGATCTCCCAGCACCGGGGGATCTTCAGCATCGGTCTGCTGCTCACGCTCGGAGTCGCCAGTGTCCTGCTGGCCTCGCTCACGACGCTGCCAAGTCTGCTCTCAATCCTGTCCTCGACGGGCAGGAAAACGGCCGATCGACCGAGCGAGATAGGAGAGCTGTCCCCGGTTGGGTCAACTGCTACCGGTGGCCTCCGCCGCCAGGCATGGCCGGCTCTGGGGGATCGTAGTCCGCTGGTCTGGAGGCCCAGGTCTCGTGAGCTTGTTGGTGTTGGCGCACGATCGGCGATGGATACCGACGAAGACTGAGGCAAGGGAAAACCATGTCACAGGGATGGAAGCCGTGAGCACGCTGCACCCCACCGCCTGGTGCGCCTCGGCATGGGCTTGGCGCAAGCGGCCCTGGCTGCCGGACCGCAAGAGCACGGGTGGCAGTCGACTCGCAGTGTGGGCACGTCATACCCCTCCTCCTCTCACAAGGAGGAGCGTACAGGCTCAGCCTTGGGAAACCAAGGTGGCGTGACAGCTGACAGAACCTGTCGGGCTGCATTTCGCCTACGCGATAGCGGGAGACCCATCATTGAACATCTTCTTGCCGTTGCTTTTGCAGGTGAGAGTGCATGTATATGCATCAGCAGACCACCTCCCGCGGCGTCCGATTCTCGGACGTTCGTCCGGAGAGCGGCTGATATTCGAACGGGGTGCCTCGGGGGGGTGGGGACCGGGCCATGGCACATCCGCGCCGGGCCCAGAGGCGGCACGGTGGGCGGGAGACGGCGGTCAGGCGTGTCACCACGCCGCTGGCGGACCCGTGGTGGGCACGGGCCCAGGCGTTGACGCACCTGTGGCCACCACTGGCATGCGGCTTGCTCCCCTCCAGCGCTGAGCAGTGATGTTCAGGCCCACAACACTGGATGATCGTGGACAGGAGACCTTGTTCATGGGCAGCACTCGGTATCCGACGCGGCATGACGTGACCCAGGCGGTCAGTGAGGTAGCCGCGAGCGATCAGGACACTCTGGCGACGGTCGCCGACCTCATCAACAGCGGCCAGGTGCGGCTGTGCGGCGACGCCGCGGGGGCCACGAGTGATGTGTCGGCCACGGAGGATACAGCGGCCTGAAGCCGGAGACCGTCGCGCGGGGCCTGGCTGGCGAGGCCTGGACCGCACATAGCCCAGCAAGCAAGGGGCCGGCGACGCCGATGTCCGGCGCGCTCAGGCCTGGGAGGGACGAGAGCCATGCGGTATGACTCGGCGGTAATGACCTGGGGAGAGGTCATGACGGCGGTGCTCACCCTGGGTATCGTGACATTTCTTTTCCTCGTGTGAGCCCGTGGCACGCCGGGGTGCGCCAAGCCTTGCGGCCATGCCTGGGGGGCAACCTGCGAAGACCGACCCAGGACCAATGGCCGCGTCCTCCTACAGTAATGCACCTAAAGATTCCAGGGTTCCTAAAAGGGCGAATGCCGCCCCGAATCTACGTTTTCCTGGTCCCAGAAAGCCGGGGTTATGTTGTTGCATGACTGTAGCGGCCGCGCGGCCGGACTGTCCAAAGGACGTGGTCCAGCGCGTATCGCTCGATTTTGAGGTACAGCGTGCTCTTGGCGATGCGGAGGGTGCGCGCGACCTGGGTGAGATTGCCGTGGTACGTCAGGATCGCCGCCCTGATGGCGTCGCGCTCCACCGCGTCGAGGCCTGTCACGGGGAGGGAGCCCAGCGTCCCAGAGGTCGGCGGCCCCCCGGCGCTCGCGGCGCCGGCCGACGAAGATGGCATGTGAGGCGACAGTTCCGCGAGCGGCGGTTGGAGCTCCGGCTCAGACGAGAGAATGACGGCGCGCTCGATGAAGTGTTCGAGCTCGCGCACATTGCCGGGCCAGTGGTATTCTGTCATGGCGGTCATCGCCGTGGGCGGGATCGTCTCAATCCGTTTGTGCATGCGGCGCGCATATGTGTGCACAAAGTACCGCACGAGGAGGGGAATGTCTTCCCGCCGCTCGCGCAACGGAGGCATCACGATCGGGAAAACGTTCAGCCGGTAATAGAGGTCGCTGCGAAAATGTTTCTCGGCGACCAGCTGCGCCAGGTCCGCGTTCGTGGCGGCGATCAGGCGGGCATCGGTATGCACGGTCCGGGTGCTGCCCAACCGCTCGAATTCGCGCTCTTGGAGCACCCGCAGCAGCTTGGGCTGCAGCTCGAGGGGCAGATCGCCGATCTCGTCGAGCAATAGCGTCCCGCGGTGCGCCAGCTCGAAGCGGCCCATCCGCGGCGCGATGGCGCCGGTGAACGCGCCTTTCTCGTGGCCAAAGAGCTCGCTTTCCAGCAGGCCGGTCGGGATCGCCGCACAGTTGAGCTCCACGAAGGGGTTCGCGCCGCGACGGCTGCGCGTATGGATGGCGCGGGCGATCATGTCCTTGCCCGTCCCCGTCTCGCCAGCGAGGAGTACGGTCGCATCGGTGGGCGCCACGATCTCGACCGCTTCGAGGACGCGGCGCAGCGCCGCACTGTGCCCCACGATCTCCGAGAAGTTGCTGTCGCAGCGAGGCTCGTCGTCAGTGTGCGGTGGCTCGGCGGCCGGCGGGTGCGTGCCTAGCGCTAGCTGGCGGCCGCGGGTCATCGCCTGCTCGACGGCGTGGAGCAGGTCGTCGTCGCGGCACGGTTTCGTGAGGAATTCGATGGCCCCGGCTTTCATGGCGCGCACCGTCATCGGAATGTCGCCGTGCCCGGTGATGAAAATGATGGGAATCGGACACTGGGCCTTGGCCAGTTCCTGCTGCAGCTCCAGCCCACTGAATCCCGGGAGCTGCACATCGAGCACCAGGCAGCTGGGGGCCTCCGGACGCCGGCTGGTCAAGAACGCGTGCGCCGAGGCAAAGGTCTGGACGTTGAACGCTGCCGAGCGGAGGAGATTGCTCAGACTCTCGCGGATGGACCTGTCGTCGTCAACCACAAAGACACATGGATTGTCCGCATGCATAGCTGAACCTCCTGGCGGAGTCCGCCCTCCTGATCAGTGCCAACACGTCCAGCTCGTGGTCTCACGACTGCTGGAGCGCCACATCGATCGCCTGGAGTAGGTCATCCTCGCGGCACGGTTTGTACAAAAAGGCCACCGCGCCGGCGTCAAGGGCGCGCGCTTGCGCCTCGTCGTCGATGTGTGACGTGATGAAGATGATCGGGATCTGCCAGTCGGCCGCCATCATCTGACGCTGGAGCTCGAGTCCGTTCATACCCGGCATCCGTATGTCAAGAATCAGGCATGCCGTCTCGCGCGCGTGATCCGAACGCAAGAACGCTTCCGCTGACGAGAACCCGTGCGCCCGAAATCCGACGGATCGGAGCAAATTGTCGAGCGAAGTCCTCAGCGCGTCGTCATCGTCGACAATCGCCATGAGCGGAACGCTGGGCATCGCGCGAGTCTCTCCTCTCCTTGGTTCCGCTGCCGGAAAAACACCCTAGGCTCCAGAGCGTCTGAAGCCGACGCACATGACCCCTGATCGCGCGAACATGATCGTCCATGGGAAAATAATGTAACGTCCGCGCGAAGGCACGTCTATTAGACTTTGGTAAAGGCGATGAGACTTTGGTAAAGGCGGCTACGACGGTGGGGTGGGGATGCCGAGCTGATCCGCCATCCTGACCAGGGCGGCCAGGGAACCGGCGCCCATCTTGGCCATCACGTGCTGGCGGTGCACTTTCACGGAGGCCTCGCTCGTGCCCAGCTCTCCCGCGATCTGCTTGTTGAGGAGCCCGGCCACCACGAGCGCCATCACCTCCCGCTCGCGCGGCGTCAACACGCGATAGCGGCGGCGCAGGGCTTCGCTCTTTGCCCGCTGCTCGCGCGCGTGGCGGTCGCGCGCGAGCGCCTGCTGAATGGCGTCGAGCAACTCCTGGTCGCGGAAGGGCTTGGTCAAAAACTCCACGGCCCCGGCTTTCATCGCCTGCACGGTCATCGGGATGTCGCCGTGGCCGGTGATGAAGATAATGGGCATGTCCCGGTCGACCTCCGCCATCCGCTTCTGCAGATCGAGCCCGCTGAGGCCCGGCAGGCGCACATCGAGGACCAGGCAGCCGGGCACCTCCGGGCGCGTGCGGTCCAGGAACTCCTGCGCTGACGCGAAGGCCGCGACCCGCAGCCCCACCGACTGCATGAGGTCCTGGAGTGATGCGCGCAGCGGCGCATCATCCTCG
>Ga0137403_10005922_pt1 | contig 14048 bp, 10 predicted proteins | sample CZOMad2_1_16fung_FD_122057 | JGI IMG/M metagenome (GOLD analysis project Ga0137403, IMG submission 122057) | Vadose zone soil fungal communities from Angelo Coast Range Reserve, California, USA - CZOMad2_1_16fungal (Hybrid Assembly) | ecosystem: Environmental > Terrestrial > Soil > Vadose zone... | reverse complement strand
ACGCTGCTGCGCGCCGGGCACGACGCGGGCGCGTGTCTCAACCCGCTCATCGGCGAGACCAAGGGCGACGACGTGCATGCCGACGTGCGCATGCGGACCTACGAGGCGCTCATCGCGACCCGCGCCCTCGGCGAGGGCGACAGCGACCCCGCGCTCTGGGGGCCGCGCGGCGAGTCGGTCCCCGACCGCGTCATCCTCCTCGGCCTCGACATCAAGATGTTCTACGGCGGCCCGAAGGAGGCGGTGATGCACGCCATCTACCGCCAGAACTTCGGCTTCACCGACCTGGTCGTCGGGCGCAAGCACGCCGACGCGCCCTTCCACGACGGCACGGCCATCTGGGGCGACTTCGACGCACAGGAGATCTTCGGCTCGCTCGAGGGTGATCTCCAGATCCGGCCCGTCAAGGTCGGCTTCGCCGCCTACTACGAGTCGGTCGGACGCGTCGACCTGATGGACAACCATCCGGGCGAGAAGCCGCTCACCATCTCGGGCAAGCAGGTGCGCGAGGCGCTGCTCGCGGGCCGCGAGGTGGATCCGCGCATCATGCGCCCCTCGACCGCGCACATCCTGGCCGCGGCCATGGCGGGGCGCTGAGCGCCGCTCAGCGCACCCCGAGCGGGTGCAGCTCGACCGTCACCCCGAACACCTCGACGAGCAGCAGGTAGAGCGCCAGGAGCGCGGCCAGGAGCGCGCCGAGCGCCGTCACCGCCACCCCCGAGAGCATGAGGAAGGTGATCAGCGCGCCCACCGTCACGGCCGGGGCGAGGAAGGTCGGGCGGTTGAACGGCGCCACGGGCCGCAGGAGCGAGAGCAGCCCCTGCCCGCGCATCTCCGCGCCGAACGCCTCCGCCACGCCCCAGAGCTGATTCCCGATCTCCTCGACCCAGCTTCCCATCTCAGTCCTCCGCTCGCAGCATGATGATGAGCGCCCCCTCGGCAGCGCGCGAGTCCTGACCGACCCCGAAGAGCATCACCCCGCGATTCTGGAGACGCACGTCGGTGTCCACCAGCGCGCGGGAACCGTCCATCAGCTTGACGCTCATCACCACCGCCTGGTCGCGCATCGCCTTGGGCACGACGTGCAGCATGCGCCCGCCCGGAATGGCGAACACCTCGCTCGTCTGCCATGCGCAGCGGCGCTGCTCCTTACCCACGACCTGGAAGGAGTGATAGCCGACCAGGCGCCGGAGACGCGGGCGGAGGTCGATGAGCTGCGCGTCCGAGGGGCCGCGCTCGCTGGCGCGCACCGTGGTGATCTGCACCTCGAGCGCGAGCGCGTGGGCGGCGGCGAGCAGGACGAGCGCCCCCGCGGCGAGGCCGAGCCTCGGGGGGCACGCGTCGCGCGTCACTGGCCCGCCTGGTCGCTCACCATGATGAGCGTCGTGCCGTACTTGCGGTCGCGGCGGAGCTCGAAGTGGCCGCTCGAGTCGATGCGCTCGATCACCGCCTGGTTCCGGCGCGGCGCGGCCGCGAGCCGGGCGGGCTCGGGCTCCGGGCTGCGCAGCCAGAGGACGGCGCTCGCGGCCACGGCGAGCGCCACACCCCACGCGGGCACGGTACGGAGCCGTCGGCGCCACTCGACGCGGGCCTCGTGGCGCTCGACGCCCTGGCTGACCACCGGCCACACGCGCGCGAGGTCGAGCGCCTCCGCCTCGGCCACGACGCTGCGTTCGACCACCTCGCGGAGCGCCGTGAGCTCGCGCACCGCCGCGTCGCACGCCTCGCAGCCGCCCGCGTGCCGGGCGACCGCGAGCAGTGCGGGCGCGGGCAGCTCCGCGTCGACGAAGGCGTCGAGCAGCCCCTCGACCTCGGCGCACGTCATGACCCGCTCGGCGCTCACAGGAGCTCCCGCAGACGCCGCTGGAGCTGGCGGCGCGCGTAGTGCAGGCGGCTCATCACCGTCCCCTTCGGACACTCGAGCACCTGGCTGATCTCCGCGTAGGAGAGCCCTTCCAACTCGCGCAGGAGTATGACCGCTCGGTGATCGGGGGTCAAATCTCGAATGGCCTCGCGCACCCGCCGGGCGATCTCCGCGTCGCGCGCGCGCGCGAAGGGCTGGTCGGGGTGAGGGTCGTCGGCGGGCAGCGCGTGGGCCGGCCGGGCGTCCTCGTCCGCGTCGAGGGTGAGCAGCGGCTCCTTCGCCGCCCGCCGCTGCTGGTCCACGCACAGGTTGTAGGCGATGCGGTAGACCCAGGTGTAGAAGGCGGCGTCTCCCTTGAAGCGGTCCAGGCTCTGGTAGGCCTTCGTGAACGTCTCCTGCACGATGTCGAGCGCGTCTTCCCTGCTGCGCAGCATGCCGAGCGCCAGTGCGGCGATCTTGCGCTGGTAGCGCTCGACCAGCTCGCGGAAAGCGTCGCGGTCGCCCGCCCGCGCGCGCTGGACGAGCTCCCAGTCGCTAGAAGCCACGGGACGCTCGCCGGAGGTGAGACGGGCCGCCGCCCGGCCTATTCACCCGCCGGCCGGGGCGGGGCGCCGCCGGGGGCGTCAATGGGCCTCCGACCAGTTGGCGCCGTGGCGCACGTCCACCTCGAGGGGGACGCGGAGGGGGAAGACGCGCTCCATGGCGTCCCGCACGGCCGACTCGACGGCCGCGAGCCGGTCGGCCGGGACCTCCAGCAACAGCTCGTCGTGGACCTGGAGGAGGAGGCGCGCCCCGCCCCCCGCGGTGGCCAGGCGGCGCCGGACCTCGAGCATGGCGAGCTTGATCAGGTCGGCGGCCGAGCCCTGGATCGGCGTGTTGGTCGCCGCCCGCTCGGCGAACTGCCGCACGGCGGGGTCGCGGGCCCCGAGCTCGGGGAGGTAGCGCCGCCGCCCGAGCACGGTGGTCACGTAGCCCCGTGCCCGCGCCTCGGCGATGGTGGCATCGATGAAGGCCCGCACGCCGGGGTAGCGGCCGAGGTAGCGATCGATGTACGCCGCGGCCTCGGCCTGGGAGACGCCCAGCTCGCGCGCCGCCCGGGCCGCCCCCATCCCGTAGACGATGCCGTAGTTCATCACCTTGGCGAGCCGCCGGCCCTCCGCCGGCGGGCGGTCCGCGAACACCTCCGCGGCCGTGCGGGCATGGATGTCCTCGCCCGATGCGAAGGCGTCGATCAGCGCCTGGTCGCCCGAGAGATGCGCCAGCACGCGCAGCTCGATCTGCGAGTAGTCGGCCGACACCAGCCGGTGGCCCGGCGCGGCGACGAAGGCGGCGCGGATGCGGCGCCCTTCCTCGCTGCGGATGGGGATGTTCTGCAGGTTCGGATCGGAGCTCGAGAGGCGGCCGGTCGCGGCCACGGTCTGGTTGAACGAGGTGTGGAGGCGGCCGGTCGCGGGATCGACCAGCGCCGGGAGCGCGTCGACGTAGGTCGACTTGAGCTTCGCGAGCGCGCGGTATTCGAGGATCTTCGCCGGCAGCGGGTGCTGCTCGGCGAGGCGCGTGAGCACGTCCACGTCGGTCGAGAGCCCGGTCTTCCCCCGGCGCACGCCGCGCGGCGAGATGCCGAGGCGCTCGAAGAGCACGGTACGGAGCTGGGGCGGCGAGTTGATGTTGAACTCCATGCCGGCGAGCGCGTAGATCTCCGCTATCAGGCGCTCGAGCGCCGTCGCGAACTCGGCCGCCAGCACCCCGAGCACCGCGACGTCGATCAGGATGCCGGCCAGCTCCATCTCGGCCAGCACCTCGGCGAGCGGCATCTCGAGCTCGTAGAAGAGCCGCTCCATCGCGTGCGCCCGCAGGCGCTCCTCGAGGAGCGGGCGCAGCGCGTGCGCCGCGCGCGCGGCGCGCGAGGCGGCGAGCGCGGGCTCCGCGCCGTCGTCGCGCCCGACGCCCAGCAGCTCCTCGGCGAGCGCACCGATGCCGTGCTCGGCGCGCGAGGGGTTCAAGCAGTACGAGGCCAGCGCGAGGTCGAAGCCGGGGCCCGCCAGCGCGACGCCGCGGCGCGCGAGCGCCACGCGGAGCGCCTTCAAGTCGGCGCCGAGCTTGGCGACGGCCAGGTCGCCCATGAGCGGTGCGAGCGCCGCGAGCGCGCCGGGCGCGTCCCGCTCGGCGATCACGACCACCGGGCCGCTCGGCCCCGCGAGCGCGAGCCCCTCGAGCCGGGCGCCCACCGGCACGACGGCCACCGCACCCGCCGCGGCGAGGGCCCCGAGCGCGGCGCGCATCTCCTCGGGCGTGCGCGGAATCGTGTGCGCGACCTCCGGCGCTGCGCCGGTCGGGACCAGGTCGCGGAGAAGCGAGGTGAACTCGAGCTCGGCGAAGAGCGGGCGGAGCTTCTCCGCGTCCGGCCCCTCCCAGCGCAGGCGCTCCAGGTCGAGCGCGACGGGCAGGTCGCAGCGGATGGTCGCGAGCCGCTTCGAGAGCCGCGCCGTCTCCGCCTCGCGCGCCAGCGTCTCGCGGAGCTTCTTCGCGCCGCGGACGCCGCTCTGCTCGACCGCGTCCAGGTGCGCGAGGATCTCCTCCACCGGCCCGAGCTCGCGCACCAGCGCCGCCGCCGTCTTCTCGCCGATGCCGGAGACGCCCGGGATGTTGTCGATCGGGTCCCCCATGAGGCCGAGGACGTCGGGCACGAGGGCGGGCTCGACCCCGAAGCGCTCGCGCACCTCGGCCGGGCCGCAGCGGCGGTCGCGCATGGTGTCGAGCCAGGTGGTGCGCTCGTCGACCAGCTGCATCAGGTCCTTGTCGCCGGTCACGATCACGGTCTCGAGGCCCGCCCCGCTCGCCTGGCGGGCGAGCGTGCCGATCACGTCGTCGGCCTCGACTCCCGGCACCTCGACCACCGGCAGGCGGAGCGCCTCCACTACCTTCCGCACGTAGCCCATCTGCGGGCGGAGCTCGTCGGGCATGGGCGCGCGCGTGGCCTTGTAGTCGGCGTAGAGCTGATCGCGGAAGGTCTCGCCCGGCAGGTCGAAGACCACCGCCAGGTGCCGCGGCCGCTCCTCGCGCAGGAGCTTGACCACCATGTTGGTGAAGCCGTAGACGGCGTTCGTCGGCAGCCCGCGCGACGTCCCCAGGCTCGGGAGGGCGTGGAAGGCGCGGTAGACGTACCCGCTGCCGTCGATCAGGTAGAGGCGCGGCCGGGTAGCCGGCTCGGCGGTTCCCATGTGCCGCGCCCGCACGCTAGCAGAGGGGTCCGGGCGAGTCCAATCTGCTATGCCTTGCGGCCATAGTGCGCAGAGCCGCTCACCGGATGAGTAGGACCTGGCACCGTGGGCCCTCGGGGGCTGATTTGCGCGGCGGGCCGCGACGCGATCGATCGCCGGTCTCCACGTCGACGGCTCCCACCCGGAGCGGCAACGCGCACGCCGCCACATGGCGATGGGTGATCCTCCTCGCCCTCGTGTTCGCGGCGTACGCCCCATCGCAGCATGCGGAATTCGTCAACTGGGACGATCCCATCCACGTGTACGAGAACCCCCGGGTCACGTCGCCGGACGCGCTTCGGCACGCCTGGACCGACGGCACCAAGCCCGGCTTCTATCCCGTGCTGTACGGCATCTATCGTCTGGAGTGGCTCGCCGGAGGCGGGAAGGCGTGGCTCTTCCACGTCGACAACGTCCTCCTGCACGCCGTGAACATGCTCCTGGTCGGCCTGCTCGCGCGCGCGCTCGCGATGGGACCACTGGCGGCGTGGCTGGTCGCCGGCGTCTGGGCCCTCCATCCGGTGCACGTCGAGTCCGTGGCGTGGGTGACCGAGCGCAAGAACGTGCTCTACGTCCTCTTCTGGCTCGGCTCGCTTCTCCTGTACCTGCGCTCCCGCCGCCCCGGGTCGGGGGCAGCGCTGGCCTACGCGGCCTCCCTCGTCCTGTTCGTCCTGTCGTTGTTGAGCAAAGCGGCCGCGATGACGCTCCCGGCGGCGTTCGTGCTCGCCGAATGGGCCCGCGGCCGTCGCCTCGATGGTCGCTTCTGGCTCTCGCTGGTCCCCTACATCGTCCTCGGCGTCCTCGGCGGTATCGAGCTCGTTCAGCTCGTGCCCGCCACGCTCGACGTGCCGCCGCTGGAGAGCCGACTCAGGGTCGCGTGCCGGGCGCTCTGGTTCTATCTCGCGAAGTTCCTGTGGCCGCATCCCCTCGTGCCCGTTTATCCAACCTGGTCCATCGCGCACCTCGACGTGCCGGACGTCCTCGCCGCGCTCGGCGTGGTTGGCCTCGCCGTGGCTGCGGTTGCGCTGCGGGCGCGCGTGCCGCGCGTCATGGTGTTCGCCGCCGGCTTCTTCGTCACGAACATCGCTCTCGTCCTGGGCGTCGTCTGGAACAGCTACCAGGGCTACGCCTTCGTGGCGGACCGCTACCTGTATCTTCCCGCCGTCGGGCTTTCGCTCCTGGCCGTGGGCGCGCTCGGCGGGCTCCGACGCATCACCGGGCTACCGGCCGGCGCCGCAACCATCCTGGCCACCGCGTGGCTTGCCCTGCTCGCGGTCGCGACCTCGCGGCAGGCGGCGGTGTGGAACGATTCGGACCGGCTCTGGACCTACACGCTCGCCTACAATCCCGACTGCGCCGTCTGCCACGAGAACCTCGCTCTCGTGTTGATGGACCGTGGCGATCTGGCTGCCGCGGAGAAACATTACGAGGAGGCGCTTCGTCTGGACATCGATCCGCAAGGGGCCCTCGCCTTCGGCTCCCTGCGGCTGCAGCAGGGCCGCCTCGACGAGGCGGCGGCGTTGTACGAGCTCGCCGGACGGCTCGATCCCCACAGCCCGAAGGCTCCCTACAACCTCGGCATCGTCCGCGAGGGCCAGGGCGACCTGGAGGGGGCGATCGCCCGCTACCGGGACGCGGTGCGGCTCGAGCCCGAGTGGCCCGACGCCCACAACAACCTCGGCGTGACGCTCTTCAAGACGGGGCGAGTCGAGGAGGCGAAGAGGGAGTTCGAAGCGACGCTCCGACTCCACCCCGGCGACATCGAGGCGGAACTCAACCTCGGGCGGATCGCGGTGGAGGGGGAAGACTGGGAAGAAGCAGGGCGGCACTACCGCGCAGCGGCGGCCGCGGCGACCGAGACGCGGCAGTCGATCGTTGCCCACACCGGGCTCGCGGCCGCGCTCGTGAACCAGGGGAAGTTCTCGGAAGCGATCGAACACTACCGGGCGGCGCTCCGACTCGATCCGGGCGACGTCGACGTGCTCGGCGTGCTCGCGTGGATCCTCGCCACGAACCCCGACGCGCAGTGGCGCGATGGCGCCGAGGCGGTGCGTCTCGCCGAGCGGGCGTGCGCCCTCACCGAGAACCGCGATGCGGACGCCCTCGACACGCTCGCGGTGGCGTACGCGGAGGCAGGACGGTTCGAGGACGCCGTCCGCGCGGCGCATCAGGCGCTCGACCGGCCCGATGTGCCCTCCGGGCTTGCCGACCAGATCCGCGCGCGCCTCGCGCTCTACCAGGCAGGTCAGGCGTATCGCGCGCCGTGAAGGGAGTCACCTTGCCCCCGGCGTGCGACCCTTGCTACGACACGCCCCATGGCCCGCATCGACGGCGGAGAGCTCCTGACGCGCACGCTCGCGCGGCACGGCGTGCGCGAGGTCTTCACCCTGCACGGCGGGCACCTGGACGCGGCCTACCAGGCGGAGAGCGCGCGACGGCTCCGCTTCATCGACACGCGGCACGAGCAGGCCGCGGGGCACGCGGCCGACGGCTGGGCGCGCACGACCGGGCGCGTCGGCGTGGCGATGGTGACGGCGGGCCCGGGCGTGACCGACGTCGTGACCGCGGTCGCGAACGCCTACCTCGACTGCGTCCCGACGCTCTTCATCGGCGGGGCCGCGCCGCTCCGCGACGCCGAGACGCTCCCGCTGCAGGGCGGCTTCGACCAGCTGGCGCTCATGCAGCCGATCACGAAGTGGGCGCACCGCATCACGCAGACGGCTCGCATCCCGGACCTGGTCACCCAGGCGCTGCGCGTCGCCACCACGGGCCGGCCGGGCCCGGTCTTCCTCGAGATCCCGATCGACGTGCTGTTCGCGCGCGTCGACGAGGAGCGCGCGACCGTGCCGGCCTACCTCCGGCCGGAAGGCGCTCCTGCCCCGGCCGCCGCGGCGGTCGAGCGGGCGCTCGCCTGGCTCGCCGAGGCCGAGCGCCCGCTCGTCATGGCGGGCGGGGGCGTGTGGTTCTCGGGCGGGGCGGCGGAGCTGCGGGCCTTCGCCGAGCTGACGGGCATCCCGGTGGTCGCCAACTCGAAGGCGCTGGGGATCGTGCCTGGCGACCACCCGCTCTCGGGCGGCGGCTTCGGGACGCTCGCCGTGCTCGGGCAAGCCGGCAACGGCCCGGATGCGGTGCTCCTGCTCGGCGCGCGCCTCGGGCTCTTCACCGGCGGCCGCGAGGCGAGCTTCATCCCCCGCGCGGCGCGCGTCATCCAGGTGGACATCGCGGGCGAGGAGATCGGGCGCAACCGCGACGTCGATCTCGGCATCTTCGCCGACTGCCGTGAGACCCTCCGTGCGCTGGCGCGCGCGGCCGAGGGACGGCGCTGGCCCGACCGCGCGGCCTGGCAGGAGGCGGTGCGCGGCGCCCGCGCTCTCCCGGGGCAGCTCTTCGGCGCCGCGCTCGCCCGAGACGCGCCGGCGCCGATCCATCCCTTCCGGCTCGCGCACGAGGTCGCGGCCGCGGCGGGGCCGGAGGCGATCATCGTCGCCGACGGCGGCGAGACGGCGTCGTGGATGGAGATGGCGGCGCGTGTCGGCGGGGGCGGGCGGTGGCTCTCGCACGGCTACCTGGGCTGCCTCGGCACCGGCATGCCGTTCGCCCTCGCGGCCAAGGTGGCGCACCCCGACCGGCCGGTGGTGTGCGTGGTCGGCGACGGCTCGGTCGGGCTCAACTTCGCGGAGTTCGACACCATGGTGCGCCACCGCCTCGCGATCGTCACGGTGGTGAACAACGACGCGCAGTGGGGGATGTCGGCGCACGGCCAGGACCTGATCTTCGGCGAGGGCCGGCGCGTGGTGACCGACCTCGCCGCCACGCGCTACGACCTCGCCGCCGCGGGCTTCGGCTGCCACGCGGAGCACGTCGAGGCGCCCGCCGACCTCGCTCCGGCCCTCCGCCGCGCGTTCGCCGCCGGGCGGCCCGCCTGCGTCGACGTCGGCACCGACCCGCGCGTCGTCTCGCCGCTCACCATCGCGATGGTCGGGGCGGCGGCTCCCGCCGACGCGAAGGCCCCCGAGCGCGTCCAGATGCCCTACTACCGGCCGCTCGGCGAGCAGTAGTCTCGAGAATGGGAGCTATGCCCCGGATCTCGTCGCGTCGCGCGCATCGACAAGATCGGGGCCGTGCTCGGCTGGTCTCCGCGCGTCTCGTTGGACGACGGCCTTCGGCGGACCTGGGCCTGGCTCACGAGCGAGGGGCGGCCTCGCGGGCAGTCCTGATCGACCCCTCGTGGATCCGGCACCCGTGAGAGTCCTCGCGAGCCGATGGCTCCTCCCTTGGATCGGCTTCGCGGTCGTCCTCTCGGTGGCCGCGTCGGTTACCCAGGACTTCCTGGCGAGCAACGGCCTGGACTGGACGAGGAGCGCCACCGAGGTGGCCGACTCGCTCACCCGACAGGCGAGCAAGGTGGGCGTCAGCGACATCGTGAGCTACATCAAGTACGCCAAGCTTCTCATCGAGCAGCTCGGCGGACCGGTGTCGAGCGCGCCGACAGACCCGGCGTTCGCCGATGCCTGGGTGGTTCGCAGCTGGCCGCCGGGCTTTCCCGCCATCGTCGCGGGCGTCCTCGCGATCACCGGAGAAGCCGCCTACCTGGCGAAGCTGCTCGCCGTGGCGATCGCCCTGTGGGCGACCGCACTCGTGAGCTTCCTGAACCTGGTTCCCTTTCACCCGAGGCGATGGGTACGTTTCGTGTGCCTGGGCGCCCTCTGGCTCCTTCCCGGCCTGCGCAGGTCGAGCCTCGGGGTGGGCGCCCTCACGTCCGACTCCACGGCGACGGCGCTGTTCGTGTTGTCGCTGGCCCTCATCGCCGACGGGCTTCTCCGCCGACGGCGCCGGTCCTTCCACTTCGCCGGCGCCACCCTGGCGCTGGCGGTCAACTGCCGCACGGCGCTCGACTTGCAGGTGCAGTTCGTGACGATCGGCCTGCTCGGAGGCGCGCTCGGGTGGTGGGTGCTCGCGGTGCTGCCGAGGTTGTGGGAGGGGGGTGCGTCCTGGGGCGCGGTCCGGGACGCGCTGCGGTCTCCCGACGCTCTCCCCCCCCGCCGCGCGCTCGCGGGCCTCGCCGTCTTCTTCCTGATCGTGTCCGCCGGCACGGCGCCGTGGAAGCTCTTCAACTACCTCCATCACGGCGTCTACGGATTCTCGACCACCGGATCGGCCACCGAATGGGACTACCAGTGGCTGCTGCCTGAATCCCTCCCGTGGTTCGTGCATGCCGGCAACACCGCCTGCGTCCTGGACATCGACTTCTGCCGCTTCGTGAACAGGAACCGCAGCGTCTTGGCTCCCTACCACAAGGAGCTGGCGATCGCGGCGTTCGTGCGGAACCCGTGGGGGTGGATCTCCCATCGTCTCTCCAACCTGAACTGGCTCTGGGTCGGCCTGCCGTGGACACCGCCCCCCGGCGCCGGGCTCGACTGGTGGGCCAGCTACCTGGAGGGATCACTGTACGTCGCCTCGCTGCTGGTCGGGCTGTGGCTGCTCGCGCGGGGCCTCACCCGGACGGCGCGAGCCGAGGACAGGCGTATGCTCGTCCTCCAGGCCGCGATCGTGCTCCTGTGCCTCGGGGCGAACGCCGCCATGTTCGCGGTCGTCCACTACGAGGAGCGGTACTCGTTGCCGCTTCGGCTCCTGTGCCTGTGGACGACGGCGACCGTCGTTGCCTCGAGCTCGCTGAGGAACGGGACGTGAGCCCCGGCGGCTGCGGAAGTCCGAGTGGCTACAGCAGCGCCGTGAACTGCCGGATGTCGCCGTAGGAATCGAGCGCGGCGATCGCGTCCACGATTGCCTGGATCGCGGCGGGCGACTTGATCTCGGACGCGCCGATGTCGAGCTTCTCGCGCACGGCGAAGTTCTCGATGCACTCGACCCGCTGCTCGTGGACCGAGCCGTCCGCCAGCTCCACGCGCGCCGTCGCGCCGAAGACCCCCTGGGTGAGATCGGGGATCTCGTCCACCTTGTCGACCAGCGCACGGATGACCGGGTCGCCGAGCTTGTCGTCCCGGTACTGCCGGTAGGTCAGCTCTCCGTCCGCCAGCGCGGCCGCGACCGGCCACACCCCGTCGAAGAGGAGCGCGATGTAGGTCCAGTCCGGCTGAGTCGGGTCGGCGACGCGATCGAACAGCGCCTGCTCCCCCGCCTTGCCGCCCGAGAACATGGTCGCCGAGGCGGCCATCACGAGCGGGATGCGGACCTCGACCCGGCGGATCACGCTCGGCAGGTCGGCGCGCGCGATGCCGGCCAGCGGGCCGCGGCGGAGCCGGAGAACGGCGTCGACGCTGGTGAGCTGGAAGCCGTCGGTCGGGTAGCGCTTCGTGAACAGCTCGTTCCGTGCGGCATCGAAGCGCCAGACCGCGCCGAGACCCTCGACCATGCGCGCGAGCCGGCGCTGGGACGCCACGTCGGCGATCCGGTAGACGTAGCCGAGGGGGTTCTCGAGGATCGTGCGGTTGCCGCTCATCCCGGCCCGGGCGAAGAGGGCGGCGGTGACGGCCGTCGCCGCGGGCCAGCCGGTGAGCATGCCCTTGGCCTCCGCGGTCCAGGAGATGATCGACGTCGTCTGGGGCTGCGTGCAGGCGATGCCGAGCGCGTCCTGCAGCTGCTCGGCCGACAGGCCGAGCAGCTTGCCGGCGACCAGCGTGGTCTCGATCTGGTGCACGGCGAGCGCGTTCCCGGTGTTGACCGCGTCGGTCAGCACGCCGCCGGCGCGCGCCAGGATCTCGTTGGCGGCCACGATGGCGGTGAGCACGTCGCGTCCGGAGGCCTGAGCTTGCTCGCCGGCGGCGAGCGCGACCGGGACGATCGAGGCGCCGGAGTGCGCGAGGAACGTCCAGTCCTCCCACTCGAGAATCTGGGCGAGGTAGGAGTTCATCATCGCCGCGTTGCGCATCGAGGTGCGGAAGCGCGTCTTCCCGATCACGGTGCAGGGGCCGCTCTCGCGCCACGACCGCACCGCCTGCGCGGCCTTGATCCCGGGCCCCATGACGGAGCCGCCGTAGGTCGCGCCGAGGATCGAGGCGAGCTGCTCCTTCGCGCTCGCGATGGTCCCCGGCGGGAGATCCGCGAAGGTGAGCCCGTGCACCCACTCGGCCAGCGCCCTGGTCACGCTCACCGCGCCCGCCGGCGGCAGGACCAGCGCGCCGATCTCCCCCTCGGGGTCGTTCAGGAAGTCGTCCAGGGCCTCGAGGGTCGCCGGCTCGCCCTCGCATGCGGGTAGACCGTTCCCGAGCGCCCCGCCGATGATGCGGACGAGCAGGTCGGGGTCGGGGTTCGCGCCGGCGGGGACGTGCGCGAAGATGAACATGACGATCCCGAGCAGGAGCGCGCGGTTCGCCGTGTCGCGGCTCGGATGGAAGCGGCCCGCGAGCGCCGGCGCCAGGCCGGTGTGATCGCCGAACAGCACGCCCAGCCAGTCATTCTCTTCGAGCACGAGCTCGGCATGCGCGTACGGGTCGATCCCCGGCGTGAGCGCCGCGCCGGCCGCACCCAGGTTCAGGACGTAGGAGCGCGTCGTGTCCGCGACCCGGCAGTTGAAGATCTTGTTCGAGAGGAAGCGGCCGAAGCGGGTGAGGAGGATCACCGGCCCCGCGACTTCCCATTTGGCCGCGAACGCCGCCAGGCCGGCCTCCACGGTCCGCGTCTCCTCGGGGACGAGGATCGGGGCGCCGAGCGCCGCACGGGCCCTCAGGGCGAGCTGCAGGGCCACCGCGCTCCCGGCGAGCCCGGCAGATCCCGCCAAGAACGAGCGTCGGCTCAGGACTGTCATCGGTCCGTCCTGGGTCGGACCGCGACTCGGATTTGCGGTGAGAGAGTGATCACCGGCGGCGTTCGAGACTGGGGCGTCACGCGCCCGAGGGTCAATCACGCCCTGGCGTGAGATCCGCCGAGGGAAGCCGCGACTCGTGGAGCGGCACGAGGGGCAGTCGAGGGGGACGGCACTGACGACCCGCGAGCACGACAACGGGGGAGGACGACGGCGGGCCACGAGCGCGACCGGGGACCTTGCAATCCCCGAGGCCCGCCGCTAGATACGCCGCTCGAATTTCCGAGCCGTCTCCGGCGTCAAAAACCGCTCGATGATCGAGGTCGCGAACCTGAGCAAGCGTTACGGCGAGCTGGCCGCGGTGCGCGACGCCTCGTTCACCGCGCCCGCGGGCCAGATCCTGGGCTTCCTCGGCCCCAACGGCGCCGGCAAGACCACCACCATGCGCATCATCACCGGCTTCCTGCCGGCGACCAGCGGCACGGTCCGGGTCGAGGGCTTCGACGTCTTCACGCAGTCGAGCGAGGTCCGCCGCCGCATCGGCTACCTGCCCGAGAGCCCGCCCCTCTACAACGACATGACGGTGGCCGGCTACCTGCGCTTCGTCGCCAAGCTGAAGGGCATGGCGCGCGGCGCCCTCGCCGGAGCGCTCGACCGGGTGCTCGAGACCTGCGGGTTGACGGGCGTGCGCGACCGGCTGCTCGGCCACCTCTCCAAGGGCTTCCGGCAGCGGGTCGGCCTCGCCCAGGCGCTCATCCACGACCCGCCGGTCCTGATCCTCGACGAGCCGACCATCGGCCTCGACCCACGGCAGATCATCGAGATCCGGAGCCTCATCAAGACGCTCGGCGGCAAGCGCACCGTCGTCCTCTCGACCCACATCCTGCCCGAGGTGTCGCAGGTCTGCGACAAGGTGGTCATCATCAACGACGGGCGCATCGTGGTGGAGGACCAGCTCGCGAACCTGACGCGCGGGCGGGCGCTCGAGGACGTCTTCATCGAGGCCATCTCGCGCGACACGGGCGACGGCGCGCGCGCGGCCGCCGCGACGGAGACGTGAGCGTGCGCAACGTCCTCACCATCGGCGGGCGGGAGCTGCGCTCGTACTTCTCCTCGCCGGTCGCCTACGTGCTGCTCGCCGCCTACCTGGCGCTCGCCGGCT
>Ga0137403_10005921_pt1 | contig 14049 bp, 11 predicted proteins | sample CZOMad2_1_16fung_FD_122057 | JGI IMG/M metagenome (GOLD analysis project Ga0137403, IMG submission 122057) | Vadose zone soil fungal communities from Angelo Coast Range Reserve, California, USA - CZOMad2_1_16fungal (Hybrid Assembly) | ecosystem: Environmental > Terrestrial > Soil > Vadose zone... | reverse complement strand
ATTCACGAATGGATTGGACGCAGCCAGGCCGTAATTTTCTTCGCTGTCTCGCTGCCATTTTTCTTTTTGCTCGTCCGGGACATTTTCGGCAGCACAGCAGCGGTTTGGGCCACGTTTTTTTACGCGTTCGCGCCGCTAAATATTTTTGCCGGCCGTTCGTTCATGCCGGACGTCCCATCGCTTAGCCTCGCGATCATTGGGCTATATTTCTTCCTGCGGTGGATCGGTGATCGTGAATCGGACGCTTTCTATGTGGCTGCGATGTCGATTTCGATATCGATCCTGATGAAAGCTACGAGCATCGTTATCGCCGTGCCGCTTTTGTATTTGGCTGTAGCCGGGATCGGTGATCCCGGCCGACGTGAAATAAAGCTCGTGAGAATCCGGGATCGCCGATCCCGGCTACAGCTGCTTCTGTTCGCTGCGCTCGCGGTCTTGCCGTCGGTTGCGTGGTATTGGCACGCGTACCAAATCGCACAGAGATTTTACCCGCATCACTTTTTCGGTGCTGGAGGGATTCGGATTGAAAGTTTTTCGTGGTACTGGGGCGTTGCGCGAGAAACTGCGCTATCGAGCCTGACGCCGGTTCTGGCTATCGTGGCGCTGATCGGTCTGCTGGTGGCGCCGCGATCAAGGTATTCAGGTCTGTTTCATTGGTGGCTGGTTGCGATGCTTCTTTTCGTCATCGTCCTAGGCTATGGCAACCGCCATCGATGGTATCAGCTTCCTCTGGTGCCGATTACTGCTACATTTGCCGGTGCGGCTTGCGCCTTTCTTGGCTCGAAAGTCTCCTCTCGTGTCGCCGCAATGACACTGTCAATCCTGCTCGCGAGTTCCTTTGCAATTCTTTCCTACCTGAATGTGCGACCGTTTTACGAGTCGTCCGCCGGTCAACTTCGCGGTGCCGGTCTGGAACTAAACGAGATTACTGCGCCCGGTGCGTTAATCGTTGCCGCAGACACCGGAGATCCAACAATATTTTATTATGCGAGGCGCAAAGGCTGGCATTTCCTGGAAAAAGATGGCATTTACGCCGGTAACCCGAGCGATAGCCGGGAGGCGACTGTCAATCTGGAAGAGCTGCGTCGGCACGGCGCAACACACGTTGTTTTCACCACCAATACTTTCTGGTGGCTGGATTACTATCCCGAATTCGCACAGCATCTCGCCCAAAGCGCAACGCTGATGCAGGCGACTCCAGAATTCAAAATCTACAGACTGACCGCCAGGGCAAAGTGAAAACATCCAGCGTTTCCGGTTTCTCCGCTGTGTCATGTCGAGCGAGGTCGAGACATCCCTGATTTTTAGAAAATGACGGTAAGAGATTCCTCGACTGTGCTCGGAATGACAAACTTGGACGCTCCGAGACCCCGCCGTCAGCTTGGATTATTCGATGCCATAATGATCGTGATGGGCGGCATCGTGGGCGCAGGAATCTTCGCTAATCCTTCCGAAGTAGCGCACCGCGTTCACACGCCGTTCCTAATCCTCGGTGTGTGGGTTCTCGGCGGCTGTATCGCGATGTGCGGCGCTTTTATTTGGGCTGAGCTTGCCACGCGCCTGCCCGGCGCGGCAGGTGGCCAATACGTCTATCTTCGCGAAGCATATCATCCTGCGGTGGCATTCATGTATGGATGGGGACTGCTTCTGGTCACGCAGACTGGTGGCATGGCTGCAGTGGCAGTCATTTTCGCGTCTTACTTTCGGGTCCTCACGGGAGCTGAGTGGAATGAAAGCGCGATCGCGGCAATCGCGCTGCTCGCGTTGACTGGGATCAACTGCTTGGGAGCGCGCGCGGGCAGCAATGTGCAAAGCGGACTCATGTTGCTAAAAATTGGCGCGATCGCGGCTCTTGTGACATTTGGACTCGCGGTTGGCCACAACTCACTCAAATCGGAAGCATTGCTCGGCGGCCCGGCTTCATTTGGCGTTTTGAAAAGCATCGGCGCGGCGATGGTTTCTGTCGCTTTTGCCTACGGTGGATGGCAGACCGCCACTTTTGTTGCGGGTGAAATGCGAGATGGGCGGCGGGATTTATCGCGCGGGCTGCTGATCGGGGTGGGTGGCGTTGTGGCTCTTTACCTCGCGGTTAATCTCGCATGTCTGCTGGTGCTCGGCTCGGCCGGGCTCGATGCGACAACAACTCCTGCTTCTGATGTGATGCGGATCGCGCTGGGTGAGCGCGGCGCGCAATGGATTGCGATCGCAATCAGCATTTCCACGCTCGGATTCCTCAGCCAGGGCATGCTCACAGCTCCGCGCGTGTACTACGCGATGGCGCGCGACGGGCTCTTCTTTAGAAGTGTAGGTAAACTTTCACGAAGATCAGGCGCGCCAGTAGTGGCGATCGTCCTTCAGGGTTTGGCCGCAATCGTTATCGCCTGTTCCGGCACGTATGGCCAGATTTTGAACTTCGAAGTAACCGTCGATTTTATCTTTTTCGCAATGACGGCCGCAGCGCTGTTCATCTTGCGTCGGCGCCAGATCGGATCAGGTATGGCTGTTTACTCCACTCCGGGGCATCCTTTCACGACGTTGCTTTTTGTAGTGTCGTGCGCGGGCATCGTCATAAGCGCCATCATCGCTTCGCCTCGCAATAGCGCGATCGCGTTGTCCATTATGCTGGCTGCGCTCCCCATTTATTATTTTTGGAGCAGATTCAGACGAGTTAGTGCAGTGTAACAGGTTGTGTTTAGCGCCAAAGGCGCTGTGTCACTTTTAGCCTGGGGCAACGCCCCAGGTCTCCGGTAAACAGAAGATGGCGAGCGCTGAAAGCGCGATTCATCCGCGCTGTGGCTGATTCGCGCCTTCAGCGCTCCTGTCTCCGCGCAACATTCTGCCGTGGGGCGTTGCCCCAGGCTCGTATGATGATCGCGCCGTTGGCGCTAAAGAGACACAATGGCTGTGCTCCTTCACCTGCCTGCTGGTCTCATTATTCGTGTTACAATGCTCAAGCTCATGAGACACAAGCATTCGGCGTACATGCATTGGTCGAAGACGCAAAGCCGGGCGCGCTTTAACCTCGCAACCAGCGGCGTCACGCCATTTCCTCTTCGCGAACTACCGGTCAATTTGGAAGAGCTCGAAATTAATGGTGACGACAGTTATGGCTACGCGCCCTTGCAACAAGCAATCGCTGCGCATCACGGAGTCGATCCCGAGTGCGTGGTGGAATCTGCAGGCACATCCATGGCGAATCATCTCGCCATGGCAGCGGTCCTTGAGCCCGGCGACGAAGTTCTAATAGAGCAACCAGCGTATGGACCCATTCTCGATGTTGCCCATTATCTGCGAGCAAACGTGCGACGTTTTAGGCGCACCGAAGAAAACGGCTGGGCGATCGATCCAAAGGAGGTTCTTGGATGCATCACGCCGAAGACGCGCCTCATCGTGATCACGAATCTCCACAACCCAACGAGCGCGCTTACGCCGGAATCGGTTCTGCGCGAAATCGGGGATATCGCACGTAGCATCGGCGCGCTCGTGCTGGTCGATGAAGTGTACCTGGATGCGGTTTACGAGGACACGCCGCGCACGTCATTTCATCTCGGGCCGGAGTTTGTAGTGACCAGCAGTTTGACGAAAGTTTACGGCGTCAGCGGTCTGCGATGTGGATGGATTCTGGCGCAGCCAGATCTCGCGTGGAAGATGTGCCGCCTGAATGACCTTTACAGCGCCACGCCGGTCTATCCCGGCGAGCTGCTCAGCGTTGCTGCGTTCAAGCATCTCGATCTTCTTCGCGAAAGAGCCCGCCGAATCGTGGACGCCGATCGCAAATTGCTTCGCGATTTCCTCACGCAGCAGTCAACCTTTTCCGCTGTTTGGACAGATTGGGGCACGACCTCATTCGTCCAATTGCGGAATGGCAACGCGGATAGGTTCCTGGAACGGCTTCATGCGAAATTCGATACCTCAGCAGTGCCAGGTCGCTTTTTCGAAATGCCCGATCACTTTCGCATCGGCATGGGCGTGAATACCGAAATGTTCGCCGAAGGCCTAAACCGCATCGAACGGGCTCTTGCAAGCGCGACGACCCGGCAGGTCTCGATAATTCTTTGATGGGCGGTATCGACAGGTAGCACGATGAAGATCCAACCAGGATTCCAGATTCGGTCAGCGCGTGTGGAGGACGTGCCAATCATACTGGAACTCATTCGCGATTTGGCTACGTATGAGCGCGCACCACACGAAGTCACGGCGACAGAGGAACAGCTTGTCGATGTTTTGTTCGGGAAACGGCCGGCGGCGGAAGTGCTTCTTGCGTTTGAAGATAAATCGCCAGTCGGCTTCGCAGTTTTCTTTTACAATTTTTCCACCTGGCTTGGTCGGCCCGGGCTTTACCTCGAAGATTTGTTCGTCAAGCCTGAGAAGCGCGGCAAAGGCTATGGTCGCGCATTACTTATCGAGCTTGCGAAGATCGCGCGCGATCGCGGCTGCGGCCGGATGGAATGGGCTGTGCTCGATTGGAATGAACCGGCGATCAAGTTCTATCACTCACTTGGCGCAAAACCGATGGACGAATGGACCGTGTTCCGATTAACACGCGACGGAATCGCCAGGCTGGCGAAGTCCGAATAAGTAAAACGAGAGCAACTGGAAGGACCCGGCTTCGCCGAGGCGACGGCGTGGCAGGAGAACAGAGTAGAACCAGGAATAAGTACATTGCTGTAGTGTCCGCTGCTCGCCTCGTCCGTAGCCTTGTGCGAAGGCGGGTCCTCAGCGGATTCTCGGTGGGCGTGGGAGTTGTGTGCTGGGAAAGCGCACACTACAGCCCCGAGCGGGGTAGGGATACGAATAAGAGGAAGAATCATAGTGGCGAAGGAACATACAAAGATCGAGGACTACGGTTTTCTCAGTGACACGCAAACCGGCTCCCTGGTGAGTCGCGACGGCTGTGTGGATTGGCTTTGCTTTCCCCGGTTCGATTCGCCTGCGTGTTTTGCGTCGCTGCTCGGCGAGAAGGAAAATGGGCACTGGCGGTTTTTTCCAGCGGAGGAAGTTGAGGCGACGCGCCGTCGCTACCGCGGCGAGACGCTGATTCTCGAAACGGAAATTGAAACGAAGAGCGGCGCCATTCGCCTGATCGATTTTATGCCGCCGAGAGGCGAGAATCCGGACATCATCCGCATCATCGAAGGGTTGCGCGGCAAAGTGTCGATGCAGATGGAACTGATCATCCGCTACGATTATGGGCACATCGTGCCGTGGGTGCGTAGACGTAAGCAACACGACGGCCTCGAGGCAATTGCCGGGCCCGATGGGTTGATCTTACGAACGCCGGTTGAAACGTGCGGGAAAGATTTAACCACGGTGGCCGAGTTTACCGTCGCAAAAGGAGACCGTCTTCCTTTTGTGCTTACATGGTTCGCCTCTCACACAGATCCGCCGAGAAAGATAAACCCTGAGCACGCGTTGCGTGACACAGAACAATTTTGGGGAGATTGGACGAAACAATTTCAAAGCGAAGGGAAATGGCGCGATGCGGTGGTGCGATCACTCATCACGCTCAAAGGGTTGACCTATGCACCTACTGGCGGCCTGGTCGCGGCGCTCACCACTTCGCTTCCGGAGCAGATTGGAGGCGTACGCAACTGGGATTATCGCTACTGCTGGTTGCGAGATGCGGCGCTCATTTTGCTCGTGTTACTCCGAGCAGGCTATCGCGATGAAGCCATGTCCTGGCGCCAATGGCTTCTGCGCGCCATCGCGGGCAGTCCAGCACAAATGCAAACAATCTACGGCGTGCGCGGCGAACGCCGCCTCGATGAATACGAGATTCCGTGGCTATCAGGCTATGAAAACTCCAGGCCGGTGCGCATCGGGAACGCAGCTTCAAATCAGTTTCAGCTCGACGTGTATGGCGAAGTGCTGGCGGCGATGTGGCAGGCTGACCATGCGGGAATCAAAATGACCGAGCCCGATTGGGCGCTGATGGTCCAGCTTGTGAGATTTCTGGAATCGAACTGGGAGAAACCGGACGAGGGAATTTGGGAGGTCCGCGGCGGTCGCCAGCAGTTTACGCACTCGAAAATGATGGCGTGGTTGGCGTTCGACCGCGCAATTAAATTGGTTGAGGAATGCGACTGCGCGGCGAACGAGAACTTTAGTCGCTGGCAAAAAATTCGAGATCAAATTCACGCACAAGTTTGCGACCGCGGCTACAACACCAAGAAGAAGGCTTTCACACAGTTTTATGGGTCTGATGCCCTGGACGCGAGCCTACTGACAATGCCGCTCGCTGGGTTTCTGCCAGCCACTGACGAGCGGGTCCGCGGCACGATCGAAGCGATCGAACGCGAACTCATGCAAGATGGCCTGGTGCTACGGTATCGGCCACAGGAAACGGGCGTCGATGGATTGCCAGGGACCGAAGGAGTATTTCTTCCCTGTTCGTTTTGGATGGCCGACTGCTGGTACCTTCTCGGCCGGAAAAAAGAAGCGCGAGAATTATTCGAGCGCCTGCTCGATCTGCGCAACGATCTTGGATTGCTCTCCGAAGAGTACGATCCACGCCATAAGCGTCAGCTGGGAAATTTCCCTCAGGCTTTCTCGCACGTCGCGCTGGTAAGTTGCGCTCGAATTTTGAGCGATGAGGACACGGTGGCGCGTGGATAGAATTAGACCCGCGCCTCGCTGGAAGAAACGAGCCGTCGAATCAAATCCTCGAGGGTAACGATCCCGCGAAGGTTTTTCTTTTGATCCACGACAGCGGCAAGACCAAGCCGAGCAGCGCGCAATTGTTGCACAACCCGGTAAGCAGGCTCCTCCTCCGTGATTGTTACAATGCGCCGAACATATGTGTCCAATGGTTGGCTTCCATTTTGGTCGAGCAGGATATCGAGAATATTGATTAGGCCAGTCGGCTGCCCTCCCCGGGGGACGACCGGCAAACGATCAAGGCCGGAAGCGGAGGAGAGGTCCACTGCTTCCTGAGGTGACGCGCCTGGCTGCAACGCGACGACTTTCGTCGACGGCAGCATTACTTCACGAACTTTCACACCGCGAAAATCAACGACGCTATGGATCATCGCGCGCTCGGTCGCGGTGAGAGCCCCTTCGCGCTCACTTTCCGTGGCGATCTGCTTTAGCTCTTCGCGAGCGGCAAAAAGCCGGGCGTGTTTCGCCGCGCGAGCCGGCAGGAGCAGCTTGCCAAGGCGTGCACCAAGTTCGAGCAGAGGTGAAAACAACGTTGAGGCAAACTCAAGCACGCCGGCAAGGCGCGCTAACGCGCGAAAGGGAAAACGCCGGAATAGCGACTTGGGTAAGACTGAGAGCAGGAACAGATAAACCGGAAGCGCGATGGCGAGCGCGAATAAGTAACCGGCATGACCGTACGATCGAACGAGCTGTCTTGTCAGCAGGAGCAGACCAAATATGTCGGCTGCATTCGTGAAGAGCAGAACGGTTGCCAGCAATCGTTCCGGGTGTTTGAGCAGACGATCCAACCGCAGGGCGGCTGGCACTCTGCGCTTCAAATTCTGCCGAAACCGCACTGGGTCGATCGAGAGCAGACCGCTCTCAATCCCGTTGAAGAAAAACGAAATAATCCAACAACAAAAAATGGTGAATCCTACGATCATGCCGCAGCCTCAAATGCAGTCGTCTTCTCCAGCAGAACTTCCTCGATTCGTTTGCGTCCGGAGCGACGCACAGTGATCGCAAGGCGCGGAATCTCGAGCTTTGTACCGGACGGCGGCAAATAGCCCAGTCGGGTAAAAACAAGTCCGCCGATGGTGTCTATCCCTTCCGCGTCGATCTGAAAACCAAGATGTTCGCTCAGATCATCCAGACGCGCGTTGCCGCTGACGAGAAATCTACCGTTTCCGAGCGGTTCAATATAAAGAGCGACATCCCCTCGAGGCAGAGCATCGCTAAGAATCTCTTCCATAATGTCGTCCATCGTGATGATTCCTTCGGTGCCGCCAAATTCGTCAACCACGACTCCCATTCCCTGAGGACGAGTTAGAAAAAGGTTCAGTAACTCCAGCGCACGCATCGTTTCGGAAACAAACGACGGTGCGATCAGTTTCTCGGTGTAATGTTCCGACGGATCGAGCAGAAACAGCTTCGCATCAATAATGCCTACAATTTGGTCCGGCGTATCTGCGTAAACCGGGACCCGCCGGTGACGTTTCTCCTTCAACCGCGCGATCGCATCTTCATTCGTTAAATCGTCGGGCAGCATGAAGCTATCGACCCGCGGTGTCATGCAGTCCTTCGCCGTTTTGTCGCCTAACTTGATGATTTCCTGAATCATTTCGGCTTCGCCTTCATACAAAGCGCCCTCTTCTTCACCCATCTCAACCAGCGTCTCCAGTTCCCCGTCGCTCAAACGCGCGCGAGTGCGCAGGTGCGCAGGCGTGAGAAGATCGACCACATAAGCGCTGACTGTCTCGAGTCCGCGACCCATGCGATCGAGAAGCGGCATTGCTATTTGCAATGTCAGGGCGCCGATGGCCGAGAGTCTATAAGGTGCCGAAAGCGCCAGGAGTTTTGGAACGAAATCACAGAACAACACCACGACGGCAAAGATCGCAATTCCAGCCAACCACTGCGGGATGCGTCCGGCGAGCGGGCCCTCCCATAGGAAAAAAAGACACAACACCACAAGCACGACATTTACGAGTCCGTCGCCGAGCAGCAGGACATTCAGAACGCGGCGCGGATTTTCCTGGAAAAGTTGTATGAATTTCGTGAGGCCGGGGTGATTCGCCTCCAAACGGCGCAGTTGGTGTGGCTTGAGTAAGAACAGCGCTGTCTCCACTCCGGAGAAAAGCGCGGAGGAGAAAATCAAGACTGCGATCGCAATCAACAGACCGGCAAGAGTGATGGATGTCATTTTAGGAGCGCGGCAACATGTCGCCGCTTTTGAAAGCGCGGACATGTCCGCGCACTCCACAAGGCATCCCTGTTAAGCTGATGAGTGCTGGTTTGCTCATTATCTGAGCTGCAAGCAAATTAAGCGCTCCATGAACAAAGGCGAGAGGATTTCGCGGTCTGTGGCTGGGCTGGCCGGTGAGGGTGCTGATCTGGATCGGACAAACGTTGCAAACCACCCCTTTTATCGCGCGTTTTTCCAGTGCTGGAACGAACAACGCTATTACGAAGCGCATGACGTTCTCGAGCAGCTTTGGCTCAAGACGAAATCGCCTGATGCGGATTATTTCAAAGGGCTGATCCAAGCCGCTGGTGCTTTCGTTCATCTTCAAAAACGATTCGAACACCCATCACACGCGAAGCATAGCAGGCGTTTGCCGCCCGCCGTCCGTTTGTTCCGGCTCGCAGAGAAAAATCTTTCGAAGTTCGGCCAGCGACATCACGAATTGAATGTCGCCGTGCTTTGTCAGCTTTTACGCACATATGCCGACCAGATCGTCGCGTCCGATTACGAAATAAATCCCTGGTCGCCGGAAACCGCGCCAAAATTGAATTTGGGGTAGGATCGGCGCGCCTTCAGCGCTGGGCCTGCGTTATTCAATTCCTGGGACGTTGCCCCCCACCAGGCTTAACAATGACATCTCGCCCTTGGCGCTAAACACTGACGATTGAGAGCCTCCCCTGAGCGAAGTCGGACGTCTCAATCGCCTCTACCTCGTTAAAATCAGCTTCATTCCCGCAATCACCAGCACCGTCGCGAGACAAAGTGAAATCACGCGGACGGCAAAACGCCTGCTCCCCAAATGGGAGCCTATGATCCCGCCGATAATCGCAGCCGGTGCAAGAACCAAGCCTAGCGAAGGAATGGAATGAACTTTTGTAAAGTAACCAATCAGGCCGGCGATTGAGTTCACCCAAATGAACAACGCCGAAACAGCGGCGGCCTGACGAATGTGCGCCCATCGACAAAAGAGAAGAAGTGGCGTGAGAAATATTCCGCCTCCAGTCCCGGTTAGCCCTGCAAGCAATCCGAGGCCGGCTCCGACGCTTACCGCCACCGGCCGCGAGGGAGGGAACGTTTCGGGCGGATCGTTCCGGCGAGTCACAAGCCGCGCGGCGGAGAAAAGCAGCACAATCCCGATGAGAATCCTCAAAATGGACGCAGACGGTTGCAGATAGCCGCCGACATAGGCGGCCGGAATGGAGAGCAACGCAAATGGCCAGAAAAGCTTCCAAGAGAAGTGACCAGCGCGCCAAAATTGAAATGCGCCAATGGATGCGACTAAAATGTTAAGCACAAGCGCAGTCGGGCGAATGACCGTCGGCGCCAGTCCGAAAAGTGTCATCGTTGCGATGTACCCCGATGCTCCCGCGTGACCCACGGACGAGTAAAGAAGCGCGATCAGGCCGATTGCGAGGAAGAGTAGAACCAGCTGTGTCGTGTCCATGCTTTGTCATGTCGAGCGGAGTCGAGACATCTCTAGCTTCAATGAGAATCCCGCCATTGCGCCCGTCAAAACAGCCAGAGATTCCTCGACTTCGCTCGACATGACAAGAATGGTGGCGTGAAGTCGCGCTCAGCCGTTCTCATTCCATGACAAGCCACTTCCCGTTTGGATTTCTCGCGCTAACGTGTTTGGTGATATCTAGCGACACGTCTGCTGAAGCTGCGTCTGCGCGTTCCGACCACACAAACCGGCTCGCGCACGAGAAGTCGCCGTACCTTCTCCAGCACGCTCATAATCCGGTCGATTGGTATCCGTGGGGTGAAGAAGCGTTTTCCGCGGCGCGCCGCGAGAACAAGCCAATCTTTCTTTCCATTGGTTATTCCACCTGTCACTGGTGTCATGTCATGGCGCACGAATCGTTCGAAAACGAACAAGTGGCCGCGATTATGAATCGCGAGTTCGTGAACATCAAAGTCGACCGAGAAGAGCGTCCGGATGTTGATCGCGTTTACATGACTTTTGTGCAGGCAACGACAGGCGGTGGCGGCTGGCCGATGAGTGTTTGGTTAACGCCCGACTTGAAACCATTTGTCGGCGGAACCTATTTTCCGCCGGAAGACGCGTATGGCCAACCCGGCTTCAAGAAAGTGCTCGAACGGATCGCAACGGCATGGAAAGAAAATCAAGACAAGATTGTCGAGCAGGGGGGCAAAATTGTTGAGGCGCTGCGCGAATCTCAGTCGGCCCCGAAAGTATCCGGGCAAGGCACGATCGAGGCGGCGACTTTAGATGCTGCCTACCTGCAACTCGACCGCGCTTATGACCCCAAGGAAGGCGGCTTCGGTAACGCGCCAAAATTTCCGCGGCCAGTCACGCTAAATTTTCTCCTGCGATTCTACGCGCGAGATCCTAAAAGCGATGCCGGGAAGCACGCTCTCGAAATGACTCTGTTCACTCTTCGCAAAATGGCTGCAGGCGGAATGCACGACCACATCGGCGGCGGGTTTCATCGTTACTCGGTCGATCGTTACTGGCACGTGCCGCACTTCGAGAAAATGCTTTACGATCAGGCGCAGCTCGCTGTCGTCTATCTCGACGCATTCCAAATCACGAGAGACAGGCAATACGAAGAAGTTGCGCGCGACATTCTCGATTACGTCGCCCGCGACATGAGATCGAAGGAAGGCGGCTTCTTCTCCGCTGAAGATGCCGATAGCCCTGTTGTAGCCGCGGGCGGCCTGTCCGCCGTAGCCTCGGCGAAGGCGGATGATCCCGGCCACAGGAAGACCGCTGAAGGCGCATTCTACGTATGGACGAAAAAAGAGATCGACGACGCGCTGGGTGATGCCGCTGAGATTTTCGATCTCCATTACGGCGTGCAGCCACATGGCAACGCGCCGGAAGGAAGCGATCCACACGATGAATTCCGCGGAAAAAACATTTTGATCGAACGTCACAGCATCGCGGAAACCGCTGAGCATTTTAAGAAAACCGAAGATCAAGTTGCGAAATCTCTCGCTCAGAGCCGCGAGAAATTGTTTTCCATTCGTGCCAAACGGCCACGCCCTCATCTCGACGACAAAATCATCGCCGCTTGGAATGGCCTGATGGTCTCTGCCTACGCCCGCGGCGCACAAGTGCTCGGCGACGCGAAGTATTTGCAAATTGCGACGCGTGCCGCAATTTTTTTACGGGGAAACCTATACGATTCGTCCCGCAAGATTCTGTATCGCAATTATCGGGAGGGTCGCAGCGACATCGAAGGCTTTGCCGATGATTACGCATTTGTTATCCAGGGCCTTCTCGATCTTTACGAAGCCTCATTCGACATCGAGTGGCTGAAGTTTGCGATGCCTTTACAGGATACGCAGGACCGCCTGTTTTTCGACGAGAAAAACGGGGGCTACTTCAGCACGAGCGGCAAAGATGAGAATGTTTTCCTCCGGATGAAAGACGACAACGACGGCGCCGAGCCGGCGGCGAGCTCGGTCGCAGCTCTGAACGTTTGGCGACTGTCGCAGATCTGTGTTGAGCAGAAGATGTCGGAGCGCGCAAGGAAAACGGTTGATGCGTTCGCGACTACGCTGTCGCATTTCCCCAGTGCCATGCCGCAAATGCTGGTCGCGCTCGACTATTCGTTAAGTAAACCGCGACAGATCGTGATCGCCGGGAAGAAGGATGCGCCGGAAACCAAAGCACTGCTCAAAGAGGTGCATCGTCATTTTTTGCCAAAGACAATCCTGCTCCTCGCTGACGGCGATGAAGGCCAAAAATATCTCGGTGAGAAAAACGAAGCGATTCGCGTCATGTCACCTATGGATGGTAAGCCAGCCGCTTATGTTTGCGAAAATTTCACCTGCAAAGCGCCAGTGACGGAGCCGAAGCAACTCGCCGAATTACTGAAGTTGTAGAGGCGCTTGTGCCAAGCGCCCATTTCTATCTACTGCCGGGTTTGACTGCGGGAATTGTGGCCAGATCGGGCGGGAGATTGTCGGCCGGAAAGTTCTCCACACTCATTTCGACCAGGCTGATGAATGGGCAGCCGAAGTCAGGTTTGGTTTGGCCGCTGCGATCGACAATGACACCGACTGCGGTAACGGCCGCGCCGTGACCACGAATGATATCGATTGTTTCCTGCACGCGGCCGCCGCGAGTAACGACGTCTTCGACGACGATAAACTTCTCATTTGGCGAAATTCGAAAACCGCGGCGCAAGGCCAATTTCCCATTCTCTTTCTCAACAAAGATATGACGTTTGCCTAACGACCGACCGACTTCCTGGCCGACAATGATTCCGCCGAGGGCAGGGGAGATGACTGCGTGGCAATCAAAGTCGCGTAGTTGGTCTGCGAGTTGTGCGCACACGTGCGCAGCGATTTCGGTGTACTGCAACAGAATCGCGCATTGGAAATACTGGCGGCTATGCAGACCGGAGCGTAAAACAAAATGGCCATCGAGCAGCGCCCCGGTCTTGCGGAAGAGCGAGAGAAGATCTTCGCTCATCTGCAGGAGCGCGTGCGCCTCGCGCGCTGGCGATGGCGCCCTCGCCATCGCGAACTTTTTGTGCTTATTCGTGTTTCGCAGCATGGCTAGCTGAAGGCGTTTCGGCGAGGGCGCCGAAACGTGCACGCGAGGGCGCGTGCGCTCCCCGGAAGCGGAATCATCTTTACCCAGACGTGTCATACGCCGTTTGCGCAGTCTCTTCCGCGACAGCAATTACTTCAATTTCTACATTGGCGCTTTTGGGTAGGCCAGCTACCTGGACAGTAGACCGCGCAGGAGGATCTTGTTTGAAGTATGAGCCATAAATCTCATTTACCTTTTGGAAGTCACCAAGATTGGTCAGGAAAATTGTCGTCTTAACGACGTTATCAAAAGTGAGTCCCTCGGCTCTCAAAACGGCTGCGATGTTGTCCAACACTCGCCGGGTCTGCGCGGCGATGTCGCCGGAGACGATCTGACCCGACTTGGGATCGAGTGGAATCTGGCCGCTGCAAAAGAGGAACCTTCCGCTGCGCACCGCTTGCGAGTACGGGCCGATTGCCGCCGGCGCTTCGTTCGTGGAAACGATCTTCTTCATGTCGCCGATTGTAACTGCAAATCTAACCGACACAATCAGTGCTGCGTCGTGCATCAAACGATTGCGTACTCGCGAAGTCTTTCCGAGTTGAACGTTAAGCGTTGGATGTTGAGCGTTGGGCGTTTTCTGCTTAAATGACGGTTC
>Ga0137403_10005920_pt1 | contig 14056 bp, 19 predicted proteins | sample CZOMad2_1_16fung_FD_122057 | JGI IMG/M metagenome (GOLD analysis project Ga0137403, IMG submission 122057) | Vadose zone soil fungal communities from Angelo Coast Range Reserve, California, USA - CZOMad2_1_16fungal (Hybrid Assembly) | ecosystem: Environmental > Terrestrial > Soil > Vadose zone... | reverse complement strand
TTCAAGCGACCGACGGAAGAGGCTCTGAAGGAGGAGGGAGCGGATGGGGCGTCGAACCCGCCGACATGGGTGGAGGGTACGGCGGCGGCTCGTCACGCCGTCATGCCGCCGCCGTATCCGGAGTTCTACCGTCGGGGGGAGCGCGTGAGAGGGGGGTCGGCCTGGAGGCCTGGCGGGTCGTGTGCGGCAGGCTGGAGGGGCGACGCCCCTCTCATGGGGAAAGGAATGCGCGGGCGTGGCTCATCGTCCCCCTGGGAGCGACACCCGTACCCTTAGGGTGGGCGGTTGGGGTGGTCTGCGGCGTGAGGACCTGCGGAGGTCATGCACCATGAGTAAGTGGGTGCCAACGGTGGAAGAGGCCGATGGCGTGCTCACTGGGGATAGGTGGCGATGATGACGGGAGGGATCGCGACGCGTTTTCTTCGGAACAGGCGTGACCGCTGGTCAGCCCGGCGTGATGCTTGCCAGTGCAGATGACGACCACTGCAGGAGAGCCGGGCTCTTGGACGCCGAGTGGGAGACCTCTCCGCTGCGGCGAGGGAAGCAGAGCCCGGAGGAGGCAGCCATCGCCGGCGGCCTCCGTCAATGCCGCGGCGGACGGAGCACCCCTCGTGGGTGGTCGGTGCGTCGCGCCACCGCTTGTGGAGGGAAAACACGTCCATGTCCCTGAAACTACTTGGTACCAGCTTTACCAAGTGAGGAGCACAAGGCCAGTTCTCCCAGACGACGGTCTTGCATTACCACGAGCTGTGACGATCGAAGGGGTCACAGATCATCAGAGAAACTTCTCGTAAGGCCTTAATTTCTTAGGCGTTTCTCAAACTGTGTACGATAACACTCAAATTCCGTCTTGACATGACCATACGAATACTTCTATAAAGAATACTCTATAACCATAGAGTAAGAGTTTTTCAGAGCGGGAGCTTTACCACTCGTGCAAAAAATCTACATGATCTCTGATCTCGCTTCTGTCACCGGGCTCTCACGGCATACGCTGAACTTCTATCTCAAGCTGGGGCTGATTAAGGAGTCAGGGCGGACCGAGAGTAACTATCGGTTTTTTGATCAGGTTGTCGTGGACCGTCTGCACGACATTATTCGTCTTCGACAAGCAGGTTGTACCCTGAAACAGATTAAGGCACTCCTGGAGGGCAAGAGGCCGTGAACTACTACGAACTCCTCGGTCTGCAGAAGGAGCCTTTTTCCACCACACCTGACCCCTACTTCTTCTATCGCTCACCCCAGCATCAGGAGGCGCTGGAGCGCTTGGAAATCGCCCTGCGCCTCCGCCGGGGACTCAACCTGATCATCGGTGATGTCGGTAGCGGTAAAACGACGCTCGCCAGGGTGCTCCTCCAGAATCTTGCAGGGGAGGAGCACTTTCAGTTCTTTCTCATCCTCGACCCGGTCTTCCGCTCAGAGTTTCAGTTTCTCAAATATCTGATCGAGATGTTCGGGGCGAATCCGCGCGGCCGCTCCACCTTGGACTACCGAAATGCGTTGCAAGCCTTTCTCTTACAGGCAGGCGTAGAGGAAGGTAAAATCGTCGCCCTCATTATTGACGAAGGCCAGAAGCTGACTGCTACTTATATCGAGACGATCCGCACGTTGCTGAACTTCGAGACCAACGAGCACAAGCTTCTCCAGGTCATCATCCTCGGGCAACTCGAACTTCTTCCCAAGCTCCGTCGCAAGCGGAACTTCATGGATCGGATCAATCTCTCCTACATGATTAATCCGCTCTCGTATACCGACACCCGAGAGATGATTCGCTTCCGTCTTGAGCGAGCAGGGTACAAGGGGGGAGAGCTGTTCACGGAAGAGGCGATTTCACTCATCTACAACCACAGTAAGGGATCACCTCGCAAAATCACGCTGATGTGTCATCATGCGCTGGAATTACTCATTATGCACAACCGTACAGTCGTGGAAAAGGATACCCTCCAGGAGCTTATTGCCTCTGAGGTAACCTGAGTATGGATGCCCCGCCTGTCAATAAACTGCTGCAACTCCTCAGGCAGAAACCGCCCGAGCCCCCGGACCAATCACCGGTAGCCCAGGCGGCCCCCCCACGCCCCAAACGACGTCCTACCCCAGTTCCTAAGAGTGGCATACAGCATGCTACTAACAATGGCATACAGACGGCTACTAATGACCCACAGTGTGCCACTCTTGGTGGGATAGACGTGTCCTCTGATGGCATACAGTACACTACTCAAGGTGGAACACAGCCTGCTACTAATAGCATACAGTCTGCTACTGATAGGAGCATACCGCATGCGGCAATAAGTAGCATACAGTATGCTACTTGGAGTGACATCCCATTAGCAACCCCAGGCCTTTCAAAAGGGCAGCGGCGTGCGCTCCAGTTCCTCGTCGCCAACCGTGATCCATCCGATCCTTCTCGGACAGTACTCATAGGCTATCACGCCATCTCAACATACTGTTTTCTTAGCCGGAATGGGTCGCGGAAAGTCATAGAGGAGCTCTGCAAAAAGTGTCTTATTAAACGTATAGCAACGCAGCGAGGAGGGATGCAAGGGTCGATTTATGTTCTGGAAAGTAGCATACAGTGTGCTACCATCAGTAGCACACCTCATCCCGAGATGGGCTCTGAAGAAAGTGGCCCACAGTATGCCACTAATACGCCTTTCTGTAGTAGTAGTAGTAAGAAACTACTACTACACGATCTCCTGCTTGAAGATGCATTTCGCGACCTCAACCCGCGCTCGTTAGAGCCTTACCTAGAGCAGTTCGAGGCCACCGAGGACCTCCAAAACTTCCTCGATATTGCGAACGCTTGCATCGCCGCCGCCAAGGCCGGGCGGGGTAAACCGATTCAGAATCCACATGGCTTTCTGCTCGCACAACTACGCGCGGGGTATATCAATCCCCCCGAGGGTTATAAGAGCCGCAAGGTCCGTGCTCAGGAGATACGTAACCAACAGCTTGAGGAGGAACTCGCGATACTACGCCAGCTCAAAGAGCAGGAGCGAGAGCTACGTTTAGCACTCTTCGAAGCCTCACTAACCGATGAAGAACAGCAACGGCTGGAACAGGAGGCTCGGACACTGGTAAACCCAAACATGGGCTTGAGCACAGCGCGCCAGATCGAGATTCAGAAAGATGCCATCCTCAAAGCGTGGTTCGAGCAACGCGAGAAGGATAAAAGGCTCCTCGGAGTGGCCTCATAGAGATCAGCTATCCGGTGCACGGAAAGACGCGGAGTTTCGACGGAAAAGTGATATGTGTTTACCTGGATTACTATTGACCCCAAACTTGGCAAACAGCGCCCCGGTGGGATCCACCATTTCTCGAGTTCTCGAGGCAATCATCGATATACACTTGAAATGTTCAAACCACTGGTGCTGACGGCAATGATGGTGTTCGATGCCGCTTCACGTCCCACTAGTAGGGAGGGCGCTGAACCATCTGATTTGAGGCGGCTTGGTCACAATGCCTACGTTCCAAGGCGAGCAGCTGTCGTGAATCACGATCCAGGGCCTTTCATATCCAGAATTTCTGCCGTTGTGCTTCACGTGGTGCCATATTTTATCCAAAGTGAGGACGAGGGTTTTCCCTCAGAACTCCGGCTTCTCATCGTGCTTGTTGCAAATGCCCTGATCCAGTGAAGACGGACTGAGTTCACACTTGTAGGAGGAACGCGCGATGCGACGCGTGGAAATGTCACTATCATAGTGGTTTAGCGCTGCGGTGGTTCGCGTCAGCTGGTACCAACACTGTTGATAGCGGTCCTTGGACTTGCGAACAGGGTACAGGCATGAATCACCATGTTCCCTCTCAGACATCGGCTTCACTCTTCAGAGGGGGAGGTATGACAGGGTCCAAGGTATAGACGTCGCTATGTGATTGAAATTCATGAGCGGGCCTATTCGCAACGGAAAGCAGGACCCTTACCGCAAGGCGTGCGGGCACGAGTTTACCTTATACGCCGGGCAGCGCCTGATTCTAGACGGACCCATGCACACATTGAACGCATTGTTCTTAAGAGGATTTTGCTTCGGGGTTTGACGCGTGGTTGGTATTGGACTCAGGTGGTGATCCGGCTTTTTCCGTAGCGGTCATTGGCGCGATGCCAAAGCCGATGAGAGATGGAGCTTTGTCGGGAAGAAAAGGAACGAACCATGGATCTGGATCGCGATGGATACGAAGACGCGCCAGGTCATACCGCTTTCCGTTGGTAATCCTCGTTGCGATAATGCCAAGAGGTGTGGGGCAACATCCCTGTGAAGTATCAGCAAGACGTGACGTATGACCCAGATTTCTACGAGGGCTAGAAGGGCGTAATTCCAGCCGAGCCACACCAGACTCAGACGAAAAACGCGTGGAAAAGCAATCGCATCACACGCTCTAACACGACGAGAAGACAAGATGTTTGCTATCTGGTGCACGAAACCCTGTCCTTCTCAACAAGCTGACCAACCATACCCGTCTTATCAGATCCTTCATGTGCCACTGTGCTTGATTGCTTGACGAGAACAGCCGTACATGGATGACATGACTCAAAGAAGTTCGTCACAGAAGTATCCAGGATTCATGATGATCCCTTTTAGAGAGATATATGGGTTCGTGGGCTCTGGCTGTAGGGACCTTTGTGCGCACAAATCGTTCGGCAGATTTCTACCACCGACGCCATCAGCGGGTCCCGCGGAGAGGCTGACACGCATATCCTGTGGGGTCCAAGACTTTGTCACGATAGGGATCAGACATGGCAGCCGAAGTTATTGCAGTCTGTAACCAAAAGGGTGGGAGCGGAAAATCCACCATCGCGATGCACCTCGCCGCAGCACTTCATGCGCTGGGTCATCATGTGCTCGTCGTGGACGCAGACCCTCAGAACACCCTTGTGCGGTGGAGCAGCAGTGCGACGGAGCATCCCCTGCCACTGCGAGTGATCAGCCTCGCCGCGGCAGGGAACAAGATTCATCGGGAAGTCGCGAAATATGTTCCGGACCACGATTATATCGTCGTGGACTGTCCACCAGGCATCAGCACTTCGGGAGACACTGAGGTTCCCGTCGTCGTGCTGGGGATTGCGGGGCTGGCCATTATTCCCTTGGGTCCTTCCCCCGCAGATATTTGGGCGACCCAGGGCATGCTGCGCTTGATAGAGTTGGCAGAGGCCTTTAATCCAGATCTGAGGACCTTTCTCCTCCTCACTCGGGTCACCGAGGGCACGGTCCTCCAGCGCGAGGCGAAGAAGTTGTTGGCAGAATTCAATCGGCCCGTGTTCAAGACATGGATTGCGGATCGCGAATGCTACAAACAAGTGATGGGACTAGGGACGACTGTTCTAGACGCGGCGACGCCGACACGCCTGAGAATCCGGGGCGCTGTTCCAGCAGCCAAGCAGATCCGTGAGCTGGCGCAAGAAGTCATCCATATCTTGTAATAGGAGCGACCATGGGACATGCGAGAGGGAAAACGCCGTCCTTAGCTGACCGAATATCAGCCGGTGGCAAGGTGGGTGTTCATCAAGAGGGAAGCGCGGTGCTCGACCGCATCGCTCGCCTCGACTCGCCTGTCGTGCAAGGGACGACTTCGCGCCCGGCGCGCTCGTTAATCGATGGTGCCCAACATCTGGGTTCTGATCCCGTGGTCCTCGCCTCCGAGGCTACGGACTTCGTACCCGAGGCTCTGGAAGGCACCCCTGGTTTTGTGGCGTGGGCGAAGGCCACCGGGTACAAGCCAGGCTCGATTCTTGAGCTGCCCATTGACCTCCTCGACGACAATCCATGTAATCCACGCCGATTCTATCTTCAAGAGAGCATCGATCGGCTGGCGATCAACCTTTCGAACATTGGGCAGCAATCCCCCATTCAGGTCGCCTTACATCAGGAGGCTTCGGGGCGGTTCACGATCATTGAAGGCCACCGCCGGGTACGAGCGCTTCGCAAGCTGGGTCGGGGGACGGTGAAGGCGATCGTCGTCGATAAGAGCGAGGCTCTTGACCTGTACAAGCTCGCATTTGATCTGAATACGCAACGCGATAGCCAAACGATCTTCGATAATGCCATGGCCTGGCGCCAACTCCTTGTGGAAGGTCGGGTACAGCATCAGCAGGCATTGTCGGCCTTTCTTGGGATTGATGAGACCACCGTTTCGATGACGCTGTCCATTGCCCAACTTCCCGAAGAGATCCTGCGCGAAATGGTCCGCAATGCGGAACATTTTGGGCTGAATACGTCGTACCACATCCAACGTTATTGCCGTGAAAAAGGTTCCGCCGCGACGTTGAAGCTAGTCGAGCGCGTTCGTGTCGAGGGGCTCTCCATGCGCGCGGTCTCAGCCTTGGTTCGTGAAGGGGAAGGGGCTCCCGGTGTGGAGAGAACCACGCGAGCGCGCTATAATCAACGCTTCGAGGTCAAACACGACGCCCAACGGGTAGGGTATGTCAAAGTCTATGGAGAAGACCGGCTGGAGATGTCGCTTCGTGGCCTTCCTCTCGAGAAGCGCGACGAGATTTACGCAAAGCTGAAAGACCTACTGGCCGGGGTCTGATTTGTGCGCACAAACCTCTCCAGGGCGTTGTGAGATAAAGGTCCTTGGCATGGTCAAATTCATGTGTTCCAACGCCATCCCGAGATATGTAGGTGCACAGCTCCGCCTGGATTGACACTGAAGCCAGGAGCCAAGCTCGTTACCTCATGCTAGATCCGGAACCTTGATTTATTTCTGCACGGTACGTTGGCGCAAAGAGGAGATGGCGCCGCAGGCGGAAATGCGCCGCAATGGGACCGTACGCCGCGAGAAGGCGTTGGGCATGTCCTGGGGAGTTACACGCCTGTAGGCGCCGTGCTCGCTGTCGCGTCCGTTGGCGAGAGTTCTCAGCCCGATTGTTCAGAGCGCGGTGCTGCCGCTACTCGACGCCAAGCAAGATCTGCCTCTTGGCAGCACCGTTGCTCTGGAGCTGATCCGTGATCCGCGCCTTGCTGTCCGACAAGGCACTCGAGGCCCTTAGTACAGCTCGTCATGATTAAGTATCCAAATGTCAGGCTGCCAGGGCAGGTGCCTCGGCCATGACCTTGGCCACGGACTTCGTGGACCAGTTGAAGGGATGCGCCTGCTGATTCCATTCACCGATGAATTGGTCAAGCTTCGCGCGCAGGTGGTCTTTCGATGTAAAATCAGCAATGCGTAAACGCTTGCGTTGCAAGATGCTGAACCATTGTTCGACTTGATTCATCCATGAGCAATGCACCGGGGTGAAGTGCACGACAAATCGCGGATGCTTGGCGAACCATCTGGTGACTTCTTTTCCATGATGCGTACTGACATTATCGCAGACGAGATGAATCGTCCGAATGTGCGCGGCAATCTCCTGGTCTAACGCCTCGAGAAAGGCGATGAATTCCTGCTGGCGCTTGCGTTCATAACAGTGTCCATACACCTGGCCGGACCGGGTGTCAAAGGCGGCAAAGAGATTGAGTGCCCCGGCGCGCTTGTACTCATGCTCGTGGCGGTTAGGAATGTTCTGGGGCTGGGCCGGCAAGGTTGGGGCGAGACGGGGCCTCGGCTGTAGGGAGGTCTTCTCATCCACAGAGAGCACCACTTCATCGTCCCACAGCGGACAGGTGTAGAGGTCGATCAGCTCTATAATGGTGGCATAGAATGTCGCGTCCCGAGGCTGCTTGGGATGGAGCCACAGATGATGACGCCAGGGCTTCAGCTGATGCACGGCCAGAATCCGCCGCACTGTCGAGGCCGAGATGTCCTTCACGATCCCCTCAGCGATGAGCTGCCGCGCCAGTTCGTGGCAATCCCATTGGGAGAGACTACGAGCCAGCATGTCTGGACGTTCGCAGGCCAGGCGCACCACGTGGATCGCCACCTCCGGGGGGAAAAACGCCCTTGGCGCCGCGGCCAGTGGCGTCCGCCAGGCCATCCACACGCTTGGCGAGAAAGCGTTTGGCCCACTGACGGACCACGGTCCGTTGCACGCCGACGGCCTGCGCCACTGCAGATTGGGAGGACCCGTCCGCCAGGAGGAGGATAATCTTCCTCCGTCGGGCCAGTCCTGCAGCGATGATGGTCGATCGTTGCCACCGTTCCAGCTTCTGACGCTCTTCGGGGGCCAGGACAATGCGTAACGAAGACTTGCGGCCACGTGCCATGATAATCTCCTCCCAACGTTGCGGTGAGCGCTAGGGAAGACATCCTGGCGTGTGCTCTTCACGTCAAGCCAATTTGCATAGTTTTTCATGATGAGCTGTACTTAGGAACCGCGCCAAGGAGGCACTTGCCACCGAAGGGGTGGAACGCACGCGCCTCGGGTACGACGTCCTGGTAACTCACGGTTCGCTCATTTTTAGGGCGGTTTGTGAGCATCGAGGCAGAGCCTCGCATAGATGGCGACAGGGAACTCGAGGAGCACAAGCATGCGCTGTTGCACGCGCGCCAGGGGTGTGAGATGCTGCCGCCAGCGGCGGCCTTCACGGATGCTGGTCAGCGTCAATCCCTGAAAGGCCTCCAGCAGGCGTGCAGCCGTCGGCTGCGCGGTCGCCCGTGGGGGGTTACCGCCAGACAACCCCTGCCGCCTCGTCTTGGTCATGGCCAAGCGCCAGCGCCCACCACACTCCAGCCGCGTCAGGCCCCGCACCCCGAGGGACACCAGGCGGATCACGCCGGTCGCCTGGTCATCGCGCGCCAGAGACCTCGGCGTCAGCGACAACGGCCGGCCTTTCAGGCGGCCCATCGCCCGCTCGACCCGAGACGCGTGCCGGTACGCCCAGACGGCCTCCTGCAGGGAGCGCGGCGCAGGGGGCTGGGGGGTCGCCTAGACCCGCCAGCCCAGCGGGCGCACCGCCGCGGCCACGGCCGCCTGGTCGACGCTGACGGGCACCTGGCCCTCCCACTCCAGCCGTACGGTGGTGTGCCGGTCGCCAGAGCGCCGCCGCGGGCGCTCCCAGACGCGTTCTGGAGACCGGACGGGCCCCACGCCCTGCACCCGATAGCGGGCCCGCTGGCGGTGGGCGGTGGATCGCAAGCCACGCCTGCGCCCCCCTCCACCCCGGCATCAAGTCGGCAGCCACGATGGCCGGGGGAAGCTGGGTCTCCGACCACGGACACACCTAGTCGTCGCCCCCCATCTGGATGCATGCCCGCGTGTCTCGGGCCCCCCTCTGGCCATCGCCCCCATACAGCCGCCCGCGCCGCCCCAGGCGGTCGCGGACGCCGATGATCGCCGGCCCATCCCAGGGGTCATCGGCCCGCGGGCCCGGGACCACGACTGGTGCCACGGGCATGCCCAGCGGATCCACCGCCGACACCATGCTCTTCACGTGGGGCAGCTCGGGACGATGGTCTGTGCGATGGCCCAATGGGCACCGCCCGTCTTCGGTCACACGCCAGTGACCGGTGGCGGTGGTACGATCCAGGCGACCACCGGCCGGCGGCAGGTCGTCCACGCGCCCCGGGTGTTGAGGCAGGGCCCCCTCACACGCACGCCAGCGCGTCTCGTGACGCACGGCCTCCAGCACCGTGGCCAGTCGGGCGTCGCGGACGTCCCAGGGGTGGATCGGGTGCTCCGTGCCTGCCTGGAGCGTGTGAAGCCGTTGTGTGGCCCAGGGAACCACGTGGTTCCGCCGATGGTCGCCCTCGGCGAGCATATGCGTCACCCAGCGCACGCTCCCCCAGCCCCAGCGCAGGCCCACCCCGTGACCATGGGTCGGGACATGCTCGTCCAACAGGGGCTGGAGCCCCATACGGTTGAGTTGAGCCCACAGCACAGGCATATCATCGACGCGTTCACTGACAAGGGTCAGCGTCTCGGCCATGGTGCACCTCCTTGGCGCCCGAGACCCGAGCACAATTGTTGAAACCCCGCAAAAAATGAGGGAACCGTGAGTGGTAAAGCTCAAGGTGGATGAGATCCTCGATCAGGAATTGATCCAAATGGCCGTCGAGGATGATCAGCCGTGTCTCAAGGGAGCGGCAACGGGCTCCCGTGCGGGCGAGGCGTCAGTGATCGTTGTGAGCGGGACACATGGAAAGTGAGAGTCTGTACGATGTCGTTCAATGGATCTCGACCGGCGCACAGACGGGGCGTCGCACGCGGCTTAAACCACATGGTCCGCAGCGTGCTCTGGTCGCTCCGCCAGGGCCTCAGCGCGTGGCGGATCACCCATCGGACGATGGAGCGTCCCGACGCGGTCGTCATCGGGACGCTCCGGAGGCCGTGTCTCGCGATCGCGATGCGGGCGGCGGTGGTCCCGACCGAGCCCACCCCACCCCCGCTTGCTGTGTTCCTCGAGCGCATGCTCGCCGATCCCCTGAGTCCCTATTGCCCGCGCTGCTCACTGCCCCTGGAGCTGTGGTACGGCGATGCCGGGGTGGCAGGGCAGCCGATCGGCTATGAGTGTCGTCCCTGTGGCACGCGGACCCGGTGGACGCCCGCCGATGTGCTCAAGCAGATAAAACGCGAGGTGCGCCGCCACTATGCGCACTACTGGGCGGAGTATCGAGAGGCTATCCGCCAGCACGAACGCGGAGCGCCCTGGGCCGGCGTCGGCGGGCATCACGGGCGAGGAGGTGCGCGATGAAGGTCTATAAGGTGCCGCTGCGGCTGGAGCCGCAGCCGGAGGGTGGGTTTACTGTGACCAGTCCGGCCCTCCGGGGGCTCGTGACTGAGGGGGAGACAGTGGCCGAGGCGCTGGCCCATGCCGCCGAGGCCTTGGAGCTGGTCCTTGAGGACTACGAGGCGGAGGGCATGCCCCTGCCTGAGATGCTGCGGCAAGAGGTGACGGTCATCGAGATCGACTATCCAGTTGTGCGGCCGTGACCTACCGCGAGGCAGCCGCGAAACTGCGGCGGCTGGGTTGCGAGGAGGTGCGCCGGCACGGCTCGCACCGCCGCTGGGTCAACCCCGCCACCGGCGGGCGGACCACGCTGCCCGACTGGGGGTCGCGCGACCTAAAGGTCGGCACCCTGCGCGCCGCCGTGCGCGAACTCGGGTTGGAGTGGCGGGCGTGGCATTGTCAACTTATTGAGCGACTTGTCTAGCCCCCGCTCGGTGTGCGATACTCGTCACATGAATACACCATCTCCCAATCGCTACAAGCATCACCGCTTCCCGGCCGAGATCATCAGCCACGGCGTCTGGCTGTATTTTCGCTTCTGCCTCAGCTACCGTGACGTGGATGAGCTCCTGTTCGCTCGTGGGATTATCGTCACGTATGAAGCGATCCGCCAGTGGTGCCGCAAGTTTGGTCAGCAGTACGCCAATCAGCTGCGCCGTCGGCGTCCCAGGCCGGGCGATAAGTGGCACCTCGATGAGGTATTTCTCTCGATCAACGGTGAGCGCCATTATCTCTGGCGGGCGGTCGATCAAGACGGCCACGTGCTCGATATCCTGGTGCAGAGCCGGCGTGACAAGAAGGCGGCGAAGAAATTCTTCCGCAAGCTGCTCAAGGGCTTAACGTACGTGCCACGGGTGATCATCACCGATAAACTGAGGAGCTATGGGGCTGCGAAGCGGGAGATGCTGCTCAGTGTGGAACATCGGCAGCACCGGTATTTGAACAACCGTGCGGAGAATTCGCATCAGCCCACGCGTCAGCGAGAGCGGCGGATGCAGCGGTTCAAGTCACCGGGTCACGCCCAGCGATTCCTCTCCGCGTATGGTCCTATTGCTCAACACTTCCGACCACGCCGTCATCGCTTGTCTGCCCCCGAGTACCGTCGAACCATGCGGGAAAGATGCCAGGTTTGGGGTGAGATCACGGGCACGGAGCGGGTTGCATAAAGGCAGCATCGGTTCAAAGCTGCTCCGCTCTCGTCCCTGTGTTGCCTCTAGACGAGATCAGCACGAATAAGTTGACAACGCCTCACCCGCTACTACACCGATTATTGGGGCGCATACACCCGGCATCTGGACCCCGACGTGCATAGCCCAGGCAAACGAAACACGCAGAAAATCGAGCGCAAGCATCTGACCTTACGGACGCGCATTAAACGCTTGGTCCGCAAGACCATCTGCTTTTCGAAAACGACACAGATGCACGACATCGTCATTGGCTTGTTTGTCAACCGCTATGCCTTTGGACGGGCAGTGTAAAAATGGCCATCTCCACTTTTGAAACACTACCCTATCTGGCAAGACCTGATGCCCTGGGCATGACGGGGGCGTCACCGTTCAATGCAGGATCACAGACCCCCGGAGGTGGGGCCACCCCGAGCATGGCGGCAAGGTACGCTTCCTGCGCTTTGAGCCGCTGCATCGCCTTCTGCAGGCAGAGGAGTTCCTCAGGCGTGGGCGGCCGCATCAGCCGCTCGGTCTCCTGGATGCGTCCCCGCACGCACGCGAGGCGATAGGCGACATACGCGTTCCAGCGGTCTTGGGACATAGGCCGACTCCCTTTGCAAGCAGGATGGCTTGAAGACATGCGTCATCAATAATAAAAACGATGATGGCGGTATGAGAGGGGGAGCACTCGGCATTGATCTAGGCAGCAGTGACGCTGGAGATTATAAGCATTCTGTGACACGGCGCAACAACTGACTAGCAACCGCTGAAAAAATCAGCTGATGTGTGCTGATCCCGAGACGAGACACGAGGATCGATGGCGGGGAGTGGTCAAAATACTCAGGATGACAATGAATTTCGTCACAGGGAAACGGGCGCAAGAGAAAGACGAGGCGACGAGCGATGATTGCTATATCAACATTATGTTGATATAATCGCACCCAACGAACCTTCTATACACACCTTCAATGCTCCTATTACCAGAGGATTATGCCATGGGCAAGACGCTCCCGCCGTTCAGCCAACTCATTGAGTTCGAACGCCGTCGCTAGGCCCCATTTAAGCGGGCACTCCCCAAAGCCGATCAAGCCATCTTCGATCGGCTCTTTGATTGCGCGAAACTGCAGATCCAAGCTGGGGTCATGGTCGCTCGCCCATGGCCGTTTGAGACCATTGTCGTGGCCATCGTCCTGGAGCAACAAAAACAGGTGGAACGACTCGAGAGCCTGCTGGATGAACTCCAAGATCGAGACCAAGCATAACGGCCTAGGAAAGAAGTCAAGCTATTCGATCGGCCGAATCAGCTCTTTGCCATCGACGCTCGGCTTATTGACCATCCGCGAGACCGGATAGGCGTCAAGCGGGACGCCGGTATTTCGAGCAAGTATTTCCACCGCCTGGGAGGGTGTCGTCAATTGCGGATCCAGCCAGGCCTGCTCATCTTCATGGGCGAGCACCACGGGCATACGATTGTGCAGTCGGGCCATCTGGTCATCCGCATCTCGGGTCACGATGGTAAAGGTCGGGATCTCCTCCCCCTGCGCACTCGTCCAGGTATCGTACAGCCCGGCAAACGCGACGAACAATCTGTCAGCAGGATGAATATAAGTGAGTTTCAAGCAAGTAGTGGTGGCGTATTCACGGGCACCCGGTGATATTTCTCTGGAGGACCGTATAGCCACTTCCTCTGGAGAAAAGACCAATGCATGCGTGCCCCAAATGTCAGCGTGATCGGGTCATCAACAATGGCTCCGCCGCTGGCAAACCCAAGAAGCAGTGTAAGCAGTGTGGCTATCAGTTTACCCGTACCACCCCACGTGGCAAGCCCCTCAAAACCAAGATCAACGCCGTATTGTTCTATCTGAGTGGCCTGTCCATGAACCGTATCGCGTTTCTCCTCCGCGTCTCGGCCCAGGCCGTGCTCACCTGGATCCGCGCCTTCGCTCAGGAGCACACGGAGACGCCAGAGCCCATGGGGAGAACTATCATCCTGGAGCTGGATGCGATGTGGCATTACCTGAAGAAAAAACGCCACAAACTCTGGATCTGGAAAGCGCTGGATCGCGACACAGGGCAGCTGCTCGACTGGGAATGCGGGCGGCGGGACAAGGCGACGCTGAAGAAGCTGGTCGATCGCCTGGCACAATGGGATGTGAAGCTGTATTGCACCGCCAAATGGGCGACGTATATGGCTGTCATCCCCCCGGACAAGCAAGGGTGCATTACATAATTCTTACGAGTAGGCCTTTGGAGGACCCCACTGTGGTAGGGTGGCAAGAAACGATTCTCTCT
>Ga0137403_10005919_pt1 | contig 14061 bp, 14 predicted proteins | sample CZOMad2_1_16fung_FD_122057 | JGI IMG/M metagenome (GOLD analysis project Ga0137403, IMG submission 122057) | Vadose zone soil fungal communities from Angelo Coast Range Reserve, California, USA - CZOMad2_1_16fungal (Hybrid Assembly) | ecosystem: Environmental > Terrestrial > Soil > Vadose zone... | reverse complement strand
AGCGGTGGCCACCCGGGCCGTCCACGCCCGCGAGGCCCAACTCCTAATTGACTTGCTGATCGGCGCCGACCAGGACAAACTGCGCCAACGCGCGGGATTTCTGCACGCGCAAAAATAAAAATAAACGACAAAGAGCATGATCCGGAAAAGTGTGTAGCGGTTTTCCGAAAAGACCATGCTCAATCAAAGAACTAAAGCGGGAGGATCTCATGAGACGCCGCGACTTCATCCAATTGGGCGCCGGGCTTGGGGCAGCGGCGGCGCTCATGCCGCCTTCATTTGCGCAGGCCCAGGCAAAATCGGTTTTCAAGGCATCCGACGTGCAGCCCGTTGGTTATCCGACGGTGGTGGCGACCGAGAATTTGGGCAAGAAGCTCGAAGCCGCCACCAACGGGCGGCTCTCGGTGCAGATGTTTCCATCGATGCAGCTTGGCGGCGAAAAGGAAACCATCGAGCAAACTCAGATCGGCGCGGTCCAGCTCTTGCGCGTCAGCGTTGGCGCGATGGGGCCGATCGTCGACGACATCAACGTCGTCAACATGCCCTTCTTGTTCAAGAACACCACGCACGCGCAAAAGATGATGGATGGCCCGCTCGGCCAGGAATTGCTCGACAAGATCACCGCGAGCCCCAACGCCAATCTGGTCGCGTTGTGCTGGATGGATTCCGGCGCGCGCAGCCTCTACAACACCAAGCGCCCTATCAAATCGATCGAAGACATCAAGGGCCTCAAATTCCGCGTGATCGGCAACCCGATTTTTGTCGATATGATGAATGCGCTTGGCGGCAACGGCGTCGCGATGGGCTATGACCAAGTTTTCAGCGCGTTGCAAACCGGCGTCATCGACGGCGCCGAGAACAACCCGCCGAGTTACGTCTTCAGCAATCATTACACGACGGCGAAATATTACACGTTGACCGAGCACCTGATCATTCCCGAGGTTCTGGTGTTCTCGAAAAGAGCCTGGGCCTCGCTTTCGGGCGACGATCAGAATCTCATCAAGAAATTTGCCCGCGAGGCGCAGTTCGAGGAGCGCGAACTCTGGAACAAATATCAGCGAGAGGCGATGGAAAAAGCACAGGCCGCCGGTTGCCAGATCGTTGAAATTGCCGACAAGACGCCGTTCCAGAACGCGGTCAAACCGGTGTGGGACAAATACGGCCCGAAATATCAAGACATGATCAAACGCATCCAGGCCATCGGGTAAGAAAGGCCATAAAATGGCCGGACTATTTCGCCGAGCGATGGATTATCTCTATCTCGCCTGCGTCGTTGTCGGCTGCACGGCGCTGGTGGCAATTTCAGCGATCATCCCATGGGCGGTGTTCACCCGCTACGTGCTCAACAGCGCGGCGTCCTGGCCTGAACCGCTCGCGGTGCTTCTGACCATCGTGCTGACCTTCATTGGGGCTGCCGCGGGATATCGGCTCAACCTGCACATGAACGTTTCGTACTTCGCCGATCAGCTGCCGGAAAGATTCCGGATTTTGCTCGATCTCGTGGTCCAACTGCTGATGGCGCTGATCGCGGCATTCATGATCGTCTGGGGCGGACGGCTCGTCGAAGTGACCTGGCACAATACGATAGCGGATTTTCCGTTCCTGTCGGTGGGCGTCACCTACTTGCCGATCCCGGTCGGCGGAATTTGCCTCCTGCTTTTCATCATTGAGCGCGTTTTTCTGGGAGCACCAATCGATCCGATCTCCAGAGCGTTTTCCAGCGAAGTGGATACCGGTTCGCGTCAAGAAGCCGCGTCAAAACAAAGAATAGAGCTTCCGTTCCGATTCAATCGGAACGGAAGCTCTAGCAGCCGCGAAACCGCGCCGTTCGAGTGACCCGAGGGAGCCGTCGATGGATATTTTCATCCTCCTTGCGACCATGCTGATCTGCTTTCTTATCGGCATGCCGATCGCCTACTCGCTCGCGCTTGCGGCGATCGCGGGCGCCTGGTCGATCGGAATTCCACTCGAAGCCGTGATGCTGAAAATTTCCGACGGCGTCAGCAAGGTCGCGATGCTGACGATACCGTTTTTCGTGCTGGCCGGCGCGATCATGGCGGAAGGCGGAATGGCGCGACGGCTGGTCGCGTTCGCCGACGTGCTGGTCGGATTTACGCGGCTGCGCGGCGGCCTTTCGATCGTCAACGTGCTGGCGACGACCTTTTTGAGCGGGATTTCCGGCTCCGCCGTGGCGGACACGTCCGCGATCGGCTCGGTGATGATTCCGCAAATGGAGAAGGCCGGATTCCCGCGCGTGTTCGCGACCAACCTCACCATCACCTCTTCGGTTCAGGCGCTGTTGGTTCCGCCGAGCCACAACGCGGTGTTGTATTCGCTCGCCACCGGCGGCACGATTTCAATCAGCGCACTGTTCATGGCCGGCGTTTTTCCAGGCCTCCTGCTCGGCTTCTCGCTCATCGTCCTGTGTCTTGTCATCGCCTATCGCGACAAGCATCCCCACGGCCAGATCGCGCTGAGGAAGGATGCGCTCAAGATCACGATCGACGCCGCCTGGGGGCTGGTGACGCTCGTCATCATTCTCGGCGGCATCCTCGGCGGAATCTTCACCGCGATCGAAGCCGGTGCCGTGGCCTGCGTCTGGGCGTTTTTCGTGACGATGTTCATCTACCGCGACTATCGCTGGCGCGACCTGCCGGTGTTGCTGCATCGAACGCTGCGCACGGTCGCGATGGTCCTCACTTTGATCGCCTGCGCTTCAAGCGTCGGCTATGTGATGGCGCTCACGCAAATGCCGGCGAAGATGACGGCGTTCTTCCTGTCGATCTCCAGCAATAAATATGTGATCCTGTTTCTGATCAACATCCTGCTGCTCGTGCTCGGCACCCTCGTCGACATGGCGCCGTCGATTCTGATCGCCACGCCGATTTTACTTCCCGTGATGCAAAATTTCGGCGTCGATCCGGTTCACTTCGGCATGATCATGTTGCTCAATCTCGGCATCGGACTATGTCACCCGCCGGTCGGCTCGATCCTTTTCGTCGGCTGCGCGGTCGGCAAGGTCACCATCGAACAGGTGATGCGGAAGATCTGGCCGTTCTATGCGGTAATGTTTGCGGTCTTGATGTGCGTCACCTACCTGCCGGAGGTGTCGCTTTGGCTGCCGCGGCACGTACTGCGGTGAGTAGCGAATTGCTCACCCATCGATACGCATGCCGAACAAGCAGCCGACTCGGGTATCGGAGGAATTGTCTGGGTAGCCGGCATTCATCAATTGGCTCTGACGGTGCGTACTTCCTTGGTCGATTGCGGGATTTCTGACCCGAAATTGAAGTCTCCGGACTCAACCTGAGCTGCTTCCGATATCCAACTGGACGCGGCCGGCTGGGCTATCGCCAACCCGATTAGCGCGATCACAAGAAGTGCGGGCAAAGCAAAAAATCCAACATCCCAGCTCTGGTAAACACGGTTAACGGTTTGTTCAGATTTGTCCAACGAGCGATGCATCTTCGTCTCCACGGTGCGGATATGCACGGGCGTGACTTAACGCAAAGCGCGTCGAACGAATGTGACTTGCTTCACATTTTCCAAGACAAAGATATTGAAAATTGCAGCCAGGCCAACCGGCACAGCCTTTGAGAGGCACAACGCGCTCTAACCGCCCTCGTCCTGCGATCCTATTTCCGCGAGCGCTTCAAGCGGCCCGGCATTGAGGACAACGATGGCACCGTGTTCGAGCCGAACCCAATTGCGCGACGCCCAGACGCGCAATTGTTTGTTGATGCTTTCGCGCGTCATGCCGATCATCTCGCTGATTTCCTGCTGGGTAACGGCGATGGTTCGGCCCGCGGGCGAGAGCTTGTGTTTCTCGGTCAAACGAATGAGCGCGCCGGCGAGCCGGCCCGGCAAGTTCTGAAGAATGACTTGCTCGACCTGATCGCTGGTCCACCGCAGCCGTGCGCATAACAGTTCGATGAATTTCATCGCAAGCGCCGGCTGGCTTCGCACGAAGGGAAGAAATTCGCGGCGGTCGATGATATAAATCTCGCAATTGGTGTTGGCCGTGGCATCCGCCGTCCGGACCTGGCCGTCGAGCACCGCCACTTCTCCGAAAATCTCGCCCGGACCGATCAGGTTCAAAATCGCGTTGCGGCCATCCGCGGACGAGATGCTGATCTTCACGGTCCCACTGATCACCGCAAAAAGGCAATTGCCGGCATCGCCCTTGGAAAAAATCGTGGCGCCGCGCTTTAACGAGGTGAGATTGGCGTAACGACAAAGCTGGTCGAGGGCATCGGGATTGAGATCGCAAAAAATCGGATGCTTGCGCAGCACCGCCAATTTATTGCTCGTCGATGGCCGAGACACTGTCTTTTTGTTTTTAGCCACGCCGGTCACGACCACCTCAAACGCACTGAAGGCTAAGGCTGGACGCGAGCTGCGGTCCACCGCTACCTCAAATTATAGGCCCGCATGCCGCGCACAGCAAGAAAGGCGAGTTAAAGGGCAAGGCAAGAATCGTCTAAAAGGTCACGAAAAATGTAACAGAAACAGGCTTCGCGACAGCGATCGGCATCAGCGCCGGGCTTATTCGTCGCCAATCCCCATCTCTTTTATGACGCGCGCATATCTGGCGAGCTGATCGCGGGTCATGACGCCAAGCTCCTCGGCCGAGCCGCCACGCACCGTGAATCCCAATTCTTCCAGCTTTCGTCGAATTTCGGGATCGCTGACCGCTCTTTGAACTTCGGCGTTCAGCCTTGCGATGATGGGCTGCGGCGTACCGGCCGGCGCCAGCATCGCGAACCACGAATTGAACGTGAATCCGGGCAAACCGGACTCCGAGACGGTGGGTACGTCGGGAAATTGCGGCAACCTGCTCGGCGTCGTCACCCCGATCAGCCGAAGCTGGCCGCCGCGCACCAACGCCCTGACGGTGCCGAGGCCCTGAAAGCCGACGGGAATCTGACCGGCGGCAACATCGGTCGCCGCCTGCGTCGCGCCCTTGTAAGGTACATGGGTCAACGATATGCCGGCGCTCGACGCGAACATCGCCATCGCCAGATGCTGCGGGCTACCCGGACCGCCGGAGCTATAGTCGATCTTGCCGGGCGCCAGTTTCGCCGCGGCAATCAGGTCGGCCGCGGTCCTGTAGCTGGTCTGGTTGCCGGCGATCAGTCCCCACTCAACGGTGGCAACGAGCGACACCGGTGCGAAATCCTTCAGGATGTCCCAACGCTTCGTGGGTTGCAGGTTGGGCACCATGGTCATGATGCTGTCGTTGAACCCGCCGATCGTGTAGCCATCCGGCGCAGCCCTCGCCACCTGCTCGGCGCCCATCAACCCGGACGCGCCCGGCTGGTTCACGATCACGATTGGCTGGCTCATATTGTCAGCCATCTTTTGTGTCACGATCCGCGCGGCGACGTCCACGGCGCTCCCCGCCGCCAACGGAATGATCATCCGGATCGGCCGCTCGGGATAGGCCGCTTGAGCAATCGCATTGGAACCGGAGAGCAGCACAAGCGCTGGAACAAGCCAGTGAAGCAGGCGCATGCCGAATTTCCTCCCTTATGATCTGGATCGCCTTTTTCGAATAACCGGCCGCAATCCTTGTAAGAATGATTGCTCTTGTGCGTTCGGCTTGGCAATCTGTTCAACAAAGAAGTGAAGAAAAGGCCGGCGGAAAATCGACCGGTCAAAAGGAAACGCCGATTCAGGCGACCCAGGGAGGCAGAGAGGAATGACAACCCGCAGGAATTTTCTAAAAGGCGCGACCGCGACCGGGATCGCTTTTTGCAGTTGCGGCATGCTGGAGGCCGCCCGCGCCCAACCGGGACCAATCCGCCTGCCGGTAAAGGTCAACGGCAAACGCGTCCTCACCGTCGATACCCACGCGCACTGCTATTTTCACGAAGCGTTCAATCTGATGGGTGATGGCGCCGAAAAACTGCTGGCGCCGGTCAAAGGCATTCCCGAGCACTTCATCGTCGTCGAACAGCGCCTCAAGGAAATGGACGCGATGGGAATCGACATGGAGGTGCTGTCGATCAATCCGTTCTGGTACGGCAAGGACCGCGATACGGCATCCGCGATCGTCAAGCTCCAAAACGAGAAACTGACCGAGCTTTGCGCGTCGCGGCCGGACCGCTTTGCGGCCTTCGCCTCGCTGACGCTGCAGTTTCCGGACCTCGCGGTGCAGCAACTTGAGACGGCGATCAAGAAGCAGGGCCTGCGCGGCGCCGCCATCGGCGGCAGCGTGTTGGGAGAGGATTTTTCCGATCCCAAATTCCACCCCGTTTGGGCTAAGGCGGAAGAACTGGGCGCGGTCCTGTTCATCCATCCGCAAAGCACGCCCGATCTCGCCAAGCGCTTCAAGGGCAACGGCTACCTTGCGAATACGATCGGCAACCCGCTCGATACGACGATTGCCTTGCAACATCTGATTTTCGAGGGAACGCTCGACCGTTTTCCCGGCCTGAAAATCCTCGCCGCGCATGGCGGCGGCTATCTCAGCTCCTATGCGGCGCGTTCCGACCATGCCTGCTTTGTGTCGCCGCAAAACTGCAATCCGAACATCACGCTGAAGAAGAAGCCTTCGGAATATCTCAACCAGCTCTACTTCGACGCGCTCGTGTTCACGCCGGAGGCGCTCCGGCATCTGGTGGCGCAAGTCGGCGCGAGCCAGGTCGTGCTCGGTTCCGATCATCCGATTCCGTGGGAACAGCACCCCGTAGGCCACGTCTTCGCGACCACCACTCTGACCGACAAACAAAAAATTGCCATTCTGGGCGGGAACGCGGCGCGGCTGTTCGGCATGAAGGTAGCGTGAGCCGCCATCGCGGATGTCCCGCCGCCAAAGCCGGCAGATGAAAGAAATGGCCTGCAACTGATGCCGCGAACATCGGGAAGCAAGATTTCCTCGCATGCCGGACGCGCGCGACGCCGCCATTCGAACCGGCTGAATCCGTCGATGGCCAGCGACACGGCGTTTCGCCTGTTGGCGCAACGCTTTCTCGACGATTTGGCCGAAAATCATGACGCGACTTGCAGCGGTGATCCCGGAGCCCTGCATCAGATGCGCATTGCGCTCACACGCTTGCGCACCGCCATATCGTTCTTCTCATCGATCGCTGACGATCCCAAGCGGGAGCTAATAAAGAGCGAGCTGAAATGGCTTAATTCCCTTCTTGGCGCCGCGCGAGATATGGACGTCATGATCGAGCGGCTCAAGGAAATCATCAAACAGCAGCACGCCATACAAGGTCATCCATCCCTCGAAGGAGAGCGCGCGGAAAGCCATCGGCGTCTAACGCGGGCGCTTCGGTCGGCCCGGTATCGACGGTTGATCGAAAACACTTACCATTGGGTCGAGAATGGACCCTGGAGCACGAAGAAGGGAAAGCAAGCCACGAAGGCACGGACCTCCCCGATCGCCGCCTTTAGTGCGCGCAAACTGATGCGGTGGCGGGAAAAGCTTCTGAAGAAGTCCCGCGAACTTCGGGACATGGGCACGAAGAAACGGCATCGGCTGCGCTTGGCGAACAAGAAGCTATATTATTCAACCGAGTTCTTCGAAGACTTGTTTCCAGATCAAAGAGCTTCGAGACAACAGACTGCGCTGAAATATCTCCGTAAAGCGCACAAATCTCTCGGGCAATTGAACGACGATGCCAATAGCCGGTCGCTTGCGGCTACTCTGCAACGAGATGGCGCTAGGGCGCACTTACAATTTCTCGGGCCGAAGCGTGAAGCGCGCCTGGTACGGACGGCAGTCACGGCCTATCGGAAACTAGCTGAGCTGGAACCGCTTCGGGCTTGAGGCATGATACGCTCTGCTTCAAGCCGCCCTCACCGAGGTAAGAAACTTTCCAACCTCGAGCTTGAGCCGATGGCTTTCGCCAGACAACGACTGCGCCGCGGTGAGCAACTGTGACGAAGCCGATCCGGTCTCGCTGGCACCGCGTTGTACGTCGACGATGTTGAAAGAGACCTGCTGCGTGCCGTTCGCAGCCTGCTGCGCGTTGCGCGAAATTTCCTGCGTCGTCGCCCCCTGCTCCTCCACCGAAGCCGCAATGGTCGATGAAATCTCCGACAATTTTTCGATGGTGTTGCCGATCTGCTGGATCGACACAACCGATTCTTGCGTAGCCGTCTGAATTCCGGTGATTTGCTGACTGATCTGGCCGGTTGCTTTCGCGGTCTGCTCGGCCAACGCCTTGACCTCAGACGCGACCACCGCAAAACCGCGACCCGCCTCACCGGCGCGCGCCGCCTCGATGGTCGCGTTGAGCGCCAGCAGATTGGTCTGCCCGGCGATGGTGTTGATCAGTTCGACCACGTCGCCGATACGGCCGGCGGCTTCCGACAATTCGCTAACGCGATCGTTGGTCTGGCGCACCTGGTCGACGGCCTCGCCGGCGATGCGGGCCGATTCATGCACCTGGCGCCCGATCTCGTTGACCGACGAGGACAACTCCTCGGTGGCTGCCGCTACCGACTGCACGTTGCTGGAAGCTTCCCCGGAAGCTCCTGCAACACTGGTAGTGAGCTCCTGCGCACGCTCGGCTGTCGAGGTGAGCATGCCGGCGGAAGTCACAAATTCGGTTGACGCCGTCGATACTGCTTCGACGATCTCGCCGACGGCAGTCTCGAAACTGTCGGCAAGCCTGATCATATCCGCCTTGCGCTGCTCAGCGTTTCGTTGCTCGATAGCCTGCTGCTCGGATCGCATCCGCTCGACCTCGAGCCCATTCTTTTTGAAAACTTCGACAGCCTGCGCAATCTCTCCGATCTCATCGGAACGGCCAAGGCCTCGACCTTGCCGGCCAGATCGTCCTTTCCGATCGCCAGCAACTTCTCATGCAGATCATTGATGTCCGCGGCGACGGCCTTGCCGATCTGCCGCTGAATTTCAGCCTTTTTCCGATCGTTGCGAACCAAAAAATCCCTCTCGGCGCGTCGGCTATCGAGCAATTCAATCTCAATCTTGTCGCTTAGCTCAAAGATGCCTCGCGCTCTTTCAGCCGCCCTCGCTGTATTGGGCGATTTCGGACTCGGCATAGATATGCATGCCGCCGACAAGGACCACACCGACGACGCCGATCGCCAGAATCTTGTGGGTCAATCGAAGAGACAGCTTGCCGACACGAGCTGGTCGCAGAGAGAGCTTGCGGAGAAATGACATAGAAAATCGGTCCTTCAGGTACACAAAGAACGGGAATATTGGTAAGGGCTCGAAAACACCTCTTTAGGTTGTCAGGGCAGAGGCTTTTCTGACCTCAAATCGCTAAGGAGCGGTTACTATTTAAGTCAAACCGCTTAACGATCCCGCGAGCTGGATACAGCCTTGGCGCATGCATTTTTCCGCAAGGAAATGCGCCCATCCCTTCCCTTATCGAGGTACCACCGCCGTTGCCTCGATCTCGACCCGCGCCGCCCTGATGGGCTTCCGCGATGGAATCGCCGGCAAATTGACACCACTCAACCGACCACGCCGCCATTACCACAACGCGGCCATCTGCCACAGCAAGGCGCTTCAATTTACCGGTTTCCGTCTTAGGTAATGGTGCGCTTTAGTTCGGCGCTTCTGGAAATCTAGCGCCCGGCCAATTGCTTCAAGCGCAACACCATCTCCGAATTCGCCTCAGCGAGAGGGGCGATCGCCGTGAAATGGTTGGCGCCCGGAATCGTTGCAAATCGTGCCCCGAGGCCCGCTTCGCCCCAGCAATCGACGATCGTCTTGCTTTGGCGAAAAAATTCCGCGCTCTCGTTTTCGCCGACGACCGCGTCGAGACTGCCGCGCCGGGGTGAATCCCAAAATAACGGGCTCACGGCGCGTGCGGTCGCAAGGTCGAGCTGCAAAGCCTTGTTGATTGAGGTCTCTATCAGCGGCCCAAGATCGAACACACCGGAAATGCTGTATGCGACCACGACGAGATCCTCCGGCAATGCGGGATCGATCGCGCGCCAATCGGTCGCGAGCATACAAGCCGCCAGATGCCCGCCCGCGGAATGACCGCTGACGACGAGCGGCCGGCCAAACCGCGCCAACATGCCCAACGCCGTTCGCATTTCCTGAATAATGTGATCGACGGTAACGTCGGGACAAAGATCGTAACTTGGAATGGCGACACTGATCCCGTGAGCATTCAACCCTCCGGCGAGGTGGCTGAAGAACGAGCCGTCGAGCGCTTGCCAATAACCACCATGAATGAAGACCACGATCGGGCCTTCGCGATCACCGGGAAAGAAATCGATTCCGTTCCGTACACCGGGACCATATGGAATACGGCGCGGCGCGCACCGCTCGCGATAGAGGGCCGCGTCCTTTGCCCAGCCGGCGATGATCGCGGGGTTTTCCGGCACCCGCGCGCGGTTGTTGTATTCAACCTCGTAGTCCACCTCAGCCTTCATCTCTCAACAGCGCTTCAATTCCACGCAGGAAGTCTCGTATGCTGCCACGGAAAATCCACTCATTCTCGAGTCCGATAAACGAGGTATCTCAGCAACAGCAGTAGCATGTTAACCGCGAAGCCTGCCGTGAAATACGAAGATGGCATGATGAAGAAAACAACTTTGGATGAGTCCGCTATAGATGCGCCAAACCACAACACTCAGAATGATCGGCGCAGGAATAGACCGGAATATTATTAAAATAACGCGACCGCCCCCACTCCCTGAGTTCATCGGCGGCCGCAGCAATGCGTTCGGTCAACCGAAGTCATAGTCAAGCCTCTACGATAACCTTGTGGCGAAAAATTAGATTACATGTCGGAAGAGCTCGATGCGGCGCGCCAATGAACCATCACACGCCAGCAAGAATAGACAGCTTTGATTGCCAAAGATCAAGATCGTTGGTTGAACTCTTATTTCGAGAGGCATAATTTTTTGGACTTGTGATATCGTGACGGACGAAGCAACGTCGGCTTTCGTCAAAACGGCGGTCTGAGAAGGAGCAGGCAAATGAATCTTGGTTTCTTTACGATGCCGATCCATCCGCTCGACAAGGATTGGCGGCAATCTCTAAAGGAAGACCGGGAAGCTTTCCTGCTGGCTGACGAATTGGGATTCACGGAGGCCTATGTCGGCGAGCACGTCACCGACAAAGCCGAAAACATCACCTCTTGCATCGCCTTTCTTGCCTGGATCGCGGCCGCCACCAAGCGGATCAAACTTGGCACCGGCACGATCAACATGCCGAACACCCATCCAGCCGCGGTCGCGGCCTCGATGGCGATGCTCGACCACATGCTCGATGGCCGCCTGATTTTCGGCATCAGCCCGGGCGGACTTCTGTCGGACGCGGAATTATTCGGCAATCTCGATGCCAACCGCAACGAGATGTTCCTCGAGGCCATCAATCAGGTGCTGGACATATGGGCCAGTGAGCCGCCCTATAATCTGCAAGGCAAATACTGGAACGTCTCGACGCAGCGAACTTTGATCGAAGATATCGGTCAGGGATACATCGCGAAGCCGCTGCAACGGCCGCATCCACCCATCGTCGTCACCGCCGTCGCGCCTTTTTCGAAGGGCGTCACCGAAGCCGCCGCGCGCGGCTGGGAGCCGATTTCGGCAAATTTTTTGATGCCTGCCTGGGTGAAGAGTCACTGGCCCAAATATGTCGAGGGCTGCGAGCGCGGCGGTCGCGCGGCCGATCCTGCGAATTGGCGCGTCGCCAAAAGCATCTTTGTCGCCAAGGATGCGGCAACCGCGAAGGCCTACGCGACCGATCCGAACGGGCCTTACGTCTATTATTATCGCTCGCTGTTCACCAAGCTCAAGCGCAACGGCCGGATCGAACTCTTCAAGACACGCCGCGATCAACCCGATGATGAAGTGACGCTGGAGATGGTCTGCGACAGACTGATCATCCATGGCACGCCGGAAAGCGTGACCGATCAATTGCTGGCCTTCCAGGACGAGGTCGGCCCGTTCGGCACGCTTCTATATGCTGGCAAGGACTGGAAAGACCGCGAACTCGGCCGCCAGTCCATGATTCTGATGGCCGAGAAGGTCATGCCCCAAATCAACGCGGGCGCCTCGAAGCAGTCCAACGCCGCCGAATAATCTTCAATCCATCGAGAAGGCTGACCGTGGCTCTCACCGACCGCATTCCCTATCAAGCGCAAATCGATCGTCCGAAACTCAAACTGCCCGGGGATAAGAAGCTCGCGGTATGGGTCATCCTCAACGTCGAGGAATGGCGAATCGAGAACGCGATGCCGCGAACCGTGCTGAGCCCGCCGATGGGGCAGCCGCTGCTGCCGGACATCCCCAACTGGTCCTGGCACGAATACGGAATGCGCGCCGGTTTCTGGCGGCAGTTCAAGGCGCTGACGGATCGAAATATGCCGGTGACGCTGGCGATCAATGGAAACGTCTGCAACTCCTATCCCCGCGTCGCATCGGCCGCGCTCGACGCCGGTTTCGAATTCATGGGCCATGGATTTCTGCAGGGCCCGATGCACAAGCTTCCTGACCAAGCCGACGCGATCAAGCGCGCCATAGAGACGATTACAAAGTTCTCAGGTAAACCGGTGCGATCATGGGAAAGCCCGGGTCTGACAGAGAACGAGGAGACGCTCGATCTGCTCCGTCTCAACGGCATCGAATATCTGGCGGACTGGGTGATCGACGATCTTCCGCAGGATATCGCGACGCCTCACGGCACCATGACGACGATTCCCTATTCAGTCGAGACCAACGACATTGTCATCCACGCGCTGCAGCATCTGCCTTCGGAACAATTCTTAAAGCGCTGCACCGATCAATTCGATCGATTGTACCTGGAGGGTGCGACCAATGCGCGGATCATGGCGATCTCCATTCACCCTTACATCACCGGCGTCCCGCACCGCATCAAATATCTGGAGGCGCTGCTCGACTACGTCATCGGCCATGACGGCGTCGCCCTGATGACCGCGAGCGAGATCGGCGACTGGTACCGGACCGAAATGTCGAAGTCTCAAGGCTCCTCCGCGCCGAGAAACCTTCCGTAACCGCCGCGCGCAAACAATAACGGCTCTTGTCGGTTATACGCATAGGCCTCGACGGCACCTAAGAAGATCACGTGGTCGCCGCCGTAATAGCGATTGACCGCACGGCATTGAAAATTGGCGACGCTGTCGGCCAGAATAGGCGCGTTGCCAAGGCCCGGCGTCCACGCGACGCCGGCGAACCTGTCCGTCGAGGGGGTCGCGAATTTGGTCGCGAGCGCCTGCTGAGAAGCGCCAAGGACATTGACGGCAAAATGGCTGGCGTTCTGAAAAATGCTCATCCCTTGCGAATAGATCAAGAGGCTCCAGAGCACGAGCGGAGGGTTCAGCGACACCGAGGCAAAGGAATTGCAGGTCAACCCATAGGGTTTGCCGTCCGCCGTCGCCGCCGTGATAATGGTGACGCCCGTCGCATAAGTGCCGAGCGCGTTGCGGAAATCCCGGGGATCGATCGGCGAGCTATCGCTGGACAGTTCGTTGGCCGGATCTGGCTCGGTCGGATGCTTTGACGCGTCGTTCATTCCCCGGCCTCAAAGCGTCAGGTTTTCGGACGGCAGGTCAAGCGCAACACGGCCGTAGTTGGTGCCAGCGGCATCGAAATTGAACGCGATGTGCGAATTGATCGCGTGGGCATCGCGAAACTGCCGCTGTAGCATTCCGCTTGTGAATAGTCCGCGCGCTCCACTTGCCGCGAATAACAGCGACACCGCTTCGGTGCAGAGATTGACGGAATAAGCCCCGTCGCGGCGCGATTTGGTCTTTGCCGGCATATCTGGAATGTGGCCGCGCCTTGCCTCCGCCATCGCCTCGATGCATGCCGAGCGCATGATCAGGCGCGCCGCATCGATCTTCGCCGAAGCTTCGGCAATCTTGATCTGGGTGCTCTGCAGGTCGGCAAGCCTGGCGCGATTGTAGGTCGATGCGCGGTGCCGCGCGACATCGACATAATCATCCAGACAGGCCTGCGCATTCCCCAAGGCTGCGCCGGAAAGCACATACGGAAACAAGGAGAACACCGGCAGCGCATAAAGGGGATTTGGATTGGCGGCGCTGCCCGGGGTCGGGCCGCCGGCGAGGTCGCTCACCGCGATCGTCATCGGCT
>Ga0137403_10005918_pt1 | contig 14061 bp, 12 predicted proteins | sample CZOMad2_1_16fung_FD_122057 | JGI IMG/M metagenome (GOLD analysis project Ga0137403, IMG submission 122057) | Vadose zone soil fungal communities from Angelo Coast Range Reserve, California, USA - CZOMad2_1_16fungal (Hybrid Assembly) | ecosystem: Environmental > Terrestrial > Soil > Vadose zone... | reverse complement strand
CTCGCCGCATTTCCGCAACATGGGTTGCGCGCCGATCGCATGTCTGTCTATGAGCAATGGGCGCTCTCATGGGAAGACGCGCGGCGCAATGAACTTAAGCACGGACTGCAAGTGCTGGCCTCAGGAGAATCGCGCGCGGGAGCGCAGCGATTTGCTTCAGGCGAAGGCAAATACGGTAAGTTCAAGCGCTAAGCCAGGCAGTACTGATTGTTTCGTTTCCTGATCCGATGACTGGCTACCTGCCTAGGCTCGGCGGCGTTCTTCCAGTTCTTCAGGAGTGCGCGGCCAATCCTGGCGTAACAGGCGGCTGAGCGAACGATCCGCCAGCAGCTTGCCGCCGGTCTGGCAGTGGGGACAGTAATCAGTTTCGTTCGAGGCGTAGCGGATGCGCTGGACTTTGGCCCCGCAGCGCGGGCAGGGTTTGCCATAGCGGCCATGAACCGCCATCTCATCGCGAAAAGCCGTAACTTTCTCAGGAAACTTTGTGCCCGTCTCAGCGCGGAGATTGTCAGTCCATTGCGCGAGCGTTTGTTTCGTGGCCTCGTAGAGCCGTTTGATCTCTTCGGGCTTCATACGCTGAGTGAGCAGCACGGGCGAGAGCTGGGCGTGAAAAAGAATTTCGTCGGAATAAGCGTTGCCGATTCCGCTAAAGAGGTGCGGATCGGTGAGGGCTCGCTTAAGGGTGTGGTTGGCTGAGGTCAGCACGGCGCTGAATTGATCGAGTGAGGCGGAAAAGACATCGATTCCGCCGGGATCGAGCGCCGCAAGACCAGCTTCTCCGCGAACCAGATGCAGCGAAGCGCGTTTGCGCGTGCCTGATTCAGTGAGCGTGAGCGTTCCGGAATCAAAATCAAAGGCTGCAAGAGTGCGGCGGCCGTCGGCGGTCTTCTTTTTCTGGCTCCAGTGGAGACGTCCGGCAATCATCAGGTGGAAGACGAACCAGAGATCGTTGTCGAAACCGAAGGCGATGCGCTTGCCTACGCGGCGTAACGAGGTAACGCGGTGGCCCTGAATGGAATAGAGAGGAGGATCGGCGGTGCGAAGGAGCGACGGCCCGCGGACCTCAAGGTTTTCCAGCACGTGCCCCGCGACGCGCTGCTCCAGCGCTTCCATGTAAACGACGATGTCTGGAAGTTCCGGCAAGGGTTCATGCCTTCCGCAAAAAATGTTGCTCTGCGCGTTAAGCTTTCTTGGCTAGTTCCAGTTCAATCTTCTTTGCCGCGGGATCGAGCTTGCTGATGCGGAAGCTGCGAATCTGTCCTGCGGAAGACGCGTCAGGCTTCGCCGCTGTGGGCGAAGCGCCGCTTTTCCAGCGCGACTGAAGCATCGAGCTTAGCGAAGAAAGATCGGCTGGTTTCGCCGCAGCGATCTTCTCTTCTTTTGCAGGCGCTTCTTCCACCATGCGGCAGGTTGCAAAGACGCCCTCGCCCAACTCAACCCGCGCGACCCAGCCGGAAACCTGCATCACGCGGCCGGTAACCGTGTCACCTTCTTTATGCTCGGCAATGTATTCATCGAGGCTGGAAGGGACCATCTGCTTGATGCTGAGGCGCACGTTGCGCTTGGCTCCGTCCACGTCGAGCACTTGGGCTTTTACGGTCTGCCCGACTTTGAGCACGTCCTGCGGATGATTGATTCTTTTCTCCGCGCTGATTTCGCTGACGTGGATCATTCCTTCCACGCCTTCAGCAATCTGTACAAACGCGCCGAACTTGGTAATGCTGACAATCGGGCCTTCAATAACAGAGCCAACGGTCAGATTTTTTGCCGCTTCAATCCAGGGATCGCCAAGGGCCTGCTTGAGTCCCAGCGAGATGCGCCGCTCCTGCACGTTCAGGCCCAGGATCACGGCTTCAACGGTCTCGCCGACTTTGACCGCATCACTGGGCTTGCGAACTTTTTTGGACCACGACATTTCGGAAACGTGGATCAGCCCTTCGACGCCGGCCTCCAGTTCCACGAAGGCTCCGAAATCAGCCAGACGAGTGACGGAGCCGCGCACGCGTTCGCCTTGCTTGTACTTATCCGCGGCGGCGTCCCACGGGTGGGGCAGAAGTTGTTTCATGCCGAGCGAGATGCGGCGCTTGTCGGGGTCAACCTTGAGAACGCGCGCTTCAATTTCCTGGCCGACGGAGAGAAGGTCAGAAGGCTTGTTGACGCGGCTCCAGGAAATTTCCGCAACGTGAAGCAGCCCGTCGACGCCGCCGATATCTACGAAGGCGCCATAGTCGGCAAGGCTGCGGACCGTCCCGCGCACGGTTTCGCCTTCCTGAATCTCAGAGTAGCGGCGGTCTTTGGTGGCGCGCTCTTCTTCTTCAGTGATGATGCGGCGGTCAACAACAACGTCTTCTTCAGTGACGTCGAGCTTGGTGATGCGGCAGCGAATCTCCTGCCCGACGAGCTTTTCCATCTCGGCAGCATCACGCACACCGCTGCGCGAAGCCGGCATAAAAGCGCGCACGCCCACATCGACACTTAACCCACCTTTGATGGCGGCCGTCACCGTGCCCACGATGGTGGCCTTCTCATTGAATGCCTGCTCCAGAGAGGGCCAGTCAATAGGCCGTGAAATTTTGCCGAGAGCAACCTCATAATAGCCTTCAGGATCACGGCCTTTGACCGAAACCAGCAGCTTGTCACCGGGCTTGACGGTTTCGCCGGGCCGAAGCGCCGCGAGAGGAAGAATGCCCTCTGTCTTGAAGCCAATATCCAGCAGGATGGAATCAGCAGTGAGCGTGACGACGGTGGCTTCAATCCTGCGGCTGCCTTCTTCAAGCTTGTGGGAATGGCTTTGCTCAAATTGCGAAAGAATGTCCTGGAATGATTCGCTGGAATCGGCGGATGGCTTGCCGGGCTGGGCTTCTGGGTCGGTTGGATTGAACATGAGGAGTGACAGTCTCTGGTGTAAAGTGATGGCCGGTGCAACGGCGCGGTGTAAGTCCTGAAACAAATGGTGAGCGCGGCTGGATTCGAACCAGCGACCCACGCCTTAAAAGGGCGTTGCTCTACCAACTGAGCTACGCGCCCACACTCCTACTAATCTAACACAGGCCAGCAGAGCTGGCCGTCCGCAGCTGCCGGAAGTAGAAGCTGCGGCAGATAAGCGCCTCAGAAAAAAAAGCAGCCCGAAAAGAGCTGCTTTCTTTTTTCTGCTATGTGAGCGTGGCGCTAGAAGCGGATTTGCGGACCGATGGTCGCGCGGAAATTGTTGCGCGTGCCATTATTCAGGAACATGATTTCATCACCCGCTTCAGCACGGATACCAAGCCAGCCAGCATTGAATTCGATACCGCCGCCGGGATAGAAAACGCCGTCAGTGTCGCCGTCAACAATATTGCCAATCTGGTTGTTGATGACGCCAGCGGTTACCGGGCCGCCCACACCAAAATTCACAATGCCGCCTTTTAGCAACCCGAAAAAGCGTACTGGGCCGGTACTCTGGATCTTCAGGCCAAAGAGCCCATGGAGCATCCGCAAATTGGAGCGGACAGTGTTGGTTAGGTTGCCGACCGTGATCACCTGAGTCTTGGTGCGCTCAAAGTCATAAGCCATCTCGCCCTCAAGCACTACGTGCTTCCTCAAATTGATGCCCAGGCGCGCGCCCACACCTAGCATATTGAGGTCGGCCGGTTGCAGGCGGGTAAAGTCCAGATACACGCCCAGGTTTCCATGGTTTTTATCGTCACCGCTCTTCTGGGCCGATGCCGAAGGCGCGAATGAAGCGATACAAAGCGCCAAAGCGCTCAGAAATGCTGAAGGTTTCATGTTTTAGCTTCTCCCATCTCTCTATGAAGATCTATAGGTTTCAGAACCGGATTTGTGGACCACCCATAAATTTAAAGTTATGATTGGCGCCGTTGTCGAAGTAAATCTCATCGCCGGCTTCCAACCGGATCCCGAAAAAGCCAGCATTGAATTCTACGCCGCCGCCGGGATAGAACACGCCATTGGTATCTCCGTCGGCAATGTTGCCGAACTGATTGGATACGTTACCTGCGGTGACGCCATTGCGCGCTACGCTGAAATTCAGCAGTCCGCCTTTCAGAACAGCAAAGACCCGGACCGGCCCGGTCGACTGAATCTTGGGGCCAAAAAGACCGTGAATCAGGCGCAGGTTCGAGCGGACCGTGGTGGTATTGTTTTGCAGGTCGGTGATGGTTGCTGTCGCGTTTCGTTCGAAGTCATAGGCCATCTCGCCTTCCAGCACTATGTGCGGATGCACGTTGACGCCGAGGCGTGCACCAACTCCGAAGAAATTCGTTTTCGCAAACTTGAGCCGGGTGTAGTCAAAATACACGCCGAAGTTTCCATGGTTTTTGTCGTCACTGCTCTGAGCTGACGCCGCAGGCGCAAATAAAGCGATACAAAGCGCTAAAGCGCTTAAGAATGCCAAAGGTTTCATGTCGTTCCTTCTCCCGATAAGATTGTGCGAATCTCCAGCTTATGCTCTAAGAGGGGACCAGCTTTGGGGAACGGAAAAGCGCCAGCACTGCCGGACTCTTTCATACGATGCCCCTCCCCCGCAGGAGGTGGGCTGGCCAAAGCAGCTCTTTTCTCCGTCCAGAAGCAACATATTTTTCGACTCACTGAGTTTACACGGCTCTAATCGCCGCATTAAACTCATGGCGTCCGATATGCTATTACCCTGCTAGGCACTGGAGGAAAGCGCATGCCCAACGGCACACTGGATCTCATGAAACTCGATGGCCAACCGGTCACCTACCAGATCATGTTTGAACAAAATGCCGGCGGCACCTTCGTCGCCCGGGTTGAGTCCGACGAACTCGTTCCCTTCCTGCATGAAGAAATGCGCGTTGACATGCCTCTGGCCGAATCCGCCGCGCAACGTCTCAACAAAGAAAACCGCGTCCGCCTGCCCAACATTTTCCTGGAAGAAAACAACCTACACGCCGTCATGGATTACATGGAAGAGGATATATAGGCTTCGTTTTTTGTCGCTACGCGACAAACCGCTCATCGATTACGTCGACCTCAAGTATTTGCTGCACCTGACGCAACGGGCTCGCCGCGCAAGTCGGGCTCGCTCTGACATAAGTTCTCTATGCGACCAGTCCTCAATAAGCGTTCTATTTGCGTTTCCCAAATCAGCGCCAATCCGTTCTCATCCGCGGTAAGGGGTTTGGCTTTTTGGGATCTTACTTCACCCTGGACACCTGCAGCTTCGTTTTCAGGTCGTCGGCAATTTGCTTGCCGTGAAAGCGTCCATTCTCGATAAAAATCTCACTCGTCCGCGCGCCTGAAACTACCACGCCCGCCACATAAATCCCCGGCACATTGCTCTCAAACGTCAGCGGATCGCACACCGGCCTCATTTCCGGCCGCGTCAGTTCAATCCCCACCGACTCCAGAAATTGGTAATCCGGATGGTACCCGGTCAGGGCAAACACAAAATCGTTTTTCAGCATGCGCTCACCGTCGGGCGTTTTCAGCCGCACTTCTTCTGGCCTGATCTCCAGCACGCAGCTGTTAAAGTACGCCGTCACTTCGCCGTTCTTGATCCGGTTTTCAATGTCCGGCTTGATCCAGTACTTTACGTTCCTGTGAATGTCCGCCCCACGATGCACCATCGTCACGCGCGACCCGCGCCGCCACAACTCCAGCGCCGCAATCGACGCGGAATTCTTCGCTCCAATAATCAGCACGTCCATATCAAAATACGGATGCGGATCTTTGTAGTAGTGCATCACCTTGGGCAGGTCCTCGCCCGGTATGCCCAAATAATTTGGACGGTCGTAATACCCGGTCGCCACCACAATCTTTCGCGCCACATATTCGTGATCGTGGCCATGCAGGTCCTGCGTCTCGATTCTGAATGCGCCGTCATAGCCGGTCACGCTGGCCACGCGCTGATACTGTCGCACGTCCAGTCGATAATGCTGGGCCACGTTGCGGTAATATTCCAGCGCCTCTGAGCGGTTCGGCTTCTGGTTGGCCGTGGTAAACGGAATGTCGCCAATCTCCAGCAGCTCCGGCGTGGTAAAGAAAACCATGTTCGCCGGATAGTGAAACAGCGAGTTCACCAGACAGCCCTTGTCCACCATGGCGGAAGTAAACCCGGCGCACTGCGCCTCAATGGCACACGCCATGCCCGTAGGGCCGGCGCCAATCACCAGCACGTCAAAGTGGTCGCCTTTGTGTTCCATGAGAGTTTCATTTTACAGGGGTGAGCATTGGAAGTTCGCCTTCGATGAGGATTTGGTGAAACGCGGACGGCACGGGCGTCAAGAGCGCGGGCATTCGCGATCATGCTGCGGTAGAGACGTAGTCTGCTACGTCTCTACGTCGGCAGCATTTGCTTATTCAGATCAGTGTTATCCGTGTAAATCAGTGGTAAGTATTGGTTTTACGCAATAGCCGCCAGCGCCTGTTCCACGTCGGCCACCAAATCCTCACTCGCTTCAAGCCCTGTGTACAGTCGGACCAGGCGGCTGCCGTATGCGGGGCGCTTGGGCGACTGCAAATCATACGTCATGGCCAGGCTGGTAACGCCGCCCCAGCTATAGCCGATCTTGAACAGCCGCAGCGCGTCAACGAACGCCAGCACCTGCTCTTTGCTGTACTGCGGCTTGAAGACCAAGGAAAACAGTCCCGACGAGCCAGTGAAGTCGCGCTTCCACAGTTCGTGTCCGGGACAGGAAGGCAACGCAGGATGCAGAACGATTTCAATTTCCGGGCGTGCGCTCAGCCATTGCGCCAGCGCCAGCGCATTCTGTTCGACAGCCTTGAGCCGCACGGCCATGGTCTTCAGTCCGCGCAACGCCAGGCTGCAATCGTCGGGCGAGGCGGCGCAGCCCAGCACCTGGTTCGTCTCGCCCAGGCGCTCATAGATCTGCTGAGAAGCGATCTTCTGAGAAACGCCTTTCTCGTCGCGCACCGTCACTGAGCCCAGCAGCAGGTCACTGTGTCCGCCAACATATTTGGTCAGCGCCTGCATGGTGACGTCCATGCCGAGGGCAAATGCGTCCAGATAAATGCCGGCTGCCCATGTGTTGTCCAGCACGGCCAGCGCGCCGTACTCATGCGCGGCCTGCGCGATCGCGGGAAGGTCCTGCACTTCCATGGTGATGGAGCCTGGACTCTCACACCACACCAGCCGCGTGTTGGGCTTGAACTCCGAGCGGATGCCGGCCCCCGCGGCCGGCGGATAATAACTAACGTCAACGCCAAAGCGACGCAACACGCCGTTGGAAAACATTCGGTTCGGTCCGTAAATGCTTTCCGGCAGCAGCACGTGGTCTCCGGCCTTGAGCAGCGCCAGATGAATCAGCGAGATTGCCGCCTGTCCGCCAGGCGTGATAAACGTGCGAAAACCTTTTTCCAGTTCGCAGACGCGCACCGCCAGCTCCAGCGTGGTGGGCGTACCGTAAAGCCCGTAGGTGTAGCCGATCTCAAACTGGTTCCAGCGATCGCTGGCGGCGGCCGCATGATCAAACACAACTGTCGATCCCCGATAGACCGGCGTTGCCAGCGATCGAAACCCCTCTGGCACCGTGGCGTCAGAATGTATGAGTTTGGTCTTCCAGTCTTTTTTGTTTACGTCCGGGTTACCAGATAAAGCGTTGTTCGCATCTTTCTTGTTGGCCATGGAGGAGATTGTAAAGCCAAGAGACATCGCATTCGACATGAGTGAGGGCAAGGCGCCTCGAAAGTTGTGTAGCACAGCCGCCCCCGGCCGTGGTTTGGAAATAAAAACCGAAGTAGGGCGCTTTGAATTTAAGCTAAAGATCTTCCGTCACGCCCGGAACCTGCCAGCCATCGTATTCACCGTTGAACTCGTCGGCAAAGAGGTCAAGCTCCGTCTGCAATGAGTTCAGATTTTCGATTGGGCCCGGCTGCCGTGCTTGAAGTTGTACTTTCTCCATCTCGGCGTTCAGGCTGACCGATTCAATCGTCCATCCACGTTCTTCCAGGCGATGAGCAGCCCGGTCGGCGTCGGCCTGGTCAGGGAAAAAGAAATAATGGTCAAGGTGCGACGCATTGCTCAGCGCTTCGTCCAGCTTCTCATCCTCTTCAGAACGTTTTGCACTTGGCGTAAGGAAAGATCGGATGCCTTCAAACATAATCTTTCTTCAATCATACAACAGCGATTCGCGCGCGATTTTGGTCGGCGGCAGTTGCCCCCATTCGCTCGCCGCGATGCATTTCAGAACGTCCGCGCGCCAAGTTATAATCACTAGTTTTGCGTTGCTTCGCGAACGCATACGCATCCCGCACTCATAAAAGAGGGACAACCATGGCCCAGCAATTTCGCCAGGAAAAAGATTCTATCGGCATCAAAGAAATTCCCGCCGACGTTTATTACGGCGTGCAGACCGCGCGCGCCGTGGAGAACTATCCCATCTCCGGCATGCGCGCCAATCCCACGCTGATTCGCGCTATCGGCATGGTGAAGTATGCCGCGACTCAGGCGAACAAAGAGCTTGGCCTCGTCGACGACAAGCGCGCCGACGCGGTCATGCAAGCCGCCAAAGAAGTTGTTGACGGCAAATGGGACCCGTCGTTTGTTGTCGACGTGTTTCAAGCCGGTGCTGGCGTGAGCTTCCACATGAATTCGAATGAGGTCATCGCCAACCGCGCTACTGAATTGATGGGCGGCAAGCTGGGTGAATACACGGTCCATCCTAACGACCACGTGAACTATGGGCAGTCTACCAACGACGTTTTTCCCACCGCTATGCGAGTGGCGACGCTGCTGGAACTGGAAAAACTTTATCCGGTGCTCGACGCTCTGGCTGCCGCCTTCGAAGCCAAAGGAAAAGAATTCCATAATGTAATGAAATCGGGCAGGACGCACATGCAGGATGCCGTGCCGATCCGTCTGGGGCAGGAGTTTGCAGCCTATGGCGTCGCCATCCGCAAAGCCATTGACGATATTCGCCATGCAGGTGAATCGCTACGCGAGCTTGGACTCGGTGGCTCCGCCGTCGGCACCGGCATCAACACGCATCCTGACTATCGCGCCAAAGCGGTTGCCAATCTGGCAAAGATCTCCGGCCAGAAACTCACGCCTGCCGCCGACATGCGCTGGGCCATGCAATCCAACGCATGCATGGCGCAGGTTTCTTCATCGCTCCGCAACCTCGCGTTGGAGGTGATTCGCATCTCCAATGATCTGCGGCTGATTTCCTCGGGACCAAACACTGGCTTTGCCGAAATAAATCTTCCGGGACTTCAGCCTGGGTCTTCCATTATGCCGGGCAAAATTAATCCGGTGATGCCGGAGCTGGCAGCGATGGTTTCATTCCAGGTTGTTGGCAATGATACGACTGTTGCCATGGCCGTTCAGGGTGGCCAGCTTGAGTTAAACGTCATGATGCCGACGATGGCCTACAACGTTCTGCAATCGATTTCCATCCTCACCAACATGCTCCGCGTCTTCACCGACAAATGCGTCAAGGACCTCACCGCCAATGAAAAGCGTAATGCCTTCTACGCCCAGAGCACCGTCTCGCTTGCGACCGCGCTCAATCCCTACATCGGCTACGCCAAGGCGGCGGAGATTGTGAAGGAATCTGTCGCCACCGGCAGGTCGATCATCGACATTGCGCGCGATAAAAAGCTGTTGAGCGAGCAGGAGATTGCGGAGATCCTCGATCCCGTGAGCATGACAGAGCCGCAGTATCCCAAAGACGCCGCCAAGAGACGGGACGACATTACGGGGAAGAAATAGGCCTTCTTTCTGCAATCCCGAGCGCAACGAGGGAACCTTATAGCCACGACCATCTAGAGGTGAGAAAGAATGGAGTCGGCCATCCCGAACACTCCGGCGCTACGTATCGAGAATCCCCTGCGAATTCTGTATTGATAGGGTTCCCTCGCTACGCTCGGGATTTCAGAAAAACCTCAGCACGCCCATCTCAACAGCGTCGCTCCCACCGTAAATCCTGCGCCGACGGCCGCAATCAGCACCAGATCGCCCTTCTTCAGCCGCCCTTGCTGGCGTGCGCTTTCCAATGCCAGTGGGATGGTACCGGCAGTTGTGTTCCCGAACTCATCAATGTTGATGATGATGCGGTCTTCCTTCAGCCCCAGCCGGTCGGCCGCGGACATAATGATTCGCCGGTTCGCCTGGTGGGGAACGAACAGCGCCACGTCACTGCCCTTAAATCCGTTGCGCTTCAGCACCGTCTCAGAGGCTTCCGCCATTTTTCTGACAGCGTATTTGAACACTGCCTGCCCGTCCTGATGGACGTAATGCATTTTCTTGTCCACCGTTTCATGGGTGGTGGGATTGCGGCTGCCGCCTCCGGGCATGTACAGCGAGCACGCGCCGGATCCATCTACTTCGTGCGTAAAATCAATGATGTAGTTGCCGTCGGTCGCGGGCTCGACTAGTACCGCACCTGCCCCGTCGCCAAAGATGATGCAGGTTGCGCGATCTTCGTAATTAATGATCGTAGTCATCGCGTCCGCGCCAATCGCCAGCACCCGTTTGTGTGCCCCGGACTCGACAAACTTCACCGCGGTCTGTAGCGCGTACACAAAGCCGGAGCACGCCGCGGAAATGTCATAACCCCACGCGCCCTTGGCGCCAATCTTGTCCTGGACAATGCAAGCCGTAGCAGGAAAAATCATGTCTGGAGTAACCGTTCCCAGAAAGATAGCCTCCACCTCGCTGGCCGGAATGCCGCGCTCCTGCAGTGCATTTTTCGCGGCCTCAATCGCCATGTCAGACGTGGCCATGCCTTTATCGATGATGTGCCGCTGCCGGATCCCCGTCCGCTCGATGATCCAGTCATTGGACGTCTCGACCATTTTTTCCAGGTCGGCATTGGTCAATAGACGCGGGGGGACATAAGTTCCGAGAGCCGAGATTTTCGCGCGTACCAGGTTGGCCAAAAAAGTTCTCCAGATCGGTGAGTATAAAACCTAATATTGTAAGCGGTTTTAGAAACGAGCGGTAGCAGTTCAGGGGTTGGGTTGTTGCTTGCCGCGAGCGGCTATCAGCCTATGTGAAACCCAGAAACAATCCATTCGGGCAGCACAATCAGAACGATTGCAGTAAATACCCAAAGCACTTTTTTCAGATTCATGGAAAAACCTTACCGGGCACCCCGCTGCACACGCACTAGCCCGTTACCGTTGCTTCCTTCCGGACCTGGCGGGATTGGCGGGATTGCGTCGCGCGGGACCCGGCGTTTTCAATTCTAACATCATTATTTCCTTCCGGCTTTTGCCCGGTTACGTTGGGTCATCGGCGCGCGGATTGGGCTTTGCTCCGGCCCCAAATTCAGGGACAATAAGGGCAGTGTCCACGCGCAGTCTCAATCTCACAGCAACCAGGTCTGTTCCCGGTTCGGGCAGCGCTGAGCGTTTCTTTCAGTGGTCGCTGTACATACTTGTAGTCGTCGGGTTTACCGCGCTCATGGGTACCAACAAGCTTGACCTGCCTTCCCTGGCCCTGGTGCTCCCCGCGCTGCTTCTGCGTGGCTATCTTTTGCTCATGCGAAAGACCCTGGTCATCTCTGAGCGCTGGACCACTTTTCTCACCATCATCTATTTCGCTTTTTACGCTGCCGATTATTTTTATTTTTCTGAGAGCTTTATCAACGCCACCGTACACATGGTGCTGTTCAGCATGGTCATCAAGATCTTTTCCGTACGTCGCGACCGCGATCTGATGTACCTCGCCGTGCTCTCATTCCTCATGTTGCTCGCGGCCGCCGTTCTGACCGTGGATACGTTGTTCCTTCTCACCTTCTCGCTGTTTATTCTGGTGGCCATCGCCACCTTCGTCAGCATGGAGATGCGGCGCTCGGAGCAGGAAACGCTGGCAGCCGGCGTGCCGCCGCATCAAGATTCGAAGTTTTATGGATCGCTGGCAGGAATCTCAGGTGTGCTCGGATTGCTTACTCTCGCCGGCGCTGCGCTCCTTTTCTTCATCCTGCCCCGCGTGAGCACCAGCGGATATCTGCGCAGCCTGGGCGTACAAAGCTCCCTGGTAGCTGGATTTAGTCCGGAAGTTAATCTGGGAGGCATTGGCCAGATCCAGCAATCCAGCAACGTGGTGATGCATATTGAGGTGCTCTACGGCAAACTGTCCAGCAACCCCCATTGGCGAGGCATTACTCTTGCTAACTTTGACGGACGTCACTGGTGGAACCCGCTGGAAGTGCCCACTCAGCACGGCCTGAACAATTCTCCGCTGGATCTTACTCGCATCAGCAATTTTTCTTTTTATTCTGAAGCGCACTCCGCGCCCCAGTTACAAACGCTTTCTTATCGTGTGGTGATGGAACCAGTAGGATTGAACCTCTTTTTTTTGGCGCCTGTTCCACTCAAGATTAATGGCGACTATCGGATACTGGAGATCAAAGCGGACGGCTCCGTCTTCAACGCTCGCCCTGCCGATAATGGCTCCGGCGCAGGCGACAACGAGGGCGGACAGACGGTTGGCATCTACTCCGCAGAGGCGGATACGCGCGATCCTGAGCCTTTCGTCCTCGATTCCAATTCCACAGACTATCCCGCGCACGTCGCCAATCTTTATCTGCAGATACCAACCCTTGATCCTCGGGTGCCGCAGCTGGCCCGGCAGGTGACCGCCTCCTCGGCTTCGAATTACATGCGCGCCAAGGATATCGAGCGCTACCTGCAAACCAATTATGGATACACCCTGCAATTGCCGGGACTGCGCGAACCTGATCCGCTGGCCAGCTTCCTGTTTCAGCGGAAGAAAGGCCACTGCGAATATTTTGCTACTTCCATGACCATGATGCTGCGCACGCTAGGCATACCCGCCCGCATCGTTAACGGCTTTCGGGGCGGCGAATACAATGACCTTACCAGCAGCTACATCGTGCGTGAAAAAGACGCCCATTCATGGGTCGAGGTCTATTTTCCCGAGTATGGCTGGGTTTCGTTTGATCCCACGCCGGCGGGCAGCGCCGACGGACCGCTAACCGGCTGGTCGCGCATGGGTCTCTATCTTGATGCGGCCCGGCAGGTCTGGCGCGAGTGGATCGTTAACTACGATTTCAGCCACCAGATGAAGTTGCGCTCAGACCTGAGCACAACCACTGGAAACGCTCAATCCAATTTCCGGGAATGGGCGGAGCGCCGGTATTTTCAAGTAGTGAAGCTCATCGGCCGCTGGCAGCGGCGGCTGGAAGATCTGTCACCAACACAGATGGCGCTGTATTGTGTTCTGCTCGGTTTGCTGCTCGCTATGCCTTTTGCGCCGATGACATGGCGCACGATCCAGCGTACGCGCGCCCTCAGGCATCCGCAGAGGGCTCCGCGCACCTCCGCCAGCTTCTGGTATCAGCGCATGCTCAAGATGATGGCCCGGCGCGGTGTGCGTAGAGATCAGTCACAAACGGCGGAGGAATTTGCCTCTTCCATTCCCGATCCACGAATGCGCCAGGATGTTGAACTCTTCACCGAGCATTATGAGCGCGCTCGCTTCAATGCATCAGTGGAAGATGCCCAGTTGCTTCCTGAACTCTACGAAGAAATCGCCGGACGCAAATAGTCTCCTTCGCCGCCCTAAACTCAAATCTCGCTGACGCTTTTACGGCCGCAAAATGTCATGGATTACATCCACGATCCGTTGCGTGCGCCGGTCAAGAATCAGAATGTCCACTCCCAGCGTGACCCGGCGATAGGTGTCAGGCAGCGGCGGCAGGCGGCGCTCCAGGTCCTCCGGAAATGGCTGCACCCGCTTCTGCAATCCCGGAGGCAAGGTCCCGTCGCGTTCCAGGTGCTTTTGCAATCCGGGGGGCAGGTTTCCGTTGCGCTTGGCCAGGCCTGGCGGCAGGTTCGAATTGCGGTCCTGATAATAGCCGCGAATAGTTTCACGATCGCGTACGCTGAATACGATGCGAACCCCGCGTTTGTCGCCACGATCACCGTCGCGGTCCCTATTGTCGTCATCCCGGTCAGCCTGCTTGTTGTGGCCCTTGCCTTTTCCGTTGCTTTGAGCCAGGCCTGCCTGTGGCAGCGCCACCGTCAAAACCAGCCCGCAGACCGTCGCCGTTAAAATTCTTTTCAACATTTCTCCGCCTCCGCAGATGTCACTTCTCTGCCTTAACCATACTT
>Ga0137403_10005917_pt1 | contig 14064 bp, 15 predicted proteins | sample CZOMad2_1_16fung_FD_122057 | JGI IMG/M metagenome (GOLD analysis project Ga0137403, IMG submission 122057) | Vadose zone soil fungal communities from Angelo Coast Range Reserve, California, USA - CZOMad2_1_16fungal (Hybrid Assembly) | ecosystem: Environmental > Terrestrial > Soil > Vadose zone... | reverse complement strand
CACGAGGGTGGTCGGCGTCGTGGGCCCGCTCGGGCAGGCGCCCCCGCCCGACCAGCCGCCGAAGCCGCTCGCCCCGCTCGGCGTGGCCGCGATGGCCACGACGGTGCCCGCCGGATAGAGCCCGCCGCCGCTGGTCGCCCCGCCTCCGGTGCCCGTGGTCGTCAGGGTCAGGAGGAACGTCGTCGGCGGCGTCGCCGTGAAGGTGGCGGTACAGACGAGGTTGGTCACCCCGAGGGTGATCGTCACCGGGGAGGTCGTCCCCGACGGACACGGGGCCACGCCGCTCCAGCCGGTGAACGTGGACCCCGCCGCCGCCGTGGCCGTCAGGGTCGCGGGCGCGCTGGCGAGGTAGGTGCCCCCGCCCGTGACCGTCCCCGATCCCGTGCCGGCGGTGCTGAGGGTCAGGAGCACCTGGGTCGGCGGCGCCCCGGTGAAGGTGGCGGTACAGGCCAGCGCGGCCGACGGCATCACCACCGAGGCGGGCGTGGTGGCCGAGCTCGGACACGGGGCCGGGCCGCCCCAGGTCGTGAAGGTCGATCCGCCGGCCGGCGTGGCCGTCAGCGTCACCACCGTCCCGGCCAGGTACGTGCCGGCCCCCGTGGTCGTGCCGTTGCCCGAGCCGCCGGCCGTGATCGTCAAGGCGAAGCTCGGGGCCGGCGCCGAGAAGGTGCCCGTGCAGGCCAGCGCGATCGACGGCATGATGAGCGTCGTCGGCGTGGCCGTCGTCTGCGGGCAGGCGGCCAGGCCCGACCAGCCGGTAAACGTCGAGCCCACGGCCGGAGTGGCCGAGATCGGGACGACGGTCCCGGGCGCGTAGGTGCCCGCCCCGGTCAGGGTGCCGCTCCCGGTGCCGGCCGGGACGAGCGTCAGGGGGGCCGGAGTCTGGAGCGGGTAGGCGTTGTTCCCGAGGGCGAGGGCCGCCAGGACTTGCGGGATGCGGGCGCCGAGGTCGGTCCCGTCCGTCGCCATGTTGTGGAACGGGGAGGCGAGGGTCAGGGCGCACCCCGTCAGGGCCGCCGGGCACTGGCTCACGTTGACGAAGCCCACGTCCGAGGTCGTCTGCGGAAAGAAGTTGCCGGCCGGCCACGTCGGGGAGCCGCTCGAGAACCCGCCGGCGTTCGGCCACGGGCCGACGATGGCGTTGGTCGCAAAGACGCCATTCAGGGCGACACACGGGAAGAGCGTCAGCGGAAATCCGCCACAGTGCCCGCTGTTCTCCACCATCGTGTAGAGGCCGGGATCGCCCAGGATCGAGTTGGTCATCTGGATGCCGGGCATCTGGCCGTAGGTGCCCATGTCGAAATTAAAGAGCTTGGTCTGCAAGGTGCTGGCCGCGAAGTGGGTCGAGATGATCGCCGTGTTGTGGTCGAAGGTCATGTCGTTGGCGTGGTTCGCCAGGAGATTGAACACGTCCCCGCTGTCGGCGCCCCCGGTCTCGTAGTAGCCGAGATCGGTGAGGACGTTATCGTGGTAGTACACGCGGGCGCCCGCCAGGGTCGGATTCGGCCCCACGGCGGCGTTGAAGGCGTCAATCCGCGTCCCGCCGAAGCCGAAGGCGTTGTCGATCCGGTCGAATTGGTTGAATCGGATGGTGAGGTCCTGGACGACGGTGCTGGTATCGGACCCGGCCGGGCGCGGCGTCAACTGGAGCGTGTTGGGTTGGCCCTGCGTCCAGTGATCCCGGAAGGTGTTGCCCTCGAGGAGCGCGCGGCACCCGTGCTTAAACTCCGTGTGGTTCTTGGTGATGTACACGTTCCGCCACGCCGGCGGCTTGGCGATCAGGTTGAGCCGAATCTCCACATCGCAGATTTCGACGCCAAACATGGAGGCATCGGGCGTGGAGTCGCCGCCGATGAAGAGATTTTCTCCGGCGCCTTCCAGGTAGTTGTTCACGAACTTGAGCGGCCCCGTCGTCGAGAGGACCAGGATGGCCTTCGTCTCCCCGTTGTCGGTGGCCTTCCAGTTCGAGAGATAGGAGTCCACGACCGCGCCCGAGGCCGCGTCCATCACGATCCCGAACAGATCGTGATCCTCGCCGTCCGTGCCGTGGAGGTATGAGCGATCCACGATGATGTTCCGCGGCATGTTGGCGAAGGTCTGCACGAGCCCGAGCGTGGCCCCGCCGTCGATCGCGAAACAGGTCGAGTTCGTGACCACGCCGGGATTGGTCACGCACTGGAGCCCCTGCAACCAATAGTGGTGCGAGAACGGGGCCGTGGCGAGCGCGTAGAGCCCGGAGGTCGTTTGGAGCGTCGGCATGTTCACGCCGTCGCTTGGCTGGACTCGAGTGCCTTGCGGCGGCAGGCTCGCCGTCGCCGAGGTCCGCACGACGATCCAGCCCGTGGCCCCGCCGGCCCGAGTCGGCAGTTGAAAGTCGCCGACGTAGGGAGTGCCCGCCGTGAGCGTGACGCAGTGGGTGAGCGCGTCACTGAACGCGGCGGCGGTGTTGAGCGCCGCCTGGAGCGTGCCGCTGGTCAGCCCCGAGACGTTCGTGTCACACGCGGGCGGCCCGGTGGTATTGATCCAGCGCTGCGGAAGGGTCGGGAGGGTCTGCGCGGACGCGAGGGCCGGGAGCTCCGAGAGGACGGCCAGCGCCCAGACGAGGCGGAGGACGCGGCTCACGGGCCGTAGTACGAAAAGTAGGCGAGACTGTTCGCGGTGGCCGCCGTGTCGCGGATCAACTGGAGTTGGGACAGCGACCGCCCGCACGCGACCGGATGCGAGTCCTGCCGCCAGAGCTGGCCGTTACTCGCGGTGACCGTCCCGCCGTCATCGCGCAATCGGAGGTCTGCCGTCTGCACGTCGATGACCGCAAACACCGCCCCGACCGGGATCGTCGGCATGACCACGTTGGTCGAAACGGTCAGGGCTTGGTCGCCGAGCGAGCGCATGAACTGCGTCATCTGGACCCCAGGGCATATGGGCGTGGCCGTTTGAGCCGATAATATGGCTGGAACACTGAGGATCAGGAGAATCAGCGTGAGGCGTCTCATGTCTTCTTCACCCATCCATCCGCTGTGGCGCTCGGCACGGCTTCGGTGACTACGATGTGCGTCGCGTCTCGGGAGGCTACCGTGTAGGTTCCGTCGTTGCCGGTCGAACCGACAATCGTCACGGAGTCTCCGTCCACGAGAATGCTGGTCGGATCAGGGCTCACCGTGAACGTCTTCGTCCCCTGGTTGACGGCGGTGATGTGGAAGAAGGTATTGAACGGAGCCGTGGTCGGCACGATATCGTACCAGATGCGGTAGGTAACCGATCGCGTCCCGACGGTCGCACCCCCACCCGTCACGTCGGCGGCCGACGAGAGCACGATGGGCTGATTCACCCCGACGGGATTCGAGCCCCCAGGCTGGATCAGCGCCGCATTTTCATTCGAGGAGACGATCGCGAGAAACTCCCCTGCCGGATCATTTGAGAGGTCGTCTTGCAGATTGCCGTTACTCGTAACGGCGGCAGTCAGGTCATACCCACCAGGAGCGCCATACCATAACTTGGCATTGAGCGCACTGCCCCACGCATCGCCTAGCGACTGCGTGGTGCGGTAGCGCATGAAGAGCAAGGAGAAGTTTGCCCCTGGTGCAGACAGCACAGGTAGCCCTGGACCGATACTGGTTGGGTCGTAGACGGGCGCCGTGGTTAGCGCCACCGGGTCGAGGGTGACATCGACGTACGGCGTCCCGCCGACGAGGCGCCAGTCCGGGTTCCCCGAGATCGGCTCCGATCCCTTGCTGAAGTCGATGGCCTGCCAGAGTCCACCCCGGTCGAGGACCGTCAGCCCAGGCGGGTAGGAGGTATCGGCCTCCCATTCGAGGAGGTAGGGGCGGAGCTGGGGCGGCATCGCGAGCCCTCCGAGTCTTAGAGGCCCGTCGGCGTGTCGGGCCAGGTGACGAACAAGACGCGTAGGAGGAGCCGACGCGTGCCGCCGGTCAAGGTCTGACCGGTCCAGCAGAGCAGCGGCTGGTTCCCCGTGGGCACTGTCGGCAGGAATGTCGAGCCGCCCATCGGGTTCCACTGGACCGACGGCTGCGGGCCGCTCGAGCCAGTGTCCCAGTTGAGCGTGTCGTAGACGACGGCGCCCGGCCCCGCCGAGAACTGGGTCGACGTGTCGCCATACGCGAGGTTCAAGCTCGCGTTCGTGTTCCATGGGTCCCCGTCGTCCGGAAAGGTAGCGACGCCGACGACGACGAGTTGACGGCCCGACCCGGGGGCCTCGGCCAGCACAACGCCCGGCCCGAAGGCGTTCCCGTCCGCGGTCGCATCGGGGAGGGTGGGCGTGAGCCCGAGCACTGTCGTCGGGCCAGCGGCCAGCCGGACGGACACAACCGAGTAGACGCCATCGTTCCCCGTCGAGCCCACGAGTCGGAGTGGCGTCCCCGTGCGGAAGCCCGAGGCATCCCCGGTGACCGCGATCATGTTCCCCGTCAGATCGACCGCGACGATCGGCCACCCGCCGTTCGGCTGGAATCCCGGCGCCGTCGTCAGATCGGTCGGGTCGAGGATCAGGTCCACGTACTCCGTGTACATCGGGCCAAAGGACGGGCGGCGGTCAGCCATGGGTGGCGGCCTCCGAGGGTGGCACGGGGAGTGCAGTACCATATCCAGACATGGCTCTGGCCCTCTCCGCCTGCTTTGCCTTCAATGCCGCCCGAGCCTCCGGCAACTTGTCCCGGAACGTGGCGCGTAACGTCATCACATCCCCCACGGTCTTCCGGTAGTGTCGCCAATACGATTGATATCGGCTGGGGCTCATGAAGGCCAGGCCGTGTTCCAAGATTGCCCCAATGACCACGATCCGGGGAATCTGTTCTCGCTTGGCGACAGCGTTGATCGCCTCCGCGACGCGCTGCGGAAGCGGGAGTCGAGTCACCCATGGCAGGCGCCATCCAGCGGCGGTGACCCTAGAGACGCGATCCGGAGTCCAACTCAGGCCGACTCGACGCTCGGCATCCCGCAATACCGCGAGTTTTCCCCGGACTCTGGGACGATCTTTGTGGCGGGTTAGCTGACGTCGGGCCATCTGGGGTATCATCCTACCCCAGATGGCCCGAAAACCGAGGGGTCTCAAAATCCTGCTCCCCACCGAGGCCGAGGTCTGGGCCTTCTGCTCGAGGGTGCCGATCGCCACGAAGGACTTGGGCCTCACGACGATCCAACCCTGGGGTACTCAAAAGGCGCTCCTCCGAGCCATCCTCGCCGGCACGGCGGACGGCATCCGTCAGTTCATCGTGCTCAAGGCCCGCCAGGTCGGAGCCACGAGCTTCCTCTTGCTCCTGACGCTCCTCTGGATGTCTCGATTCCCCGGCTTGCAGGGCTTGACGGTCGCCGACTCGGAGGAGAACCTCGCGTACTTTCGGGATCTGATTCTCGGGATGATGGAGACGCTTCCGGAAGGGTCGTCGGATCTCGGCATCCCGGACCTGCGCACGAGGAATCGCATCCAGATGACGTGGCAGAATCAGAGCCGTTTGCTCTTGCAGACGGCTGGACCTCGGACGTGGAAGCGGCTGGGCGTCGGACGGGGACTCTCGTTTCATCACGGCTCGGAGGTCCCGCTCTGGGGCAACGGGAACGCGCTCTCATTCCTGCGGGCGGCCTTCTCCGACCTCCATCCCGCCGCGCTATACGTTTTCGAGGGAACCGCGAGGGGCCGAAATTGGTACATGGACCTCTGGGACGACGCGGCCGACGCGACGACGATGCGCCAGGTGTTCCTCGGATGGTGGCTCCGCGAGGACAACGCGATCCCGAAGACGGATCGTCGCTTCAAACATTTCTGGGATGATCGGCTCACGCCGCGCGAGTTGGAGTGGCACCAGGAGCTCCAGCACCCGCCGTTTCAAATTTCACTGAAACCGACGCAATGGGCCTGGCGCCGATGGTACATATTGGAGAAAGCGGGTGGATCGGAGCGCTTGGCCGACCAAGAGCAGCCGACGATCCCGAGTGACGCCTTCGGCGCGAGTCAGGAGCGGCCGTTCCTGGAGCGCGTCTCCGGCGAGCGCGTGCGCCACGGCGTCGCCACCGCGCCGACGGCCTCGACCTATATCTACCACTGGGCATCACAGATGGAGGACACGCGCGCGGAGCCGACGCCGCCCGGCGTGCCTCCCCTCTTAACGGTCTGGCAGCTGCCGGATGGGGGTCCGGTGGTCGTCGCCGCGATCCCGGCGTATAGTGCCATGGAAGATGACCCGACGTGGGTCGTGTCCGTCTGGCAGGCCGCGATCGCGGAGGATCGATTGACGCAGGTCGCCGAGTTCGCCACCGACGCGCAGGTCGGATTGCAGCCGTTCGCGTGGGTGTGTTTGCACCTAGCGGGCTGCTATCAGGCGTCTCATCGCGCGTTCATTTTGGAGGTGTCTGGCCTCGGCTCCGCCGTGCTCCAGGAGATCAAGCGCTTGGTCTCCACGGGCTGGGGCACGAGCCGCAAACCCGAGTTCAAGGATCTCGTCGGGAGCATCCGGCACTACGTGTGGCGGCGCCCGGACTCCTTGGTGTCAGGCGGCGCGCTTCAGTGGAAATCGAGCCCGGAGATTCAGGGTGGCGTGCTTCAGCGCCTCCGCGATCAGATCATCCGGGGCGTCGTCACGGTGCGCTCTCCGCAGCTCGCCGAGGAGTTGACGCGGCTCGAAGCCGAGGGCGACACGTTCAAGCCGGGCGGGCGCGAGCCGCACGGGCACCGCGCGATGGCCGCCGCGCTGGCCGTCGAGTCGTGGTCAGCGCAGTTGTACCCCTACTTGAAGCGCGCCCGCGCCATCGCCGGCAGCGCGTCCACCGTGCAGGGCCGGATCATCCAGGGGTTTGTGTCGCAGTTGGTGAGGCCGGCCTAGATGCCGCGCGCCAACTTCTCCTGCGGGAAATGCACGAAGCTCTTGCACTCGACGGAAGCGATCGTCCATGAAGACTTGCCCATCGAGTCTAAGGTCTGTCCGATGTGCGGCGCCCGACGCGGATTCCGCCGGCTCTACGATGGCGTCAATGTGAGCACGAAAGGCCACCGCATCGCCAAGGTGCTGGACCCGATGATGCAGCCGCAGTTTGACGCGATGGATCGCAACAAGAACAGTCTGGCAGAATCCGAAGCGCGGATCGCCGCCATGTCCAAGCAGGTCGAAACCCTCTCGCGGGAGATGCGCGGCTTGACGGAACAGCAACGCGCGGCGGTCGTGGATATCGAGGCGCAGCGACGTCCGCAGTGGAAAGGGGCGAAGGCGGCGCTTGCCGCCGCCGATCCTGGGGCGAGGTTCGACTCTCGCAATTTTATCTTCCCCCACATCAAGCGGCGCGTCGTGCCGTTGAAGCCCTAGTCGATGGCGACGAAGACCAGCGACGTCGTGGATGTCGAGCGGTATCGGGACCTCCTCCGGCGCTGCGCCGTCTCGCGCGACAGCCGACGGGCCTCGGCACAAACCCTCCGACAGTGGTACGAGCGCGGCACGGAGACCGGCGTCGATGCCCGCTATAACAAGCTGCGCTCGCATCTCGACCGGCTCGCGTCGTATCTCTGGGCGCCGGAAGCCGTGCGCTTCGCCATCCACTTGCCGCCGTCCTCCCGCGCCGACTGGCTCCCGGCCGCGCAGACCGCGCGGGACGAGTTCCGCGATCTCTGGGCCACGACCGGCGCCGATCTGACCGTCAGCATGGCGCTCGAGTGGGCGCTCGTCTATAACACGGGCGTCATCAAGGTGCAGGGCGATCCCCAGCACGGCTTCGTCTTGGGCTACATCGACTCCTGGGACTTCGGCGTCACGCGCGAGGACCAGCAACTCGACGACCAGGATGTCATGGCGCACTATTACACGTTGTCGCTCCCGCAGTTCGAGCGCTGGGCGCAAGGCCATCCGCGCCGCGAGGATCTCCTGACGATCGCGCGCGAGCACGCCAGCGCGCCGTCGGGCGGGACCAGCATGCTGCCGCGTCTCGTGGTCACGGGCGTGACCGGCGTGTTCCCCAACTCCGACATCTCCGCGTCGTTCCCCGGCGATCCGATCGAACCCGCGGAATCGCTCGATCCTCAGGTGATCGAGCCCGTCGTGCAATTGGTCGATCTCTGGGAGCGCACGGTCTATCACGACGACCCGTTCAGCGATGATTACGAGGATTGGCGAGTCACGACGCTCGTCGGCGAAGCGGATCAATGGCTCGTCACGCGCCGGAATCCCGTGCTCCCGCGCGTGCGCTTGGGGCCGAACGCGGTGCTCTCGGCCGACCAACCGTTTACGCTCTTGACCCCGCGGCCGATGCCGAATTATTTGTGGGGACGAAGTGAGATGGCGGGCGGCATTAAGCTCCAGCAGTGGCGCGAAGATCACATGCGCGCGATCGGCGATGCGGTGAACAAGCAACTCGATCCGCCGAAATTCTTTACCGACGTGGGCGACTGGGAAGAAGGCGGGCGCGCGATGAACACGCCCGGCGGGTCCTACGGATCGCCGAATCCGGGCGCTCGGATGACGCCGCTCCAGGTCCAGGTCCCGCCCGAGGCATTCGGGCTCACCGACCGTATAGATCACATGTTCGAGGACCAGTCCGGAATCCCCTCGGTGCTCCAGGGTGAAGGGCAGCCCGGCGTGCGCGCGTCGAATCAACTCGTGGCCCTAGCCGGGATCGGCGCGGGGCGCGTGCGGCACATGGCGCTGCGACTGGAGGCCGCGCTCGGACGCATCGCCACGCTCGGGTTCTCGATTCTCCAGCGCACGGACGGGCAGGGCTATCCGTTGAAGGACGGGAATAAGTTTCTCCTCGCGCAACTCCCGCCCGGCTTGTCGCTCAGTGTCTCCGCGCATTCCGCCTCGCCGATCTTCGCCGAGCAGGTGCAGGCGAAGGCGCTCCAACTCCTCAAGGCGGGCGCCATCGACGGCCCGTGGCTGGTCGAATTGCTCGACCCGCCGTATCGGGAGGAGTTGAAGGTGGTGGCCGAGGCGCTGGCGAAGGCGAAGGCCGAGCAGACGGAGAAGCTCATGCAGCTCCAGGCCGCGAAGTACGCAAGGACTGGGAGGGTGAAATGAGGCAGGCCATCACGGGCACGCATTTTGACGACGCCAGCGGCAACCCCGCCGGAGGCGTGACCACGGCCACGGGGATCGAGATCCACTGGCAAGACGGGCCGCTTGGCCGAGGCGCCGACCGCCGGGAGCCGAACGGCGCCTTTGTCGAGGGCGTCATCGACGCGGCGCGAGACCGGTTGGCGTACTATCAGAAATCGAGGTTCGCGTGCCAGGCTAACGCCGAGGCGATCGAACACTTGACGCGCGCCCTCGTCGTCCTCGATCAGCGCACGACGGATCGGGAAGCCCGATCCGTCGAAGGCACGCACGCCGTTTGAAAACAGGACTTGACACCCCCCGCCACGGCGGTAGGCTTCGGCCCGTATCCGGGGATGCACCCCGGCCACCCGTCAACTCCTTACCTAGGAGGCTAGGACAGTGGAACGGAATCGTCGGCGTCGACACAGCCGCCGGTAATCGGCCCGTCCGGGACACTCCGCCGGGGTGGCGACAGACCCCGGCGGGGACCCGACTCCCAAGGAGGCTCAGATGCGCCGTCATCGGATGAAGCGCCGCGGGCGCCGGTACTAGGCCGATGCCCTTCCCCATGTCCCCGCCCGGGCTCGCCACGCCGCCGGCGATGCGGCCCGGCGAAGGCACGAAGGCGTCGGCCCGGATGAAGGTGAAGCACGCGGTCGAGGACCTCACCTCCGCCTTGGGCGAACTGAAAGAGGTGCGCTCGGAGGAGGCGAAGGCCATCCTGGGCGCGTTGAAGACGCTCGCCCCCATCTCCCCCGAGGTGGACGAGGCGCTCAGCTCGACCGAGTTGAAGGCGATGCTGGGCGCGGGCCAGATGGTGAAGCCGGGGATGGGGGCCTTTGGAGGCCTCGGCCCGATGGGTCCCCGGCCGCTGGCGATGGCGGGCCCCCGTTTTGGGGCGCCCCCGCCGGGCATCATGCCCGCCCCAGGAACGGGCGGCCCCGAGTAGGGACGTATATAAAGGATGGCGTCGCCCCGGGTCTACGCGCCGCGGCCGATCGGGGTGCGCGACCCGCGCGACCCGCACAAGCGGAACGGGATCGCCTGGAATCCCCCGAGGTTTCAATTCTTCGGGGGCGTTCAGCAGCCGTACAATCAGGCCGGTGACCGGCCCTTGAAGATGGGTCCCGCGCTCGGGCAGAGCGCCGTCGGCCCCATCAGCGACCGGGGCCGCGGGAGGGCGTGATGGCGAGTGAGAAGACGGTGGGCCAGACCCCGATGAGCCACTGGGCGCCGAGCCCGAAGGGCGCTCGGCATCCCGAATCGGCGGTGAAGAAGAACGGGATCACCTGGAACTGGCCCCGCTTCCAGTTCTTCGGCGGGATGCAGCAGCCCTACAGCCAGGCCGGCTCGAAGCCGATCGTCACCGAGGCGTCGTCCGGTCAGAACGCGGCCGGCCCCATCTCGGATCGCGGGCAGGGCCGCGGGTAGGCCATGGCCGATCCGGTTCGACCCGACCCTCCGACCCCCCCGATCCCGCCCGATCTCCGGGACCACTACGCCACCGGCCTCTTGATGTCGAAGATCGCCGACGCCAACCCGAAGGCGCGGCGCAAGCTCCTCGAGATCGTGAAGGAGGCCGTGCCGGACCTCCCGATCCCGCAGCTCGATCTCGAGCGCCAGTTCTCGACCCAGGTCGAGGAGGTCACGAAGGCCAGCCAGACCGAGGTGGCGGCCTTGAAGGACCGGCTGGCGAAGCTGGAGGGGCGGGATGCCCGCGCCCAGTGGCGGGACGCCCACGAGCTGACCGAGGAGGAGCTGGCCGACGTGGAGACCTTCGCGAAAGAGAAGAAGATCGGAGACCCCGAGGTGGCGCTCGACTACTACCGCCAGCAGGAACTGGGGAAGCCGCGGGCCTCGACGGCCGACACGATGACGGTGGATGATCGCAAGGAGCTCTACAAGTCGCCGAAGGCGTGGTACGAGAAGCAAGCCGCGAAGGTGCTCCGAGACCTCAAAACGCGACGCCGAGGCGCCTAGGAGGCCCCATGCCGACCACCGAGCCGATTCAAGCCGTCGCCGCGGGCGCCACCGGGGGCAGCTACCGGAAGATCCTGACCTACACGGCGAAGGCCATCGGGACCTACGTCGTCAACAACACCAACTTCGCCGGGGTCGGCGTCTATCTCCCGTGCCTCATCCTGATCGAAGTGGACGCGACGGGCGGGGCGACGGCCACCATCGACGTCTCCACCGACAACGGGACCACCTGGAAGATCCTCGTGTCCACGGTGGCCTCGGCCGGCTTGATGGTCCTCTGCGACACCGCCAGCACGATCCGGGTCACCATCGCCGCCGCCACGGCCGACGTGCGGCTCTTCGTGGTCTAACGCCCGGACTCCGTAGGGAGAACCCCCGCCATGGCCCTGACCAACTTCGGCATCGTTCCCGGTGGCGCCGTCGGCGCCGAGCTCCAGGCCGTCACCCGACGGGCCGCCATGCCCGCCGTGGTGGTCCAGCTCGGGAAGGCCACGCCCACGGAATCCGCCATGCTGGCGGCGGCCGAGCCCGTCCGGGGCGGCGTCTCGCCCATCACCATCCCGGTCCAGGGCTCCCGAATGGTCACGGCCCAGTGGGTGGACTACTCCGGTTCCGCGTCGGCGCCGACCGTCCAGCCCGGCCTCTTGAACGCCGAGTACAACCTCGCCGCGTTCACGTCCTGGATCCCGTACTACATGTTTGAGGGCCTGGTCCAGCAGGACGCCGAGATTGTGCCGATCGTGTGGGCGCGCATGAACGATGCGGGCAACGTGGCGAGTGACGACATCGCCCAGCGCCTCTTTGCCGCGCTCGGCGCGAACACGGCGCTCCAGATTTTCTCCCTCTTCGACGTGATGGCGACGACGAACCCGACGCAGGGGAACCTCGGGAACATCGACGCCGCCGCGAACACCTTCTGGCAGGCGAACGTCAGCACGATCTCGACGCTCACCGCCGCCGCGTCCACGACCCTCGGCCGCGTCAACTGTCTCCTTGCGATCAACTACGCCCAGAAGGGCTCGGGTGGGGAGCCGCCGTCCTGCGCGATCCTCTCGCCGGGCGCGTGGATGGCGCTGGCCGCGGATGTGATCGGGGCGGAGACGTACATGTCGACGCCGGAAGGCGCGTACGGCGAAGTCGGCGAAGGCCCCACGGTCGGCTTCCCGGCACTTCGGTTGGGCACGGTGCCGGTGTATTCGGATATCTACCTCACCGACAATACGATCATGCTCCTGCCCAATTTCAACTATCTCCAGTTCAAAATCCACGCGGACGCCGCGTTCACCGTGGTGGGACCGGAGAGCCTCTTGCCCCAGTATCAGCTCGCGTACATCATGGTCCTGTTGGCGCTGCTCCAGACGGCATGCTCGAAGCGAAACGCTCAGAGCAAAGTTACTGGATTTACTGGAAGTTACGTTATATAAGTCTGCGTAAACTATAGTAAAATACTTGATGTGCTCACGCCGACCTTCCTCGGCTGGACCGCAGGTTTCTTAGAAGGCGAAGGCCACTTCCGCTTTCACGGCACCTTCTGCCCGCAAGCTCGCGCCGCGCAAGTCCAGCGCGAACCCCTCGACCGGCTCCGCCTCGCCTTCGGCGGCACCATCTATTGGTTTCCCAAGCATAGCAAGCAGGGCATCCACGAATGGGTGCTGAACGGCCGCGATGCCATCGGCCTGATGATGACCCTCTATCCCATGATGTCGCCCCGGCGTCGTCTCCAGATTCGCACCGCCATCGACACCTGGCGTCGCCGACCTGGCACTGGCGTCAACAATCGGAACCGGACGCATTGTAAGAAGGGCCATCCGTTCGATGCCGCCAACACGATTCGGTGGAAGGGTCGGCCGCATCGGTTCTGTCGAATCTGCGTGAAGGCCCGAGCTGCCGCCCAGCGTCAGCGTGACCGCCACCGCCTCCAGGGCCCCGAGCTCCCCCTGTGAGCCTCACGCTTCTCGATTACCGCACGAAGGTCCGTCGGCTCCTTCGAGACCAGACGGCGAGCCTCTATAGCAACGATGAACTCAACGCCTATATCGCGGAATCGAGACATCGCCGAGACCTCGATACCCGCCGCGTCAAAGCCTGTTTCGGCCTCTCCCTCACCGCCAACGTCTCGACCTATAGCCTCCTCGACGTCGGCGCCGCCCCGCTTGTGCGCGGCGAGGCGACGTGTCTCCCGAAGGACGTGGTGTCGCTCCACGTCATCCCGACCGGCGGCACGGCCGGCGGCTCCGGCCTCCGGTATCCCCTGGCCCGCGTCCCCTACAGCCGGCTGGCCTATCTGGTCTCGACCTCGTGGCCCGGGTATCCCTACGCCTACGCGGTGTATGACCCGAACACGATCGTCCTCGCCCCGCCGCCGCCCCTGGCCTACGCGGCGGAGTGGGACACCGTGGGGATCTTCCCGGACCTGGTTCAGGACACCGATGTCGAGCCGATGCCCGATCCCTACAACGATCCGCTCCCCTACCTGGCCGCCTCGATCGCCAAGGTGAACGCCCAGCGCTACGACGAGGCGGATCGGTTCCTGGCCGACTACGAGACCTCGCTGATGAAGGTCGTCCAGGGCATCCGGCAGCTCGCCATCGCCGCCCCGTGGTCGGATCTCCCGAGGGGGATGCGGTAAATGACCGGAATGTCCTCAATGACGGGAATGCGGTAACCCCCACCAAGGAGCCCCCGATGAGCCAGACGTTCCGGGCCTTTTACCCCACCCAGATCGGCGACGGGTCTGGATTCATCACCGCCGTCATCGACCTGACGGCGGCGGAGATTCGGGTGATGGGATCGAGCCCGACGGAGTTCATCCATGGCGTCGCCAGCAAGACCCTCCAGTTTCTCGGCGCGGCGTCGCAGGTGACGGATGGAAGCATTCCGTTTTCGAGCGCCGGTTCGATCAACCTCGCATATACCGGACAGAGTGATGCGCTCATCGACACCGCCACCAATGGCCTGGCCTTGTGTGGCGCCAACGCGAACGGTCTCGTCAACGTCTTCACCTACGGCCCCGCCCACGGAACGGCCCTGCAATATGCTCGGACGCTCGTCGCGG
>Ga0137403_10005915_pt1 | contig 14065 bp, 8 predicted proteins | sample CZOMad2_1_16fung_FD_122057 | JGI IMG/M metagenome (GOLD analysis project Ga0137403, IMG submission 122057) | Vadose zone soil fungal communities from Angelo Coast Range Reserve, California, USA - CZOMad2_1_16fungal (Hybrid Assembly) | ecosystem: Environmental > Terrestrial > Soil > Vadose zone... | reverse complement strand
CTAGGGCTCCGGTTTCCCCGCGTGGCCAGCGTTTCTACCTACCCACGAAATACGCCACGGCCGTGGCCACACCCACTACCCTCGGCGTCGATCCGCTACGCACCCACGACCCCGCCAACGAGGAGCAGTCCATCCATCTCGTGTATGGATTCCTCTACGTGGCCGACAAATACGAGGGTCTGATTGTTGTCGGCAATCCGGATTTGAAAAGTAAAAGTCCAGGCGTGGGCACACTTCTTGATGGCAATCCTGCGAACAACTTTCTCCAGCGCGCCCTGGCGTTCAATCCTGAGGGCAAGCTGAACGGTGCTCACCGAATCACCATCGCCGGAACCTATGCATACGTTTTGTGCAATAACGGACTAGTTGTCGTCGGTCTCGATAATCCTCTGGCGCCCAAGATTACGGCCGAAATCGGCGGCCCGTTCCTCAAGGACCCACGCGGGATCGCCGTTCAATTTCGCTATGCCTTCGTGGTAGATGGCGAAGGACTGAAGGTTCTCGACGTTACCACTCTCGCGAACCCCAAGCCAGTCTCCGGCGTCGTTGTTCCCTTGGAAGACGCGCGCAATCTCTACGTCGCACGCACCTACGCCTACGTCGCCGGAGGAAAGCAAGGCCTCGCCATCATTGACGTCGAGCGGCCTGAGCAACCGCGTCTCGACCAGATCTTCAACGCCGATGGCGTCATCAACGACCTCAACGATGTGAAACTCGGCATGGTCAGCTCCAGCCTGTTCGCCTTCGCCGCCGATGGCCGCAACGGCGTGCGCGTGATTCAGCTATTTTCCCCAGTAAGCACGCCGAACTTCGCTGGATTCAGTCCGAAACCCGTCCCCAAGCTGATCGCCAACTACCGCACTCGCGGTCCAGCGCTGGCGGTCTCCAAGGGAATTGATCGCGACCGGGCGGTCGACGAGAGCGGGAATCAGCTGGCGGTGTTCGGACGTCGCGGCTCGCGGCCGTTTACCAGGAAAGAAATGGAGCGCATGTTTCTGCGCGACGGGAAGGTGTTTCAGGTCACGAACGAAGCGCCACGGGCGGCAGAGAGAAAGGCGGCGTCTCAGTAAGAAAACAAGGACGGCCGAGGGCGGCCGTCCCCACGCGAGCAGAATCTTACGAATACATTCCCGTCCACGGCGTCGCCGCTTTCAGACGTTCATTCACGTTCTGAATGTTCTTGACGCCTTCCGTTTCGAGCCACTGCCGGAATGCCGCCGCACCCTGCTTGGCGTAGACCGGAATACCTTCCTTCCAGGTCGCGCGCCCGCAGAGAACGCCGTTGAACTTCACACCGGACTCGGCACACAACTCCAGTGTTTCGCTGAACTCGGCGTTGCTTACACCTGCGGAAAGGTAGATGAACGGCTTGGTCGCAACGGACGAAGCTTTCTGGAACAAGTCTTTGGCTTCCTGCTTGGTATAAGCCTTCGTGCCTTTGAAGCTCTTTGTGTCTTCCACAAACGGCATGGCAATGGGCACCTCCACCTTCATCACGTCGACGCCATAGCGGTCCTTCGTGAACTCTCGCATGGCCTCCGTGACCATCTCGGGTTTCTTTTTGGCGTACTCGACGCTCTTCTCGTCCAGGCTGTCGTCGTACACGATGAATTCCAGGAAGAAGGGAATGTCGTTGGCGCGGCACTCGTCGCCGAGGCGCTCGACCCAGGCGTGTTTCACATCGTTGATTTCCTTCTTATCGGTCGGCGAGTAGTAGAGCAAAATTTTCAGGCAATCCGCATTTTGTTCCTTGATCCGGCGCACCGACCAGTGGTCGAGCAAGTCGCCGAGACGTCCGGGCGTGGTTTTGTCATAGCCCGTTTTTTCATACGCCATGATCAGCCCGGAGCCCTTCGCGCGCTTCTTCGCCGCTGGCAGACCCCATTCCGGATCCAGAAGAATGGCGCTAGCATGCTGCGTCAAAACCTCCGTCACCAAAATCTTGAACTCTTGCATCATGAAGTCATTGACGTCGCCGCCTTTCTCTTTGGCCAGCGATTTCTGGAGCGAGCCGCGCTGGTCCATGGCGGCTGCGGCGATCACGCCGCGTTCGTTGGATACTGCCTTCAGGCCTGCAAGTTTGCCCGGTGTGAGCTTCATAAACTCTCCATCTATAGGAAATATCGGGAATCGATACAGCGCTGTCTGCCCGTGTCAGGATAGCCCTACATTGTAATATGGCGCGAGTTTGGACAGACGTTCAATGCTATGAGAAGCGCTACTTTGAGCCAGCACAGCTTAATCGCCAAGAATCGTCCGCTGCTGCGCAATCAACCCTTCCACGCCTTTGCGCGCGATGGCGATCATCTTCAGCAACTGCTGCTCTTCGTAGGGATTTTGCTCAGCCGTCGCCTGCACTTCAACGAGCTTGCCCGCGCCGGTCATCACGAAATTCATGTCTGTGTCGGCGCGCGAGTCCTCCTCGTAACAGAGGTCAAGCAGAATTTCTCCGTCGACGATGCCAACGCTGGTTGCGGCAACAAAGTCCCGCAGCGGCGAAGCTTTCAAGGTGCCAGCTTCCACCAGTTTCTTCATCGCCAAACCGACAGCCACAAACGCCCCGGTAATGGACGCGGTCCGGGTACCGCCGTCGGCCTGAATCACGTCGCAGTCGACAAATAATGTTCGCTCACCCACCTTCGACAAATCCGTGATCGCGCGGAGTGATCGCCCAATCAATCTTTGAATTTCCTGTGACCGTCCGCTCGGGCGACCTTTCGTCGATTCACGCGGAGTTCGGGTCAGGGTGGAGCGCGGCAACATGGCGTATTCGCTGGTGATCCAGCCCTTGCCCCGTCCGCTCATGAACTTGGGAACGGATTCTTCCACGGTGGCCGTGCAAATCACGCGCGTGTTGCCCACCTCAATCAGAACCGACCCTTCAGCAGTTGAAATGAAATCAGGAATAATCTTGACCGGTCGCATTTGCTCCGGCGTGCGGTTATCGGATCGATAAATCATACGGGGGATTGTAGCAGCGCCTAGTTGACAGCCTTCAACTGGTCGGCCAACTGCTGCACGTTGGCTGTGTCAAACAAATTCGTCAGATCAGCATGGCCTGCCAGCGTTTCGCGCTCCTTGCCATCGACCAGAATCTTCACCCGGTTGACGCCCGGCACGTTCGCGGAAAGCGTCTGTACCAGCGAAATCACGGTGAGTTCTTCGACCAGCACGCCCGAGCGATGCCGATCGGCCAATGCCGAGTTGGCGTCGATGACGGCCATTCCGGGATCGACCAAGTAGACGTTCCGGATTTCGGAACCGGCCGGAAGCGGATGCGAGGAGTCCTCCTGAAGGTAGCGCGCCAAAAGCGCTTGCAGGACCTCCTGCGCCCGTTCCTGCCGACCTTGCGGCAGCGGAATCGATGCCCCCCGGGCCACCAGAATTCCGGGATCGTCGTAGGCAACGTACAGCGTTACTTGTTCTTTGGGACCCGTTGGAGGAGGTGCGACGTGCGCTGGTTCCACCGCGACGGGAGCGCGGGCCGCGTGGCGCTTCAGGCGCAACACGTATCCGCCTAAGCCGAGTACAGCGGCTAGGAGAACCGCTACGCCAATCTTCAAGTGGCGCGGAATCATCTCCCAGCCTCCAGTTGCGCGCGTACGATCGCCACGCCATCCGCCACCCCGGATGCGACCGACTGTTGGTAGTTCGGCGCTACGAGATCGGGTAGGTCTTCGTCCGGGGATGACACCTCGATTGCCAGCGCGGGCGCGATGACGTTGTTCAGTGGACGCAGAGGCGCGGACAGAACTCGCGCGGGAATTTTGTGTTTGCGCAATTCTGCTGCGACGCTCGCGGCGGCTACAGCGGCCGTCCGAACATAAGGCGCTTGCGCTGTTTCCCAAGGCTGGAACGGGCCATTAGCGTTGCCGCTATAGGGCATGAGGGAGGTATAAACGCGAACACCTCGTCCCTGCGAGGCCGCATGCAGAGCGATATAGATCGAGGGATGCGCCGAGTTCGCCAGCGACGCTCGCTGCTCCAGCGAGAGTGTCACGTCGGCGTCACGCAGAATCAAGGCAGAAATTCCGCGGTTCTGCAATTCCTTCAGGAGGTGGCGCGCAAAGCTCAGGCAAACGTCTTTCTCCGGCAGTTCTTCGCTGAGGCCGGCGCCGCGCTCCTGGCCGCCGTGTCCGGCGTCAATCACGGCAAAAAAGTGACGCAGGCCATTGTCGGGCGCCGTTGGCGAGGTTCCGGGAGCGGCCGCCGTCGGTGGGACCTCCACGGTGCCGGACGCCAACGGAGTGCCCGTCGGTGCGGTGGCCGTCGCTGGCGGGGGGACGCTGGACTGCTCCCTCCGCGTCAGTGGGGCTCGGCTCAGCGTCAGAGTTCGACCTTCGTTGCTAAAGCTCGCCAGCAGCGGTGCCGAAGCGGCCACAGTCACAACGGCGACGCCGTTCGCTTCCTCATACTGCGCCGACGCAATGACCGGATCGTCGAACTTGTTGTAGACGGTGGGCGGAGGCATGATCGGCTCGCGCGTAAACGTCAAGCGCACGTGGCCGGGCTCGCTGGCGATGGTCGGGCTTACTGGAGAAGTAAAGGTCAACACCAGCACGGGCTCCGGGTCTTTTCGCAACTCCTCCGTGAATCGAACCGCAACCTTGCCCACAAACAGGCGTCGCGACTCTTCGTGGAAGACCACTGGCTTCGTGCCGGTCAATTCCTGGACGAGTACTCCGAGGCCGGGAATCGGCACCAGCCCGCGCCCGCTTTCCATCAGGAACGGCAATGTCAGAGTCAGGGTCTTGCCCTCGACCTGGGCCTGAGTTTGCCCGCTAATAAATTCCGCGTTGCGCCGCTCAAAACGCAGTTTCCACCTCGTGCCGTCTCTGGTGGCGGCCACGGTGCCGAGCGGCTCCAACACGTCCACCAATCCAACGTAGTCATGGCCGTCGCGTTCCACTACGGGCACAGAAAAGCCCGTGAGAGGAGAGAAGATCATGATGCGTTTGTCCTCAGCGTAGGATGAGCAACTTAGAGTCACCCAGGCGATCGCGAGAGCGGCCGGGATCGCCAGGCGGCTCCGGCGGATCGACGGCTGGCGAATCCGCCGACAGTTAATCCACAGCATAGATGGTCAAACCGTCCAGCATCTTCGGGAAGAAATCTGTCGACTTCTGCGGCAGCACCTCGCCCGCGAAGGCTATGTCCCGCACCTGCGCCATGCGGCAGGGATTCATCAGGAACGTAACGTTGGCCCCATTTCGCGCCCGTGCAATTGCCTCGCCCGTGTCGCGCAGGTAGCTCAGGTTCTCCTGATTTCGGATTGACTCCTCGGAAAGCCCCAAGACTCCTTCGAGTAAACCCTTGTGCAATTGGACCACGTCCAGTGCTTGCTGCCGCAGCGAGAACCCCGAAAAGACCGCCGTTCCGACGGATTTCGGCGAATACAGGAGAAAAGCGCGCGAAGCCGTCACCGCAATCAGCGCCGTATTGCATTTCCCAGATTCGCGCAGCACGGCCGTCGCATGAGATGCACTCATGGTCGGCACGACTTCCTCCACACTAAACAGTCTCCTGGCGTCTTCGACAAATTTCTCCACCGAAAATGCCGCCAAGCCATGTACGACGCGGTGCGTGGGCAGAATGACCAGGCCCGGACTATTCATGTTCACCAGCGTCATCATGACAGCGTCGTACGGCGCAGGTCCCTGATCCTTCGCCGCCGCTCGCCGCTCGTTCCTGTAGTTTAGCGAGGTCTCGTAGCGGTGGTGACCGTCGGCGATAATCAGCCGCTGTTCTCGCATCTTCTCCTGCACTGCAGTAATCACCTCAGGATCAGAAACCCTCCACACTCGGTGGGTCACCTGATACTCATCCACGACTTCAATATCCGGAGCCGCCGGCGACGCCAAAAGTGCGTCCACCTCTCCCGCGTCGGAATACAGCATGAAGATGTGCCCAAAATGAGCCTTCGTGGCCCGGAGCAGGTTCAGGCGGTCGCTTTTTGGCTTGGCCAGCGTCTGTTCGTGGCGAAAGACCACCCCAGCCTTGTATTCCTCAATCTGTCCGCCGGCAATCAGCCCTCGCCGCTCGGCTTTCGCATCGCTACCGGGGACGGTAAAAGACTGCGTATAGGTGTAGAAGGAAGGCTCGTTGTCCGCCTTCAATACCCCGGTCTTCCGCCAGTCCGCAAACGATTGCGCCGCTCGGGAATAGACGTTCGAGCCCTCCCCATCCCCCGCCTCGGCCTTACCGAGAATGACTCGCACCAGGTTGTAGGGACTGGCCTCGTAGTACTTCTCCTGCATGGCAGGCGTGATCTTGTCGTAAGGCTGCGTCACAGCCAGTTGCGGTTCAACCCGGGCAGGGTCATAGCGGAGTGCACGGAAGGGATGTAAGATCGCCATAAGAGAGAAGAATTCTGCATTGTAGCAGGCCCATCGGAGCCCTCGCTGGCACGTTTCCACCGTCCAAATGCCTCTACCGGCAAGGCTTCCGCTTCGTCCCACGTTTGTGCGAAACGGCCCACGCCGTGCTCATCGAGCCGTGTTAACATGCGCCTTAAAGCGCGAATTTTTGCGGGCGGCGCGGGAAGTTTGCGGCGAACGCAACTTTTTGCTGAGATTGCCGATCTTAGCAGCGAGTAAAGACTGGGCAGCGAAACTGAAAGCCTGGCCGTTGGAGGACCGTATGTTGTCACCACGGAGATCCGCGCTGCTTAGGAGCCTCGCGCTCGGCGTCTGTTTCGGATGGGCTCTGATTCCTGCTGGGTTTGCACAGAACCCCCTGGATGAGCCGCACATCCTGCCTCCTGCCCATCCCAAAGTCACGGAAACCGGAGTGCCGCCTGCCATTGCGATACCGGTTGTCCCTGGGGTATCGAACTCAGCCGTGAATTCCAGTACCGCTCCAGCAAGCCTGGTAGCGGCAGCATCCTTGAAGACCCGTGAGAAGCCCATGAAGGTTGGGGTCGAGTTGGTCCTGGTGCCCGTCACCATCACGGATCCGCTGAACCGCCTCGTGACCGGCCTCGATCGCGAAAACTTTTCCATCCTCGAGGGCAATGAAGCGCAGGAAATCAAGAATTTCTCAAGCGAGGACGCGCCCGTTTCCATCGGCGTGATTTTCGACGTCAGCGGCAGCATGAGCAGCAAAATCGAAAAATCCCGCGAGGCCGTTAAGGAATTCTTCAAGACTGCGAACCCGCAGGACGAGTTCTTCATGATCGCCTTCGCTGACAAACCGGAGGAGATCTCCGATTTCACGCAGTCCGTGGATGACATCCAGGGCAAGCTGGTCTTCACCGTTCCCAAGGGACGTACGGCTCTGCTTGACGCCATTTATCTCGGCGTGAACAAAATGAATCAGGCGAAGTATCCGAAACGCGCTCTGCTGATCATTTCCGACGGCGGCGACAATCACAGCCGCTACACCGAAAATGAAATCAAGTCGCTCGTCAAAGAAGCCGACGTGATGATCTACGCCGTTGGTATTTACGACCACTACTTCGCTTCCGACGAAGAACGGCTCGGACCCGCCCTGCTGAGCGACATTGCCGAACTCACCGGCGGACGTTCTTTCACCATCGACAATCCCAACGATTTAGCCGACGTCGCCACCAAAATTGGCATCGAACTTAGAAACCAATACGTGATCGGGTATCGACCTAAGAACCCCATTCACAATGGTAAGTGGCGTAAAATCAAGGTAAAGTTGAACCCCCCAAGGGGACTTCCGCCTCTCAAGGTTTATGCGAAAACTGGGTATTACGCTCCCGTGGAATAACTGTTTCGTCGCCACCCACATTGTTTTCGCTCTGATTTTCAGCCTCTCCGTAGCCGGGCAGAACACCGAATCCCCGCCGGCATCGTCTTCTCCGGCCGCTGCGCCGCCTCCCGCCGCCGCGCCGAGTTCCGTTACTCCGCAAGACTCCGCCTCCACTCCGCAACCTATCGAGAAAGACGAAGGCATGTTCGTCATGCACAAGAGCGTGGAGGAAGTTGCCCTCCATGCAACGGTGATTGACGAGAAAGATCACCTGATCACGAACCTGGACCGTTCCGCATTTTCGATTCTGGAAGACGGCGTGCAGCAAACAATAACTTCCTTCCGCCATGAGGACATCCCCGTCGCCATGGCTATCGTCATTGATAACTCCGGCTCCATGCGGGAGAAGCGCGAAAAGGTGAATCAGGCTTGCCTCAATCTGGTTCGTTCCAGCAACGCACAGGACGAAGTCATCATCGTCAACTTCAATGATGAAGAGTTTCTTGATCAGGACTTCACCTCCGACATTGGCAAGCTGAAAGAAGCCCTAGAGAAATATGATGCCCGGGGGGGCACCGCTCTCTACGATGCCATCGACGCCGCCGCCGATCACCTGAAACGCAACGCTCGCCGCGACAAGAAGGTCATCTTCGTAGTCACTGACGGCGAGGACAACGCCAGCCGCGATACCCTGGAGCAAGCGGCGCAATCGTTGCAAGAGGAGGGCGGACCCACCGTCTACGCCATCGGGCTGCTGGGCGGCGAAAAAGAACGCCGCGCCCGTCGCGCTCTGCAAATTCTGGCGCAGAAGACCGGCGGCATCGCTTTCTTTCCGCGCACCCTCGACGAAGTCGACCAAATCAGCAAGACCGTCGCCCACGACATTCGCAATCAATACTCAATCGGCTATAAACCCACCAATGCAAAGGCCACCGGCGGATACCGCGTGATTCGCGTCGATGCACATGCCCCGACCTACCGCAAGCTAACCGTCCGGACTAAGAGCGGCTATTACGTCGCCGAGAAGGCCACAGAAAAAGGTCACTAGCTCACGAGAGGGATGTGGGCCTTTCCCACGTGCATCAGAGGTTTTTCGCCTATATGTTTCATCGTTCAGAAATCCGCAAAGTCCGCGCGGGCGAGGACGCCCGCGCCTCCATCGAATGGAAGAGCGTCGCCAGGGAGAGAACCTGCGTAAGATAAACTAACGTTCCAGCCGGGATGACGGAACTGGCAGACGTATCGGACTTAAAATCCGAAGGGCCGTAAGGCCCGTGCGGGTTCGACCCCCGCTCCCGGCACCACGCTAAACCTCTTCCTTGTATACACTTACTGGACTTTCTCTTTTGGAACGTCCATCCTGGCGGCAGGGTCATCGGAGGCCAAGGGGGCCGAACGAGGGGCTAAACTCCGGTCTTGGGATGGCTCGTGCGTACTGTGTGGCATACGGGAGTTGGGCCGGAACTGGTCGCACGCAAGGCAGGATGTACAGTGTACATTTGGAACGCGCTAGGCGGCGATTTGAGGCGTAGGTGTAGGCACGGGGCATCCCGTAGGTCATACGGCGTGGGCAGGGGCGGGCAGTGTGCGCCGGGGTAGTTGGTGTAATGGCGATATTTCAACAACGATTCTAATTCGGTTGGTCCGCCCACTTTATCACTGACCTGTGTGGCTGCATTGGATTGACCCTCGCAACCGCATATTTCCCCGGCCTGAAGCGTTCAACTTCCACTCTAGCCGAGCTTTCAGAAAGGAATGGGTTGCTGTCGATCACGCTGTACGTCTGGCCTGCAAATTCGTAGGTGTAGGCAATCTCGGTTGTAGGACAGTTCCAAACCCACCCTCCTGCCAGACAAGACGAATCAACTCTGGCCTTCACGCATTGCCATTTGCCGCTTCCCCAAGCGCGCCGCAATCGCAGCGCGAACTTTATGACGAAGGCGATGACTATATCTATTACAAGGCCGCCCAACTTACGATTCTCCTTGATGCGATCAATTCTAGGGCCTGTCTGCCGAATTGACGGAACCCATAGCACTCACAATCCCGACATCCGATGCTATTGTGTGCTGGTTTTGTACTGCCCCTACGGTTGATCCATGAAAATCCCGGCGAAACCCTATGAGGGCTCAACAGCAAAACGATGATTGTCCCGCCAATGCCGAGATGAATCCCGCCGAAGCCGAAACCGCCTCCGCCATCGGCCCTTCATCGCGACGATCCTCGACATCCTCGCTATTGCCACCGGGTGTCCAGCGCATCGTAAACCCCCAAGCTAAATAATTTCCGCGATTATATAAGCACCGCTGTGTAGCAAGGTTAGCCCGCGCAGGCGAGGGCGCCAGCGACTACACGAGCCGCGACTATGTGAGCCGAACGGTCCAAGAGCGGCCGTCCACCTGCAACGTTTTTGTGACGACCCGCTTTGCGCTTTTAGTCAATGAGGGTCTAGCATGGTTGGTCGCTCGAGTAAGACCATTTACACGGAGAACTGAATTCACATGCTGCTTTTCAACAGCAAGCGTTGCGCAAATGGAATCCCCCTCACACTCGCCGCCTTCCTTCTGATATCTGTCATTCCAGCCTCCGGTCAAAAAAATGCCAAGAAGCCCGTTCCGGCCAAGGCAACCGATTCTGCCGCGGTAACGCCGGTCAAGCCCGAACCCCCGAAGCTGGACGACCAGCTCAAAGGCATGAAGTACCGCGAGATTGGCCCCTTCCGCGGCGGACGCTCGCTCACCGCCTCCGGCGTTCCAGGCGACCCGAACGTCTACTACTTCGGCTCGACCGGCGGCGGTGTCTGGAAATCCACGGACGGCGCCATGACCTGGCAGCCCATCTTCGACGACCAGGGTACGTCGTCGATTGGCAGCGTAGCTGTTGCTCCATCCGATCCCAACGTCGTCTTTGTTGGCACGGGCGAAGCCTGTATTCGCGGCAACATCTCCCATGGCGACGGGGTCTACCGAAGCATCGACGGCGGCAAAACTTGGAAGAACACCGGTCTCAAGGATACCCGCGCCATCGGCCGCGTGATCGTCCATCCGAGGAACCCTGATATCGCTTACGTCGCCGCCCTCGGCCACCCCTTCGGCCCGAATCAAGAACGCGGCGTCTTCCGCACGATGGACGGCGGCAACACCTGGCAGAAGGTTCTCTACAAGGACGAAAACACCGGCGCCATCGACATCGCCTTCGACCCCCACAATCCCAACATCCTGTTCGCCTCCCTTTGGGAAGCTCGCCGTACGCCGTGGACGCTCACCAGCGGAGGCCCCGGTAGTGGCCTTTACCGCTCCAATGACGCCGGAACCACCTGGAAGCGCCTCGAAGAACACGGCTTGCCGAAAGGCCCCTATGGCCGCATTGGCGTTGCCGTCGCAGCCAACTCCGACCGCGTCTATGCCTTGATTGAAGCCAACGAAGGCGGCCTCTATCGCTCCGACGATGGCGGCAGCGAATGGCAGCGCGTCAACCCCAGCCGCAACATTCAGCAACGCTTCTGGTATTACGGCCACGTCACTGCGGACCCGCAGGATCCCGACACCGTTTACTTCATGAACGTGGACTTCTACAAGTCAACCGACGGCGGCCGCTCGCTGAACAAGGTGAAGGTCCCGCACGGCGACAACCACGGCCTCTGGATTGACCCGCTCAACACGCGGCGCATGATCGCCTCGAATGACGGCGGCGTCACAGTTACGCTCGACGGTGGCAAGTCCTGGAGTCGCGAGGACAATCAGCCCACGGCGCAGTTCTACCACGTCACCACCGACACCCGCACGCCCTACTACGTGTACGGCGCGCAGCAGGATAACACCACCATCGCCATCGCCAGCCGCAGTGACGACGGTGCGATTGGCCGAGCCGATTGGTACGCCGTCGGCGGTGGCGAAGCGGGTTACATCGCTCCTTACCCGCCTGATCCCTTCATCGTCTACGCTGGCGATTACCAGGGCACGCTCTCCCGCTATGATCGCCACACGGGCCAGACTAAGAGCGTCACGGCCTCCCCTGAGCTTTCTGATGGACGTGGCGCCGCGGTGCTTGACCACCGCTTCCAATGGACCGCGCCCATTGTCATTTCTCCGCACGATCCCAATGTGCTTTACCACGCTGGCGAGCGCATTTTCAAAACCACCGATGGCGGTATGCACTGGGAGGCGATCAGCGACGACCTGACGCGCAACGACAAGAGCAAGCAACAAATCTCTGGCGGCCCCATCAACAAAGACGACACCGGCACGGAGTACTACGACACCATCTTCGCTGTTGTCGAATCGCCCGTAGCGAAGGATGAAATCTGGGCTGGGACCGACGACGGCCTCGTCCAACTGACCCGCGACGGAGGCAAGCACTGGGCGAACGTCACGCCCAAAGAAATTCCCGAGTGGAGCCGCATCAGCCTGATCGAAGCCTCTCCCCGCGATGCGGGCACCGCTTACGTGGCCGTCGACCGCCACCAGAACGACGACTATCATCCGTACATCTTCAAAACCTCCGACTTCGGCGCTACGTGGTCGAAACTGGTCAATGGCATTCCTGACACCACGTTCGTCCGCGCCGTCCGCGAAGATCCTAAGAAACCCGGCTTGCTCTTTGCCGGGGCCGAAAATGGTGTTTACGTTTCATTCGACAACGGAGCAGACTGGAAACCACTGAAGCTGAATCTGCCCACCGTGCCGATTCATGACCTCGTCATTAAAGACGACGACCTCGTGCTAGCCACGCACGGCCGGGCATTTTGGATTTTGGATGACATCGCCCCGCTACGCGAGTTCAGCGACGCCATTACTCAGGAGGACGTCCACCTGTTCACTCCAGCAACTGCCACGCGCTACCACGGTGGTGGTGGCGGTGAGGGAAGAGCAGGCTACGAAGCCAAGAATCCTCCCACCGGCGCTGTTATCGATTTCTTTCTGAAAACGGAACCGAAAGCAAGTGACACAACGACAATCGAGATTCTCGATGCATCCGGCCAGGTTATTCGCAAATTCTCCAGCGCCCGCACCAAGGAACTCGAGGAGCCGCTCGATCCCGACGCCAAAAAACAAGAGAAAGAACTCGAGCTCAAGGCCGGCCTCAACCGCTTTGTCTGGGACATGCTCTACGAGGAAGCCCGTAAGGTTCCGGGTTACTATTTCTACGAATACGAAGCTGGCGTAAAGGGCCCTATGGCGCTGCCGGGCAAGTATCAGGTACGCCTAACCTCCGGCGGAAAAACGCAGACCGCGCCATTCGAGCTGCGCCTTGATCCTCGCGTCAAAGTCAGCGCCGAGGACCTGCAGAAACAGTTCGATCTGCGCATCCAGATCCGCGAACAGCTCAGCCGCATCGCCGACGCAGTTGCTCAAATCGACGACGTTCGCGCTCAAGCCAATGGATTATCCGCGCGCCTCGCGGACGGACCGGATAACGATGCGATCCGCAAATCCGCCGCGGATCTCGATCAAAAGCTGCTCAAAGCCCGCGATGAGGTCATCGAGAAACGGATCCTTGCCAATGAAGACTCCCTGGCCTATCCCGCGCGAGTCGATATTCGACTCGCGGGATTGGCATATGGCGTCAGCAATGACAGCGATTCCGCCCCTACCGAACCCGGCACCCGTCAGTTTGAAAAGCTGAAGAAACTGGTCGATGACCAACTCTCAGGATGGGCGGAATTGCAGAAGACCGACGTTTCTGCGTTCCAAAAACTAGTGTCCGATCGCGGGATTCCACCGGTCGTGGTAGCTCCGCCAGATCGCGCTCGCGCCTTACAGCAGCACGACGAGCCTTAGAAAAAGCTAATGGAGGCGCGGGCGTCCCCGCCCGTGCTTCTTTTAGAGTTTTAAGCTTTGGAAACTCCTTGAGGAACCGCGCGGGCGAGGACGCCCGTGCCTCCATAATCCTGTGCTCTTACCGCTGACCCCACTTCAGCTTGCTGTGCAATCCGTCGAAGAACGTGCTCTTGAACCGCAAAAGCTTAAACTTATGCGCCAGCTTCCGGCAGCGGATGACGTCGCCCTCCAGAATGCCCTTTCCCAACTGCCCATCAAAGCTGACGAACGCTCCTTCTTTTGCCGCTTTCACCACAATCACAATCTCTACCGTGTCCCTCACCACCAGCGGTCGGTGCGTCAACGAGTGGGGGGAAACCGGCGTGATCACGAATGCTTCGACCTCTGGAGTGAGAATTGGTCCTCCCGCTGCCAACGAATACGCCGTGGAGCCGGTCGGCGTCGAAATGATTAACCCATCCGCCTTGTAATTCGAAACAAAGACCCCATCCACATTGACTTCGAAGCTGTTGAGCCGCGACAACGTGTTCTTACCCACGACAATCTCATTCAGCGCATCGTACGACACC
>Ga0137403_10005913_pt1 | contig 14069 bp, 13 predicted proteins | sample CZOMad2_1_16fung_FD_122057 | JGI IMG/M metagenome (GOLD analysis project Ga0137403, IMG submission 122057) | Vadose zone soil fungal communities from Angelo Coast Range Reserve, California, USA - CZOMad2_1_16fungal (Hybrid Assembly) | ecosystem: Environmental > Terrestrial > Soil > Vadose zone... | reverse complement strand
AAGGTCAGGGGATATACCAGCAAGTGCAGTTCGTCGACCAAGTCGTGGGTGAGCAGGGCGTGGACCAGCTGGCTGCTCCCGTCCGTCACGATGTTCTTGCCAGGCTGCGCCTTGAGCGCGCGCACCGCCTCGATCACGTTCTCGCGGATGATCGAAGAAGGTCTTGCCGATGTCCTCGTGCCAATACGGCAGCGTCCAACCGCCGTTCGCCTGCCCAAGGATACGTCGACCGAGCCGACGCGGAATCGACACCCTTGCGTGTTGATCCCGCCTTGACGTCCCGAGCATACGATTCCGATTGCCATGCCCGCCGACCACGCCTACGTTCCGAGCATGCCGCCCGCCGCTCTCTTGACTGCGGAAGATCTGCTCCACGTGCGCATGCCCAACAAGCAGGTGGAGCTGGTGCGCGGCCTGCTCGTCGTGCGAGAACCGCCGGGCTACCGCCACGGCGAGGTCACCGCACGTCTCACCAAGGCCTTGATGGATTTCACCGACGCCCACGACGTGGGACGCGTCCTCGCGGGCGACGCCGGCTTCACGCTCGCCACCAATCCGGATACCGTTCGCGGGCCAGATGTCGCCTTCATCCGGCGCGAACGGCTGCCGCACCCCTCGCCCTCGGGTTACGCCCCGTTCGCCCCGGATCTCGTGATTGAAGTCTTGTCGCCCGGCGATCGCCCCGGCGACACGCTCGCGAAGGTGGCCGACTGGTTGTCCGCCGGAACGCGGCTCGTGTGGGTCGTGGATCCAGAACGCCGCCTGGCGCGCGTCTATCGCGCCGACGGGAGCGAGACGGACGTGACGACGGACGGCGCGCTTGACGGGGAGGACGTGCTGCCCGGGTTCTCCGGCGCGCTGGCGGCAATCGTGTAGCCAGCCGAGCTTTCGCGCCATATGAAGGTGACGCCGCCGATGCCGGGAGCATCGCATGGATTGCTACTTGGTGTCGTAACTCCGCCCCCTAACGTAGCTTCTCGTCATGGGGAAAGGCCGGCTCGAGGCGTTCAGCGACGGCGTCATCGCCGTCATCATCACGATCATGGTCCTGGAGTTGAAGGCGCCACACGGCTCGAACCTCGCCGCGCTCGCGCCGCTGGCTCCGGCCCTGCTGACCTACGTCCTCAGCTTCGTGTTTATCGGGATCTACTGGAACAACCACCACCATATGCTGCATGCCGCCCAGCACATCGACGGCCGCGTCCTGTGGGCGAACCTGCACCTGCTCTTCTGGCTCTCGCTCGTGCCGTTCACGACGGGGTGGGTGGGCGAGTATCCCGCGGCCGCCATGCCGACGGCGGTGTACGGGGGGGTGTTCCTGATGGCCGGTGTCGCGTGGTTACTGCTGCAGGATGCGCTGGTGAAGCGCAACGGGGCCGATTCCCTGCTCGCGCGCGCCGTCGGGCGGGACCTGAAGGGCAAGCTATCGGCGCTGCTCTATGCCTCGGCGATCCTGCTGGCCTTCTTCAAGGCCTGGATCGCGGATGCCCTCTATGTGCTGGTCGCGCTGATGTGGTTCGTTCCCGATCGGCGCATCGAGCGGAGCATCGATCCCATCCACGAGTAATGTTAAGGTCCTAGCGGCGAACCCCCTGTACGTGCATCAAGCGGTCGAACGTCGTCGGGATGCGTTTGCTTCGGCGCCAACCGCTGGACTGGGTTCATGGAGCCGCCTCAGCCCGCACACTGGTTCGGGACCCGTCGCGCACACGGTTACCAGGGGCCAGTTCACGGGCCTGCGGTATGCGCTTGTCGGTGAGCGGCAGCTCCCGCTGCACGAGATCGCGATTCACCCATACGACGCTGTCTCCACACATGATCGCGTCGACGGAGTACGACTGCAGCCCGAAGGACTGCGCGTCCGAGCTTGCGACTCGAGTGCCCGGGAAGAAGTAGAAACACCGCTCGCCGCCCGGATGGCTGTGAATCATGCCGACCGTTCCCTGCCATCCGGCTTGCTCGCACGTTCGCTTTGGCACGACGTGCGTTTGTGTCGACTGGGTCGGTTCGACGTCGGCAGGCGCGATGCGGCGAACCGTCACCATGGCGCCTCGCACGTCGCCGATCATGCATCCCATGAACTCGGTGGAGTACGCCCGGAACTGGAGCGCGAGATAGCGACGGGCCTGATCTGACAGGACGAGAACGCGTGCGTCACCCGACGACGCTCGGAGAGGGCGTGGGGACGCAATCCGCGCCGCGAGCAAGGCGACGAGGCCGAGCGCCAGGAGGGCGGTGCGCACGCCCAGGTTCAGCAGCGACCGGCCGGCACGTCGCATGGCGTATACCCTTCCCGAGGCGCTCCGTAAGCTACGTGCTCAATGAGCAGCTCCGGGTTGAGGGCGCTGGACCCCAGCCGCCACCACGCGCCGAGGACACGGAGTCGTTGCAAGTAGAGGTCGTTCGGCATGCTCACCGCGATTGTGGTCGTCATGGCTCATCACCTCGAAACGGATAGTCGTCCACTCTCGACGACTACACGATGGCGGGAGCCAACGCGTGCAACAATTAGACGAAGGTCTCTTAGACCAAGGTCTCAATGAAGGGAGCGTCGATGAGCGGAGGGAGGCTGCCTTCGAGGCGCCGCAGGTGCGAGACCGAGGCTCGCGGCCATCTTCGCCAGATCGGCGAGCGAGCCGGCCTTCATTTTGCGCATCACGTGACCTCGGTGCGCCTTCACCGTGATCTCGCTGATGCCGAGCTCGCCACCGACCTGCTTATTCAACCGGCCGGAGACGACCAACGCCATGACCTCCCGCTCGCGGGGAGTGAGTGACGCGTAGGAGTTCTGGAGCACCCGCATCTCCGCCTCGCGACTCACTGCAGCACGACTGCGCTCGATGGCGTTCCGGATAGCGCCCAACAGCACCTCGTCCCCGAATGGCTTCGTCAGGAACTCGACCGCTCCCGCCTTCATCGCCTGCACCGTCATCGGCACGTCACCGTGACCGGTGATGAAGATGATCGGCATGTCCGTCCGCTCGGCGGCGACACGTTCTTGCAAATCGAGGCCGTTCAGGCCCGGAAGCGACACGTCAAGCACCAGACAGCTTGGCGCTCGGACTCGTGGACGGGCGAGGAATTCCTGCGCGGACGCGAATGTCTCCGGCGCCCAGCCGGCGCAGCGGATCAGCAATTCCAGCGATTCGCGTACCGAAACGTCGTCGTCAACAACGAACACCATGGGTGTCGCGTCCGACATGGGTGGCGCCTCGGTTCTCGGTCCTCAGCTCATTTCAAAGCCGCGTTGAGAGCTTGAAGCAGAGCCGTGTCACTGAATGGTTTGAACAGGCACTCCACGGCGCCCTGCTCGAGCGCGCGGGTGCGTATGGTCTCATCTGCGTCCGCGGTGATGAAGACGATCGGGATGTCCTGCCGGCGACGGGTCAATTCCCGTTGGAGGTCGGGCCCCGTCATGCCCGGCATGGCGATGTCCAGGATCAGGCACTTGGTCTTGTCGACGCTGTCCGACGCGAGGAACTCCTCCGCTGACGAAAACGCTTGCGACGCAAAGCCAAACTCCCTAAGCAGGTCGGGGAGCGATTCCCGCACTGACTCGTCGTCATCGACCACCGACACGAGCGAATGCGTGGCCGTCACGGGCTCCCCATAACGGACGCCGTCCCCGTCAGGGGAATCATTTCTCTCAAATGACAATTTACGCGATGGTCAGCAAGCGGCACTCGCTCTCGACGTCCCGAATCAAAACCATCGAGCATGGCCTTCTCGATCTTGAGAGCATCCATCAACGCGATGTCGGCACGCCGGCCCGCCCGAGTCCGTGGACGCGCTCGCGACAACGTCATTGACGATGCCGAGCTGGCCGCCGCGCTGGCATCGCCCGTTCTCCCCCAACCTCCCCGAGGACCTCGCGAACCGCCTTCAGGATCTGATCACCCAGCCGGGGGTGGACCTTCAGCACGGCTCGAGACACGGCTATGCCGCCGATCATTGCAGCCACGATCGCCAGGGCTCGTTGGCGTGCGGTGGCGCTCGATTCGCTCGGCCCCAGCGCCTCCTGAATTGTCTCGACCGTGCGTTCGAACCCCTCGCTGAAACGGGCACTGATGGACTCGTCCTGCCGCGCGATCTCGCTTGCCGATGCCGCCATGGGGCAGCCGCCCGCGAGATTGTCACGCAGCCGGCGTGACAAGTAGAGGTCGAGATACTCGGTCAGCCCCGGGGGCTGTTCATCCTTGCCGGCGGTCATGTAGGCGTAGCTCCGGTTCAGTCCAGCCGCCAGCGCTTCAGCCGCCAGCGCCTCCTTGGAAGGGAACTGGGCGTAGAGCGCTCCATGGGTCAGGCCCGCGGCCTGGCAGATCTCCGCCACCCCCACGCCGTCCATGCCCCGCTCGCGAAACAGGCGGCCCGCCGCCTGAACGAGCGTCGCCCGATTCTGGGCCGCCTTTTCCTTGGTGACCTTCATCGCAGCACCCCTGGGAACCTTCCTCCGCGCGGCACGGTTACGCTGGTCAACCCGGCGCTATTCATTGCGATCGCAATGATAATGCGGCGGTAGCCGAATGGGAAGCCGTCTCGTGGCGAGCCTTCGAGTCTTCCTCGACGAGAACGAGAGATGGCAGGCCTGGTGCACCTACGCGCCGTAACAGACATGAGCTCAAGAGAGGGTATAGCGATGTTCGAGACTCTTCACATGTCGCCCCGCGCGATTCTGCTGGCTGCTCTGATCGGCGGAGGCGCTCTGGCGGTCGCGCCGGCCGCCCGCGCACAGTCGGTCACGGCGCGCGCGGCACAGGCCAGCATGCTGGCGCTCAACTTCACTCACGAATTCGCCGGGGTCAGCCAGACGGACCACGAGAGTGACCTGTGGACCGGCCGGGTGGGAGGAGCGCTCTCGGGCGACCTGGTCATGACGCTCAAGCTGTTGGGGAGCCCGGTGGAAGCCGCGAATCCGGTCTGGAAAGTGCGGACGCGCTGGACGCTAACGGCCGGCGGCGATGCCGCCCTGGTCGCCGAACTCTATGGTACGGTCAACTGGAAGACTGGGATGATGCATCTCTCCGGGGCGGTCACCGAGGGCTGCCTAGCAGAGTCTGAGGTGCATGTCGACGGTCGGTTTGTTGACATGAACGGCTCAGGGATACTCGAGATTCTACCTTCTGCCACTTTTTCACAGGCAGACGGGAGCGTTTGGAATCCACGATGCTCGTAATCGTGCGCGCAGCGGCGCGTGTGCGCCCGGCACGAGGTGCTGGGTATGGCGGGAGTCATCTACTTGGTCGATGAATCGAAAGAGTCAAACGATTAGGGCTTCGAATACGATACCATCGTGCAATGGAATCGCCTTCACTCTTGTCGCATCTATGCGTCGGCACATGCCGTGGAATTCTTTCGGAGCTAGCCGTTCGGTGCCCGGGTTCGGTTCGAACAATGAGATGAGGTTCGGATGAGGTTCAAGATCTGGGGAAAGGGGTCTGGCCTTCGACCAGCTCGCCGCCTCAATCGCGAACACGTTGAATCCGTGGTCATCGGCGCCCTGGACGGATCTGTTACCGGTCCTGCGCCTGACCTGCCGCGCCGTCGCCTGCTGCGCCTGGGACTCGTCGTCGCCGTTCTGGCGATCCTTTCCGGCGGCGCCTGGGCTGGCCGGCACTGGTGGGCCGTGGGACGCTACATCGAGACGACGGACGACGCATACATCGGCGGCAACGTGACCGCGATCGCCCCGCATGTGAGCGGCTTCGTCGCTCAAGTCCTGGCCGCGGACAATGAGCACGTCCATCAGGGCCAGGTGCTCGTCCGGCTGGATCCACGAGACTTCCAGACCGCGCTCGACCATGCGGCTGCAGTCGTCGCTGCCCGCACGACGGAAGTGGAGGGCCTCCGCGCGCGCTACACTCTGCAGCAATCCATTATCCGACAGTACGAGGCCGATCGTGCCGCCAAGGAGGCGCGCGCAAGCTTCACGGCGCAGGACGCCGAGCGCTACGGCGACCTGGCGCGGACGAACGCCGTTTCCAGGCAGGAAGCGCAACGGTCGTCCACGGTGGATCAGGAGGCCCGGGCCGCCGTGAGCTCGTCGGGCGCCGCCCTCGAGTCGGCTCGCCAGCAGCTCAAAGTACTGGAGGCGCAGATCGCCGCGGCACGAGCCGCGGAGGCGCAGGCGCGATCCGACCTGCAGACGGCGCAGCTCGACGTCGGCTACACCGAGATTCGCTCACCTATCGACGGCTATGTCAGCAACCGCGCCGCGCAGGTTGGCGCATATGTCAAGCAGGGTGCGTATATGGTGTCGGTCATTCCCGCTGCCGGCCTGTGGGTCGACGCCAACTTCAAGGAAGATCAGCTTGCCCGCATAAGGCCGGGCCAGATGGCGACCCTACGCACTGAGGTCCTGCCACACCAGCCGTTCCATGGCCGCGTCCTGAGCCTTGCCCACGGCACCGGGGCGGTGTTCAGCGTCATTCCTCCCGAGAACGCGACGGGCAACTTCACCAGGATCGTCCAGCGTGTGCCGGTACGCATCGAGCTGGACCCGCGGGATGCGGGTGTCGAGATGCTGCGCCCCGGCCTGTCCGTCACAGCGAGCGTTGACACCGGGTTGGATCCGCGGGTTCGATGACCGACGCCGCGCCGAAGCAGCCTTCGTTGCTGCCGTTCGTGGTGATGTGCGCCGGGATGTTCATCGCCTTGCTGGATATCCAGATCGTCGCGTCGTCGCTGCAGGAGATCGGCGGCGGCCTGTCAGCGGCACAGGACGAGATCAGCTGGGTGCAAACCGCCTACCTGATCGCTGAGATCATCATGATCCCGCTCTCGGGCTGGCTGACGCGCGTGCTCTCGACCCGCTGGCTGTTCACCATCTCCGCCGCCGGCTTCACCCTCTCCAGCATGCTGTGCGGTGTCGCGTGGGACATCCACAGCATGATTCTCTTCCGCGCGCTGCAAGGTCTGCTCGGCGCGTCGATGATCCCGACCGTCTTCACCTCCTCCTTCTTCTACTTCCAGGGCTCGCGCCGCGTTTACTCGGCAGCCGTCATCGGCACCATCGCGTCCATGGCGCCCACGCTTGGGCCGGTGATCGGCGGCTGGATCACCGACACGCTCAGCTGGCACTGGCTGTTCTACATCAACCTCGTGCCCGGCCTTGCCATCACGGTCCTGATCCCCCGGCTGGTCAAGATCGACAAGCCCGATCTCTCACTGCTGCGCGACGCCGACTATCTCGGCATGGCCCTCATGGCCCTCGGGCTGGGGATGCTGGAGTACGTGCTCGAGGAGGGCTCCAGGTGGAACTGGTTTGACGATGCCACCATCCGCGCCTGCGCCTGGATCGCAACCATCGCGCTCGTCCTCCTCGTCGCCCGGAGTCTCACTTACCGGAAGCCGGTGCTCGACCTGCGCGCGCTTCGCAATGGCAACTTTGCGCTCGGGTGCTTGCTGTCCTTTGTTACCGGCATCGGGATCTTCACCACGATTTACCTGACGCCGCTGTTTCTGGGCTATGTGCGTGGGTTCAGTGCCTGGCAGACCGGTACCGCGATCTTCTCGACCGGCGCCGCGTCGCTCATCGGGACACCGGTCTATATCGCGCTCGCGCGTCGCTTCGACGGACGCTGGCTGATGACGTTCGGGTTGGCCTGCTTCGGGCTGGCGATGTGGAGCTACAGCTCTATCACCCACGACTGGGGTACGGCGCAGTTCCTGATGCCGCAGCTCCTGCGCGGCTTCCCTCAGGTCTTCGCAGTGGCACCGGCCGTCAATCTCGGCCTTGGCGCGCTGCCGGCTGAGCGGCTGAAGTATGCCAGCGGCTTGTTCAACATGATGCGCAACCTCGGCGGGGCGGTCGGGATCGCGGTTAGTGCGGCGATCATCAACGACCGGACCAACCTGCACTTTCTCCACATTGCTTCGCGCCTGACGCCCGCGAACGGGGCGATGGACCGCCTGCTCCAGATCGTGGAAGGGCGCTATGGCGTGCTACCCGGAAGCCCGCAGGCCGGCCATGTGGCTGCGCTCGAGCGACTCCGGCACCTGGCCTATCGCGAGGCCTCCACCCTGGCCTTCGCCGATGCGTTCCATGCGATCATGCTCGCCTTCGTGGTCGCGACCCTGCTCGTGCCGTTCATGCGAAAGGTCGCGCCCGCCACACCGGCGGCCGCTGCCTCGGCTCACTGACGATTGGAAAGGATACCGGAGATGGGCAAGCTCGACGTCAAGATTGCACTCGTGACACCGGCGACAACACCATCAACCCGAGCATCGGATGCGTGAGATCTACACCTCAAGGAGACCGAGTATGTCCAAAACAATCCTGATCACCGGCGCCAGCAGCGGCTTTGGCCGTGACACAGCGGAAACCCTGTTCCGCGCTGGCCACACTGTGTACGCCTCTATGCGTCGTGCGCAGGGCAAGAACCGAGAGGCCGCTGAGGCCCTGCGGAACCTCGGCATCAAGACCGTGGAATTAGACGTTAGCGACGACGCGTCTGTCGAAGCGGGCGTCAAGCAAGTGCTGGCGGAGGCCGGCAAGATCGATGTGCTGGTCAACAACGCCGGGATCATGTCGGTCGGCGTAACCGAAGCCTTCACCGCGGAGCAGGCGAAGGTCGTTTTCGATACAAATGTCATCGGGCTCCTTCGCGTCACCCGCGCCGTGCTCCCTTCAATGCGCCAGAAGCGTGATGGCCTGATCATCAACATCGGCTCGATCCTCGGCCGCGTGACGTTCCCGTTCGTCGGCATCTATGGCGCGAGCAAGATGGCCGTCGAAGCGCTGACCGACAGCCTCCGATACGAGGTCTCGCAGCTCGGCGTCGAGGTCGTGGAGGTGCAGCCGAGCGGTTACCCGACCAACTTGTTCGCCAACGTTCAGACGCCCGCGGGCACCGAAGTCACGAAGTCCTACGGCGAAGTCGGCCAAATCCCCGACGCCATGTTGCAGACCTTCGCGTCGACGTTCGAGGGCGAGGGCGCCCCGAATCCGCATGACATCGCAGAGGCCGTCGCCAAGCTCGTGGGTCAGGTCAGGGGCAGCCGCGCTACCCGCACCGTCGTTGGCGCGGCGTATGGTTCCGACAAGGCCAATGAGGACATCGCGGCTGTCCAGGCAAAAGTGGTCGAGGCCCTGGGCCTCAGCCATCTCGACAAAATCGCCTGAGGCACAGACAGACGGGAGCGTTGGGAGTCCATGAGGTTGGTATTGGGCGCGCGACGGCGCGCGCTGGAGATCGTTCATGAATGAATTAATTGCGTGGGCACGGCTTTGACCCTGCGGAGGAATCCATGTCGACTCGGTGGCTGGCAGCAGTAGGAACGCTCCTTGGTGGCGCTCTCGTCGGCTGCGGGGGCAAGCCCCCAGCACCTCCGCCACCGCCCACTGTGACAGTGGCGGCGGTAGCGGAGCATGACGTGACAGATTGGGACGAGTTCACCGGCCGGCTCGAGGCGGTGGACGCCGTGGAGATCCGGCCCCGAGTCTCAGGCTACATCACCCGTGTGGCGTTCACCGAAGGGACCGAGGTGCGCCGGGGCGAAGTCCTGTTCGAGATCGATCCCCGGCCCTACGCCGCGGATCTGGCGCGCGCCGAGGCCGAGCTCGAGCGGGCCCGCACCACCGCCGCCCTCGCGGCCCGGGATGTATCGCGAGCCCAACGCTTGGTCGAGGCGCGGGCGATCTCTCGCGAGGAGTTCGACACCCGCGTAACCGCCGAGGCCGAAGGTGCCGCCGCGGTTCGCGTCGCCGAGGCCGCGCTCGCGACCGCGCGCCTGAATCTCGAGTGGACCGAGGTCCGCTCGCCGATCGCCGGCCGGGTGAGCCGCGCCGCCGTGACGGTGGGCAACCTCGTGCAGGAGGGGCCACCCAGTGCGACCCTCCTCACCACCGTCGTCTCGGTCGACCCGATCTACGCGTACGTCGACGGTGACGAGCAGACGTACCTCAAGTACGCGGCGTTCGCCCGCGCCCACGCGCGCGCCGGGCGCGAGCCGGTCTACCTCGGGCTCGCGAACGAGCAGGGGTTCCCGCACAAGGGATACCTCGACTTCGTGGACAACCGCCTCAACCCGGAGACCGGCACGATCCGCCTCCGCGCGGTCTTCCCCAACAAGGAGCGGCTCTTCACCCCGGGCCTCTTCGCGCGGCTCAAGCTCGCGGGCAGCGGTCACTACCGGGCCCCGCTCATCCTCGATGGAGCAATCGGCACGGATCAGGACAAGAAATTCGTCCTCGTCTTGAACCCGGACAGCACCCTGGCCTACCGCCCGGTCCAGCTCGGTCCGCTCGTGCAAGGTCTGCGCGTCGTGACCGCAGGCGTGAAGGCCGGTGACAACATCGTCATCAACGGTCTGCAACGCGTCCGGCCTGGGGTGAAGGTGACGCCGATCGCGGCGCCGATGGCAGCTGACACCGCCCTTCTCGCGAAGGCCCACTAATGCGCTTCTCCCGGTTCTTCATCGACCGACCGATCTTTGCGGCCGTCCTGTCCGTTGTGATCTTCATCGCCGGCACGATCGCCATCTTCGCACTGCCCGTGAGCGAGTATCCCGAGGTCGTACCGCCGTCGATCGTGGTGCGAGCGGTCTATCCCGGCGCCAACCCCCGCGTGCTCGCCGAGGCCGTGGCGACGCCGCTCGAGGAGCAGGTCAACGGCGTCGAAAACATGCTGTACATGTCGTCCCAGGGCACGGCGGACGGCGTCCTCACCCTCACCGTGACCTTTCGCGTCGGCACCGACGTCGACCTCGCCCAGGTGCAGGTGCAGAATCGTGTGAGCCAGGCCCTTCCGCGGCTCCCCGAGGAGGTGCGGCAGCTCGGCGTGACCACGGTCAAGAGCGCCACCGACCTCAGCTTGGTGATCCATCTCGTCTCGCCCGACAACCGCTACGACATGGTCTACCTGCGCAACTACGCCCTGCTGCAGGTGAAGGACGTGCTCGCGCGGATCCCGGGGGTCGGCCAAGTGCTCATGTTTGGGGCCGGCGACTACGCGATGCGCGTTTGGCTCGATCCGTCGAAGGTCGCGGCCCGCGGCCTCTCGGCGGGCGACGTGGTGCGCGCCATCCGGGAACAGAACGTGCAGGTCGCGGCCGGCGTAGTTGGCGGCCCGCCGATGCCCGAGCGGGTAGCCTACCAACTGAGCATCAACGCCCGCGGCCGCCTCCTCGACGAGCGGGAGTTCGGCGACGTCATCGTCAAGGCGGGGGCCGACGGCGAACTCACTCGCCTCCGGGACGTGGCCCGGATCGAGCTGGCGGCGGGCGACTACGCGCTCCGCTCGATGCTCGACAACAAAGAGGCTGTCGCGATCGCGATCTTCCAGGCGCCGGGCTCTAACGCCCTCCAGCTCTCGAGTGCGGTGCGCGCCACGATGGCGGAGCTGCAAAAGAACTTCCCCGATGGCGTCGAGCACCAGGTCGTCTACGACCCCACGATCAACGTGCGCGACGGCATTCGCGAAGTCGTGAAGACGTTGTTCGAGGCGATCCTGCTCGTCGTGCTTGTTGTGGTGCTGTTCCTCCAGACCTGGCGTGCGTCGGTGATCCCCCTCGTGGCGGTGCCCGTCTCCATCGTGGGGACCTTCGCGATCCTGCTGGCTTTCGGCTTCTCGATCAACACGCTGTCCCTCTTCGGTCTGGTGCTCGCGATCGGCATCGTAGTGGACGATGCGATCGTTGTCGTGGAGAACGTGGAGCGCAGCATCGAGGCCGGTCTATCGCCGCGCGACGCCGCTCACAAGGCGATGGACGAGGTCAGCAGGCCTATCATCGCCATCGCACTCGTGCTGAGCGCCGTCTTCGTCCCTGTCGCGTTTGTGAGCGGCCTCACGGGGCAGTTCTACCGGCAGTTCGCGCTGACGATCGCCTTTTCCACGGTGATTTCCGCGCTCAACTCCCTCACCCTCTCACCGGCCTTGAGCGCCATCCTGCTCCGGCCGCGCGGGGCCCGGCCGGACCGCCTAACGCGGCTCTTGGACCGCCTGCTGGGATGGTTGTTCCGTCCGTTCAACCGCGTGTTTGGCCGGGGCTCGGCTGGCTACAGCGGCGCGGTGGCTCGCATCATCCGGCGGAGTGCGCAGGCGCTCGCGGTGTACGCGGGTCTCGTCGGCCTCACCGTCCTCGGATTCTTGAAGGTGCCGTCCGGCTTCGTGCCCACCCAGGACAAGCAAGTGCTCGTCGCCTTCGCCCAGCTCCCGGACGCGGCCACCCTCGACCGCACCGAAGCCGTCGTGCGGCGGATGGCCGACATCGCCCTCCGGCAGCCCGGCGTCACGAACGCGGTGCAATTCCCCGGCTTGTCGATCAACGGCTTCGTCAACGCGCCGAACGCCGGGATCGTGTTCCTCTCACTCGCCCCGTTCGATCAGCGACGGTCGAAGGACCAGTATGGCCTCGCCATCGCCGGGGCACTCAACCAAAAGTTCGCGGTGATTCAGGATGCCTTCGTCGCCGTGTTCCCGCCCCCGCCCGTCCAGGGGCTCGGCACGATCGGCGGGTTCAAACTGGAGCTCGAGGATCGCGCCGGTTTAGGTGAAGCGGAGCTCTTTCAGGCGAGCCAAACGCTGCTCGGGCGAGCGTATCAGACGCCGGGCCTCAGCGCGCTCTTCTCGACCTACCAGATCAACGTGCCGCAACTCTACGCCGACGTGGACCGCACGAAAGTGAAACAGGAGGGGATCTCGCTCACCGATCTCTTCCAGACCATGCAGATCTACCTCGGATCCGAGTACGTCAACGATTTCAACCGGTTCGGCCGCACCTACCAGGTGATCGTGCAGGCGGACGCGCCGTTCCGGGCCACGGCCGAGAATGTCGCCCAGCTCAAGGTCCCCAACGCCCGGGGCGAGATGATTCCCCTGGGCTCGGTGCTGCGCGTGCAGGAGTCGCACGGGCCCGACCGCGGCCTCCGCTACAACGCCTACCCGGCGGCGGACATCAACGGCGGCCCCGCGCCCGGGGTGAGCTCCGGCCAAGCAGTCGCGCTCATGGAGCGCCTGGCCCGCGAGACGCTCCCCAACGGCATCGGGTACGAGTGGACCGATCTGACCTACCAGCAGATCCTCTCGGGCAACACCGCGGTGTTCGTCTTCCCGCTGTGCGTACTGCTCGCGTTCCTCGTCCTCGCCGCCCAGTACGAGAGCTGGTCGCTGCCGTTGGCCGTGATCTTGATCGTGCCCATGGGTCAACTCTCTGCCATCACCGGGGTCTGGCTGACCCGGGGTGACAACAACATCTTCACCCAGATCGCCTTCCTCGTCCTCGTGGGCCTCGCCTCCAAGAACGCGATCCTGATCGTCGAGTTCGCGCGCGAGCTCGAGCGACGCGGTCGGTCGAGCGTCGACGCGGCGCTCGAGGCGAGCCATATCCGGCTGCGACCGATTCTGATGACCTCGTTCGCCTTCATCATGGGCGTCATCCCGCTCGTGTTGTCCCGGGGCGCTGGGGCCGAGATGCGTCATGCCATGGGCGTCGCGGTGTTCTCCGGGATGCTGGGCGTCACCTGCTTCGGGCTGGCGCTCACGCCGGTGTTCTACGTGGTCCTCCGGGGCCTCGTCGAGCGGCGCCGCCGCGCCACCGCCGCACCCATCCCCGCGGAACCGGCGCCGCTCGCGGACACGGCCCATGCGTAAAGCGACACCCTTCGTAGCGCTCGCTTTCGTCGGGTGCCTGACGGGGCCCGGCTACCGGCCGCCCGCCGTCGAGGTTCCGCCGAGCTTCCGCCAGGCAGCGACAGCCTCGACCGGGCCCGCCGGTCCCGCTCCGGCAGGTGTCCCCGCGGCGCCGCTGGATCACCCAGAGAACGGATGGTCTTCACTCTCGACGGCTATAGGATGGCGCGAGGCAACGCGTGCAACAATTAGACGAAGGTCTCTTAGACCAAGGTCTCAATGAACGGAGGGACGATGAGCGGAGGGAGGTTGCTTTCGAGGCGCCGCAGTTGCGAGCCGGAGTCTAGCGGCCATGTTCACCAGGTCGGCGAGAGAGCCCGCCTTCATTTTTCTCATCGCGTGGCCTCGGTGTGCCTTCACAGTTATCTCGCTGATGCCGAGCTCGCCACCGACCTGCTTATTCAACCGGCCGGAGACGACCAACGCCATGACCTCCCGCTC
>Ga0137403_10005912_pt1 | contig 14071 bp, 13 predicted proteins | sample CZOMad2_1_16fung_FD_122057 | JGI IMG/M metagenome (GOLD analysis project Ga0137403, IMG submission 122057) | Vadose zone soil fungal communities from Angelo Coast Range Reserve, California, USA - CZOMad2_1_16fungal (Hybrid Assembly) | ecosystem: Environmental > Terrestrial > Soil > Vadose zone... | reverse complement strand
TCAGAAGAAATTCATGAAATGAAACCTTAAAATCCCGGCGCGCCGCTTGCCGCGGGGCGCGCTTCGGGAGCAGGAACCGAACCGAAGCGGAGCCGCTCAAAGTAAGCCTGCCCCAGCGACATCAGACCCGTGTACAGGTATCCCCACACAAAAAGCAGCAAAAACGGAATCGTGGCGTAATTTTCGTTTCTGAACGCGTAATAGATCGTGGCCGCGAAATAAAGTCCCAGCCCCACTTCCGCGTACGGCAGCCATCCGCCTTTGTTGCGATAGGAAAGCTTCGACCAGCCACCCTTTCGTTTCGATTCCGCGGCAACTTTTGCTTCTTCCGACGCAATGTCATGCCCGGGAACATTCGCCAGCGTTACTCGAGCGGCGGCCATGTTGTATTTCGGAGTGCGCACAAATTCCGAAGGCTTGCCCCACAACGCTTCCAGCACCGCCACCGCGTTGCGAATCGAAATGCCAATTCCTACGGCCATCACGAATGGCATATACAGAAAAGTTTTTTTCCACGTTTTCGGATGCAGATTTTTCTGCGCCACCAGATAAAAACTGGAAATGGAACACGTGGACGCCAAAAACAGCGGCAAATCGATCACCAGCATCTGAAACGTTCCCTGATAAAATCGCACGATCATCGCCGGCAACAGCATCGTGGAAAGCACTACCATCAACGGATAACTGATGTTCGCCGTCAGATGGAAAAACGCTTCGGCCTTTACGTGCCATGGCTGGTCGGAGCGCAACACGCGCGGCAGAATTTTCTTTGCCGTCTGCATCAACCCTTTCGCCCACCGCGCCTGCTGGGACTTGAAAGCGTTCATTTCCACGGGCAACTCGGAAGCGCACTCGATGTCCGGCAGATAAAGAAACTGCCAGCCTTTTAGCTGTGCGCGATAAGAAAGATCCGTATCCTCGGTAAGCGTGTCGTGCTGCCACCCGCCGGCATCGTCAATCGCGGTGCGACGCCACACGCCTGCCGTGCCATTAAAATTAAAAAACGATCCTCGACGCGAGCGCGCACCATGCTCTATCACAAAATGTCCATCCAGCAGAATGTGTTCCACCTGTGTGAGCAGCGAGTAGTCCGCGTTCAGATACGTCCAGCGCGTCTGGACCATCGCAATTTCTTTCTTCGTGAAATACGGCAGCGTGCGCCGCAGAAAATCCGCGCCCGGCATAAAGTCGGCGTCAAAAATCGCCACATACTCGCCCTTCGCAACTTTCAATCCTTCCGCAAGTGCGCCGGCTTTGAAGCCCTCTCGATTCGTGCGGTACAAATAACTGATGGGCATGCCCAGCGCCTGAAACCGTTCGACGCACGCACGCGCAATCGCACAGGTGTCATCGGTGGAATCGTCGAGCACCTGCACGTCCAGAAGTTCGGGCGGATAATCAAAATGCGAGACCGCTTCGACGAGCCGCTCGATCACGTACCGCTCGTTATAAATCGGAAGCTGCACGGTTACGCGAGGCCATTCCGATACTTCCGGCGGCGGGCCGGGCACATTTTGGCGGTGCTTGTAAAAATTGTAGACCAGGATGTACCGGTGCATTCCGTAAAGCGCCAGCACCACAAGCACAATAAAGTACGGAATGATGATCGCCAGATCGAATCCGTTGAATTGATACATTCCGCGGAATGGATTGCTGTGCGGATCGGTCTGCCGGTGCCAGTATTCCGATAGCGGATTCTGGATCATCCAGAAAATTGCCGCGAAGTTGGTGATGGTGGCCACGGTTCGGTGTCTAGCTGCGAATCATAGTTGGAAGCTGCCTGAAAACTGTCGGCCCGCCGGCATGGATGGGGTGGATGCCGGGTGCCGGATAACAAAAGCAGCACCATTATAAGGGCCTCAACGGGTGTGTCAACGTTTCGATGCGCCCGCGACAGGTCTTGGCCCACCAGCTGCCTTCCCGTCCATAAGTCAATTTATTTTCGACCAAGCACCCCTGGCACCCCACCCTATTTTGCTATGTATTGCAATGATTGGACTTACGGCAATCTGTGGTCTATGTATTGCAAATAAAGGACTTAGACGCACATAGTGCTCTCGCTCGCTACTTCGCCACGCAATTAGCGCTATAGAATCTGGAAGGCGCATTGGATTGTCGCACTGAGAACTATTTTTTCAGGGCGCGGCATTGGAGGAAGCGGTGCCGCCGGCGTGGTCGAGGCTATGCCCCGAGCATAGGACATTTGCGTCGACAATCCGCCGACGCCGAATTCTGAAATGGCTCGCAGTTGCGTCACGTCCACGTTTGCGAAGCGAAGGACGCCGACCTTCTGACCCTTTTGTTCCAGGGCGGCATTCGCCCGGCCAACAGCGCGCCGCATCGCTTCTGCCACAGCGTGCTGCTTCGCGGCCTCTTCATCAGAAAGCGAATATGTGAGCGAACGGAAATCCGTAATTTCGTCTGTCACAGATTCGTCCATGATCGGACCGAGCTTGGTAAAATCGCGCACTTTCAGAACAATCTGTCCAGTGACGTGAAAGGATTTCACGCGCTTCTTGCGATCGCCTTCGTAATAGGGAGTTACCAGCAGAACTCCGCTGTAAACGTCAGCTTTGGAAATACCGTTCTTTTCCGCAAGAGCAATAATTTTTTGCAGTGCTTGCGAGGCTTTGTCATAGGCAGGTTTCAGATCTTTGTCCTGCGATGAAATATCGAAAGTGAGAGTGGCCAGGTCCGGATCGGCTTCAAACTTCCCGTCCGCCTGAATCACCAGCGTATCTGCGACGAATTTTATGTCGGCGCTTTGAGCTTTGCAGGAAACGGTAAGAATGAAGAACAGAGAAAAGGCGAGGGCTGTGCGTTTCATGTTGACCTCCTGAATTTAACTGCTGGCGATGCGATGCGATGCGCCGTCGCATTCATCGCGTTGCATTCAGGAACAAGAAGGAAAAGCGACAAAAATCCCCGCGTTCGGTGAACGCGGGCTATAGAAGTATTTCGACGACTACGGGATCAGCACAATCTTGCCAAACGCTCCCGGCTGCATCACTTCCTCGTGGGCCGTCACAGCATCATCCAACGGCAATTCCTTGCCGACGACCGGATTCAAACTTTCGTTGGTGAGTCCAGCGTGGATCGCGGCGTGAATTTGGGCCATTTCCTCGGCCGGTACATTCCACAACATCACGGCGTAGATCGCGCCTTCGCGTTGCATCAAATCCCGTGGAGTGATCTGCACATCGCCGCGGCTGCCGACAATCACAACGCGCCCGCGCGCCGCCAGCATTTTCAAATCGTTCCCCAGATTCACATTTGCCAGCATCTCGATAATGATGTCCGGTCCGTGGCCTTCCGTGAGCTTTGAAATTTGCGCGGCGAAATCCGCCGCCTTGTGATCCAGCGCGTGATCCGCACCTTCGCGTGCCACAAGTTCGCGTCCGCGATCCGTGCCCGCAGTTCCGATCACGCGCATTCCCGCGGCGTGCGCGAATTGCACGGCGGCGGTTCCCACTCCTCCGCTCGCTCCGTGAACCAGCACCCATTCGTTCGCTTTGGCTTTGCCGACTTGAAATAGCGCGCGATAGGCAGTGGCGTAAGGAATGTGCAGCGCCGCTCCCTGTGCGAAGCTGATGCGTTCAGGAAGCGCGTGCGCGTCGCTGGCCGCCACAAGCGCATATTCAGCATACGTTCCTGTGACGCTGCCGGAAAGGTAGACGCGGTCTCCGGCTTTCAGATGCGTAACGTTTGCTCCGACGGATTCGACGACCCCCGCACCGTCATTTCCCGGAGTATATGGCAACGCAGGTTTGCGCGCGTAATTCCCGGAGCGCATGTAGGTGTCCGCGGGATTTACACCCGCCGCGCGGATGCGCACTAGAATTTGTCCAGGGCCGGGATGCGGCTGCGGCACGTTTTCCAGTTTCAAAACTTCCGGCGCGCCGAATTCGTGGACGACAATGGCTTTCATTACGATTCCTCCGACCCTCCGAAATCACAATTCATCGGGCTGGCGCAGACCATTCCTTTCAGGTCTGCGCGGCGCAAGCCGCCATTTTTTCGCGAAAGGAAAGAATCTACGCGCTGGCCGACTTCTCTGTGATCAGCTTGGCGGTCATTGTGATTTCCGCCTTTAGCAAACGTGAAACCGGGCATCCGGCCTTCGCGTTCGCGGCGGCTTTATCAAACGCAGCCTGATCCGCACCGGGAATATATGCGGTCACGTCCAGATGAACTTTCGTAATTGTGAATCCTGCTTCCAGTTTTTCCATCGTCAGGGAAGCGGTGGTTTCCAAACTTTCGGGGGTGATGTTCGCCTGGCCCAATTGTCCTGAAAGTGCCATCGTGAAGCAACCAGCGTGCGCGGCGGCGATCAATTCTTCGGGATTCGTTCCCTTGCCATTTTCAAATCGAGTGGAAAAAGAATATTGGGCATTTGAAAGTGTTCCGCTTTCCGTGGAAATATTTCCTTTGCCTTCTTTCAAAGACCCTTTCCAGATTGCCGAAGCTTTGCGTAGCATTTTGTGTTTCCTCCTCGTGGGGTTGGATGCAACTGTCAGTGTTCTGGCTACGAAGGATTCGCGGGAATCGCCGCCGCCAGCGAACCGTCTGTAATTTCCAATTCCTTGCATTTTCCTCGCCATGCGTCGGCGTGAAGTGTGCCCGCTTTCATGTCCGCTATCGATTGAAACGGTAAAAATGTGCAATCTCCGCGGAAAAGCGTAACGGCGCATCCGGGCATCGATGCAATCGTCCATCCCTGATTAATCAAAGCCAATGACAACGCTGCGCCGAATGAACCGGCGCCGTATTCTACCAGTTCTTCGCGAGCAGGCAGCCGATTGGACGGTGCAAACTTGCGGCCATATTCGGCCAAGTCGGCCGCAGCAATCATCTCCGGCAATCCAAAAATAGTCGCGTTCTGCCACTTCGCGGCGTCGGACGAAAGCCGCTTCGTCCAATCTGGCAGAAGAACGCGAGTTCCGACCTCGCTCCAATTCACCGGTGTGAATTTTCGATCCTTGGACGCCGTCAAGATAAACTGCACCAATTGATCTTCTAATTCCTTCAAGCCGTTCAGAAGCGATACAGAAGAGGCTTCCGAAAAATCAATGGCCGGCTTTTCCAGAATATTCATCGCGTGAAGGCGTTCGCGCAACGTGGGATGGGTATCCATCGGGCCGGTCTTACCCTTCTCAAGAATCTCGACAAGGATTGATTCGGCCGCGGCAGACATGGAAGGAGTCGCGCAAAACTGCGAAAATCCTTCCGCCCACGGCGCGATGAATCCCCGCTCGAGCACTGGAGCAAATTCCTGCCTCCAAAACGTGACGTACAACGGCCCGCCAGCGTCGAGCTTTGCCAGCGCTTGTCCTAGGTATTTCGCGCCGAACGTTCGCGCGGCAAGAGCGTCGGCAGAATATTCCTGCTTTCGCGAAATGGAAATTGTCAGACGAAGAAATAGCAGTCCGTACCAGTTGAATGCCGCCTTCACAACGGACAACAGCCACCGGCCCGGCATGTTTTGGACGACGCGTCCGATGGCCTGGCGTGAATTGTTCACCCAAGGCCCGGCCAGCGTGTCCTTCGCGTAGAAATGGCCAAATTCGTGCGCAAGAACTGCTTTCAGTTCGGAAACACTGAACATCTGGAGCGCGGGAAGTCCCAGCAACATGATTCTGCGGCTGCCGATTCCTGCTAATCCGCCACGTTGCGTGACGGCTGCGTTGATCGCCGGCACTAGGTAAACATCTTTCGGCATCGCCTGACCGGTGGCATTTGCTATTTCTTGAATCCCAGCGAAAAGCTCAGGTTGTTTCAGAGGGTCCAGGAGCAAACCCGGCGGGACGAATTTGGTCGAACGTGGAAAAAGCGAGTAAACGATAATCGCTCCGCCGACGAGCAGCGCTGCCGTAATCTGGATCGGCATGTGAGAGCTATCGAGGTTTGTAAAAAACGGACTCAGGCCAGAATAGCCGAAATAAATCATCAGCCCCGCCACGCCGAGAGCGACTAAATAAAACCCCATCGCAGCAAGCACGGAAAGAGCCGCGAATGCGAGGCGGGAAATTATTTTCATCGTGACACCGGATTAAACGTTCAGCGTGAGCGTTGCGGATGGAACGAAGCCCGTACCGGCGGGCGGCAAATCGGAAACGGGCGTGGTGCGCACGACGGGACGGTACATCGTGTCGCGCTCAAACGGCACGCGGCCAGCGGCGCGAATCAGGCGTTCCAGCTCGCTCCGCGGAGTGAACTGCTCGGTAGTTGCTCCGGCATCGTGATAAATCTTTTCCTCGACGATGGTGCCGTCAATGTCGTCCGCGCCAAATCGCAGCGCGATTTGCGCAATGCGCGGAGTGAGCATCACCCAATACGCTTTGATGTGATCGAAATTATCCAGCAGCAGACGCGAGACGGCTATCGCGCGCAAATCGTCGAATCCCGTCGTCTTCGGAAGGTGCGCGAGCGCCGTATTTTCCGGATGAAACGCCAGCGGAATAAAAGTTTGGAAGCCGTGCGTATCGTCCTGCAATTCGCGTAGAAGCAGCAGATGCTCGACGCGCTCTTCTTCGTTTTCAATGTGGCCGTAAAGCATCGTCGCGTTGGAACGCAATCCAATTTCATGCGCGACGCGCGCGATTTCCAGCCACTGCTTGCCGGAGGTTTTGTGATCGCAGATCACTCTGCGCACGCGCGGATTGAAAATTTCCGCGCCGCCGCCAGGAAGTGAATTCACGCCGGCTTCTTTCAGGGCAACGAGAACTTCGCGCACGGAAAGTTTCGCGATGCGCGAAAAATATCCCACTTCCACCATCGTGAACGCTTTCAGATGAACGGTTGGGCAGCGCTGCTTCAGTCCGCGAATCATATCCAGAAAATATTCAAACGGCAGGTCGGGATGAAGACCGCCGACCATGTGAAATTCGGTGGCTCCGGCGCGAACGCCTTCCGCGGCGCGTTGATAAATTTCATCCAGTGCAAAATTGTATGCGCCGGGAGCATTCGGATCACGCCCAAACGCGCAGAGCTTGCAGTGCGCCACGCAAATATTCGTGGGATTGATGTGCCGGTTCACATTAAAGTAGCAGATATCTCCGTGCCGCTTTTCGCGGATGTGATTCGCCAGCCATCCAACAGCGAGCAAATCCGGCGAGCGATACAGCATCACGCCATCAGCCGCTGATAAGCGTTCCCCCGCCAAAACTTTATCGGCGATCGGACGCAGCCGGGCGTCCGTAATTTGCAGTTCGTGCGTAAGTGAAGTCGTCATAATCGCTGAAATATCTGAAAATTATGTCGCGGACACCCACACCGCCGCGCCCCAGAACAAAAAGAACAGAACACTAATATATCCGTTTATCGTAAAAAACGCAGCATTCAGGCGGCTCAAGTCGTTCGCGGAAACCATCGAGTGTTCCCACACCAGCATTGCCGCCACAACTGCAATTCCCGCCCACGCCGGCCAGGGTAACGCGAAGGCGTAAGCCAGCCATGCCAGCAATCCGATCATCATAACGTGCATCGCACGCGCGACAATCAAGGAGCGGGCCACTCCGAATCGCTTTGGAATGCTGAACAAATCCACGCGGCAGTCGAATTCAATATCCTGGCACGCGTAGAGGACATCGAATCCGCCGACCCAAAACGTGACGGCGGCACAAAGAATCAGCATGCGCGGATCCAGGGAGCCGGCGATGGCGATCCACGCGGCCGCGGGTGAAATTCCCAGGCAAAATCCCAGAACGAGGTGCGACCACGATGTGAATCGTTTCGTGTAGGAATAGAAAGAAAGGACTGCGAGCGCGACAGGAGAAAGTTCGAGCGCGAGTCGGTTCAATCGCCATGCGGCAATCACGAGCAATGCCGCCGCGCAAATCGTAAACGCCCACGCAAATGGAACGGAAAGCGCTCCAGTGACAAGCGCGCGGTTGCGTGTGCGCGGATTTTCAGAATCGTAACGCACGTCGGCGATGCGATTAATCGTCATCGCGAAAGAGCGCGCGCCAACCATCGCGACAACAATCCACGTAATTTGTTGCCATGTGGGCCACGCGGGCGCGCCGAAGAGAGCGTGCATGGTGCGAGCGGCAAGAAGCGCGGCAGTCAACGCGAAAGGAAGCGCGAAAATGGAATGCTCGAACTTGATCATTTCGAGCACGGTGCGGATGCGGCTGGTCGTCATATGCGAAATCGAAACTATGCTTCGCGGGCGCGGGATTTCGCGCCGCCTTCCCAGCGAAATTGCTGCTCCTGCGAAAGGCCAAGCTGCGCAAGCGCGCGACAAACAAATTGCTCGACCAAATCGTCAATCGTTTGCGGCGAAAAATAAAATGCCGGAACGACGGGCATCACAACCGCGCCGGCTTCCTGCGCGCGCAGCATATTTTGTAGATGCACGCGGCTCAGCGGAGTTTCGCGCAGACATAGCAACAGCAGCCGCCGCTCCTTCAGACAAACATCCGCGGCGCGCGCCAGCAAATCGTCGCTGGCTCCATTCGCGATAGAAGCAAGCGTGCTGGCGGAACACGGAATCACGATCATCGCGTCAACGGAATAGCTGCCGGAAGCGATGGAGGCGCCGATGTCTCGATTGGCGAGCAGTTCAATTTTGGAAGCGCGCGTGCCGCTCAGCAGCGCGGGAATTTGCTTCGCATCCGCCGGATTCACGCCCAATTCCTGCGCCAGCAGCCGCTGGCCAGCTTCCGTAATTACAAGATGCACACGTGAAACGCGCTCGTCTAATTCCAGCAAGCGCAACGCGGTGCGCGCCAGGATCGCTCCGGACGCACCAGTGACGCCGACCGTGATGATTTTGCCCAACGATATTCCCCGCCCCAAAGGCACTCCTCGCCTATCCACGAAAAACCACCCAAGGGACTATTTCAGTCTAGGCGGGCGGTTTCTGCAAAGTCAAGGAACTGAATCCCGTGTGAGTGGATCAGTTTGCAGCTTAAGGGATTCGGTTGGATAATTTGAACGTAGAGAAGGAGGAAGCGGCATGAGACTCCGAATCGCGATTTGGTCATTTGTGGGCGCGCTCGTTGTGGTCTTGTGGACCCTCTACTTCCCCCAAACGTCTTCAACTCCATTTGGGCTTGGGTGGATTCTAATGTGTCTTACCTGCCCCATCGCGATGGCTCGCCATCACGCCTTTAGTTTCTATTTTGTTGTTCTTCTGAACGCAGGGACATATGCATTGGTCGGTTCAGTCGTGGAAGCCATACGCAACCATAGACCCCGCTTGAGTTCAAACTGACCCACCACCAATCCTTTCCTCGACAAACGGGTGCCGTGCAATTAGCTATGTCGATAGAGCGGACAGTATTGCTTCAACGAGCAGAGATTCCTGTTCAGGAAAAACCGTGCGCAGGTCGAAAATCAAGCGGTCGTTTTCAACGCGCGCAATTACAGGAATTCCATTTGAAGGGCGGCGCAGACGTGCTTCCAGTTCCGAAGCGGAGTCGCGCAGCCATTCGATTGCGATAACGAAAGTGGGTAAAAGCTGGCCGGGTGTTGAGCCTCCGCCGATTACAGATTCCGCTTTGCGCATTTCCACGGTTGCAAGGCCAGCGGGCAATTGCTTTTGCAGAATTTCAACAAAATGTCTTGAGCGTTCTGCGATTTCCTGCGCGCCGGACTGGATCATGCGGATTGCGGGAATTGTGGAATGGCCCGAAGCGCCCACTGCGCGCAGATACGCAAGCAAAGTTGATTCCAGCGCCGCGATTGTTAATTTGTCCACCCGCAATGCGCGAAACATCGGGTGGCGGCGAATCCTGGAGATTAATTCTTTTTCGCCGGCGATAATTCCCGCCTGCGGGCCGCCGAGCAATTTATCTCCGCTGAAGGAAATTACAGAGACGCCCACGTCAACACTTTCGATAACGACCGGCTCCGCAACTCCGTTGGACGACAAATTCAGAAGGCAACCGGAACCGAGATCCTCATAAACGGGAATGGAGTTTTTCTTGCCGAGCTTTACAAGCTCCGCGAGCGGCGGCTGCGCGGTAAATCCAGCCATTTGAAAATTCGAGCGGTGCACGCGAAGCAGAAGGCGTGTGCGGTCATTGATGGCGCGTCCGTAATCCGCCAGGCTGGTCCGATTAGTGGTGCCGACTTCCCTCAGCACCGCTCCGCTTTCCGCCATGATATCCGGAATCCGGAAACCATCGCCGATTTCGATTAACTCTCCGCGCGAAACAATCACTTCACCACCGCGGGCCAGCGCGGCCAGCACAAGAAACACGGCCGCGGCGTTATTGTTCACGACGATCGCGGATTGCGCGCCGGTCAGTCGCTGCAACAGGCGCGAAGTGTGTACATCACGCTTGCCTCGCGCGCCGGATTCCAGATCGTATTCAAGATTTGAATATTGAGTGGCCGCTGCACGGATACTTTCAAAAGCCTGCGCGCTGAGCGGCGCGCGGCCGAGATTGGTGTGAAGCACGACTCCGGTTGCGTTGATTACAGGACGCAAGGACGGGCGGAGTCCGATTTCCACATCGAGGACAATTTCACTAATCAAGTGAGCGGCGAACTGTTCGCCGTCCATTTTGACTGTTGCGCTGGATTTCCCCGCAGTGCTCAACTGCTGAGCTGATCCTTGCTTGGCCATTCGTTGACGAAGGTCAGCGAGCACGTTTCGAGTGGATTCAACGACGATGGGCCGGCCCGCGCGAGCGGACAATTCAGCCAGACGAGGGTTTGCAAGCAATTCGTCGACGGAAGGAATTGCGCGCATTTGTTCGTTTGGCGGAGGCAGCGCGGAGTTTCGTTTCTTTTTCATCGGCTTGCGGAGCGCCGCGCTATTTCAGCACAGAGCGCGTTCCGCGGCAAACGTTACTGGCGCTCCGGTGCGCGTCGGATGAAAGTCGATTGTGTTCCTATGTTTGGATCGGAGATCAAAGGATGGAGATTATCGAGAAACTGGAAGCTACAAAAACCCGCACGCTGAAGTTTTTTGAAGCAAGCGACGAACTACTCGCGCGAAGGTACGGTCCGGCGAAATGGCCAGTCAGATATATTCTGCATCACCTGGCCGACGCCGAAACGGTGATGTATGACAGGATTCGGCGGATCCTCAGCGAACCCAGACAGGTCTTGTGGGTATTTGACCAGGATGCGTGGGCGCGCGGGCTCGATTATTCCCGGGTACCACTTTCCGTGTCGCGAAGGATATTCGATTCCGTGCGCGACGGCATAATTCACCAGGCGCAGCTGAATTACGAGCGCAAAGGCCGCCTCGAATTTGTCCACAGCGTAACGGGAGTTCGTACGCTGAAGGAAGAGATCGACAAAGTCGCCACGCATAACGAACATCATCTCGCCCAAATTGAGCTGGCGCTGAACGGGGCGTAGGCCGGTTTTCCGGCAAGCTGCGCCAGGATTGCGTGTAATGCGGGGTGCCATTTGCGTCAATCAAAACGTCCGTACAATTGACGCCCGCGCGTTGCGCCGCTAGTCTCGAAAAGATACATCCTGGGACTACATGCCAACCATCGACGAAGACCTTAACCAACTCGAAAAAGACGTTCGCCAATTAAAGATTGAATACGAACAATATTTCGGCGGCGGACGCAAGCGGCCTCCGACGGAAATTGAGTGGCGCATCGATTCGATAATCAAGAAATACGGCGAGCGCGGCTCCAACATGAAATTTGCGCAGCGCTACCGTTACGGAGCGATTGCGCAGACCTACGCGCGGTACCGGGAAGTATTCCGAAAACGGCTAAAGCAGAAGGAAGAAGGCACCGTGGTGCGGCACTTCGGCGCGGCAGCAAAACAAATTGCCGCCGAACGCGCGACGCAGCACGCAGCGGAGCTGCGGACTCCACCCGCTGATTCCAGCGCGGGGCGGAGAGTTTCCGTTTCGTATTCGGGCCTGGATCACGAAGAAGCTAACACACAGAAATTGTATGAAGCATTCCGCGACGCTAAACAACAGGCCGGAGAAAACACCAATACGCTGACTCTGGATGCATTTCAAAATTTCGTGCAGCGAAAAACTGACGAGCTTCGCACGAAAAACAAAGACGCAAGAGTTGAATTCAGCGTTTCTGTGGAAGAAGGAAAAGTAAAGCTGAAAGCCCGCGCGGACTCTGCGGCAAAATCCAAACCGAAGCGCTGAAGCACTGCATTCCACCGGCGCGCAAACGCGCCGCATCCTGCATTTCCAATCGAGCGTTTCTGCGCGTAAACTAATGTGCTTTCCATCGAGTGTTTTCACGGGGGGATTTGGTGAAGCAGGTGGCAATTCGCCGGGCGCTGATCAGCGTTTCAGACAAAACCGGAATAGAACAATTCGCGCGGCAGCTTGCGGCGCTTGGAATTGAAATTGTCTCAACCGGTGGCACAGCGCGGCTGCTGCGCGATGCAGGCATTGCAGCGCGAGAAGTCGCGGAGCTGACAGGATGGCCGGAGATGCTCGGCGGCCGCGTAAAGACTCTCCATCCGAAAGTGCATGGCGGAATTTTGTTTCGCCGCAACGACGCTGGAGACCAAGCGGCCACGGTGAAACACGGAATTTCGCAAATTGATCTAGTGGCCGTAAACCTTTACCCGTTTGAGGAAACCGCGCGCAAGCAGGAATTGTGCCCGGAAGAACTGATCGAGAATATTGATATTGGCGGGCCGGCCATGCTGCGTTCGGCAGCGAAAAATTTTCAGGACGTTATTGTAGTTTGCGATCCGACGGACTATTCGGTCGTCGCCGAAGAACTGGCCGCAACTGGAGACGTTACGCTGGAAAAACGCAGCGCGCTGGCGCGCAAAGTGTTTGCTGCCACATCTCGATATGACGGAATGATCGCTACGGAACTGGAACGCCTCGCGGTGCGCGAAGGAAAGTTGGAATTGTCTGATCGAAGCGACATGCCCGAGCGGCTGCATCTGGCGCACGTACGCGCACAAATCATGCGCTACGGAGAAAATCCGCACCAGCGCGCGGCGCTTTATGTCGAGGCAGGGCGCGCTCCCGCTGGACTGGCCGCTGCAAAACAGCTTCAGGGCAAAGAGCTTTCCTACAATAATCTGGTAGACCTTGATTCCGCGTGGCAGTTGGCGCTGGAATTTGAACGCCCGGCAGCGGTGATCGTGAAACACAATAATCCTTGTGGCGCGGCGGAACAGGAAACGCTCGCTGCCGCGTATCTCGCCGCGCTGGCGTGCGATCCCGTATCCGCGTTCGGCGGAGTGATGGCATTCAACCGCGTGATGGACGGGCGCACCGCGGACGAAGTGGCAAAGTTATTTGTGGAATGCATTGTGGCTCCGGGATATGACGCCGCCGCACGCGAACAACTCGCGTCAAAAAAGAATTTGCGGCTGATGGAAGTGGCCATGTCGCCCGCACAATCCGGCACGACGCGCGGCGATTTACAATTGAAGCGAATTTCCGGCGGCGTGCTGGTACAAACAGCCGACGATCATGACTTGCGCGCCGAAGATTTGAAGACCGTCAGCAAATGCGCGCCGACTCAGCAGGAATTAGCCGATTTACTTTTCGGCTGGAAAGTCTGCAAGCACGTGAAATCGAACGCGATTGTTTTTGCGCGAGGCGGCGCCACGGTTGCCGTTGGCGCAGGACAGATGAGCCGCGTGGATTCCGTGCGCATCGCTGTGATGAAAGCGCAGATGCCGCTGGCAGGCAGCGCGGTCGCGTCCGACGCATTTTTTCCTTTTCCGGACGGCGTAGAAGAAGCTGCGAAGGCCGGAGCGACGGCGTTCATTCAGCCGGGCGGCTCCGTGCGCGACGCCGACGTGATTGCGGCCGCTGACCGATTGAATCTGGCAATGGTGTTCACCGGCGTGCGTCATTTCCGGCATTAGTTATCAGCAGGCTGAAAACTGGGAGATATGGGAACGTCTGGCGCAGCCGGTGCATCAAATTGATTGCAGGCGCAAACTTTTCATGAATATTAAATTCAAACACCGTTCGGATTTCAAAGCACTCGCTACGTTGATATTGGCGGTGGCGGGCGTGCTGCTTTTGCCGGCCTGCGTGAACGCACAAGCTGGGCTTCCTGTGAAGGAAGATGATTCCGTCGATAAGGGCTATGCGATTTCTGATTCAGCAAAACGCGCGGAAGCGTTTTACAATTTTACGATGGGC
>Ga0137403_10002956_pt1 | contig 14071 bp, 9 predicted proteins | sample CZOMad2_1_16fung_FD_122057 | JGI IMG/M metagenome (GOLD analysis project Ga0137403, IMG submission 122057) | Vadose zone soil fungal communities from Angelo Coast Range Reserve, California, USA - CZOMad2_1_16fungal (Hybrid Assembly) | ecosystem: Environmental > Terrestrial > Soil > Vadose zone... | reverse complement strand
ACCTACTACAATGAGACTCGCGATCTCGGGAAAACGCTTTTCACTCCGAGTAGCGATCCGCTGATCCCAGATTTTCTTGTGCCCGATAACACGCCGCTTCGCCTCGATGGCGACAAAACTCGCACTGTTTTCAACGCTGGAGTGGAAGCATCGTTCAAAATTTCGCGTGCCTGGGAGGAGGTCCAGAGCAGCGCGCTTGGTCTGGATGGGTTGCGCCACGTAATTCAGCCGTTCACCAATTTTTCATGGGTTTCCAATTCCGGCGTTGATCCGGCGGCGATTTTACAATTCGATCGCGTCGAACCAACCACGAAATTACGCCCAATCGATTTTCCGGAGTTCACCACCATCGATTCGATTGATCGCTGGACGATCTGGCGCCTCGGGGTCCGCAACCGGCTGGAGACTCGGCGCGACGACACCAACATTACCTGGTTCGAACTCGACACCTATTTCGACGTCAATTTCGAGAATCCTTATGATCGCACTCCCTATTCGAATCTTTTCAACAACATTCGCTTTACTCCGCTACCATGGGCCTCGCTCGCCATTGATTCCCAAGTGCCCGCGTTTGATAAAGGATTTACTGAAGTCAATACGACCGTATCGTTCCAGCCGATGGCGAATCTTCAGCTCAACGTGGGCCACCGTTACCTTAACGACAATCCATTTTTTCAAAACAGCAGCCTGTTTACCTTCGGCGGATATTACCGGATTAACGACAACTGGGGAGTAGCAGTGTCGGAGCAATACGAGGCGACGACCGGGTTGCTTGAGCAACAGCGTTATGCCGTCTATCGCGACCTCTCCAGTTGGGTCGCTTCTTTCGGCGCGGTCGTGCGCGACAATAACGGGGTAAAACAGTATGGTGTTCTCTTAACTTTTACCTTGAAAGCGTTTCCGAAACTCGGGTTCGACTTCAATTTCGATCCGGGCGGCGCGGGACAATAATTGATCGCGCAAAGGTCGAATTCGGGTAGCATTCCCGCCACTTCGTTGGGATAACCTGATATGGATCTATCGATTATCGGCTCAGGATACGTCGGTCTCGTCACCGGCGCCTGCTTTGCTGATGTTGGTCACAACGTAACGTGCGTCGACAACGATGCGCACAAAATTGAAATATTACGCGCCGGCCGGGTCCCCATCTACGAACCCGGTTTGGAAGAACTGATTCACCGCAACGTCGCCGCCCACCGGCTGCGCTTCAGCGGCAGCATTAAAGAAGGCGTCGATAACTCGCTGATCGTTTTCATTGCGGTGCCGACTCCACCTCAGAGCGACGGCAGCGTCGACCTGAGTTTCATCGAAAAAGTCGCGCGCGAGATCGCCGGCGTTCTCACCGATTACCGAGTCATCGTCGATAAGAGCACGGTGCCGGTAAAAACTGGCGAAAAAGTGGCCGAATCGATTAAACGCTATAATCGTCACGGCGCGAAATTTGACGTGGTTAGTAATCCGGAATTCTTGCGCGAAGGCTGTGCCGTCCACGATTTGATGCATCCCGATCGGATCGTCATCGGTGCACAAAGTGAACACGCCGCCGATTTAATGAAAAAGGTTTATGAGCCATTCATGGCGCCAATTCTTGTTACCGATATCAATAGCGCGGAGTTGATTAAACATGCGGCCAACTCATTTCTGGCGCTGAAAATTTCTTATATCAATGCCGTCTCCGCCATTTGCGAGGCCAGCGGCGCTGACATCGAAAAAGTGGCGGACGGAATCGGAATGGATCGGCGAATTGGCCGGAATTTTCTTAACGCCGGGATCGGTTATGGCGGATCATGTTTCCCGAAGGACATTGCCGCATTCATTACCATAAGCGAAAAACTCGGTGTCCCCTTTTCCCTTTTAAAAGAAGTCCAGCGCATTAACGCGGAGCAGAAAGAGCGGTTTCTAAAATCGATTCGCGACACCCTGTGGGTCCTGCGCGAAAAAAAGATCGCGGTTTGGGGACTGACCTTCAAACCGGATACAGATGATATTCGTTCTTCCGTCGCGATTGATTTGGTCGCCGACATGTTACGCGAGGGCGCGCAGGTTTCGGTCTACGATCCCAAAGGGATGGAGCGGGCCCGCGAAATCCTGGAAATCAAGAGCGCGCGATTTTGTGAAAACGCGCTTGCTGCAGCCGACGGTGCAGAAGCGCTTGTGATCGCGACGGAGTGGGCGGAATTCGGCAATGTGGACCTGGGGGTGGTGAAAGAAAGAATGACCACGCCGATTGTTTTCGACGGCCGCAATTTGTTTGATCCCTCGACGATGGCAAAAATGGGGTTCCGCTATCATTCGGTCGGACGCACCCCGGTTACGCCCGACTGATGTCATCGAGCAAGGGACTGCTCGATCCACCCTGCATAGGGAAAGGTGGATCGGCCGCTCCGTCAGGCGATCCTAACTAAGGGCGGCATTTGCCGGCTAACTAGGCTTCTCCGTCGGCCCCTTGATTTGAGAAGTAAATTCTGTGAGTTGCATGCGGCGCGGGCGGTGGAATCATAGCGATCTATGCGTGATCCCCGCTTCGATAGACTCGCCGAGATCCTGGCGGGTTATTCCACAGAGTTAAAACGCAATGAGAAGGTGCTGATCGAGGCCTTTGACGCGCCCGATGAAATGACGATCGCGCTCGTGCGGGCGGTGCGGAAGCGAGGAGCGATTCCTTTTGTGCAGTTGCAGAGGGCGCGGGTTAGCCGCGAGCTTGCCCTTGATGCGAGCGAACCGCAGTTGCGTCTCCTGGCCCGGCACGAACTGGCCCGGATGAAACAAATGGACGCCTACATTGCCGTGCGAGGCAGCCACAATATCACCGAGCAGGCCGACGTGCCGACCGACCAGATGAAACTGATTGCAAAAAAAATGCGGCCAATCCAAGACCACCGCGTTCAGAAAACGAAATGGGTGGTGTTGCGATGGCCGACCCCGGCGATGGCCCAGCTCGCCAGCATGAGCACCGAGGCCTTCGAAGATTTTTTCTTCGAAGTTTGCACCCTCGATTACCGCAAGCTTCAAGCGGGAATGAACGCGCTAAAAAAACTAATGGAGAGAACCGACCGGGTCGAGATCGCGGGCCCCGGAACGGACTTGCGCTTCAGTATTAAGAAAATTCCGGCCGTCATTTGCGGTGGCGATCGGAATATTCCGGATGGGGAAGTTTTTACCGCACCGGTGCGCGACTCGGTCAACGGCTTTGTCACCTTTAACGCGCCAACAATTTATCAGGGCACGAGCTTTGATCATATCCGGCTGGAATTCGAAAACGGAAAAATTGTTAAAGCGACGAGCAATCAAACCAAGAAGTTGAACGATGTTCTCGATGCCGACGCCGGCGCCCGTTACATCGGCGAATTCTCGCTCGGCTTTAATCCGCACATCTTGCATCCGATGCGCGATATTTTGTTCGACGAAAAAATTGCCGGTTCGTTTCATTTTACTCCCGGTCAAGCTTATGAGACGGCCGACAACGGAAACCGGAGCCAGGTGCACTGGGATATGGTCAACATTCAGCGCCGGGAATATGGCGGCGGCGAGATCTATTTTGATGGTAAACTTATTCGCAAGAACGGCGAATTTGTTGTCCCGGCCCTGCAATCGTTGAACCGGGCAAGGTTGCTCAAGCGAAAATAAGAAACCGCGCGGAACTGCCCGCGCGGTTCCCAATTTGTTTTTGTCGGAAACGTTAGCCGCGTTTCGCTACCGGATTCAGTTGCAACATCGCGATCTCGCCGTTGCTCGCCATCTGCACGTTCGTTATTTCGAACATCGGTGCGTTTTCAACGGATGAAGCGCCCGCACCCGGCAACTGCACGGCAACGGTCTTCGATGACGAATTGAGAATGATGCCAGCGATTTCGAAAGTGGGAGAAAATTCCACGCTCGTGATCTGGAAGGCCGCGGTGAGGTGCACCGAGGCCTGCGTCTGATGCGATGGCGTCAATTGCAAGGGGGCTGACTCAAATCCCGATACCAGTTGCAGACTGGAAATATTAAATGACGGCGTCGCAAGCATGGCGGGCCCTTGTTGCTGCGATGGATTCAAGCGCAGCTGGCCGAGGCTACCGGGCGCAGCTTGAATTTTGGAAATCTCGAAGTTGGCCTGCAAATTTATCGGCGCTTGTTGCTGCGGCGATGAAGTCAGGCGCATCGTGACTACTTTCGAAATCGGCCGCAATTGCAGCGCGCCCATCTTGAAAGTGGGCGTTAATTGCATCGAGGCGATTTCGCAAGAGAGGGTGATCTGAACAGCCGTGCCACCAGCGGCTGCTTGCGGTGCGGGTGCGGCGTGTGCGGGCTGCGTGGGAACTCCCGAAGTTCGGATGACGGGAGCCGTTGGGGTCTGGAGTGTTTCAGGCATGGTTTCGATTGGTGTTGGTTGTGGGGCAAAATGTTCTTCTTCGCTAGCCGGCGGAATTTCCGGCATCTCACGCAAAGCGCTGATGCCGGCAACGGCACGGCCAACGCCGGCAATCTCGGAGATTTCTGGTTCTTCCGCGGCGTCAGCCTGGATCGGTTCCTCAGCGGTCACCACAGTTTGATAAGGCACCGGTTGGCCTTGTTCGACCGGCTCTGGCTCAGGCGACCATTCCCGAATGGAAATTTGTTCCTCGACTTCGGAAGGCGCACCGACCTCAGCGATCGCTGGCTCACAGACTTGCGTTTCGAAAACACTCGCTGGCGCTTCCACCGGTTCGGAGACTTCCCATTCGCGCACTGGTTCAGTTGGGAAAGTATCTTCAGCAAATGCGGCTACCGGCTCGGGTTCTGCCTGCTGGACCGCTGGCTCATAGGAGACGGTCGGCTCATCAAACACGGGCGGTTCATAAGATACGGTCGGTTCATCAGATACGGGCTGCTCATAAGAGACGGCTGGTTCATCAGACACGGACGACGCAAATGCTGCCGCCTCGGGCGCAATCTCCTTCTCGCCGTTCGATGGCACCCGCTCGATTACCGGTCCGACGGATGATTCCTCGAAATCGACGTAGGTTGATTCGCCACGACTATTAACGGTTGCCGTTTCCAGTTCGGGCGGTGGCGCGGTTATCGTTTCCGGCGCCCGATTGGCCACGGGAATCACGGCACGCCGGCGGGAGGGCTCGGATGCTTTTAGCTGAACCGAAATCTGACGCGGTCCACCCACGAAACGTTTTTGCACCTCCAAAGCCGGAGTTTCCTCAGCGCTTTCGCTGTCGTGCAACGGCGGCCCGGTCACGGTTGCAGGTCGATGACCAATCTGCGTTGTTCCGATCCGTCGCCGAATCTCCATTACCACCACAGAGACCAGTAGACCGAAGCCACTCAGCCCCAGAATCCAAACCAGCAGGGGCCGCTGGCCAGTGAAGGAACTAATCTGTTCGCCAAACGTCGGCACAGGCGTGAACTGCCCAACTTTTGCCGGGGCGAGAACGGGGGCCGGCGTCGCACTCATTGCTGTGGTTACGACAGGTGGCGCCGATGCAGCCGGCTCAATCACGGGCTGCTGAGTAGGAGTTCCGGCAGCGAGCTCAGGCGCGGCTGTAGGCGCCACCGCAGGTGCAGCAATTGTCGCTGCCGGTGCTGGCGTTGGGCTCGAAGCTTCAGGTGTTGAAGCGACGATTGGGGCGGTCACTACAGAGACCTCGGGTGTTGCTGCAATCGCTGGAGTAGAGGCCGGGGCAGGAGTCGCCAAAGCAATTGCCGGAGCCGGTGTCGCGTTAGCTGATGGCGACTCGACCGATATGCCGGTCGCCGCTGGCGCCGCTGGAAGATCTTCGGGGCTTGCCGGAGTTCCCGTTGCTTTCGCATTCGAGACGATGACTTCTGCCAGAGTTGGATTGACAAGCGCTTCGCTGGCTTTCGGTCCTGCGGGTGAAGGCGCCGGGGTCTGCGCCAGCGCCAACTGCGTTCCCTCTTCTGCTTTCACTTCCACGCCAGGAATCGGGCTGGGCTCGATCGCCGGGACCGACGATTCGGTTTGAGCGGTAGCGACCGCCGCGGCACCAACCGAAGCAGTAGGGGTCGGCGACGAAACGACCATCGCGTTCTTTAGCCAACCAAGATCGTAAAAACCAGCTGCATACTGGGCGTTCGAGGCTGACGGATAAATTTTTCTTGCGGATGTGATCCAATCGTTGGCTTTGTCAGCATTGTCGTGTTTGAACTCCCAGGCCGCCTCCGCGTAATAGAGTGCCGGGGTATCGCCACTAAACTGGAACTGCTCCATCAGTTTCTGTGCCCGGCTATCCTTCCCTTCCAGCAGATAAGTGAGGAATATCCTGAAGTTGATCAGTTGCGCTGCCTGATTCTGGTCTCCGCCCGGCGTCTGCTTCAACAACGCCTGAAATCGATCACGCGCCTCGGCGTAATCCTTATTTCGGAATGGAACGTCTGCCAGATTGAACTGCGCCTCGCGAAATTTAGGATCGGCCTTGAGAGCCTGTTTAAAGAACCGTTCGGCCTCGTCGTACTTTTGCTGTTCCAGCAGTATCGCCCCGCGCAAATTAAGGACCTGTGGCTGGTTTGGTTCGGCTGTATCCGCCTGCTCGGCTAATCTCGCAGCGGAATCGAAATCACGCTGCTCGTAAGCTTGCAGGCCCTGTTCGAACGCCGTCTTAGCCACTACTTTCGTCTTGCTCGCTCGCTCTTCCGGCGAGAGCAATTGCACCGCCGGCCGCTGCTGGCCCGGTTGCTTTTGCAGCCAGCCGATTTCATAAAGCGACTCAGCAAAGAGCTTGTTTAATTGGGGAGAGAAATTCTTTTCTGCTGCCGACATCCAGTTCTTGGCATCGGGAATATTTTGGCCCTGAAGCGAAATGGCCGCGTTCGCGTAATGCACCGCCGGCGTGTCAGGCGACAACTCAAATTTCGCCAGAATCGAATCGACCATCGTGTCGTTCCCCTCCAGCAAATAGGTGAGCAAAATCTTGTATTGAATCAGCTGGGTGGCTTCTCCCTGCAGCTCGGCGGCATTGCTCGTGAGCAATTCCTGGAAACGCTTCCGCGCCTCCGCCCAGTCTTTTTTCAAAAACGGGATCTCCGCCAGATTGAAACGGGCATTCCAAAATTTCGGATCGAGCCCTCTGGCTTCGGATAAGGCGGCTTCCGCCTTGTCGTAGAGGCCCTGGCGCATATAGACGACGCCGCGCAAATTTTGCGACGCCGCCAGATCGGGTTTACGCGCGTCTATCGCATCCAGTTGTTTCAGCGCCTCCGTATAATTGGCGGCGTCAAACGCGCGATACGCTTTGTCGTACATCGCTTCGAGTTCCGAATTCGATGGCGCGACGTCGTTCGCGGCAATGGTCCCAAAAACCAGCAATGAAACCGCAGCAAATTTTAGAATCTTCATGCTGGGGGAGAATAGAACTATCGCTGGGTGACCCTGACAAGTTATTTCTACCGCTTGGAGCACGAATTTTCGCAGCCGCTTACGAGATCCACGCAGCGTCTTGCCCCCCTTCCCGCAATTGCGGCAGTACTTTTCCAGCGACACCGTTGAGTTCAGACATTTGTCGGAGCGGCGCGACCTGAATTCATGCAGCCCACCAATCGCAACCCTTCCAGAGTGAGATTTTCGTGCACCGCGTCCACCTCCGGCAGCTTTCGCGCGATCAATTTTGCATAGCCGCCTGTCGCCACTATCCGGACTTTGTCCTTCCACGATTTCTCCGCCGTAATCCGTTGCAAAATCTCGCGGACAAGTCCGCGATAACCAAAGATCGCGCCGGCCACCATTGCCTGATTCGTCGATTTGCCGATCGCACTTCGCGGTTCCCGCAGAGAAATCCGCGGCAACAATGCGGTCCGATCGTAGAGAAAATTCGTCATCGCTTCCAAGCCCGGAGCAATAACGCCACCGATGTAGGCGTTGTCCGGCGCGACGATGTCGAATGTCACCGCGGTACCAAAATCGATCACGATCGCGGGCGTTCCATAAAGCTTGGCCACCGCCACCGCATTGGCCAATCGATCGGCGCCGATCGTTTTCGGATCGGGGTAATCGATGCGGACATTTAATCGACTCCGCGACGTCAGCCAAATCACCTTGCGATTTCCAGCGGCACGTCTGATCTCGCCGTTCTTTTTGGGCACGACCGATGAGACAACCAGGGTGGCGGAATCGTGTCCGCGCAAAATTTTTGTGATCCGGTCCGCCGTTAAGATAGACGTCGCAATCTTTGAGGTACGTCCAATTCGAGAGTGTGAGGCAAAAGCCAGTTTGGTGAATGAATTGCTGACATCGATGAGCAAAAAGTCGGTGGCCGGCTTTTTCACTTGCTTGCGACCGCGAAATGCCGCGCGTAGCCTCGCGCTGTGCTTGTTCATCGTCCCCGCCGTTTACGCCGCACCGCCGCGATTCGCAATCTCATTCGCGAAACAAATCTTAGCCGGCACGATTTTGTCCTGCCACTTTTCGTTAGTGAGAAAATCGAACGCGCGAAAGAGATCCCGAGCATGCCCGGCGTTCACCAACACGGCGAGAATGAAATCGCCTCTATCGCGCAGCGCGCCCACGAATCGGGAGTGCAAGCCGTGCTTCTCTTTGGAATTCCGAAGTCGAAAGACGAACAGGCCAGTGGCGCGCATGCCGAGAATGGCGTGGTCCAAAATGCGGTTCGCCAAATCAAAAAACACGCGCCGGATTTGACGGTAATTACTGATGTTTGTTTATGCGAATACACCAGCCACGGCCATTGCGGCGTGGTTCGCCTCGATGGCGAGCATTTTCAGGTCTTGAATGACGAAAGCGTGGAGTTGATCGCGAAGACGGCGGTCTCACACGCTGCGGCCGGCGCCGATTTGGTCGCGCCAAGCGACATGATGGATGGCCGGATCGGCGCAGTCCGGGCAGCGCTCGACCAGGCAGGTTTCGATCAGACCGGGATCATGAGTTATGCAGCAAAGTTTGCCTCCGTTTTTTACGGGCCGTTCCGCGATGCGGCGGAAAGCCCTCCGCAGTTCGGTGATCGGCGTTCCTATCAAATGGATCCGGCCAATGCAGACGAAGCGCTGCGTGAGGTGGAACTCGACCTTTCCGAAGGCGCCGACATTGTGCTGGTCAAACCCGCTTTGCCCTACCTCGATATTTTGTGGCGGGTCCGCGAGCGCTTTGGCCGGCCAACCGCGGTCTACCATGTCAGCGGAGAATTTGCGATGGTGAAAGCGGCTGCGGAAAAGGGCCTGATTGACGAACGCGCAGCCGTGCTCGAAATCATGACCTCGCTCAAGCGCGCGGGTGCAGATTTTATCGTTAGCTATTGGGCATTGGACTTGATGGAATGGCTGAAGAGATAAAGAGCATTGTAGCTGCCGCCGTCCCCGGCCGCCGTCATCCAAGGTCGAATTTGCCAACTGCCGCTGAGGACAGCGGCAGCTACACCGAACCGGCTCGGTGCCCAAATCGCAAACGAGGTGAAACCGCCGCTCATATCGCTTTAAAACGCTTGGCTCTGCTCTGGGCGCAATCCCGCGGTTATTCCGTCTGCGCCTTCGAGGTGCAATTGCCGCGTTGTCGATTTCGCGCGGACCTGGCGGCCTACCGGCCTAACGGGAAAGAGATTGGGACGACTGCAATCTTTGAATGTAAACAGGCTTTCCCCGACTTGCGCCGGGATAACGGTTGCAGCGCAGTGACGGCGAAGCGACTGGAAAAGGTTTTCCAACGTCGCCAGGTCCTGGAAAAAAATTTGCGCATTCATTATCCCGCCTTGCGCATCCCCGATTCGCTTTTCTCCGACTTCGATTCACATAACTTTGCTGCGATCGAGCATCGTGGCTATGCCCGAGTCCTGCGGGAGTTGAGCGCGTTGCAAAATCGCCTTTTCGATTGCACCAAATTTGAGCGGCTGATTCGCTATCGCTGCGCCAATCTTTTTTTTCTGGTCGTTTCAAACCGATTGTTCCGCGAACCAGAGATTCCATTTGGCTGGGGCGCGTTAATCGAGTCTGAGGGTGAGCTGGTTCTGGCGCGCAAGCCGCTGTGGAACGATGTGACCTCAGCCAACCGCCTTAAGTTGCTGGAACGGATCGCCGCCGCCGGTACCCGGCTTTTAAACAAACAGTCGGAAATTACATTCGACGACGTGTGCGCAGCCCGAAATCGAGCTTGCCCGTAGGAACGGTGCGACGGCACGACATCGGTCATCCCGAATCGCGCAGACGATGAGGGACCCTCAAATCAAACCCTCACCTGGCGCTTCGCGTCCTCCTCTCCCCGGGGGAGAGGATTGAGGTGAGGGGCGTCGCTTGCGTGAGGCTTCCACTTTAGGTGAAGTCCCTCGCTTCGCTGGGGAGGACGTGGCCGCTATTTCTTCGACTTGCGGACAAGTAAATTATGTCCTGTCATTTCTTTTGGCTGGGGCAGGCCGAGCAAGAACAACAGCGTAGGCGCGACATCGGCCAGGATTCCATCGTGGCAAACAAAATTTGCCGCGTCTTTCGCAACGTAAATGACATGCACAAGGTTGGTGGTGTGCGCGGTGTTGGGTGAGCCGTCGGGATTCCGCATCAATTCACAATTGCCGTGGTCCGCCGTAATTAGACACTTTCCATCGAGCTCCAGCATTTTCGGAACGATCCGAGCGACGCAGGCATCTACTGTTTCAACCGCCTTTATCCCGGCTTCAACCACCCCGGTGTGACCGACCATGTCCGGATTGGCGAAGTTTAGAATGCTTAGATCGTAATTCGCCATTCGCGCGCAAACTTCATCAGTGACCTGCAGCGCGCTCATTTCCGGCTGCAAATCGTAGGTCGCGACTTTGGGCGAGGGCACTATTTTGCGCTCTTCGCCCGGGAATGCGCGCTCAACTCCTCCATTAAAAAAATAAGTGACGTGCGGATACTTTTCCGTTTCCGCAATGCGTAACTGTGTCTTGCCGGCGGCACTGGCGACCTCGCCGAGGATATGCTCCAAATTTTCGGGCGCGAAAATGTAGGGTGACGGATAGGTCACGTCGTACTGCGTCAACGTCACGAAATGGACGCGCGGCCAAACCCCACGATCGAAGCCGTCAAATTTTTCGAAGAGAAAGGCCTGCGAAAGTTGACGGGCACGATCAGCACGGAAATTGAAAAACAAGACGACATCGTTATCGCGCACGCGTTGTTCACCAGCGTAGGCAAAAATTAGCGGTGGCATGAATTCGTCGGTTTTACCTTCCTTATATTTTGCCGCCACTGCTCCGGCTGGCGAGGTCTTCACCTGCTCGCCCTGGCCAAGGACGATCGCGTCCCACGCCTTTTTGGTGCGGTCCCAGCGCCGGTCCCGGTCCATCGCAAAGTAACGACCGACGACGGTTACAATTTGCGCACCGCTTTTAGACAAAGCCTTTTCGCATTTGCGCAAAATCTCTGCCCCACCGGTAGGGGAGGCATCTCTTCCGTCGGTAAAGGCGTGCACAAAAATTTCCTTCACTCCTGCCTCATGCGCGGCTTGGGCCAGCGCCAGGAGATGGAGATAATGACTGTGGACGCCTCCATCAGAAACCAGGCCGAGCAAATGCAAACGATGGTTGCGCGCTTTTTGGAAGCTATCCTGGAGCACGGCATTGTGTGCCAGCTCGCCGGCGGCGAGCGCTTTGTTAATTCGCGTTAAATCCTGGTAAACGATCCGGCCCGCTCCAAGATTCAGGTGCCCGACTTCGGAGTTTCCCATCTGCCCTTCCGGCAATCCGACATCTTCGCCGCTCGCGCTTAATTTCCCCATCGGGTAATTGGCGTAGAGCTGATCGTGGCAGGGCGTGTTCGCCAGCAAAGTAGCATCGCCATTTTCCCTTGCCCGATCGCGGCCATCGGGATTGATTCCCCAGCCATCACGAATAATCAGCATTACCGGCCCGCTCATCGCGCGCAATCTGCCGACCGTGCAAGACCAGACAAGCGATTTCCGATGGCTGCGGGATTGACAATGCGCTATCGGCTCATTCACATCGCGCCATGAAGTGGAGGAACCAGATACTCGCCCTGATCTGCCTTCTCGCCTTTGCCGCCCTCGGCGTCCTCTACTTCAAGAATTGGGTCGTGCAAAAACCCTTTGGGATTATTCTGTTTATTGGCGAAGGATTGACCGCGCAACGAACCGCGGCGACCCGGGTCTATATCGGAGGTGCCGACAATCCTCTGGCGATAGATGGCTTGGAATTCTCGGCGCGACTGCGTAATCACTCGGCCGATTTTGCGGTACCGGATTCAGGTGCAGCCGCCTCCGCCCTGGCAACGGGAACGAAAGTAAAGAACGGAACGATTTCCGCGGCAGAATCGGGCACTGCGCTGAAGACGATTCTCGAGATCGCCCAAGATGAAGGTCGCGCTACTGGAATCGTGACTGACGGGGCGCTCACCAACCCGACTACGGCTGCGTTTTATGCTCACGCCAACAACGCGAAACAGCCGCAAGAATTTGCCAGCGCCCTGATCGAGCGTGGCGCGGTTGACATTGCGCTGGGTGGTGGAGCGACAGAGTTTAAGAAGGAAAAGCTGGACCAGGCACGGATTCGCGTCGTTCACAATTTGCCGGAGCTCGAGCAAATCACAGGAGGGCAACAGCCGCGCCTCCTCGGACTTTTTGCCGCTAATGATCTGCCGTTTACCGACGAAGTTGCAGCACGGACCGAACAACCGTCCCTGGCGGATATGGTGCGACGAGCCATCGAGCTTCTTCAGGTTAACCGTCACGGATATGTTTTGATTGTGGACGCTCATTTGATGGCTTCGGCGGCCTGGCAAAATTTTGGCGAACGGACGCTGCGCGAAACGGCCGAGCTCGACCGCGCTGTTCAGGTGGGACGGGAGTATGCGGGTAGAAATGCCGCAGTCATCGTGTGTGGTGATGCGGCAATTGGCGGAATGAGCGTTAACGGCTATCCGTTTCGCTACGACAGCGGCGTTGCCATACTTGGTTTAAACTCTTCTGGGCAACCATGGGTTAGCTGGGCGACCGGACCAAATGGTGGGAAGAGTGGCGGAAACATGGAGTCGCCCGGCGCGCGCGACCTTTCCGCGCTTGAACCAGCGGCCATTCAATCTCCATCTGCACTCAATTCAATCGAAGATCCGATTGCCAACGCCACCGGCCTACGAATGGAAAAGCTTCATGGCACGATCGATAGTACCGACATCTTCGCGATCATTCGCGATGCACTCTAAATCTTCGACGTAAAACCGACCAGGGGAGCGATTGGCACCAGAGTTGTGGACGTGCCCGCCTCCCTTCGATGAATGACAAAGCACGAATGACGAATGAGGCAGGAATGACGAAGTCCTAATGACGGAAGAAAAATTCAGGAAGCAATTGGAGTCTGCTTCAAACAAACTTCCGTTTATTTGGCGTGTTTCGTGGGCAGACTCTTTGTTATCCGATGAATAAAGCTCGTTAGGGGCTTGTCGGCACAACCCGTGGGATAAAAACAAACGGTGGAGGTCGAGGCAATTCAGGCGCTGGACCTTCGCCAGGAGCTTGCTCTTTTGCGGGGCCTTCCCCGGGAATTTCCTTGCTGAAATCTTTCGTATCCTTGAAATCGCGCACCCTCTTGTCGTCCGAAGTAGCGGAAACATTGTTACCGCTGGTATTTGCCGCCAGAAGTCTCGCGTTGCCGGATGGCCCGAAAATAGCAACTTCAGTCACGGAGAAATTTGTATTCTGCCTGGACGGCGTCCACGCCAGCATGACATAGCGACCCGTGGTTTCCTCGAAATTGACCGCAACACGGCCACTTCCATCATCACTGCCGGTGCGGACTATCTTAAATGCGGCCAGCGTCTGCGGATCGATCCGCAAAGCCGACGCAGGATCTCCGATACTGTTTGCCGGTAAAGTATCAAGCACATAAAATCTCACAACGGCCGAGCCAGGTGTCGAGAAAGTTGAAATACGGTTCACAGGCACAGAACGGCCCAGATCAATTATCGCGGCCGGAGCTGCGTCATTGGCCGCGAACGTGTAGCTGGTTCCTGGCTGACCGTCGATCATGTTGTGGGCGAGCGTAAGATCATCTCCTGAGCTAACAAAAATTGTGCGCGCTTTCGCGTGCAGATCAGCAAGATTGTAATTAGCCTTCGCTACGGCCTCAGCGGAAGTGCCGGCTGCAATCTT